>Ga0233412_10000202_pt1 | contig 35264 bp, 44 predicted proteins | sample Na_anoxic_4_MG_FD_180667 | JGI IMG/M metagenome (GOLD analysis project Ga0233412, IMG submission 180667) | Seawater microbial communities from Saanich Inlet, British Columbia, Canada - Na_anoxic_4_MG | ecosystem: Environmental > Aquatic > Marine > Inlet | place: Canada: British Columbia... | reverse complement strand
TCTAAGGAAATTAATGCCCGGGTCGGGAAACAGGATGGGCTTACCGGTGTTATTGAAACTCCATGTCCTTCATAATTTTTAAAAAAGAAAATTCTTTTAAAAACTTTTTAATTCCAATTTACACGATTCCAGCCCGTTCCACATCTAGGGAATGAGGGATATGCTTGTTGTAATGAAGCATACGCGTTACCAGTACTGTTTCCTTTGAATACGTCATAAGAACATCCTTCAAAAACTGGATTTACTTGAATGATAGGATCAGGGTGTTGAGTTAAATATCCGGGCATGTTTGTGTTATAAAGGCCTAGAGTTGCATAAGCTCCATTATTGTTTACCATAGAATTGTTGTAGTTAAATTCGCCAGCAGTTGTGACACAGCCGCTTCCACAGTTTCCGCAGTTACTCATTTTTAATTAGTAAACTATTTTATAAATTTATATTTTTTTAATGTTTTTATAAATTATTTTTTTGGAAATTATAAAATTTACTTTTTAATCTTCGCCCTTTTCGTAAATCCGCAAAAATCCATATTAGAATACCAAGTGAAATGGCAATTCCAATGCCAGCAATAACCCAATTGGCAACTGCCATCTTATTTTTACATGATGATCCATTTTCCCCATCTTCTAAAGATTTTTTTTGTTCCATATTACCTATTTTATATACATATATAAAATAGTTATTTTATTCTTTGCATTTTTGTGATAATACACCCAAATTTGAAAAAATTCTATCTAACATAATAACATTATCAAAACCAACTTCCTCAAGAAGTAATGTTAAATTATTTTCCTTCTGTGACAAAGAAATTATACTCTCTTGCAAATTCATTCTTAATTTTTCACATTTATTTAATTTGTTTTCATATTTTTCCCGTAATTGAAAATATGTAGTCTCATCACTTATTGTTCCTCGATTAGTATTTCGGACCAAATTAAGTTCGTTAATATTATGCATAATTCCCCGACAATTATCATTGACTTTTATTAACAAATTTTTCGATTCTTTAATCTTTTTTCGAAAACCATTTTTTTTTAACATTAAATTTGATATTACTTTATTCATCTCCTGCTTATTTTCCAATATTTTATTTATACTATTAACCTGAATTACCTGGTTTTTATCTAAATTTTTAAAAACGCCAGAACTTACTTGTTTAATATCATGGGTTAACGTTTCCTGATTTTCATAAAATAATTCCAAATCAAAATGAATCATAATTTTTCGATTTGAATTCATTTCTGATGAAAATTTCTTAATTGAAAAAAAATCAATTTCATCATTCCTGTTAAGAACACATAAATAATTCTTGTATAAAATCCCGATTTTATAACGAATACTACTCAAACAAAGCTTTATTCGTCGCAACTGCCTGTTTATTGAAAATAAATCGGGTAAATCTTTGTCAATTTTTTCATGACATAGAACATCTTTTTTAAAACCTTCTTGTAACCTGTCTTCTAACGAACCAGTTCCTGAATTTCCATTAATTTCATAATCCAAATCTATTTCATTTGATTCAGAATTTTCATTTATTTCTCCATATCTTTCCGATATCTCAAGAGATTCTTCATTTATATCAATATCTTTTAATTTAAATACGTTTGGAATATCTTTCGGAAGTTTAATTTCATATTTGGATTGAATATATAATAAATACTCTTCAGCGTTTTCAAAGGATAAAACTTTAATAAAGGCACATGTACCCATCAGTTTAAAATACATAACTGGAACTAACTTTTGTTTTCCGAGCAAACTAACCAACTTATCTATCGATAAAGGCATTTTTTCTAATTTTGTAACTTTTTAAATAATTTAAATAAAAGCTATAAAACTAAAAATATGAGTAATAATTTAGATAATTTAACAAAAGAATTTAATTTAATGAATTCTGAAATACACCCAGTTGACACCCATGCAAATGTTTTGAATGAAATTTCAGTCGAGAAATCTTTTGTTCAAAGATTTCTCAAAATTGAGAATTTAATTTTACTTTCAATTCCTATCGTAATTCTTATTATTTTAATTTTTCTAAAACCAAAATTTGTTTTAGATATTTCAGAAGATAAAGAAGTCCCTCCTCGAATTAACTTTAAAAAACTTTTACTAACGACTTCGATAGTTTCTGTTATTTTAGGCGGTCTTTGTTATTTTTATATTTTTAAAAAATTTTTTAATTCAAATGCAATTAAATCGGATTAACTAAACCTTCACTCAAATTAATTGTTTTTAAATATTCATTCAATTCATTATCAACTTTTGAGTAAAATTCGAAAACAAGATTCTTTACATACTCATCCGGAACCTCCCCTGAGAACTTATTATGTTCAAATTTATTAATCGCTTCATCGTAGGAGTCACATTCTTGAATTACTCTGTCGACAGTGGTACATCCTTTTTCACGAAACATTCCCAAATTTTCTTCAATGAATGGTTTGCTCAATTTTTCCTTAAATTCTTTGGATTTAGAATTATAAATTTCAAAATACTCATCTTCAAAAGGACAATAGGTTTTATAACATAGTTGCCTGGGATTTTGACTTCCAAGATCTGCCTTGCAAAAAACACAATAATTTGAAAATTCCATGAAAAATTTATATTTAAATATAAATTTTTCAAATTAAACTTCATTTTTAAGATTAATTTTACAGACATTGATATCCACAGCTTCCTCCACATTCCAGCATGCAACTTCATCCTCGTGAATCTGGCCCATGTTTTTGGGTTTAAAAAATTTTTTTTTTGGAAGTCATTTATTTAAATAAAATTTATAATTTTATTTAATTTTTTGAAACTCCGAGCAATATACAGTTTACAAAGCAAATACCCACAACCAAAAGAATTCCAAAAATGAAAAGACCAAAAATAAGACCTGATATCATAAAAAGGAAAAATTGAGACACTAAAGACCGTTGGATAATTGTGGAATAAGTTCCCATTAAAAGTGAAGAAATTAAACCAATTATAAATATCGTCACTAACCCCAAACTAAAAAATCCAAATTTTTTTAAAACCGTTTTGCAGAGTTGCCCAACCGCATTTTCTGTTCTAACTTCTAAAGGAAGTTCAGTTTCAAAAGGATTCACATAAAATTCAGTCCCAGTAAAAGTTTTTGCCCAATCACCCTCTAGATTACATTGACTACATTTATTTAAAACCTTAAATTTTTTAATTTTATCCAAGCATGAATTGCATAACACAAAAGAACATCTGTTACACGTTAAGTTTGAGGGAGAGACATAACAGATTTTGCAAATATTCCCCGGACATTCAATTACGGTTAACATAAAAACTCACGAATCCTCCCTAATTATGTTTATGGTTTTTCAATTTTTACAAAATTTTCCCCAAAAACTTTGTTAACATTTTCCTGGGAATAATCAAAAATTAATCCACCGTGCTCTCTATACACCTTTTTTCGTGTATTCCAATGCCTTTTAAGGATTGGAAAGTCGTCAAGGAAATCAAAGATAATAGGTTTCGAGTCCTCTCGTCTAAAAATTCTTCCAAGATACTGGATAAAATATTCTTCAACGTCAGATGCAATTATTAATGTATCTAATTTCGGATGATCGAATCCCACTCCAGCTTTTTGAACAGTTGCAACCAAAATTCGAGAACTATAATCAAAATATTTTTGAACACCGACTAAAGACGTTACTTCTTCGTTCTCCTCTTTCAACCTTCGAACAAGATATTCAACTTGGGAAACTCTTTTTGATAAAATTAAAAAATTTCGATCCCGGAATAATTTTGTTAATTCAATTATCATCTCATTTCTCTGAATATTCCCCGTTTGCCATTCAAGAACCGAATTCCAATCCACATTCCCATTTCCACCTAAAGAAAATTCGGGAACCAAATTTGTTTTAATACAAAACGTGTAATGCTCTCTCCACATCTTTCGATGAATGCTTCCAGTGCCAAAATAGGCATCAAGAAGAACATCCATTCCATCAGGTCTATAAGGAGTTGCACTCAACCCCAACAGATACCTCGGTTGGATGAAATTAAAACACTCACTAATTTTCCCTGTGGCAATCAAATGTACTTCATCAACAATTACAGTTCCAATACTTTCAAAAAACTCCATTCCTTTTTTGGGAATATTAATCGCATTCATAATATAAAAATCGCATGTTTCATCTAGTTTCCCTTTTGCTGTTACAATCTGGATTTTTGGATCTTTGCAAACTTTTTTAATTGAATTTACCCATTGCTCAATTAAAACCAATCGGTGACAGATAATTAAACATTTTAATTTTATCTTTGCTGCAATACAAATCGATGTAATCGTCTTACCCGCACCAGTATATATAGAAAGAATACAACTACCTCTTTTATTTAATAGTTCATTGACTTCTTTCTTTACTTCCTTTTGTAATTCTCGCAATTTTCCAACAAATTCGGTTTCCATTTCAGGGAATCGATCTCTTTTTGGACGATCTGCGTTTGAAATATATTTTCGAGCCCAATAAAATGGTAATGTAATAAACGAATTTGCTGGATCTTCCTCGTTAATGAAATAAGGATAAACATATTCGGGAGTATCTCCATACGAAAATTTATTTCCGGGGAATTTATTACTTCCTTTTTTAAAAGAAAGTTCCTTCACAATTTTCCGTCTGTCGGTAATACTTAAATCTTTTAATGGAAGTTTAATTGACATTCTCCCTCTTAAATATAACAATTACATTTTTAAAACTGAATTATTTCAAAAGAAATCATTAAATTTTGGTATATGGAAAGTCCAGTAAGTTCAGAAGATGATTTCGAATTTTTCGAAGGAGCAGGAGAAGGAGAAGGAGAAGGAGAAGGAGAAGACGAAGGAGAAGGAGAAGGAGAAGGAGAAGACGAAGAAGAAGACGAAGGAGAAGGAGAAGGAGAAGACGAATTCCCAAGCCCGCCAATAGAAAAAGTTTCAGAATTCGGTCTATTACCAGTTAGATGTGTTACCTGCAATAAGGTTCTGGGAAATCTTCAAAATCCAATTGAAGAGGATCTTGCACTTGGAAGTAAATTTGTCGAAGTATTCTCAAAATATAAAATCGACCGGTATTGTTGTAGACGAAGTATTTATACAACAATTAATGTTATTGATGAATATGCAAACTATGAAAAACTCCCGCAAACTGTTAAAATTGGAGAATGGAAAGCAGGCGTTCGAGTTTTTTTGGCAAGATAAAGAATAAAATTTTAATTAGTTAAACTTTTATTCTTTTTTAGGGGAGGAAGTAAACTTTATTAATAATTATTCAGAAATGTAAGTTAAGTCGTTTTTTCTAAACGACTTCGGGGTCGCGAGCTAAACCCACATTTTTTATTAAAAGATATAATAAAAGCAGCAATCCCGAGACCACTGCAAATAAGGAGAAAAATCATTAATAAAAACATCTCTCCTCTATTTCTTTTTTCTGAAGATTTCGAATTCATTAAATTTTTTGTTAATATTAAATTTAATAAAGTAAATCTTTATAATTCATCAGGAAATTTAATGAAATGTTATTGATGAATATGCAAAATACGGAAAACTTCTTCAAAATTTTAGACTTGAAAGAAGGAACTAGGGGGGCTTATGTCAGGGTAGAAGTAAATATTTTAATAAATATTTATTAAAATATTCCATAACCTTCTTCTTCCACTTGTTGTTTTTGACTCATCGCTGTAATAATTCTTTTAATAAGGATCGAGATCACAACCAGCCTCTTTCAACACACGCAAGCACCCCCCATGACCGTTCCGAACAGCCTCCATTGCTGGAGTGATACCATTTGTTATCGCCTGTCCAAGGTCACAACCAGCATCCTTCAGCAGACGTAGACACGCTTCGTGACCGTTCTGAGCAGCCATGAATGCCGGAGTGATACCATTTGCCTCTGCCTGTCCAAGGTCACACCCACCCTCCTTAAGTAGACACAGGCATGCCTCGTGACCGTTCATAGCAGCCATGAGTGCAGCAGTTGCACCAGTATCGATCATTTGCCCAAGGTCGCACCCAGCCTCCTTCAACAGACGTAGGCATGCCTCGTGACCGCTCATAGCAGCAATGTGTACAGGAGTTGCACCATCATCGTCTACCTGTTGAAGGTCGCATCCAGCATCCTTCAACAGACGTAGGCATGCCTCGTGACCGTTCATAGCAGCAATGTGTGCAGGAGTCTGAAGACAAGTGTCTTCAGCCTTGTCAAGATTACAACCAGCCTCATGCAGCAGACGTAGGCATGCCTCGTGACCTTTATCAGCAGCAATGTGTGCAGGAGTCGTACCATAATGTGTGACTTTTCGAAGGTCATAACCAGAATTTTTTATGACTTGTAAAAATTTAATAGATCCTGTATATACAGCCATGGTTACTGCATCTTCCTTGATTTCAAGCTTCATAAATCCCATAAAATCATTATTATCTATAGATTTTGCAGATAATGACTTGATCCATTTTCTATGAAAGTACTCAAAGTGGGATACCTCGCAATATGATTCGTAATATTCTTCAATATCTTCTTTTGTACGACAATCATAGTCTTCAATCCGGTTGAAAATTTCAGTATCCAAACAATCCTCTCCTAAAAGCCACATCATCCAAAGTTGGCAATTGTCCTTACATAACTCCGTACTCGACTCTTGGCAAGCTTTTTTAAGAATGTAAATAATGTAATTCTTTATGTTGTTGCGGTGTTGCAGTGAACCAGGATGAGCACCCTGCTGGTTATTCTTATGATTATTATTTTGGTTAGTAATACCTTGTTCTCTAAACATTACAATAATTTTCCCTAAAAATTATAAAAAAATCATTTTTTATAATCCAACGCTAGCAAGGTGACAAAAAATTATTGTTATTTCTTTGATTGTAATGTCAATTACTTTATGTTTATTTTCAGCAATTGATTATGTAAATAATTATGATTATTTCCTTTCCATCTTTTATTCAATATTTTTCATAGGTCAAACTATCATCAAAATAATGTTCGTTTTATACGTAATAAAATCTATGAAATAAATTATGAACGCATTCCAATAATTCTACGAACTAATTGAACATCTTTCGGATATACTGTCTGCCTACCGGCACTAATTGCACACAGGTTGGCATCTTCAAACAGAAGAATTAAATGATTTTCCAAAACAATTTGAATCAAATCAAGACTCTCTTGTGAAAATCTTAAACCTTTCATAAATTTGTCACCAATTTTTCTAACAAAACGGCTGAAACTGGCTGCGGGAAAATATAAACAATCGGCTTTTTGGGCTTTTCTAATATTCATTAAGGCTTTTACCCCAGGTCTAAATTTACTTGTTTTGGCACCTGATTTCGACCTTGGATTTAAATTTTTACAATGAGTTACATGTCCTTTCTCGAGGGAAGCAAAATCACCCATTGGTAATAAATCAGCTTTCAATGCATTTTCAACATCTTTAACACTAACAGTTTTACGACGAGCATTTTGGGTAAAAGAAACAACAATTCGGAGTAAGTTTTCTAAAAAAACTGCCGCAACCCCTCTCGTTTCTTCATAGAGTAAACCGGATATACTTTTAATTCCGGCTCTTTGGGCAATTCTACGAATTGCTGTTTTATTTAAATCCTGAACTTTATTCATATTTTTATTAATAGAAAAAAAAATAACTATTAATAAAATGTCACAAAATTTTAACATTTATATTAAGAAAGTTCTTAAACAAGTTGATCCTGGTAAACACATATCACAACAATGTTCATTCCAGTTGAATGCTCTATTAAATTATTTAGGAGATAAAATAAGCCAACTTGCTATCACTTTGGCGCAAACCGAAAAAAAGAAAACAGTTACTGCTAGAGATATTCAAATTTCGGAAACTATGATATTAGGTCGGGAATTGGCAAAATATGCTAACAAGGAAGGAATTAAAGCAGTAACAAACTATAAAAGTTCAACGAAAAAAAAAGGAAATCGTCCTGTTGATCGTGCTGGAATCGTTTTTCCACCAGTTCGTGCACGTCATTTAATTGAAAAAAACTTACCCAAACATTTCCACATAGGAGATGCTGCTCCTGTATATTTGGCTGCAGTTTTGGAATACTTAACTGCAGAATTTATCCAACAAACAGGAAATTGTACAAGAGACAATAATATGAATACGCTCACATTGAGCTGCTTGTATAAAGCCACCTATAATGATGAAGAATTAAACCAATTACTTAGTAAAATAAAATTTAGATTTGCAACAACCAAAGTTCTTCCCAATATTCATAGGGTTTTACAAAAAAAACCAAAACCAAAACGTAAAAGTAAAAAAAGGAGTAAATCTCGATCCCGTCGATAGAGTTGTAAAGTTAATTATTTAAATACATTAATACGTCCACATTTTCATTTTGATATTTTACACCGAGAGGAGCTAATAATTCCTTTGCATTTTTAAGGTCATCTTCAGTTTCTGCCGAAAGAACGGAAAAATGAAAATATTCAGACGAGTCTTCCCTGCTTACGGTAGTCCCATTAAATATAAAATGGGTAACGTCAGGCAATTGCAAATAAAGTGAACGAAGTAGTTCCATAAATTCGGGATTAAAAAAAATATTTTTATTACCAATATATCTGGATGACGAATTAACTTTTAAATAATCAATACATGCTGTTGAAGTTACAGGTTTATTTGGAATAGTTTTGGTTTTAGTTACGCAAAAATTACCAACCAAAGAATTTTGGGTTAAAATATTCCTCAAATTACTAGCTAACTGTCCCAACTCTTCAGAAGGACTTTCCCATTTTTTCCCATCTATATTTATAATATTTTTAATCTCCCATTTATAACCTATACTTTGGTCTTTCTCAACATAGTCAAATGTTGGAGATGATGGTTTACTAATTTTTTTAAAACTTCCTGTTGTCATAAAATTATTCTTAGGAATATAATCCAAATTACTATGGGATGGGGTGTACTGAAGTACATCAATTGCTACAACTTCGCCAACAGAATCAATTTCCCGAATTGTAATTTTAAAAATGGCCGATGTTTTATATTGGTGATTTTCATTGCGTACTATTGTTAGCTTCCACCCGTTAAAATTAGATCGGATATCATATTTTGGCTCCCATGCTCCAGCGGCGAGATCTACATGATCCCAGTCATGACTCACTAGTTTCATTGTTACAATCGAATCAGCATCTTGGTTAAAGGTTATGAATTGTTTTTTAAGATATGAATTTTTATATCCACCCAACTTAATTATTGAAAAATTACCGGTAAAAACGCCTTTGATTACTGGCTGGGGAATTTGGATTTAATTTTTGTTTCCGAAATTGACCCGTATGAGTGGAAAAATCTTTATGATGGAAAGGATATGCCATTTTCTTTAAAGGAAATATATAAATTTTTATTCAATATCAAATCGATGTCTATCTTCAGCAGATAAATATTTACTTAAAATTGGATATGAAATTTTTCCAAAAATTTCAGGCTTAAAAATTTCCCGAAGTTTAAGAATAAATCCTAAAATCATAAATTTCATATTTATTTCCTTTGTTCCATATTTCTTTACCAACTTTTCATCAATTTTTTTCCCAAATCCATAATCTATGATATATAATGTTTCTCCATTCCCAACCATAAAATTCAAGGGATTCGGATCCCCATGAAAAACCTTAATTTTATCTAATGTCATCACAATTCTTACTATTTCCGTTTGAAAGTGATTGGATAACTCTCCTTTCCATTCTTTTAATAAATCAAATAAATTTTGATTTATTTTATCCATAACAATAAATTTAAAAACTGTATTAACTTCTTTTACCTTTGGAGAAATTCCTGCTTTTGCACCGATCTTCAATAGTTCAGCCTCTATTTTTAAAAAATCAACTGATTTTTTTTCTTTGAAAACTTTCATTGCATATTCTCGCCCTCTATAGGTTGAATTAAAAACAGTACCTTCTTTACCAGGTTTCCCTAAGATTTCTCCCTTTTTATATTTTTGTAAAATTCCTTTTTTGTAGTTTTCAAATTCTGTAAATTTTGAAATCAGTTGATCAATAATTTCACCTTTTTTTTTACCATTGATACTCAAATCCATACTTTTTGCGATTTCTTTAAGCTCCGTCAAATTTAAATTTTCCAATTTTGTTGAATCCATTTTTTTGTGTTATACTAAATTTTTAAGTAATTTTTAAGTATTTTTATTTAAAAATTAAAACATATTACTCATAATTAAAAAATGAGTGATGCCGGTGGATTATCTTATAACTCTCTTCAAACGAATCGAAGAGTAACATTACCATCTGTCGAAAGTTGGGGGGCAAATATGAATATTCTTAAAGACCCTCCAAAATCAATAACAACCCGAAAAATCGATAAGGTTTTTCAAAATATGAATATCGTTGAGGAAATTGACCGGTCCGGAGATCGAATCCAAGATGCAATAAATATCTATGCACGAGGAGTTAACCCGTCCGTCGCTGTTTCTTATTCAAATTATGGAACCAATGGCGGTCAAAATAGATTAGCATCGGGGAAAAGTGGTAAGATCACCGCATGTTCAAATTCAAATAATAAATTCTCAAACGCCACTCTTCCTTATAAATCCATGAATGCTGGAGCATTCCGCCCCCCAGTTATCCCATGGACACAGAAATTCCCTTACAGTCGCTTACCAACCGTTTATACATACGCAAAAACTACTCCTTTATATAAAGACATCAAGACTTCAATGTACTGTAAAGCGGGAGGAGCGTCGGCAAAACAAGCAATTAACGAAAGTATTTTTCACACTGAAGTACAACCAACCCAGAGGATGATAATCGAAAAATCCAATGAAAAAATTGATAATGTTGGTAAATATATAACAAATAACCATTATAATGGTGATTTACAAACCATAAAAGGCTCTTATGAAACATCTCCCTTAGAGTTAGTTAAAATTCCAAGAGCGGAACCAGTTGGTTCAACTGGAAATCCCGTACAAGGATTTGCTCAAACAAATTTTGGCACCCAGGAAGGAACTAATTCGATAATTGACTATAATATAATCGATAAAAGACAGTTTATTAATGAAACAATTCCCCAAGCTAAAGGGTTTACAAATGTTACCAAGAATATTTTTGTTGATTGGGCCTCTGAAAATCAAGAAAAAGCATATAAAAATAAAATTAAAGATAAATTTAATTTACAAGTTGATTCATCAATTTCTCAACCAAATTGCGGCGACTATGGATGGGAGGGTATGGTAGTAAACCACGGACAATCTCGGAACCTTCCTGTTACCACATTTGATACTCATCGACCGAAATCAGTTCATAAAATACATGAAAACAGTGAACATAAACTTGGGGACACATTGAAGGGAGGAATTGAACCAATGGGAACAGGGACAATAACCAAGAATTTTGTTGAAAATATAAATCCTGGTTATTCCCGTCAACTTTCAAGAAATCAATTACAAGAATATGCTAGATAACTTTTCTTTTCTTTAACTTATGTAAAATAGCGGGATTTATTAAAGCACTTTTTTTTGTTTTCCCTGTCTTTATGTTAGAACCGTTAATGGGATTCCATTCATTTGCATTGGTTCCAGCATTTAGAAGTAATTTAGTTACATCTACGCCGAACACTTTTGCGCAAATGAGTATTTTTTTTTCAATTAACTTAAAAACCAAATTAATTGGAATTGAGAATTCGCTAACCAATTCTGTTGCATTCTTTCGGTACCCATCGTTATCAAAATGTTTTGTTTGGACTAAATGCATACATATGGTATCCTCATTACATTCTTGATTTGTTTCAAGAGAAGAGAAATTATTTCTCATGGTTGAAAATCTTACTCCTTTTCCTTCAATTATCTTCTGTAAACCGGGTTCATTTCTCAAAATTTCATTTATTCTTCTTGGTTTTTCAAAATGCCATTGATATAAAAATCCATAATTATTATGACAATCAAATTTTTGTGATTCTGTTTTTATAATTTTGGGTTCACTTTTCTTCTCGGATTCCATTCTATGGATTGAAAAATTTCTCTGACTTTTAAGATAATCATCATAATCCATACTTTCCTCCTCATTGTCATCTTCCTCGTCGTTACCTCCCAAATTCCTTTCGGAAACTTGAGATAAAAGATTATTTATGTTTGAATGTGAATCGGGTTCATCTTTTAACGGTTTTTCGTCGACACATAATCTCGTTAGGTCCCATAAAGGGTTTAATGGATCTCTGTAAAAATATAATAAAGGATGTTTTTTATTTTCTTCTTTATTCGAAATAATATTATTCCCCTGGCCTTTTGGGAAAAATTCAATATCGGAAGTATAGAATGGGTCGTTAAAAGGAATTATTGACGCTTTTCCATCTTGAAAAAATTCTTTTGCAACTTCCCAATCATCTTTATCGGAATTTTCAAATTCCCCTTTTGGTAATTTATCAAGTTTATTGTACCAAGGTGGCATTTTAAACTTATTTCCAAAATTATCTTCAACCAAAAATTCCATGGAATATTTTCGCTGGGAACGTTGAATTCTCGATTTTTGTTTTTGCATAGCAGATTTCCCAGAACGCTTTCTGGACATACGGCTCTTCCGAGGTATACGGCTCTTCCGAGGTTTACGGCTCTTCCGAGGTTTACGGCTCTTCCGAGGTTTACGGCTCTTCCGAGGTATACGGCTCTTCCGAATTATATTCTTAATTAATTCTTTTCGATTCATTTTGCTTCTAAGATTTATTTTTTTTTTCGAGCGACTAATTTTAATTCTTTTATTGTAGCTGTTGGTAAGTCTGATTGTCGCAATACTTTTACATTACATGAGGAAAGGGAGCCGGCACCCCATCCTTTTTTAAGACATTCCCAACGCGTACCCTGTGATTTATATTTTTTGGGAACAATTTTGCTTTTTCCGCAATAAATTTTTTTTGATGATCCTAACGGAATGTAAATTATTTTCCCTGGATATTTTATTTCACATTTTGATTTTGTTTTATCCATTTTAACAACCAAGTAAAATAAATTTTAAAATTGAAATTTATAGATGTAAGTTATAAATTTAAATAATAAAATTACTGAAATGCAATCTCCGAGTAATAAGGAAGGGGATACACACAGAGATCCTATGTATGAACAACATTTTTTTGGAAATGAAAAGTTTGTTGGAAAAATTTTCGGTTCACGAAAAGACAATGTTAGAAACTTTTGTCGGTCACTGAACGAGAGTTTAGAATGTAAAGTTTCAATTAAATGGATTAGACGGACTTCGCAAAAGAATGGTTACTGGTCGGTAAGGTCAACAAGTAAAAAAGCCATTGAACACACAATGACATGGTTGCTTGATCGGGAGCTAGAAAACTGGAGTTATCTCGCCAAAACTCGAGTCGAACCAGTTCATGTTCTTTAAAAAAAAAATTTTATTAATAACTTAAAAATTAATTTATTAATAAATACAAATGGACCAAATTTATAAAAATTGTTTAACCGAATTACTTCGCGAAACAAGCTATATTCGCTTTTACTATGATTGTCAAGAAACAAGTTTACCAATTCCTTTGTTACGAACCGACACCCCACAAAATCAAGCCATTGAAAAATATTTATTAAAATTAAAAGGTGTTGATATGACTGACAAAACAACAAAGTTAATTGCATTAAATCAACACTTTGGAACTAAAAATTCAATAAGGTTAAAAATTTATAATGAATATAAAGGAACTTTAAATAAAGGGGGAACGGTAAAATCCACTGATAAAATTCTAATAAAGGATACGTCACACTGGGTTAACAAATCTTTAATTTATTTAATTTTTGGCGGATTTTTATTTTTTGTATTTTTAAAGTAAGTGAAAATATTTCCTTGATTTAAAAATAGAAATAAATACTAAAAATGTCACGTATAGCAGAAAAAATTAAAGAAGTTGAAAGTATAAATACTGAAATTAAAAATTTAAATTTTTCATTAAGTAAATTACGCAAAAGGAAAAAAATCCTTGAAATGGAAATTCAGAATTATATCGAATCGGAAAATCGCCCTGGATTTAAATATAAAGGGAAAGCAGTGGTAACTCAAGAAAGAGATATATTAGAAAATCCCCGTCGGAAAAAGGCTGAAAAAGACAGAGATGGGGTTGAAATTTTACATAAATATGGTATAGGCCCGTCAATTAGTAAAACGGTATTAGATGAAATTATCACGGCAATGAAAGGACCGACTGTAAATAAAAAAAGTTTGAAAATTACTGACTTGTGATTTAAATAATAAATATTAATTTAAATTCGAAAGAATTTAAATAATTACTTATAATAATAAAGAAATCTATGGAGAGTAAAAAAGAGGAGAGTAAAAAAGAGGAGAGTATAGCTTGTAAAGTTTGTAATAAACATAGTATTTACAATTTAAAGTGTAGATGTGAAAATTTTTTTTGTAAAAAACATTTTGAGATTTCAAAGCATAATTGTTCATGGGACTATTGTGGAGAATCCAATAAACAACTATGTGAAAATCTTCAAAAGATTGAAACCAAGAAGATCGAAAGTTTTTAAAAGAAAAATCTGAAAAATGATTTTTTAACACTTTTTTTGGTTTATTTTACATGGCGTTATGTTGCGTTTACAAACAACAAATTAGATACACAACTGCATTTTTCGTGTATTTTAATTCGATTGCTTCAATGTTTTTTTCTTTAACCCGTCCAGACTATCAATTTACCTCCTTTTTTGTGTTATTTTTTGTTCAATTAATAGCCGCTGGAATAAATATTTGGTGTAAACTTTTATTCATTCAGCGTATATTTATTTATTTTTCAAGCGGCCTTACATGTATTGTGTTTGTTATTTTAAGCGGGAATTCAGATTGGAGGATTACATGTTATGTTTCATTATTTTATTTATTTATTTTGAGTTTAACTTCACTTGAATTATTGATTAATGAACCTATAGTAAATCAAGAAATTGATATTGAAACTGGTCTCGAATATGATGGTGAAGTTGGAATAACAACACAAGTAATTTTAGTTAACAATGTTGATAAGGAGACCGTTTTAGGCGTAAGATGTTCTTAGAAATTATAATTAAATAAAATTGATTTTTTATTTAATTTTTATTAAAATAAAAAATCATATAATGTCCCTGCCACAAAATATTATGCGTGTTACAAAAAGAAACGGAGAAACTCATGAAGTTAAATTTGATAAAATAACAACTAGATTTGTCAATTTGATGGAAGAAGACTCGAAAATGAATAACTACCTTTATACGATTGACCCTATCCCGATTGCTCAACAAGTATGCGCGCGATTAAATGACAAAATTTCTACAAAAGAACTTGACGACATTGCCGCCGATTTCTGTATTTCATTGGCAATAAAACACCCAGATTATATGAGATTGGCTTCGCATATTTTGGTCAGTAATCATCAAAAAAGTACAAATTCCGATTTTATGAAGGTAATTGAACAGTTGAATGGCAACATGGACGCGTGTGGTAGGGGGTCCCCCCTCATTGATGAAAATTTTTATAATTTTGTCAAAGCAAATTCTCAAAAATTAAATGAACTTTTAGACTTCTCGAGAGATTTTCTACTCGATTATTTTAGTATGAAAACTTTACTACGAGCGTACCTTCTTAAAGTTAATAAACAACCAATCGAAAGACCGCAACATATGTGGTTACGGGTTAGTATCGGAATTCATTTGGTAAATTCAACTTTAAATCTTGACGAAAATACTCTACATAGAATTAAAGAAACTTATGATTTTTTATCTCTCGGATACTTCACGCACGCAACTCCGACTTTGTTTAACGCTGGAACTCCTCGACCCCAATTAAGTTCATGTTTTTTAACTGGAACCGAAGATTCAGTTGAAGGAATTTTTAAGACTATAAAAGATACGGCTATGATTTCAAAATGGGCCGGAGGAATCGGAATCCATATTTCAAATATCCGCGCCGATGGAGCTTATATCCGAAAAACAGCAGGAACTTCGATGGGAATTCTTCCAATGTTAAAAGTTTACGGACATACTGCTCGTTATATAAACCAAGGAGGTAAACGTCCAGGCTCGTTCGCAATGTACCTCGAACCCTGGCATGCAGATGTATTTCAATTCCTTGATGCAAAGAAGAATCATGGCGTTGAAGAAGAAAGAGCTAGGGATTTATTTTACGCATTATGGATTCCTGATCTTTTTATGAAAAGAGTAAAAGAAGGTGGTATGTGGTCTTTAATGTGTCCGGATGGTTCTCCTGGATTGACTGAAGTTTACGGAAAAGATTTTGAAAGTTTATATGAAACATATGAAAAAAATGGTTGTTTTATTAAGCAAATTCGGGCACAGGAGTTGTGGAATGCAATCATTGATGCCCAAATTGAGACCGGAATGCCTTATATGCTTTATAAAGATGCATGTAATAGAAAATCTAACCAACAGAATCTCGGAACAATAAAATCAAGTAATTTATGTAGTGAAATTATTGAATACTCGGATTCAACCGAATATGCCGTTTGCAATCTCGCATCTATAAATTTAACGAAATTCTTGGAACCTACTAAACCTCATTGGTTATTTCCAGGTGGAGATAGATGGGGGGTATTTGAAAGAGAACCTGTTATTGTCGTTTATACTACTATGAATTGTGTATGGTGTAAATTAATGAAAGTTTTGTTGAAATCCTTAAACATTCCTTTTACCGAAAAAATTGTTTCTAGAAATTTTGGAACGAATAAATTGGAAATGCCAGATGAAATATCTGGATATAAGACAGTACCACAGTTAGTTGCAAATGACGAAATCATCGGGGGTTATACTAAAATACTTAATGATCTCCGTCCAAAGTTTAATTTCGAAAAACTTCAAGAAATTACACAAATGGTGACACGAAATTTAGATAATATAATTGATATTAATTTTTATCCAGTTCCTGAAACCAAAGTTTCCAATAAGAAACATAGACCTATTGGTATTGGAGTTCAGGGCTTGGCGGATGTTTTTATGGCAATGAAACTTCCATTTGATAGCCTTGAAGCCCGACAACTGAATTTTAATATTTTTGAAAATATGTATTATGCAGCTCTTCAAGCATCTGCAAAGTTGGCGATGGCCCGGGGAAATTATCAGTCATTCGAAAATTGTCCAATCTCGGAATGGCGACTCCAATTTGATTTATGGAATGAGAATGGTAATTTTAAAGAAAAAACTTTAAAGGAAACGATCACAAATGATCAATGGGAGGAATTACGAGAAGAAGCAAGTACTGGGATCCGAAATAGTTTACTTCTTGCACCAATGCCAACTGCGTCAACTTCGCAAATTCTTGGGAATAATGAATGTTTTGAACCATATACGTCAAATATGTATACAAGAAGAACATCGGCTGGAGAGTTCCCAATTATTAATAAATGGTTAGTTAAAGACCTTATTTCGCTTGGTCTATGGACGAATGGTGTAATTGAAAAAATAATGTACTACAAAGGAAGTATCCAAGAAATTTCAGAAATTCCAGAATTTCTTCGAAAAATTTATAAAACCGCATGGGAGTTAAAACAAAAGGTTCTTATCGATATGGCTCTAGATCGTGGAAGATTTATTTGTCAAAGTCAAAGTTTGAATTTGTTTTTCGAAAAACCGACTTTCCAGTTACTAACAAGTGCTCATTTCTATGGTTGGGAGAGAGGAATCAAAACTGGCTCTTATTATATTCGTTCGAAACCGTCAACCGGGGCCCAGCAAGTAACTTTAGATGTAAAGTCTATTGAAAAAATCAAGGGGGAATCTATCTCAGGAGGCGAGCAAACTTGTGAAGTTTGCTCGGCTTAAATAAATTTCTAAAATTCAAAATTTATATGTAAAATTTTTCATATAAATTTTAAGGCATACAACATTCCGCATCCATGGTACATTCATAACCTTGACTTTTTACAATTTTTCAGCTGTTTCTTCCTGTTTATATCCTTCCCCACATCTCCCTTTATTTGCAAAATGCAAGATAAAAGCGGTTAAACCCAGTACTGCGCCAACAAGGATAATTAATCCGAAAACTCCTTGAAGAGCTTTATTACCATTTTTCAAAGATTTACTTCTTTTTGCCATGTAAATTTATATTTTATAAATAAAAATATAAAATATAAATAAAAATTTTACCAGATCCTTCAAAATCTGGGTTTTTTATACAGGTCCAGGGAGCGTTCTGTTGGTACTGATCAACAGATTTGCAGTTCATCATCCTTACTTCAGGGGGTCATCTGGTTTCCCTTCAACATATTAACCCGTTATACAAATAATCGTTTAACAAAGAAGATACTCACTAATTATCCTAGATCAAACCAAATACATGCATCGCAATAATTTTTATAGTACACGTAAAATTTATTTATTTCAGCTCTTTTGTGATTTTTTCCCGTACAATGTTTACATATTGGTTTCTTACATACAGAACATAATGAACCTTGATTTGTTGTTTTATTACATTCTACACATGTGAAAGTTTTTACTACAGTTTTATTCATTATATTTTTATATTTTTACAAACAATATAATAATTCAATTTTATATTGTTTGTCGAGAAAGTTAAAACTTAAACATCATCCACACCTTAACCCTGCAGGGCCCCCCTTTGTCCGCGTCGCAATTCTTTTTATTAGTAAAATGTAGAATAAATGCTGTTAAACCCAATACTGCGCCAACAATAATAATTAATCCCAGGAATCCTTTAAGAGTTTTATTTCAATTTTTTGAAGATTTACTTCTTTTTGCCATGTAAATTTAAAATATAAATAAAAATTTTACCAATATTTTTAAGCCAATTCAGGGAATTTCTTTTTAAGATAATCCATCCAAGCATCGGCTAGTTCGCAAGACATTTTATATGTTCCTGTTAAAAAAACATTGTTTAGTTTTCCTTGAATAATGTAAGACATAAATAATCTTTGAAAAATTTGAAATTTCAGATTTTTTTTCAATTTTTAGACTCTAATTTGTTTTGCCATGTATCACATTTATGGATGTTTCGAGATGTTATTAACCATTGACTTGTTGCAAAACCGTAACCTGATAAAAATGAGATTGGAATCGAAAACATGTAAAACTTTATCATTTTTATTTATTTTAAAATATATTTATAAAAGAAAACACATGCCAGGGAAATATAGAAAAGGAACAGGAAGTTGTGAAATTCAACCGTGTACATCCATAAATAATTGCTGGGGAACAGGAACCGAAGGTTCAAATAATTATAAACGAATGAACCAGATAACGACAATTGACTGTAACCATAATCAAAAAGGTCCATACTACGAATTAGGACCAAAAAATGAGTGTTTAATGCCATGGTTAAATTATACAATAGGATATAAAGGAGAATTTAACGGTCCATGCCCGGATAAATTTAATTACTGTAAATAACTGAAATTGCTATAAATATTAAGAACCAATTTTTATATTTATGTTATAATGTAATTAAAAATTAATAATGTGGATATTAAATAAACTATGGGATCAAGAAAAAATGCAACCAAGATTAAAAAATTTGAGGAACTTTGGAATGAAATTTCGATTCCCAAAAAGGGGGATATTAAAAAAATTAAAGATAAACAAAATAATTTTTTGGAACAAATGTTAAAATTTACCCCAGTTCAACTACAAAAATTGCTTAGCGACCTTGAAAAAGAACAACCAATTTTTAAAAATCTTAAAGTTTTATTTTATTTGCCACGAGATAGAACCCTCGAAATAATTGCTGAAAATATAAAAAACCAACAGTCTGGAAATAGAGAAATTCCAACCCGGTTTATCCATTCGAAACTTACAAAAACAGACAAAGATAAAATTATTGAAAATTTGAATAAAGGAGAACCTGGATTTTTAAAAGAGAAAGATGAGATTGAACCCCAAAGGGAATTAAGATACGATGAACAAGTGATTTTAAACAAATTAATGGATGAATACAATGAAATTTCGAAACTTGAAACTGGAGATACTTTATCACCAAAAAAAATACAAAGATTGGAATCTTTGACAAAAACACTTGAAGAAAACAAAGCAAAAGCAAGCAAAATTATTTTAGAAAAATTTAATGAACATATTGCTTATCTCGAAAAAATGAAAAAAGCCAAGTTGGTCACCAAGCATCAACGGGGCGTTTCGAGACAAAGACGTAGTTTTGTTAGGAATTTAAGACGGGGGCGGAAAATCCAACCGTCGACAATAAAAATGCTTTCCGTTGAAGATTCAATGGCAATAATTAGAATGCAACAAAAAGTTGAAGAAAATATCAAAAAATTAAAAACGGATGCAAATAAACAACAGAAAAAATTGGAAGAAAAGCGAGATAAAGAAATTGTTGAAAATCCAACGGGAAAAAAAATTATCAGTGAAAATTATAAAATTTTACTTAAAAATTTAAAAGAAGACACCCAAAAAAGACTTGATAAACTATATGCTGATGCTCATAAATTTCAAAAAAAATTCAAAGTAGAACCCGATATTAAAAGGGTTGATAAAAGTAAAAAGTCCAATTTATTTCCATTTAGCTCGATTCCACGGGGTCAATTGAATGAAAAATGTTACCATCTACAATTAACTAAACCATGGATTCCAAACTATATAAGAACTGTAATTAGATTTCCAAATTTAACAGAAAAAAATAAAAAATTAGTGGTCTTGAAACCAAAATCTAATGAGCCTGAGGTTGATAATGCTTTCCCCGATTGGCTAATTCCAAATAAATATTTTTATGAATTAATTTGCAGAGAGAACTCACCTCCGATTGAAGAAGACGATGGTTTTACTAAAATTTTACTTGGAGGGGGTGATTATACTGACGTTGAAATTGGTTATATTGTTAAAAATTCGTCAGTATCAAAGAGTAGACGAAAGTTGGGACGCATTGTCTACTCCTCTGCTTTAAAATTAATCACTGGTACATATGAAAAAACGCGGGAAGAATATAAAGAAATTTTACAGAAAAGAGATAATTATTATTTTATTCTCCAACCAAAGAGTTTTGAAAAATTTATTGATAATATTAATTTGATCGAACTAAATAAATGTTCATTACCGATTAGAAAAGTTGTCGAAAAACTTGGATTAGGAATTTTAGAAACAAATCTTAAACCATTTCTCGGTACAAATCAGGGATTTTTGGAAAATTTGGAACTTTATATATTTGTTAATAGTAAGTTCATTCATGATTATTTTACAACAATTGCGAAATTAGTTGTTTTTGTTTTACCACCTTTAAACGACTATAGTAAAATTTATCAAAATTTTCTTAAAATTGGAGTGTTAGGGAATGAAACTCTGTTTCAAATGAAAAAGGAAGATCTCTTACCTGATATTTTTTTAAGTAAAGAATTGTCTGATTCTCTCAGGGATCAAATTGGAAATTATATTGATACCAAAATTGGAGAACTAGCAAATAAATATTTAAAAAGACTTTATAAATTATTATATCCGTTACGAGAAGTTCCCCCCGAACTTCATTCTGATTATGGAAAAATACTACGTTCGATTGGGCATATAAACAAAGCTCGAATTTTTGGTTCTAATTTTGGAAAAGATGGAATATTTTATTTTGATAATGAAAATAAGCAGATTTTCGGATTTGATAGAAAAGAATTATTAGAACAATTTGAAAAACAAAATTATATTAATAAATTTACGCAACGGGAATTTTCCGAGTCATTTATTGATAAAATGAAAGTATATCTACAAATTGTTGATATTAAACAACCAGTCGTTCCACTAAAAATTGACGATCAATCCCTTGAAATTTTCAAAGGAATATTTAGTTCAATATATCCCGTTACCCCTTCAGATCCCGTTCCCCCTTCGGATTCAGATTCGGAAGGCGAAATCCAACAAATCGAACCAAGCATTGGTGCAACCGTCGTTTTAAAAGATTTACCCGATACAAAAGGACAATATGGAGGAAGTGAAACAAATCCGTTAAATGGAAAAATCGCGACAATTATCGGGTGGTGGAGCAAGAAACCGTCCGGTGCCGACCCTTGGGAAATTGAAATTGATGGAAAACCATTTTATCCAGAAGGGGAAAAACGATGGGAGTTAGAAATCGAAGGTTTCACCGGAGATCAAAGTAAGAAAAATTTGTTTAAAGCAGACAATTTCCGCGTTATTAAAGGTGGAATTGGAAAGTCTGCCCAAGGATCAATTCCAGTTTTATCAAAACCCGAAGTTCCTTCCGAAAAAGTAATAAGACGAGGCTCCATAAAAGATTTAAAACAATTAAGCGATTCGAGTAGTGAAGCAAGTGAAGCGAGTGATGCGAGTCAAGCAAGTGAAGCGAGTGATGCGAGTCAAGCGAGTCAAGCGAGTCAAGCGAGTCAAGCGAGTCAAGCGAGTCAAGCAAGTGAAGCGAGTCAAGCGAGTCAAGCAAGTGAAGCGAGTGAAGCGAGCGGGGTGAGTACTTCGAGTGATGCAATCGAGGCAAGTGAAGCGAGTGAGGTGAGTACTTCGAGTGATGCATGTGAAAAATGTGGGAAAAAGTCAAATACCATTCAATCAATAGTTAAATTGAAAAATGGGGGGTATAGAAAAATTCGCCGATGTCTTTCTCATTTTGCGTAGAAAAATTTAAATATAATTCAAATGATTATATTTAAAAATTAACTTTGGGAATGAAGGAAGTAAATAATTAACGCAATTGCAATTATTACCATACAGGCCGACCCTAATGTTTGCATAGTTTGTAAATTTGGAATCGATTTCTGACATTCTTTTGATTTTGAATTGAGAATATTTTGAATAAACGAAATAGATGCAAATATAAAAATCCCCCCTCCTATTAAAACAAACCAATTCAACGTTTGCATTGATGGAAATGATGAAACTGTAATTACATATAGGAGCGCGGCCGTGAAATAAGTAATTCCCGTGGCTATTGATACAATATTTGCAATATCACTTGCTGAAAATTGACATTCTTCTAATAAACTGGAATCTTTTAAAATTCCATGGAATGTTGAATTTATTGTAAACGCAAGAATAAAAACAATCCAAAGTAAAATATAACCGATATAGTTTGAAATTTGTCCCTTTTTTAATAAAAATAACTCATGACCTGTTGATGGAAGAAAACTTTGTTCTTGAGTTTGAATTAATGCAGCTGCTGATGACATTTTTTATAAAAGAATAATTTTTATAAAAACATAAATTTTAATTTAAAATTTTATTACTTAATTTAAATCTCCCTAGATTTTTATAAGGATATCCGTTCCACAGAACATCATCAAGAATTAAAATATAGGAACCCGTTTTTGCAAAAAAATTCGGTCTGCAGTTAGGAATCCATTTTGATTTGTCCAAAGTGGCAAAAAGTCCATTCCCATTATAATATCCATCAACACCGGAAATATCGATAACTATTTTATCATTCCAATTTGGGTTGGAATGGATTTCATTTAAAAATCCTACCGAGGGGGTAAAATATAACATCGGTCTTAATTCATTGGTACAAGGATTTTCAACAACATCCCATCTCAATATATTTATATTCTCCATTTATAATTACATTTTTTTAATTTTTAATTAAAAATTAACTAACATAAAACTGTAAAAAATTTTTATTTGGTGAAAGTTTATCAATATAGTTTTCCCAACCTTTATCAAGTTCGTTTATTACCTCCAAGACTTCATCAAACGTATATGAATTCTTTTGTTCAATTTCAATAATGGGGCGTAATTTATGTTCAAGAACTTTGGGTTTTTTCATACCAATAAAATTTATTGGTGAAAGTTTTCTCCTTTTATTTGAAGGGGTTTCCATCGAGATTTCATCGTTAATACTTCCCAATTCTGTTAATAATTCTGTTGTAAATAAATCAAGAGGAGTCGCTTGATCTTTTCCTTTTAAACTTTTAAGTTTTGAATAATTTTTCTTGTTTAACATGTTCAAATTAATATATATAAATATATATATATATATAAAATTTTTATATATATGTTAACAAATTTTACTGAAACTCTATTGATGACCACCAAAAATTAAATCAGCCATCAAAAAACCACCTCCAACTGCTGCCAAATTTTTATCTTTTTGCATTGAATTACTAACATACTTGGAAAGGAAAAGTATACCAATTCCAAGTAGAACAACAAAAATAGCACCAACACCAAGGCCAATTCGAGTTCCGCTACTCATTTGTGATGTTGTTGAATTATATTGACATTCCTCATGGGAATTACATTCGGCTTCTTCCCAATTCGAATTGCAGTAACTTCCTGGACTATTATCCCTAAAGTCACAAAAACCTGCTGTTGTTTTCCCTCCTTTAATAGAAAAATAAAGCATAACACATGATCCGATGATACACAAAACCAAAAATATCCATGCAATTATAACCCCGACTCGTCCACCAGTTTGGCCAATTTTAGCAAAACCTTTTCCAAAATTTATTGGACTTGAATCGGAAGTTTTTTTCTTCCCTTTTTTATGTTTCTTCGCCATTTATATGTATTAAGATTTTTTTACAAAAATTTATTCCCTGCGAGTTCAATACTTTTGGCAACAACTTCTTGGAGGGTTTCGGTGCTTGAACTTAATTTTTTCAAAGTATTTTGGGCATCTTTCAATATTGATATATCCTCTTCCAAATGACATTGATTCTCTTCACCGCTGTATAATTTAAATAATTTATCTCCAACCACACTTGTTTTTTCAAGTGAAAATTTTTCTAAAACGTTATCTTTTAAATATTCAAAGAAAGAAATTCCGGTATTTAATTCAGACGTTGAATGGATTACACTTTCTTGTGAATTATCTAACATTCGTCTCCAGTGATAGTCAATACATCTATGCATATTTTCCATTATCAAAATTAATCGAATATTTATATGTAAAGTAATAAAATTTCTAATCTTATTTGTTCTTTTTTCTTCCAATTCCGCGATCTCTTCCGAGCTTTCACCGGTTTTTATCTGTCTAGGGGTAAAAATTTCATCAGATAAACATTCATGTATCTGCGAATCGGTCCATTGGAACTGAGACTTTAAAATATCTTTATATTTTTGTGCATGAGAAATTACAATCGGAGAATTCATAATTTCGTTAAATATGGAAATTATTTCTTTTTTGGTTTGGAAACTCAATGTTGTTATATATTTATGAATTTCGATTTCCATTACTGCTTGGAACTCGGGTTGATCCAAAATATATGCTTCTTTATATTCATGAGAGGTATTTCTAAATTTAAATAACCCAAAACGAATTATCTTGAAAAAAATATATTCTAACCGTTTCATAGAATAATCAAAAAAATCTAGCATTCTTAATTGTTCCTGAACCGTGTGGAACATTAAGGAATGAACTGCGCTTTTGGGGTCATCAATATTTATATTTGGATCTGATGAAATTGAATAAATTACCGAGCTATATTCAGGAGTCAAAGAAACTGACCATAATCTATTTTGTAATTCTTCAATTGTCCGCGTAAATAATGAATGGGACATAATATCTCTTTTCATGCTTTGATCAATTTTACTGTCAAATGAGTGAATTTCTAAATTTATTTCATCGTCGGAAATATCATCACTAATTTGTTTGTTTGAAGATTCCTCATTTTCAGTCAAAGATTCACGAATCTTCAAATAGCAATTTGGCCAAATAGAAACATTATCCCTAATTGCATAATTATTTGCTTGAAAAACTTCTTCAGGTAAAGTTTCAAAAAATTTAGCATCAGTTTCCCCAAATGATGAAATATTTAATGATACACTTGGTAAGAATTGTCCTTTTAAAATTTTAACAATAATTTTTGAAAATGAAACTAAAAATTTATCCAAAACCCATTGATTAATTAACGGCTTATTTTCCATTTCATTAATTAAATTCCACTGTTTATGAATATTTGATTTTTGTAAACTTATAAAATGGTTTACCACAGAATCAACTTGGACTAAATTCTTATGTAATCTTTTTCTTAATAAATTTCGCAAAGAAGAAATATTAAAGTTCACTTTAAACGTATTCAACGATTGACTATAGTTATTTTTTAAAACCTCAATTTGATTGTAAACTAATTGTTCCTTTGAGGGTAATTCTTCAACCGTTTTTGATAAAGATAATAAGAAAATTTCCCGTCCAAGTGTAATATCCTCACTTGCCCTTTTAATTAATTTATATATATCTTCGGGTGTTACATTTGTATCAACACAATACCTATCAAAATGGGTTAAACAATATACAACTTTATCGACCGGTCTTTTTTGAACTTCTTCAAGAATATTCGTATTCTGCGAACCAATATCTACATCAAATCGAGTTACATACAGAATTACAGTGTTACTCCTACGAACGTACTCACTGACTAGAGCAACGGACTGTAAATGCTGAGTTTCTTTATTTGAATCGTGACCACTTCCAATTAATCCAGGTAAATCTACTAAAGTCATAGACGAAGTAGCTGTTGGACTCCAAATTTTAATGGTTACTGGTTTATTGATAATTTTCGACCCGATGACAGTTTCGAAATGATAACTTAATCGCAATTTTAATTCATCCTCATTAACAATTGTAAAAGTTCGACTTTCAGGATCTTCAAATTCAAATTTCCATCCACAATCAGGAGAACATGGTTCAAGAAGGTATCTAACGGGACATCGTGTTGCAAAACCATCCGCAGAGTAGGCAATATTAACACCTAGTAGTAGAGATAGCAAAGTTGATTTTCCGGATGATTGATCCCCAACAAGGATAAATTCTTCTCCTTCATTACTCATTGCTTGAATATTATGACGTAAATCCGCCATTTCTTGAAGATGTTTAACAATTTCAACTTTTTTGGAATCATCTAATTTTTTTATTTTTTTGGTATTACCGGTATGCGCACATTTGTTTAATAATTGTAATTTGCTTAATGATGAATTTAAATTTTGGTAAACATTATTAATTTTACTGCAAATTTGCTTGCTTTTAACCGTTAGATTTTGTTGGATAAAAGAATTTCGAAAATTAGTAACCGAGCTTAACCCATCGTCACTTGTGTTTTTGGATTGCATATCAAAAATATTTATATTTTCTTGAAAAACTTCCTGAGTTTTAAAAATTTTTTCAACAAAATATGATTCCTCCCAATTTTTTTTTAATTTTTCAAAGGCCATATTTGTTAAAATTTCATACGAAAAACATCCATGACTTTCTTGTTTTATTCTTGAAATCATTAAACGTAAATACAATTTCAGAATTGTTTTCCCCTTTTTATTTAATTTTGTAAGATTTTCCTCGCATTTTTTTTCTAACTCCGTATTTTCATCACTCATGCCTTTGATTTTTTTATATTGAGTTTCCAACTCGGTCGCAATCATTAAATCTTTGGCAACACCAATTCCCCGTAATAAATTTTTTATTATTCCCTTTGCCCATTTCCATAAAAGAAATTTAGTATTATTTGTTCCTTTAATCCATGAAATAATTTCATTGTAAAATAATTCTACTAAAGCATTATTTTCACTTGTTAATAAAATAAAATCTTCATATGGAGGATCTCTTCTTATTTTAACAACACAATTTCCCGAAGTTCCATAAATATTATCAACCTTTGATATCACATTTTCATCAAAGTTTATAAAAATTTTGTTTTTGTCTTTACTACCAATTGTTGGACAACAACACGAAAGTTTTGAATCAATTTGAATGAATTTCCCGCGCCCAGGACATAAACCTGTAATCACTCGCCTAGGATATTCTTTTTTTCGGATTATTTTTTTTAAAAAATACTCATTGGTATTTCTATTTGCTTCTACATAATTTCTATTACTAGCAATTTCTTCTTCATGAGGACTAGAAATAGATGAACCAAAAGAATCTGTATGATTTGAATCATACTCAAAGTCTGTATTAACACACAAGCCACTCATTTAGTTAATACAACAAAAAATTTATTTTAAAATCTTAATTATTATTTAAAAAAATGAATTTGGATTTTTTTCCATGTTGATTTTCATGGCTATAACAACATACCATTACATCGATGATATGTTTCAAGAGAGAAACCAACATCGGCAACCTAACTTAATTTGGACCGATCTTCGAAATAAAATTATTGAAAATGAAGCTTGTAAAAGTTTAATCAAAAGGCTAAATGATATAAATCCAAATTTCCCAGATTTTCGTTTTATTGACTATTCAACTCCTTTACTACTTTCATGTCATTATTATCAAAAATATGATTTTATCGAATTCTTAATAATAAAGAAAAAGGCAAATGTTAATTATTCTCTCGTGGAATGGCCAGAAGAATCAATGGGTTCCTTCCATGATCCAATTTACCCATCTCCATTTAAAAAAGGATTCACTCCGCTTATGTCAATTATTTTATCTGAAAATGTTTCCAAAGAAAAAATCTTAAAATTATTAATTGAGAATGGTGCTAATGTTAATAGTCGTAATGAATATGATCACACACCTCTTATGTACGCGGTATACCATGGCAATATTAGTATAGTTAGATATCTGATCGCGAAAGGTGCAAATGTTAATGCAAAAAATATGTTTGGATTAAGTTGTTTGGATATAACTTTTGAGAGAAAACAAACAACTTTTTCTGAACAAATTTTTAGAGAATTAATAAAAAACGGGGCCGACACACAAACTTTTATACAAAAATGGAACCTTTCGAAAATTCTTGCTTTAGAAAGTTCTCTTACGCGAAAACATGAAATGTTTTATTTTGCTCGAATCTTCGATGAACATAAAATAAATTTTATCTGTAATTTATTTGAAAAAGGAATCGGAGATCCGTTAAAAGATTATATGTTGAGAGAAATTAATAAAAAATGAAATTATATAAATTTTTCAATTTATTTAATTTATAAAATGTCTTCGAATTTCCCAATTGATAGTTTATTACTCGAACTAATCGAATTGGATGGTTTAAAATTTACAAATTCAAAAAATAAAATTATTAAATTAAAACACAGCCTTTTTTACGTTGCACCTGAATTAATTGGAGTTGTTCTTTTTAATGGGTTTAAAAGTACCGAAGGTTTGGTAAGTATACTTTCAAATAGTGATCATGATGAAATTCATGAAGAAAAAATTCATGCTCAGTTTGATAAAATTGTAAAAGCATTTACAGATTGGAAAAATTCCCGACAAGACAAAGTTACGGAATAGAATTTTTCCTTTATTTAAATAATTTTTTGTCTTGATTTCTTGTTTTTCCTTTTTTTACTACGTTTTTTACTACGTTTTTTACTACGTTTTTTACTTCTCTGTCGACACCTTGAAGTTTTTCGCAGGGGCTTCTTGCTTCTCCTTTTCCCTCCCATTTTATATTTCTTGTTTGCAGATTTTGTTGGTCTATTAAATTTGCTTTCAATCAACCTTACACATTCTTCCCATCCATTGTTTCGAGCAATTTCTAATGCGGTTTCACCATCTTTATTTTTCTCCCATACATTAACACCGGCTCTAATCAAAATTCTGATTAATTCTAAATTGTTACCTGCTGCAATTAATAAAGGAGGTTCAGATTTTTTTAGATCGGCTCCTGCGGCAATTAATATATTCAAACCATCAATATTTTCTCTCAATACAGCTGTTGTTAATGGTGTTTCCCCGCTCTTTTTACTTATATTTAAATTTGCTCCATTAACAATCAATAATCTAAGACATTCGTTTGAATGATTTGTTGTCGCTGCGAATACTGGACTCATATTTAAATCATTTGTTTTATCGATATCCGCGCCGGCCCCAATAAGAATTTGTAGGCATGCACTTTTTCCAGACCAAGCTGCTAAGAAAACAGGTGTATCTCCTGACTTTGTTGTACAATTAATATTCGCCCCATGATTAATTAATACTTCCAGAAAACTATTCACTCGTCGTCGGTTTCCATAACAGTGGAATTTTACCGATGAATAAATCGGACTTTCTCCATGATTATCCGGAATATTCACATTTGCACCCGCGTTGACTAATAAATGGAAACATGCCGAATTTATATAATCTACTCCACCCCCGCTACGCGCTGGAGTAATAGTTCTAGTTACTGCATTTAAAGGAGTAATTCCATATTTATTTTGTTTGTTTAAATCGGCACCAGCCTCAATTAGAATTCTTACACTCACAGGCTCGCTTTTTTCTGCAGCAAGAAATAAAGGAGTTTCTCCTGAATTATTGGTTTTATTAATATTTGCACCTGCTTCTAATAAAAACTTTATAAGATTAGGACGATCGAGTAATGTAGCGAGGATTAAAGGAGTATAACCCCTGTCATCAAGTCTGTTTATATCTGATACTTCTTTTACTAATGCAGGAATTTTTATTGAATCTTTGGATTCAATTGCACGTATTAGATCTTGGAATTTCTGGGATGAAATCGTGTCGGATGATAAACTTTGTGGTTTTGGACTTTCTTTTTTTTTTCGCCAACGCGAAAACATTCTAGATTTTCTTTTCCCACGCATTTTAATATTTAAATTTTTTAATAAAGAAAAATAATTTAAATATAACACAAAAATGGACAAAAATCAATTTGTATTGACTTTTAAAGATGATTCAGGTTCCTTACCTGACGAAGGTTGGATTCATAAATGTATTTTTTGTGATAATCCAACTGGTTGTATAGAAAAAGTTTTCTCTCACAAAGCATATATTTGCGGACAATGTTCCAAAAAACTTTCCAAACTTTCCAAAGTTAAATTTATTAACGATAATTATATATTATTTTTTAAGATTTATGAAACCAAGAAATAAAGAATAATTCGATGTTTTATTCAAATAAACCATCGTTTAAAAGTCAATCGTTATGTTATTTGAAATTTAAATATGTAATCCTATTATATAACAATGACAGACGAATCTATTACACTTTTCATTATCTTTTTTATATGTAACTGTATCCACAAAGTTTATAATGATTATAAAGACACCCAGCAATGGAATAGATTATTCCGAGTTGGGTCGTACTCTTTTAATTTTCTTGCGACTATTGGAGTTGTTTCACGGTTCGAAGAAAAACTTGATCGCCGAATTAACGAAATTGTAAATTCTTTAAATCAAAGAAATAACCCTCAGTCGACACCAGAGCCGTCTGATAACTGATTTTGAAAAATGAAAAATGAAAAAATTAAATTTATATTAATTTTAATTTTTTAAAATATGCTTGATCTAACTTATGATTTTACTAAAATTGGATTTTTTGGGAAAAACCAATCCACTGGGGGTATTGGAAATCTTGTATTTGATGGAAATATTGATAGCCAAGATGGAAGTTTATTCTTTGAAACTCCCTTGTCGGAATTACCATTTTCTGTTTGCGTCGCAAATTCCGAAACATTTCAAGTTGCTGTTAAATTTCCGGAAATCAAAAGTTTCCCGGATGACGACGAGTTCGAAAAAGGAATTTATGGAGAATATATTCTTGAAGAAGATGCCCAACAGTTTCAAAAACGTCCTTTCATGATTATGTACGGCGGAAAGGGGAAGTGTGTTTGTATCCAAGCGGGCCTCGTAAACTATAAAAAATAGTTAATGTTTAATTATCAAATTTAAAGCGATTGAACTGGGCGATGGAATTTGATGAACAATTCCATTTTCTAATTCCGAAAATACCTTGATTTTCAAGTCTTCTTTGTATTTTTCTTTAAATTTTCCACAACAAGTTAATATGCATTTGCACATTAAACTCTGTAATGTAATGAAACTTGAAATATTTCCACCAATTAAACCAGTAATCTCAAACCAACTACGTTTTTGGTAAACAGTTTGAGAAAATAAATAAGTGGATATAAAACTAAGAAATAATGCCAACAAAGTATTTACCACATATGTATAAATTTTTATTAAATAATTAAATTTATGCATCTCAGCAAGATTGGATATACTTATTAGTGTTCCGTCGTCATTTAAAGTTTCCATTCGATATATGGAACGTAAATTTATACTTCCTGAACTTTTTTTATTTACTTTATCAGTCAGAGTAAGCGACTCCAATCCAGATTCGGCTTGAAGACTTTTAAGATATATGATTTCATCAAGATCTTTGTCATTAAATTCAACATCCGTAATATATAATGGTTTGGTAACTAAAAATTTGGAAATATCTTCAAACGTACCGAACAGAATTAGCCATGATATAAAATAAATTAATGTTAAAATTTGTATATTGTTTTTCACTGAATAATTAAAAACTTTATCTATAAATATTGGACTCAATAATCCAGTCAAACTAATCGGCAACACACATAATTTTTTTTTATTCATATAATTTTTATTTAAATTAAAAGCATTTAAATAAAAAATTAATTTAAAATTAATTTATGTTATTTACAAAATGGATAAATCTAATATTTTTAACCATCCAAATAATTTTGTTGTAGATTATTCAGATTTTCGAAATGACCTAAATGTTCAATCTGTTCGCGAACAGATTTTACATAAAAATAGTAATATTCCTTACTTTGCAACCGGTTCAACCGTCAAAAATGTGGTCACCGACATGGATCATTTTCCATATACCCGATGGTTTAGAGGCATTCATGATTTTCCTGAACCAATTGTTGCTGAACGAGAAGCGGGCTATCGAAAACCTGAAAACCGAGCATACGCGGCCCGGATTCCGATAGAACCAGATGAACCCAATCGATTATGTTTCCAACCCGCCTGTTCAACTGTTTATCCATGTTATGCAGATGAAAAAAGGCCCCAAAAGAAAACCCGGACCCAAATGAATGACCAATGTATTACATTTTCACCATAAAAAGTAAAATTGAAATTAAGAATTAAAATTTAAAAAATTTTAATTATGATTTTTTATATAACTATTGGAATTTTTGCGTTCTTACAAATTTTGTTAATTTTTTCATGTTTAGCAAACTTAATCTTTAAGAAAAAGTTGGAATTTAATTGTCATCATCAAACTACTAAGAATACACCCGCCATTGGGTTTGAGGTTGAAAATCATAACTGGTAAAAATCCTTTGATTAATTTCTACCCAAATAAATGTCAAAAATGAATTATTTAAATAAAAACTTTGATAAAAATTATTTAACATGTTAAAGAACAATGTTAAACTTGGTAGAAAATATGTGACTAAACAAAATGTTTCGGCTCATGAAAATTTAATGCAGTCCCACGCAGTTAACATTTTAGGAGAGCAAACTCCAAATATTACTTCATACAATCCTATAACTAAAATTTTGAAAATGGAAAGAATCAAAGGGAAAACAATATTTGATTTATATGGTGATGATATTCTTTTACTTCCTGAAAATCTTTTCTCCCAAATAAAAGATTTAATCAACAAACTATACGCTAATGATATTCTTTATAGAGATATAACTCCATTTAATTTTATATTTAATGAGGAAATTAACCAGGTTTCCATAATTGATTTCGAACATGCTGTGTTTATTCGAAAAAGTAGAAACGGAAAAAATCTAGCAAGCGGTTATTCGGATGATCATAAATTTGTTAGGAACTTTATTAAACGAAAAAAATTCAGTTGGAATGAAAATTTTAAATAAATAATCGTGAATAATTTGAGTTATTAAATTATTCAACTTTTCCACCGTGTTTATCTCGAGAAAGCTTTCGTCGTCTATACCTACTTTTCCTACTTTTCCTTCTTTTTTCGAACTGAGCGCTTCATTATTTATACTAATTAATATTTTAAAATATTAATTAATTAAAATTATGACGAAACAAACAGTCAAAGAATTGCGGGAATTATGCAAACAAAAAGGAATTAAAGGTTATTCTTCTTGGAATAAAGAGAAACTTGAAAATGAATGTTTAAATTCAAGTCGGGTTCAGCAAAGAAAGAAACTGCGAAAAAGTTCACGAAGAAGAAGTAAACCAAGAAGAAGTAAACCAAGAAGAAGAAGTAGACCAAGAAGTAAGCGAAATTCCAGAAAAAGGCGGAGATCAAGGAGTAAATCTAGGAAAAGCCAAAGTCGGCAGAAAAATACTGTTCGAAGTAGAGCTCTTATAAGGGGGGATAAATTCATTAATATCAAAAATATTCCTATGAATTATTTAAAGCCTTCCAATTATGAAGTTTTTGCTGAAAATTTAAATTTCGGGATCGAAACTGGGGATAGTTTCATAATTCCAAAGGGGGAAGTTTCCCCAACTGTGGGAATCGACCCGTCTTCTTATTCCCAGGTTTCATATTCGGAAGTTCCTAAATCCGCATTAAGTATTATTTATTACACGCCTTATACGGACGATGAAGAACTTTTCAAAAAACATAAATTTGTGAAATTAAAAACATGTCTAAAATCTTGTTCAAACAATGGAGTTTTTGATTTATCGGAATTAAACGAGCTCATAAAGATGAAAGGGAGTAACAATAATAAATGTCCATATTGCCACGAATCTTTTAAACTAATCGGTGGTCATGAACAACCGCCATTTGGAACACTTAGGGTATTTTTAAATAAAAAATGGATAACATTTTCGTTTGACTTAAAACCTGGAATTTATGAAGGACGCCGCTATAAATCCAGGTCGCAAATAGCTTATATTCCGGCTGGAATCCCTGAAAGCATATTAGCGACATGGTTGTTAATAAATGCTTGGGTACAGAGTAAATTATTCACTATTTCCGAATCAGTAACAACGGGATTATGGGGAATTGTATTTGCTGGGATTCATCTTAAAACTGCAATGACTGGAGGAATAATAAATCATGGGTATGGAATTTATCCATTAAAAGATTTAAAACAAACCGTTCTTCCCAATTTAATTAGTGAATGTAATGCATCAGGAATCTTTACTCCTGAACAATTAAGAGAATAAAAATTAAAAACATAATAAATTTGTTTTTAATTAATAAATGGCAAATAAACAAAAGTCGATTAATAAAAAGAATCGTCGAAAATCTCGGAAATCCCGAGTAGGAAAATCAAGGGCGAGGAATTCCCGGGTAAGAAAATCAAGGGCGAGGAATTCCCGGGTAAGAAAATCAAGGGCGAGGAAGTCCCGGGTAAGAAAATCAAGGGCAAGGAAGTCCCGAGTAAGAAAATCAAGGGCAAGGAAATCCCGAGTAAGGCGAACAAAGTTGACTTCATCCATGCAAGGAGGAAGCCAACAACCACAACTAATAACTTTTTTGCCAGGGACGGTTTTTTATAGGGGGACCCAAGGTGATGGAAATTCGGGGTTGGAAAATCAAATTCTATGGTTAGCTTTAGATCAAAAGTCGGCAGAAATTTATACGGATGTTCAAGGTTCAAAACTTTTCAAATATTCAGTTAAAAACCAATTTTCTGTTTATAATATGGCTGATACTGTCACAAGGAACTTTGTTTTAACGGGGATTGCAACTGAATGCGCTGGAGCCTTTCCTTACAACCCCG
>Ga0233412_10000199_pt1 | contig 35488 bp, 33 predicted proteins | sample Na_anoxic_4_MG_FD_180667 | JGI IMG/M metagenome (GOLD analysis project Ga0233412, IMG submission 180667) | Seawater microbial communities from Saanich Inlet, British Columbia, Canada - Na_anoxic_4_MG | ecosystem: Environmental > Aquatic > Marine > Inlet | place: Canada: British Columbia... | reverse complement strand
ATAGAAGACATACTTCCTATCTATGATACCGAGTTTACTTTATGCCTAAATAGAACAGTACGACAAGTTTATCTGGCCCCGCAGATGAAAGAGGTTTCATTCAGTCAGACTGACGGCATTCTTCATTATAAAATAAAAAGATTCGAATGCCATCAAATGGTTGTTATAGAATATTAAAAAGAAGCCACCCATTGTGGCTTCAAAAATCCTTATAAAACTATTTCTTATAACTAGGAGGAGTTCCTGTCATTCCCTCAATTAGCGCAAATGATGAAAGCGCCCTCGCGTACCAATGGCCGCACTCGTATTCATCGAAAGGGTTGCGTTTGGTTCCGTCATACCGATTCCGTGCTGTTTTTACAATCTCCAAGCCCTTCTCGATTTCATCAAACATCATAAGATGGGATGCAACCTGATATTCAATGCCCGTCCATACTTCATCACTATAGGGGAAAGGCAGAGAGGGTTTTCTTCCATGTGGCCACGAGCAAAGCAGTAGTCCACCTTCATTGCCCAGTGCATATCCCGGACGTTGTGGATTAACATGATTAACCAAAGATTTTCTAAAATTATACTTATATACACTAAGCAGATGGCTCTTAATTTTTACCGGATCAAGTATATCTCCCAAACCGCACAACCTCGCCAGCCATGCGCCAAGTACACCGTCTGAAATACAACCGGTACCGTATTGGTATTTAGGCCCTTCTTTTTCTATCAATTTCCGGCACTGGGCATTCTCTTTGGATGTATCTAAAACAGTCTCAAGGGATTTCCACTCGGTTTCCTGATAAAAGTATTCGCCGTTGAACAATTTTGTCTCTACATAGACTTTTCCTTTTTCATAAAGCTGGTTGTATTCATCAGTGTCCTTACCCAGTTCATTACCCATCGCACATATGGCTTTTAGTGCTCCAAGATAGAATGACGAACACATTCCGTCCGCTCCCCAGAATTCTATATCATATGTATTGTGGTGAGGCTCCTTCAGGACACCTTCCTGTTTTTTATCCCAGGTCCTTATGCAATAATCAAGACTTGCTTTCACTTTATCCCAGTAAGATGCCATCCAATCAATATCGCCGGATATTTGCCACTCCCTATGAACTTTCATGATTCCGCCAAGTTGTCCGTCAGAGGCGGCGTGAAAATCATGGGCGGCAGGTCTAATAGGTATTGAAGACCTGAAAGCCTGGTGTCCCTCTTCACTCTGGGATTCATAAAATTCCGTTTGTCTCAGGCTTCTTTCAAGAGTAGGAAACAAATGGCAGATTGCCTGTGCATAATTCCATACATGGGTACAGGTTCCGCTGCAGCATCCGTTTGTGTCGCAGCAACCTTCCCATGCCCACATCCGCCCGTCAGTCTGCCTTAGGATAGTCGGGGATTTAAGAATGCTTAAATTGGATGTTACCGCTTCTATGATTTCAGATGGTAATGTACTGCCATACAGGATTTCTGTGAATGCCGAGGTTTCTGCCTTCAATCTTTTATAATCCCATTCCAAGTAGTTCATAACCGCCTCAACGGAATCGAACCTGGCGCTGTACCATGGATTATAGAATTCCTTATCACAGCAACACCCGGCACTGCTGCATTCGTGGTCTTCTTCATAACCTTTTCTTATATTGCTTCCCGGCGAATACCACGCTAGCCTCAGGGTTACAGTCTTCGCTTCTCCGGGATTTAAAGCAAAAGGCACTGCGATAGTTCCGCCTGGGCTTGCATTATCCCTTTGATGCGCATTTATAAGCCTACCTTCTTCAATATTTTTCCAAAGCATCGTCAGTTTATCAAACCACCCGCCGTCATACCAGTCAGTATTAATAAATGCCTCTTCGTCGACCGTTGCCATGAACCAGGATTTAAGATGGGCTTCGTTTTTCTTTTCAGGCTGGTGAAGAATGAAACCGTCTTTGCATTGATATACCTTTGCTTCAGATTCATCTGGGGTTGTCACATTTTTTTTCCCAACCCTCAGAAAATTCTGCGCATTAAAGCTATACACCGCTTCTACTTTTTCATCAGAACTATTATTAAATTGAAATTCAATAAATGCCGCCGGCAAAGAAGAATCATCCTCATTTAATGGGATAAACGGACTCCATGCGGTAACGCTGACATCCAACGGGATTATTTCATCATAAAAATTAACAGTGGCAAATGGGAACTGCGAGCTGAAATCATTGTGTCTGAAACGCGGCAATCCGTAATTCTTTCCATGCAGGCCGTTTCCCATTCCCATTATCCCAAGCTCTCCGGTAGTCGGATGCCCGAATATTTTGTGAAATGGAACCTGGCCTTCAAGTACACGCGCATTGTTCCCTTCCCTGCCCTTAATACATATAGCAGAAAAAACATTGGGCTCAAGATGAATGTCAGGGGTATTCCGAATGGAAAAGTTACCCAGCATGCCGCTGCCCTGTATGCATAACATACCGGCTCCAATCCCTCCAAGGGGAAATGCGATATGCCTGAGGTTCTCTCCCGTGTATGTTGTATTATTCCTGTTCATATTATTCACCTGCAATCTCTAAAATAGCGGCTCCGTCTTCATATAGAACGTAGCTTTCTCCGGATGAAATATTGTACTGTTTATCCGTTGAAGGATTATAAATATTGCACATCCTGATTGCCGTTATAGTAATATTTCCCCCATGTGGATTAAAACAAAAATAAATGTCGTTTTCAAATGTGATAATTATAAGGTTATTGTCATATTTGAACGGGATTCCCGAAATGGCCATGTTGTTTATGGCAGATATTTTTTCATGCTTATTTTTTTCCAGATTCCCGCCCAAATACAGATACTCAGGCATATGCCCGAACATCTTTATTTTTCCGTCTTCCCAGTGTTTTATCAATTTTTTACTAGCCACTTCACATTCAGGTATTACAATCTGTTTGATTCCCCTATTCAGCATTTCGTTAATTCCACTTTCATCAATTAAGACAAACTGGATATTGTCTTGATAGAAATCCTCGCATATTTGCAGGATACTATTCTCAAAACTTTTAACAAATTCAGGTTGGGCATCATATAATTCAAAGGGTTTGGCAAGGCTTGGATAGTATCCCGCCCAAATTGTTTCATATGGGCAATAAACGGCACAATCCGGCTTAAAGTTGATATCTTTACCATAATCACACAGGTTTTTTATTGTCCCCGCAATTTCTGCATATTTATCTTTTCTAATCCCGAAATCATAGTAGAATGAAAATTCCCTTACTCCCAATGCAAATTGCTTATATAAAGCAGCTATGATTTTTTTATGCCCGGTTGGTTTTTTAGGTCCCATCCTGAATTCATTGAAATCACTGGTTTCTGTCATGATGCCTGTAATTCCATTTTGCCATGCACATGAAAAAACCATTTTATGTGCGAAGACACTGATATTTTCCTGTATGTTGCTGAGAAGGTCTATCCCGGGCAGCTGAAAATGCTTTAATATCCTCATGGGATTTGAATGGAATGCCATATTAAGTATCGGTGTTTCCTCAAATAAAAGGTGTCCGGTTAGTTTTTTATTCATCCGGCTGCATGTACGGGTAAGTATTTCCCCATAGTTTGCTTCATAGGTTGCGGCAACGGCTTCCCAGAATCTGCATTTTATTTCCGACGGCCTTTCGGAATATGCGAAAACCTCAGGTGCTATATCCAAAAGATTTTCCCCATATAATTTAAAGTAATTTTCATTAAGCTCCCGGCTGTATGGAATTGATGGTGTTATCGGAACATTCGGATCCGGTTCATCATTTACAGGTATTACCCTGTCAGAATAAACGGAAGCCAACTCTAAATTACCATCGCTTCCGTCAAGAATTTGGGTAACAACAGTCATAAGGGAAGGTTCGTCAGTAAAAAATGCCTCCGCGCTGTTAAAAACATCCTTCGGTAGTTTTTCTTTATATTTGTAATATGTGCTTTGGGCGAAACTTTCAACTGCTTTGGATTCCAGAAGGTTTATATACCTCCTTTTCTCCCGAAAATTTCTTTCTGCATGGGAACCTTCATAGATAGTGGAGATATAATATTGTCCGTTTTGATTTTTAATCCCCTTTGCTTCGAGTTCAGGATTATCCCTTAGCACAAGGCCCCCTGCACCTCCGCTGGGATAACCCTTTTCGTCATATATCCATATTCTCAACCCAAGATTTGCTGCAATCCTCATACCTGCGGCAAAATTAGTCCAGTTTTCATCATTTTCCAGATAATCATTTTCCGTGTTGATATTAATTACAATTCCGTCAATGTTCATATCAATCAATTCCGTCAAGCTTTTTTCCAGAACCTCTCTAAAATCCCCGATATAATTAAATCTATTAATAAATTTCTCGAATGTGTGTATTATTTGAAATGCCATGTAAACCCCCTGCAAGTTGAATAATAATATTATACTTCTTAATAACAGGCATTATCTATATTATGAATAAATATTATCTATATACGTTAAAATTTATTGTCAGGAGACAAAAAAAAGACCCGAAGGTCTTTTTACATGGAAATTGAATCTGTCTGACGAAATCAACTTTCATCTTCTATCATTGAATCCAGGATTCCTGTATATTCCCTTTCAGGCCTGACTCCCACAAGGTTATGCAGTATCTGTTTGTCCTTGATTACAATTACATTCGGAATTCCGCGGATCTGGAAATGCTGTCCAAGCGCCTGCTGTTCATCAACATTTACTTTTCCTACAACAACCTTATCGCCGTATTTTTCCGCAAGCTTCTCAACGATTGGTCCCAACATCCTGCAGGGCATGCACCACTCCGCCCAAAAATCCAGGAGTATCGGTTTGTCGGTATCAACTATGCTGTTAAAATTGTCCTGTGTGACTGCTATTGTAGCCGCCTTCATTGTTTTCTCAGTCATTTCCGTATCCTTTCTAAAATAAAAAAACTAAAGTACGGCGTAATTATAACAGCAAAAACTTATCCTGTATGTGACTTTGTCACCAATCTTAATAATTATGAAAAATTACCCCATATGGTATATCATAAAAGCGACGGAGGTGGCAATATGAAGGGACATAAAGGAGCCGCAAAAGATGATAAATCCATAAGAACCAGATTAACCCCTGAGCTTGTTCTTGCTTCGGCCGGCACCGGACCAGGGGATTCATATATGCCAATCGGATTTTCGAGTGATTCCTATACATTACTATACAGGATATGGGGAAACCATCAGAAACTTAGGTTCCAGAATAAGAACATGGGGTTTCTTGAGATAAAGAAAGAACAATCAGAGGGTTTTAAGAACTTTAGTATCAGTCGGGTGCTTGTTAATAGCGACAACATGAATCTCCATATAGCAGCAAATCTAAAAACCCTGGACGATGAATTCAATACGCCTGTGCATTTCAGCTGGCGGAGCAGGGTAACAGACAATGCCCTTTGCATCAGACCGGAACTTACCATTGAAAGAAGCGGCAGGATTGAATCTGGACGTGTCATTGAGACAATAGGCGGGAAAGAATATATGCGTGCTTTCAGCGGCTGTATGGTCTTTGACTTCACCGTTTATGATTTCGTTTTACGCGGAATAGAAATGACAGACTTCACCTTTTTTGAAAACATGTATTCTTTTAAGTCCAAAAACCGTCTGTTTACCGTGGACAGGTGCATACCTTTCAAAGATTATACATTAAGGCCTATGATACAGCTTGGAAACGGTCTTACTGAAAGGATCTTCTACCGGGACAATAGCGGTATTCCAATCATCACGGTCCAGAACAGTGCTGCATATATCCTTGATACTGTGGCAAAAGAAAAGACATCCATCCTTATGGAAGAATTAAACACCGGAGGTGTACATTATGAGTACTAAACCGAATATTATAGTAATAACAACGGATCAGCAGCATCATACTGCTGTTTCGGCACTTGGTAATGAGTATCTCCATACACCCGGAATGGACGCTATTTATGAAAAAGGCATTGTTTTTAATAATGCCTACTCTACAAATCCGGTCTGCGGCCCGGCGCGATCATCCATACTTACCGGAAGGATGCCCTGTGAGACCGGTGTATATGACAATGGAATGAACATTAGAAAAGGCATTCCCAATCTGGGCCGGTGGTTCAGTGATGCGGGTTATAATACTGTATATGCGGGAAAATGGCATCTTAGGGATAATTTCTCCAGTTCCATTGACGGCTTTGACGTAATAATGACCGGTATTAACATACAGTGCAACGCAAGCGATACAGGCATAACATCCTCGGTTGAAGCTTATCTTCGGAATTATGATGATGATAAACCGTTCATGCTGATGGCAATGTATGTACAGCCCCATGACATCTGCGGATTTGTAAATTACTTTACTGATGAGCAGGACATGTTATATGAAATCCCGGAAAACGAACTGCCCCCATTGCCTTCAAATTTTTATTCTGAACCTGCTGAGCCCGTTAAATTCAAGAATTTCAAATCCCGTATTCCAAGCACGCGCGGCAATTGGGATGAAAAAAAATGGCGTTATTACCTATGGCACTACTACCGTTATGTAGAAGGCGTAGATTGTGAAATCTCACGGCTACTGACTGTCCTAAACGACACCGGAATGTCTGACAATACAATTGTCGTATTCGCCTCAGACCATGGCGAAAACGCTGCGCACCACAGGACGACATTGAAAACCACGCTCTACAATGAATCGTGCCGTGTCCCGATGGCTATCCGCATACCTAAGGCTGATAAAAAGACTGTCGTCTCAGAACCCGTTTCACTCATGGATATATTCCCTACTTTATGTGATTTTGCTGACATCGGCCAGCCTGAAAATATGACCGGACGTGACCTTATGTCTGATTTGAGGGACAGGTCCGGTGTGCCTATAGAAAGTTATGGAGGCAGCGGCCGCGCATTCGCTGCCGGGAAGTATAAAGTCGTCGCTTTTAATAACGGCGACCAGTCACAGCTGTTTGACCTCGAAAATGATCCGTTTGAAACGAAAAACTTATGTAAGGATGTTGAATATTCAGATATTCTGGTTCAAATGCTCAAATTAATGGATAATGCGTTTTCAACCATGGACATGGCAGAGTGCCTACCAGAGGAAAACAAGTGGCCATCTTATTGATGATTTGTTGATTTATACCGGTGTCTGTTTTTAGATATTAATTTGATTTTTCCCCTCGAGAGAGAAACCAATCCCCTGCCTTCAAGCTTTTTCAGCTGTCTGCTGATTACTTCCCTGACGGTTCCTGTGTTAACCGCCAACTTTTCATGGGTGATGTTAAGTTCATCATTTGAATTGCAGTTGCTTTCAATATAATTTATTAAGCGGTCTTCAACTTTAGTGAATTTAATTTTTTCAATCAAGGAAAAGGCAGATAGTAATTTCCCCGCCATCTCATTGAAAACATAATTCTTAAAAATTATAGATATATCGGTTAAATGTCTGAAACTTTCAGGCCTTAGCATTGCCAACAAAGTATCCTCGTCGGCCTGTGCAGAGAAATCGTACTCAATGCTCCCCATGGTGCAGATAGCGGCCAGGATACATATATTACCCGGAGTTATATAATAACTGGTCATTGCCCGCCCTTCATCCGATGTTCTGAATAATCTGAGTGAACCTTTCAGCACCATTGGTATGCTATCGCAACGGTCGTGGGTGCCGAAAATCATATCTCCATTTAATATTTCTCTATAATAAATATTTCTTTTCAAATATTCAAATTCACTGATTTTCAAATCATTTATAAAATCAAACGTGTCCAGTAATAAATCTTCGCACATCACTTTCTCCAACTTTTATTCCTCCACCATAGTTTCTGTTGCTTGCTGCTCCTCATGAAGCCTTACAATTTCTGAGGCTGATAATAACCGGGGTGCCATAAAAAGAACTATTAACGCTGTAACGGCGGATGTTATAAACAGCGGTATAAAGCCGAAATTCTGTGCTACCGCCCCTGCCGCAATGTTCAGCAATGAAAACGGAATCGCAACAAGACTGTTGATAACCAGATACTTGTCGTTGTCTTTTTCATATCCTATAATATCAAGCATATAGTTGCTATCACCAAAAAACAGGTTTATGGTCAGTCCATTCAGGAAAACCATCACTATAAGGTAAGCCCATGAAGATGCGGGATTTATAAAACAGGGAATTGCCATTACAAATTTCAGCAGGGTAAGAACCCTCATGGCTATTATAGTGGTTTTTGTCCCAAGGCTGTGGTTTGTCCATGACCATATAAGACCACCCACCAAGCTGCCTACTATCTGGATTATTATCAATGTGGACGTAGCAGAATTATCAAGCGGCAGAATACGCCTTCCGAACAATATAACGAACCAAGCAGATGCAGATGTGAAAAAGGATAGTATCCTGATAATAATATAATCACGGTACAGGTTGTTTCTTTTAAGCACTGATGGAATCTTCCTAAAAATTTCCTTAATGGGCTTTTTATCCGGCAGTGTCGGTTTTTCAACATCACGCATACCAAGAAAGAATAGTGAAGAACCTGTCATAATAATTGCACCAATACCAAATATCCATATGAATCGGGTAGGATCCGACATCTCCGGATGTTTCAAAAACCACCTGATCAAATACCCGCATGCAAATGTTAGTATGCCGCCGAAAAATGTCCTGTAACTTAATACAGTGCTCCTTATCCTATGAGGAAGGGTACGTACATTTAGCATATGCCAGGGCACTATAATAGCACCGTCAATTATCCATATTAGTGTGTAAATTATAATAAATGCGTATGCCGCACCATAACCCTTTACTCCGATCAACAAAAAGAGAGGCATTAGAAACAGCATGGATGCCGATAAAAACTTACCTCTGAAGATAACCCGGGGCTGATTGTCTTTTGTAAGCATATGCGGTCCTGCAAAAGTCTGCATCATTACAGCGACAAACCCTCTTATTGAACTGACAATACCGGCAAGCTGTAAATTTCCTGTGAAAATATCAATAAACACTGACGCTACAGAACTCGCATCAATGAAAGACCGGCCTACTGTAATAAGAGAACCCTCGGTAAGCAGAATCCTATAATTCTTTTTTGCTAATTTATTAGCCTTATTATTGCTTCGCATATTCCCCCGCTTTTTCTATTAATACAGTTTACTTCCCTTCACTATGATTTACAATACAGATTTATTATAATGGGGAAATTTACAGATTTTCCTTTCGTTGACATTGTTTTCTCTCCATTGTAAGCTTATATATAGGTGGATGACAGATATGAAAAGAACAATACTTATACTAATTACTTTGAGCCTGCTTTTGACTATAACATCATGCAGCAATACTGATAAAAGCGACAAGCTTATAATCGCTGCAGGAATAGTTCCCGTAGCATCTTTTATAGAACAGGTTGCCGGTGAATTATTAGATGTGGTTACTTTGATTCCGCCCGGAAATAGTCCTGCTAATTACCAGCCCTCATCAAAGGATATGCAGGCGCTTTCGGATTCCATCATATACTTTACAATGCAGATGCCGACTGAAGAAGCCAATATTCTTCCCAAAGTCAGAAACTTTAATAAAAACATCATAATAGTAAACCTGCGGGATGCAGTTAGTGAGATTTATCCGCTTCTGAGTGCAGAGGACCATGACCACGAAGAAGATGAAGAAGAACCAGGGGAGCTCTCGGTTGATCCTCACCTGTGGTTGTCTCCTAAAAGAAGCATTGTCATGATACAGGTTATAGCTGATGAATTGTCGGCAATCGATGCTAAAAATCAGGATATATACCAAAAAAACGCATCTGAATTCATAGCCAGGATAGAATCCCTGGATAGTGAAATCAATATTCGAATTGAATCACTTCAAAACAAAGCTTTTATGATGTATCACGGAACATACGGCTACTTTGCGGATGACTATGGACTTGAAATGATATCAATTGAAGTTGCAGGAAAACAGGCTACTGCCTCTGAGATTCAGGAAGTAATTGAACATGCAAATGAAAAAAGCATAAAGTTGGTTTTCTATCAGGATGAATTCGATGACAACCAAGCCCAGACTGTTGCAGAAGAAATAAGCGGAAAAGTTCATAAAGCATCACCGCTTTCAAGTGATTATCTAACTTCCATCAGGGAATTTGTATATGCACTTGAACACCAGGGAGACTGATATGACAGGCAATACAGCCATAAAATTTGACAATATCAGGTTCTGTTACGACGAGGTGTGTGCCATAAACAACGTCAATTTTACAGTGCCTATTAAGAGTATAACCGCGTTAATCGGACCTAACGGCGGCGGAAAGAGTACTTTGTTGAAAATTCTTTCAGGTCTGCTTCATCCCGACGAAGGTGAGTTTCTTATTCATGATGATTTTAAAATCGGGTATGTTTCCCAGTTTACTGATTTTGATCTGTCATTTCCAATGACTGTTATGGAAATGGTGCTGCTTGGAACACTTTGTCGTAATATAAGACCATTCTGTAAATACACAAAATCACAAAAGGAAAAGGCCAATGACTCACTTAAGAAAGTCGGCCTTGAAGGATATGGCGGCAGAGGCATAAACCAGCTCTCCGGCGGAGAATTAAAACGAGCTGTCATAGCACGCGCAATAGCTTCGGATGCAGATATAATTGTTCTGGACGAACCCGATAGCAGCCTTGATGTTGAAGCAGCCGCAGACCTCTACCGGGTTTTAAGAACCATTAAAGAAGACAGGACGATACTTATAGCAAGCCACCACCTGGACGAGGTGCTGGACATAGCAGATAAAGTGCTCTACGTGAATTCAAAGGTTGAAACTTATACCTCTGCCGAGGAAATCAAGGAAAAACTTGGGGATGGTATATTTATATGATAGATGCAATTCTTAATTACACATTCATGCAGAATGCACTGTTTGCCGCTTTAATGGCCAGTATCGTTACAGGTATAATCGGCACTATTGCCATAGAAAAGAAACTTATAAGTATGTCAGGCGGTATCGCCCATGCATCATTCGGGGGGATAGGATTTGGCTACCTTGTTGGCTTTGAACCCATATGGGGCGGCCTGGTTTTTGCAATAGGCTCATCCGTGCTAATTTCTAAAATATCAAAAAACTCCAAAATGAAGGCCGATACCATGACGGGAATACTATGGTCTTTCGGAATGGCATTGGGTATTTTATTTATATCTCTGGCACCTGGATATATGCCCGATATGACAAGTTACTTATTCGGCGACATACTGTCGGTTTCATCAGGTTCATTAATTTACATGGCACTCTTTACGGTAATAATCCTGGTTGTTTTTATAATGCTGTTCAATCATCTTATTATATACCTGTTTGACGAGAACTACGCAAAGGCGCGCGGAATAAATACAAAGCTGCTGGAATGGCTTGTATATATTATGATTCCCATAGGGATAATGGTCCTTATAAAGATTGTGGGGATTATCTTGACCATTGCATTAATGACTATTCCGGTATCAATCGCAAAACTGTTATGTAAATCAATAAAGCAGGTTATATGGGTATCTATGCTTCTTAGCGCAGTATTCTCCCTTGCCGGGTTAACAATTGCATATTATGTGAACATACCATCGGGTGTCTGTATAATCCTTTTAAGCACAGTTGTTTACTTGATTTTGCTTGCCGTTAAAAGACGAATCCAGAAACGTCTGCATGACCAACGTGTTCATGGAGCAAAATAACTATTTATTACTAATGTGACGATAGAAAATTAACTCATCAGGTTCTTTTCATAGATTCGGTAAGTTTTTATATGCTCCATACCTAGTTTTTCGAGTGCGTTTAAAATACGGAAATTGTCTTCAAGCATGTAATTAGCTTCTATTAGGATATTTTTATGAACCAAATGTTTATATAAATTGATATACATTATGGCATCCAACCCTTTTCCCTGCCACTCAGGATGCACAGCAAGCCCGAACAGTCTGTATTCTTTCAGCTTTTTGGATCCAAAAAGCAGCCGATACCACCCTGTAGGAAATAATCGCCCGCCGGTTTTTTTGAAAATAATATTTATATCAGGGAACCCAAGGCAGTAACCCACAGGTTTGCCATCTGCCTCGCAAATCCAAACTGCATCAGGGTCCACAACCAGTTTGAGCTTTTTAAGCATATCTTCCATTACAGGAAGTTCCAGCGGCACATATCCCCAGTTGTCCAAAAGAGACTGGTTGGATACATCAAGGATTGCTTTTGCATCAGTCTTAATATCCTTCTTATTCATTCTCCTGAAGGAAACCTCCGGATACCTCTTTAGAAATTTATCAAAAAAACTGATATATCTTTCCGGAAGCACATAGCCCTTACGCATATCAACTTCATAAACTAAAAGGTCTTTTGCCTTTGAATATTCCGTAAAAAATTTATGATAGTAAGGCGGATTCCAAGGCGACATATACATAGGCGGACTGTAATATCCATCATAAACAAAACCCCAGTTTTCTGCAACGGGATGAATAGGCCCGCGTATTGTATCCATTCCCTTTTCAATCGCCCACTTTTCAGCAGTTTCTACCAGTATGGCCCCTGCCGCAGGATCATCTATACAGTCAAAAGCCCCGAAAAAAGCCATCTCCACTTTGTAGAATTTATTGTGATTGAAATCAATGTACGCAATCGTGCGTCCAATAGCTTTTCCACTATCATCATTTAGAAGAAATAACTCATAATCAGAATTACTGAGAATCGGATTATTCTTACCATAATATGCCGACCGTTCTTCAAGCCACATGGGTGGAACAAAGTAGGGACTGTCTTTATGCAAAACCGCAGGCAACCGGACAAATTTTTTCATATCCTTTTTTGTTTTAACTCTTTTAACTAACACTACACTCTCCGTATTTCTTATAATATTTCAGCCCTTCAATGAACGTTTCCATATTATCCCATGGGACACCCGGAGTGACAGAACTTGATGCGCTAAGAAAGAGCCCCGGTCCCGGTCCGTTTTCGACTAGAAATTTCATTTCTCTTTTTACATCATCCGGCTTACCCGTAGGCAGAGTTCTGGTTACTGAAACTCCTGCCCAGATGATGAGTGGCTCATTATCCAAAGTTTTCATTTTACAAATCTTAATGTAATCCATTCCGTCCTCATATTGGAACCCTTGAAATCCTTTTAACCCAATATTTAAAAGTCTTGGCAACATCAGCGTCAGATTGCCGTCACAGTGCCATATAAACTTTATACCGCTTGCTACAGCAGGGTTGATGCAACGCGCAAAATGAGGGAACCATAGTTTATCAAGACTTTCTATGCTTACAAGCGTCCCTCTTGAATCTGCCATATCATGGTCAAGCCTTACTAGTTTGGATAATCCACCCTGCTCAGTTGCCTTAATGGCCGCTGCATTGTTAAGTATGCAGTAATCGGCCTGTAGAGAAAAATGCTTTTCAATCACTTCAGGATACAGAGCATATGCCATGAAATAATTTTCATATCCGTATGAGGTATAATGCAGCGTCGGAAACTTAAAATAAGAATAGCCCGTTTTTACAATAGTGTCGCCAATTCTCTCCTGAAGCATACATTCCCTGTCGAGTATTTCTTTTATTTTAAAGATTTCGTCAAAAGTTCGAATGTCTTTTTGTAGTTTTGGAAATATTACTCTTTCCAAATGTTCAATGACCGCTTCAGGCGAATCAATTAGAATACCATCTTTATATATTGCATCAAGTCCGGTTGTTATTGTAGCTTCTTTGTATTCGTATCCCTTGTTCCCCATTGTCAGGGGATTTTCAGCAAGATACTGATCAAGTACACATGCCCCGATATTTCTCTGACAAGCAAGATAAACTTCATGGGGCTTCCTGAGATAATCCCCGGGAGCTGCCCCGGCAATGCGTTCAATATGGTCATGCTGCATTATATTGACTGTCTTTGTTGGAATACCTTTATGACGTTCAAGATTAATGGCATCTACAACCATTTTATTCTTTCCCCGGACCTTTGTGAAAAGCTCCGTGCCATTATTCATAGTGGTACTCTCCGGAACCAACAGTTACTCCTGGTTTTGAACTCGAGAATTCAATACGCGCCTGTGTGTTAACGGGTATATTTACATCAATTTCGAAAGCATCCTCTTTTCGTTTCCAAGATACACTAACTTTTCCATAAGGGGTTTCATACGAACCTTCCATAAATTCAATACCACTAATCGGCATCGGGCTTATCTTTATTTCTTTGTAGCCCGGTTTTATTTCACTGATTCCAAGTAGCTTTCTATATAACCAGTCGCCGATTGCACCATAAGCGTAATGATTGAATGAATTCATTTCCGGATTTTCAAAAGAACCATCGGGTTTAATGCCATTCCAACGTTCCCATATTGTAGTTGCTCCTTTTGTAACCGGATAGAGCCATGACGGATATTTAGTCTGCAACAACAGTTCTCCGGCAATATCATGGTAACCTGCTTCAGTCAGCACCGGGCAAAGGTATGAAGCGCCTACAAAGCCTGTTACCATCTGCATATTGTGCCGTTTGATATTATTAACAAGCCTTTCCGCTATCAATTCCCTGTGCCTTTCGTTAACAAGGTTGAACTTAAGCGCCAGCAACATGCCTGTCTGTGTTTCGCACACAAGCCTGCCGTTTGGAGTAATATATTCATTTTGGAAAGCCTTTACAATATTCTTGTGCAGCCGCTTATATTTTCTGCCATCATCGTGTTTCCCAAGTTCTTCCGCTGTCTTCTCCATAATTTCTGTTGAGTAAGCAAAAAAGGCAGATGCTATGTAGTATTTATCTGTAGAACCTGTTGCTGCGTCAACGCAGAACTTCTGGTATGTAAAATACTGCTCCATATCAAGTCCCAGCCAATCACCGAAATGCGACCCGGTTTTCCAAAGATATAGACTTCCTGCTTCTGCTGCAAGATAATCAACCCAAGCTGTCATGCTTTCATATTGATCTTCCAGAATCTTTCTATCGCCATAGGCTCTGTAAATTGTCCATGGAATTATAACAGCGGCATCACCCCAGGCGGCTGAACTGGGAACCTTTCCGTCTTTTCGTATAAGTGCATCCGGTACAACAAAAGGGACCTCCCCGTTTTTACCCTGGTCAGCTGCCAAGTCTTTAAGCCATTTAGCGAAGAACAACGCAGTATTAAAATTGTATGCAGCGGTTGAAGCAAAAACCTGCGCGTCGCCGGTCCACCCAAGGCGTTCGTCTCTCTGAGGGCAATCAGTCGGAATATCCAGAAAATTCCCTCTCTGCCCCCATTGAATATTATGCTGCAGCTGGTTTACAAGTTCATTTGAACACTCGAAAGATCCTGTTTCCTTCATATCGGTATGAAGCACACATGCCCGCATACTACTGATATCAATTTTCTTTTTGATTCCCTTTATAAGAACATACCTGAATCCATGGAAGGTGAAGCGTGGCCTGTAAATATCCATTTTACCACTGGTAATGAATCTATCGGTCGCTTTTGCCGCCCTAATATTGTCCAAATAGAAATTACCTTCATTATCAAGGACTTCAGCATGTTTTAGTACAATTTCAGTCCCTTTGTCAAATTCGCATACGAATTCAACGAAACCTGTAAGGTTCTGCCCGAAATCAATTACCGTTTCCCCTTTTGGAGTTGTTATCAGTTCTTTGGCAGGAATTCGTTTAACAATCCTGACAGGTTCTGATTCCTGGGCGACTATCACATCTTTTCCATGGTCATATGTATGGGCATAAAACCATTCTGCCGGTTCGTAAGTTTTATCAATGGTTTCACCATGGTAGATTTCACTGTAGCGGACTTCCCCGGTCGCATACATCCAGCTTCCATCAGTCATTATTATGTCTTTTGTGTCATCTGAATATGTAATGTGCAGTTCTAGAAGTACCGCAGCCTTATTCCCATAAATATTTATCCGCTTTTCGTAAGCAAGATTGCCTTTATACCAACCATTTGCAACAGTTGCTTTAATTTCATTCGATTCTTTCAGATATTCAATAACATCATAGGTCTGGTACTGAAGCCTATTGTTATAACTGGTCCATCCTGGAGAAAAGTATTCATCCAAAACCCGCTTGCCGTTGAGTTCCAGGTCATATATGCCCAATGAGGTTGAATAAATACGTGCAGATGCAATCTCCTTTTTACATGTGAATTCTTTTTTGAATACCGGACAGGCTTGCTCATCATCTGGAAGTTCATGCGTTATCCATGTAGCTCTGATTTTTCCCATGAGTCCTGTCTCAAATGAAGAACTTGAAGATGCGCTTTCACTTTGGTTATCCCATGTAATTACATTTACCGTGTATTTGGTCATCGGTAAAAGTTTTTCACCGGAGTATTCCACCAGAACCGACTGATTGCTTTCTATTTTTCCACTGTCCCATGTTATATTGCCCCCGTTTTTAACAGCTATCTGATATGCTTCTTGAATAACATCATTAGCTTCAGATTCAAGTTTCCATGAAAATCGTGGTTTTTCGATGTCAATACCAATAGGATTTTTCCTGTACTCAGTCAGAATTTCAGTAATTTTCAGCATTGTATACCCCCGATTTATAACTATGTTCTATGATATCACTTTTTATCTGCGGCAAATAGCAGTTGTACATATTCTGTTTTATATATACATCGCTATCTACCAATAACATGAGGGTATTCCCGCCTTGGTATCAATTTTCCATCATGAACGAATCCTTCTGGCCTGTCATCTAGCTTGTCAATCAGAATATTTCTAAGATAATCAATCCTATCTTGTTTATCAGTGTCATTAAAAGAATCATGAAGTTCTTCCGGGTCGTTATACAGGTCAAAGTAATGCTCTTTACCGGATTCTACATACCATATGTACTTGTCTGTTTCAGTAACAATTCCCTGGAATCGCGGGGCATGTTCGATGTGCATGTATTCGCGGAATTCTTCATCATCTCCTGTTAAAAGCGGAACCAGACTCTTGCCCTCGACCTGTTCGGGAATTTTGATATCCAGCATATCAAGCACTGTCGGCATTATATCCTGAAGTCCTACCAGCCTATTGCAGACCATTCCTTGCTTAATCTTGAATTTTTCAGGTGCATTAATCATAAATGGTATCCTGACAGAGCCCTGGTATGGTACGCCTTTGCGCCTCAAATAGTGATCTCCAAGCATTTCCCCGTGGTCTGAAGTGAACATGACAATCGTGTTTTCATCTTCATCCGGATTCATCATCCGATTGTTGCTTTTTAGCCTTACTTTTCCGTCTGCAATCTGGATGAATCTGCGGATTTGATCATCTATGTGATTTATTAGTCCGTAATAACCCGCTTGCATTGATTTAAGTGCTTCGCCTTTTAGGGTTACATCATGAGAAGCCACATCCATTCCCTTCTCAGGCGGCGGAGTTTCCCAATCGCCTATAAGCGGTTCGGGTAAATCATTCCTAAGATATCTGTTCATATAAAACTCAGGCGGTATGAACGGAGGATGAGGTGCGAGAAATGACACGACAAGGAAGAAAGGCATTGACGGATCCCGTCTTTCAAGAAATCTTATAGCTTCATTTACAGTCCAGTTTGTAAAGTGGAGATATTCCTCATACGGCCATGTCCTTGCAGTCCAGTCGCAGCATTGTATACCAGTGGAGTAATAGATGCCATCACTTTTTAACCGGGAACTATTTTGATTAAATTTAACTCCCTTAACTCTTGCCTCAATCCATTCCTTATATTCTTCGTTTTGTTCCATATGGTCAAAGCCATACCTTTTTCGAGAGGGCGAAAGATGCATGTTCCTACCTACAAGGTATGTCTGGTATCCATTTTCTTTTAATATCTGAGGCAAGGTAACAGCATCCCACTCAACATCATCTTTATACCCTACCATCCCATGGGTCTGGGGCAGCAACCCGGACATAATCGTCCGTCTTGCAGCAATGCATGACGGGGTGACGCTATAGCTGTTTGGAAACCTGATGCCTGAACCGGCGATTGAGTCAATATTCGGAGTCAGTATCGCATCATTGCCATCTATACCAATGCAATCGCCCCTTAATTGGTCTGTTAATATCAAAATAACATTCTCTTTGGAAGCCATAATCCACCCCCGAAAATTACTGTCTTCAGTATATCACACACCCAAAAATGCACATTTGTCCCTAGGGATAAACGTTCACTTTTTTAACATTTGTCCCTAGGGACAAATGTGCAAATTAAATATATAGGTCGCGGCGTCGATAAGTTATAAATCCTATTGTAAGGCTGACCGCAATAACTGCAATTGAAATTACCACATATACCCAGTCAAGGCCCATTTCACTTTTAATTAAAGCTGGAGCGAAATATCTGAACGGAGTTAAATACTTGAGAAATTCAATCTTATCGCTGAAGTCAATCATAATCGACATAATGTATAGAACTATTATCATAGATGCCCCGATATACCCGCTCTTCTTGTACCTTTTCATTACACAACCAAGCATTACGCCTATTGAAACAAATATCATCTGCAATATGAAAGTCCCCAGAATTAAAAGCCCGAAAAACTTCACAAAACCCTCTTCCGGCAAATACTTCTGACCAAGTATCATGACCAATCCATACAAGAAGGCTGAAAGCAGTACACAGTTTAAGATTGCCGCAATTAGTTTAGCTAGGACTATCTTGCTACGTTTAATAGGCAGCACCAGTGTGAATTCTACTGTCTTTTCACGTTCTTCCTTTGCGATTATTGAATTACCCTTCAATATCGCATGAATTCCCAGAATAAGAGTCATGTAAATGAATACCAGGCCGACGAAACCGGTTAAAGTCGTTATATTAAACGCTTCAAAGCCAAAAGCCTTCATCATGCCCTCCGGAAATGACTCAAACATATCCATCATGGATTCGTCATTGGCGAAGGCCGAGAACTCAGACATCCAGATTACAGTTATAAACGACAACGATCCAGCCCATATCAGAAGGGATTTTATACTTGCTTTCATTTCTCTTAAAATAATATTCATTTCAAACTCCTAACTGGCCGTGGGAATGTTTCTTCTGTTATATAGGAAAAACGCCGTAGTTATCGAAACTACAATTACCGTTCCGCATATTATTGTCATAACCGGGTCGTAGCCCCCTTCAAGAACAAATGCATTAGGCTCAAAATATTTAAATGGAGTAATATAAGAGATTCTGTCTTCACCTATAATGCTTGCAGTAGCACTTATTATATACATTCCAAAGGCAAGTCCCATTGAATAGGAAAGAGCACTTCTGACTTTTTTAACTAATACAGATATCAACATTCCAATACCAAGGAAAAACAACTGGAAAAGTATAAGAGTCGACAACAGCTTAACAAACATTACCGGTTCATACTCATGCCCATCGCTAAAAACGGTTATTGTCAGGAAGGTTGAGCCCCAGACAGCTGCATTGGTTATCACAAGACCGGTTACAGCGGCAAATAGCTTTGCAATGAAAGCTTTGCTGCGTTTTATTGGTTTTGTAAGCAGAAAATCAGCAGTCATATCGCGTTCTTCTTCAGACAGTATGGAGAATCCATATATTGAACCTTGTACGGCCAGGCATATTTGCGTAAAGAGCATACAAAAGGTGAAATACCCGATGACCGTTGCTAAATTGACCCCCGTCATACCCATGGCTTTAAGCATCACTTCAGGATAATTCTCCATAACCATTTCAAATATTGTTTCATCGGTAGCAAATCCCGGATACATCACCATAAAAAGCAATATCAGCAGGAATATGGAAAAGGACCATATCAAGGCTGATTTAAGTTTTTTCTTAACTTCCCTTGAATATATGTTCATTTCAGCCTCCTACTTATAGTAATGCATGAAGATTTCTTCAAGTGAGGGTTCTTCAATATTGATATCATACACATTATTTTCCATAACCAGCTGGAGCAACTCAGTAATATCACCCTTGTACAAGAAACGGACTTCTCCATCAATAACTTCTAAATTGCTGATCCCGGGGAATTTTGTCTGTTCAATTGCATTTTTATCAGTTCTTACATACACTTTTTTATATGTATCCTGCCTGAGGGTCTTTATATCCTCAATCTTTACGATATGTCCTTCCCTGATAATGGCAACCCGATTGCAGAGTTTTTGAACCTCGCCGAGAATATGGGATGAGAAAAAAACAGTGGCTCCCCGTTTATTCTCTTCAAGAATCAGGTCAAAGAATTTATGCTGCATCAGAGGATCAAGTCCACTGGTTGGTTCATCAAGCATTATCAGCTTGGGCTGATGAAGCAGCCCCTGAACTATCCCGACTTTCTTTTTATTCCCATAAGAAAGTTCGTCAATCTTCCTGTTCAGATCAAGCTCCATAATGTCGGCCAGTTCTTTGATTCTCTTTTTGTGGTCCCCTTTATAAAAGCTTGCGGAATATTTTAATAGGTCCTTAACCCGCATCTTGTCGTAGTAAAAAACTTCTGACGGCAGGTATCCTATATCATTTCTGATTTCATGCCCGAATTTAATACAGTCTTTACCAAATATGGCAGCAGAACCCGACGTAGGATAAATCAATGACAGCATCAGCCTAATAGTTGTAGATTTACCCGCTCCATTTGGTCCGATGAACCCAAATATTTCACCTTCTTCAACAGTAAGTGAAACATCCTCTATTCCCCTGTTTTTACCATAAAACTTTGTCAGATTTTTAATTTCAATGACTTTCATATTCTGCCCCCTAACTGACGAATCAATCTATCTCATTATACACCATCAATTATCGAAATCTTTAGAATCAATTGAAAACAGCTTTATTAAACACGAATAGTCGCTGAGTGTTATCTTCATGATATTATAGGTTTATATTTCAGGAGGTGTGTTATGAGAAAAGAATTTTCTAAGAGACCTAAAGCGTTTAAAGAAAACTGGCCCGGCGAATTCACATTGTTTTCATGGGAAGATTTCCTGACAGCAATCCCAACACCAATATTTGTTGCAACAAGCTATAAGGCTAATGGTAAAGAAAACGCCTGCCTGCAGTCCTGGTCAACATTCGTAGGCGATGACAAGGGTCTGATATGTGTAATGGCCGCAGTCAACAGAAACGGACATTTTTATAAGACACTTAAAGAAAGTGGTGTCTGCGTCCTGAATTTCCCATCTGCAAATATATATGATAAATGCAGTGCCACTGTTACAAATAACAATTATGAGGATAACGAAATCACAAAATCAGGACTGACAGCTGAAGCTTCGGTAACCATAAATGCCCCCAGAATCAAAGAATGTTTCCTGAATCTAGAATGCGAGTTGTTGTGGGACAGACCTCTTTATGAAAACAGCGGCCATTCAACGCTGGCTCTTAGAACTAAACACATTACAATGGACAGTAATTACTACGATGAAAGCATTAACGGCAGATATGGAAAGACCGGTATCATATACAATATTCACTCACCGAGAAATGCTGACACGGGAGAATGCATGGGAGATAAACTGGGGGTTCTAGAGATTTTATAGAATATATAAAGGGTAAAAACCTTTTTTGTTAATGAGATTTCTCCTATTTCCTTTTGAACATCAATCCAAGTCCTTTGAAGAATTTACCGTTTACCATGGATACGAAACCTTCTGTAAAATACTTTGGAAGACGGTCTCCCCCGAGCATTCCAATGGTTCTGATTGGCATTTCATGCAACATGGCTTCTATCATTTTTCTGCTGGATTCTACATCATCACCATCGGAACCACCAACCATTTTTTTAGTTTGGCTCCGCATAACCTTCAGCATCAATCTGCCGGCAAACTTGTGGGTTGTTTCTCCGAACATGGAATTTTCACGAATCACCTCACCGGGCTTGTTTTCCCTGTCAGGTAACTCCTGTCCATATATAACTTTAAATTGATTTTCATCAATCTCAAAAATACCACCGGAAAGAGAATAATAACCAGGTGCTGTTTCTTTATAATCTGGCACTGGAACGTTACTGTTTGATTGCACGGATACCACCTGTTCTAACCTGATGTCCCTGCTTGATGCACCTACTTGAATTACATACTCTCCCTTTTCTATATGCCATCCGGGAATATTAATATTGTAGAAGGCAAAGGACCTCTCATTGAGCTGAAAATATACTTCTTTTGATTCCCCCGGCTCCAGATAGACTTTTCCGTAATCCTTAAGTTCCTTATCTGCTTTATATATCATTGATTCCGGATTTTTTACATACAGTTGAATTACCTCTGCTCCTGCAACCTTTCCTGAATTCTTAATGGTCACGGAAATCTCATAGTCATATCTGCCGCTATGTTCTACATCTATATCCAAATACTCGAATTCTGTATAACTAAGACCATAACCAAAGGGGAACAAAACATCTTTATCGGCCTTATCATAATACCTGTATCCGACAAATATACTTTCCCTATACTCAACAGATTTGGTAAATCCAGGGAAATATATATATGAGGGCGTGTCTTCCAGTTTATATGGGAATGTCTCCGCCAGCTTTCCGGAAGGATTCACATAGCCGTATAACAAATCCACGATTGCCCCTCCGCCTGCCTGCCCGCCGAGATAGCATTCTAAAACGCCTTTAGCATCATTTATCCAAGGCATTTCAACAGGCGCTCCATTCATAAGAACAACAACTATATTTGAATTTATTGAAGCTAATTCCTTTATCAAAGCATTATGAGAATCAGGCATTTTCATATGAACCCTGTCAAACCCTTCTGATTCATATCTGTCCGTTAGACCTGCGGCAATAATCACCAAGTCACAGTTCTTTGCTGTTTTTTTTGCTTTAGAAAGAAGTTCCGGATCTACTTTATCCGTCTTGGTACTATATCCTTCTGCATATTCATAATTAATGCCTGCATCAGCAAGAGAATGACATAAACTATCTTTCCTTAATGGATTAATAATTGAAGAACCCGTTCCCTGATATCTTGGACTTTTAGCAAATTTACCGATAACAGCAACTTTATATTTTTTATCCAAAGGCAATATGCCGTCATTCTTCAGCAGTACGGCGGATTGTCCGGCTATTCTCCGTGCAAGGATGTGATGGGATTCCCTGTCATATTTAAACCCCGGCTGTGTGTTGTCCTGGCTTTTAAGGATCAATTCAATAATTCTACTCACTGCATTATCCAGTAATTCAACGGACAAATTGCCATCATTAACCGCTTTGATTATTTTATCATCGTTCTTTCCCCAGCTGCTGGGCATTTCAAGATCCTGACCCGCCTTAAGCCCTGTAACACGGTCATTGCATGCACCCCAGTCGGTAACAACCAGTCCCGTGTGTCCCCATTCTTCTTTTAGAATATCCGTTAAGTATTTTTTATGTTCGCTCAGATAATTCCCATCAGCTTTATTATATGAACACATTACAGTCCATGGTTGGGAATTTACAACTGCTTTTTCAAAACCGGCAAGATAAATTTCCCTCTGGGCGCGTTCATCAACTACAGCTTCAATTGTTAATCTGCGGGTTTCCTGATTATTCATTACATAATGTTTTAATGAAGTCCCAATACCCTGGGATTGGATTCCGTTAATCAATGCAGTTGCCATGGTTCCGGTATGATAAGGGTCTTCTGAAATGTATTCAAAATTTCTCCCGCAAAGAGGAGACCTTTTAATATTTGCCCCGGGTCCGAGTATGACAGATACATTTTCTTCAAGACATTCTTCACCTAAGGCCTGCCCCATTTCAAACATAAGCTCAATGTCCCATGAACTGGCTGTTGTTACCGCAGTTGGGAAACAGGTTGTCGGGACACTCATTGAAAGACCGACATGATCTGTCTCCCCTTTTTGCTTTCTTAACCCATGGGGACCATCGGTCATCATAATATGAGATAACCCCAGTCGTTCCACACTTTTCAAGTGCCAGAAATCGCTGCCTGAACACAAACCGGCTTTTTCCTCCAGTGTTAACTGATTAAGGATTTCTTTCACATTTTCATTCATTTTCTACCATTTTCCCTTAAAACTAATTTTTGAATTAGTAAGAAAAGCAGGAATGTGAGTAGACATGACATCAATACATCACTTAGAAAATGGTCACCCCTTACTACCCTGCTTAAAGCTACAATCACACCCCATACCACTGCAAGTGCAAGATATAGGTTCTTTTTCAATTTACTCATTGCGCTGAAAAACATCACGAATGCAATTGATACAAATCCGTTAGCCGTATGCCCTGACGGGAATGATTTCAGTTCATTATCATTAGACAATCCATTTATATGATACCAATATTTAAATTGGTCTATTGAGTCTATTGATCTCATCCTGGGACGCGCCCACACAATTTTCAGAATATTAACCAGCAGTATTTCCGCAGCGACCAGGATTATCAGTATCAAGCCGTATTTTCTTACCTTTCGGAACTTTTCTGGTTGAATTCTGTTTGACAAGAACAATCCTGCCGCAGATAACAGAAAGGTTAAAAGTAACACTACAACCCACCATATAGGCGGAATGCTTTTGTCGGTGTGTTCATATAAATAGTGGACAGGCAGGAAGGTTATCTGGAATGATGCCAGTAGTAGAAATGGTACTGCAACAATTGTTTTCAGCGTTTTCTTACTTTCCTTTCTACGGGCACCGTAAAGAATCAATACTCCTGCATACAGTGCTATGAACGCCGGCTGCTCTCCAAATAGATTAAAGAATTCCGCCCATCCGGAATCCACGTTAACTATGCTGTTTGAAAAGTTGTAGTCTATCTTGCCTAATGCAAGAACCGTCATGAGGATAGCAAATACAATCAATGCCCCCCATATGAATTTCTTTGATATAATCATAAGCTCCCCACTATTCATCAAGTATCTTTCAATACCATAATACTTAAGTGTTTAGCTTTTGTCCAAAAAAGAACCCTTTTTATTAAATTTACTAATTTGGGGGATTTCCTACATCCCTGACATATGGAATGTCTCTCTTAAGATCTTCATGTTTTCCCGCTTCAACAGCTGTGCCATCAGATTTGATTCCCACAGTAAAACCGCAGCCTGCAGAAACCGCAACGATTTTTTCCCAATTTAACAAATCAATCTGCCCTGCGTAGTTATCTCCTGTTGCAATAACAGTTCCGTCCTCTTTTAATCCAATTGATATGCCGACACCTGCCGAAACAAAGATGATATCCTTCCATTCTTCAACATCCAGCTGCCCGTAGCTATTATCACCAACGGCAATAACCGTGCCATCTGATTTTAATCCTATTGTATGGTTAGAACCGGAAGAAACAGAAACTATATCCGTCCAGTCATCTACTTCAAGCTGTCCTCTTGAATTATCCCCTGCCGAGACAACAGTACCATCTTCTTTAACACCAATTGTATTAATTGCTCCTGCTGCCACAAAAATAATACCACTCCATGAATCTATTTCAAGTTGCTTATAATAGTTATCACCAGCCGCGACAACCGTGCCATCTTCTTTAAGGCCGACTGTATGATATGCCCCTGCCGAAACTGCTGCTATTCCTTCCCAGGATTTCACCTCAATCTGTCCATATAAATTATCACCGGTTGCAACTACCGTTCCATTTTTAGCTAAACCTACAGTGTGTGCAGAACCGGTGGAGACTGCAAGAATATCCTTCCAAGTTTCTATCTCAATCTGGGGATACCCGCTGTCGCCTATAACTGAAACTGTTCCATCTGTATGTAAAACAGTAGTATGGGCAGCTCCTGCTGAAAGCATATTATTGGATTGTTCTAAATTTTTATCCCTACTCAAATTTATAATAATAAAAATAAAAATTATAGCCAGTACTATTATTCCTACTATTATTCCAATTTTCAATCGGTCTTCTTTTACACTCATTCTGACCACCGGATTACCTTTCATTATACTTATACCCTTAGGATCCATCAGCATCTTTAAACATCGGCTAATTTTCTTTGATTACTTAATATATTTATATTTTGAAATGAGGCGAAGCACTTCGTTTCATTTGTTTTAATGAGGGTAAATAAATAGTATGTTTAATATCTAAACAAATTGAAAGGGGAAAAACAATGGCAGGAAAATTTGAAATTTACACAGACAACGCAGGAAAATATCGTTTCAGACTAAAAGCAAGCAACGGACAGGTTATCGCAACCGGACAGGGCTATGCATCAAAAGATTCATGTCTCAATGGAATCGACTCCGTTAAGAGTAATGCTCCTGAAGCACCTGTAGTTGAAGTAGAAGACTAGGGATATTCATATGAATGAATTAGTTAAGAAATTAATGGGTGATGCTAATCTCGACGAAACAACAGCAAAAAAGGTATTGGCCGTTGTTAAGAAATTTTTAGATGATAAGCTTCCTAGCCCGATTGATAAAAAAGTTGCGAATGTGCTTGACGGCATAGATGCAGGAGATGTCGGGAATTTGCTTGGAAAAGCAAAAGGCTTATTCGGAAAAAAGTAAAATTTAATAAAATAATTGTAGAACAAATACTAATTGTATTTGTTCTTTTTTTTAGCCAATATCAGCCATTTTCAGTTGAAAATGGCTGATATTGGCCGGGGATGAACAATAAATAAAGTTCGTAGGATTTTACGCAAGCTGCGTACCGCAGGATAATTAATATGCTTCATCCGAGGAACGCTGCGACAGTTAAATCCGTTTTTAGATATTTAACGAAAAACAAAGGTTGTTCCCCGCTTACATTTTCAACTGAAAATGTCTGGTATTGGCTTGGATAAACATTAATCGGATATCAACCATTTACTAGTGTGTTGCTTTTCCAATAAAGATATCCGGTATGCCGCAGATGTTACTGTTTCAAGGAGCATTCTATTTTTTATACACAATGCTTACAAAGACAGGGAGAACAATCAATGTAAGCAGTGTTGAGACAAGTAATCCGGACATTAGCGCTATAGCCATCGGCTTAAACAGCTGACTTGTCCCTATGGCAAGCGGAATAAGTCCAATGACGGTTGTTATCGTACTCAGCAGTATTGGCCTGAGCCTTTTTTGGGATGCATTAATGCATGCCTTATTAGTTTTTATACCTTTTGCTTTTTCTCTTCTTATATAGTCAATAAGAATTATTGCATTATTAACGACTATACCGAGTAAACTTACAATTCCGAGCAGGGCAGTAAAAGATATCGCCTGTCCGCTTATGTATAAACCCGCAATCGAACCGATTGCCGAAAGTGGGATTGTAATGAATATCAACAATGGCATCATGAAGGATTTAAACTGAAGCAAAAGAATTATGAATACTGCCGCCAAAGCGAATATGCCTAATACACCGACCTGTCCGAAGTTTTCTTTAATAAGTTCATCTTCCCCTTCATAAATGACAGAAACATCATCCAAATTCATGTCTTCTATAGTTGATTTAATATCTTCAAGGATTTCGGATTTACTAAAATCAGAATCATAGTCGGCCGTAAGGGTCATGGCATAATCACCGTTAAATCTTGGGATTGTAGAAAGGGTGCTTTCTTTAATGAGATTAGTAATCTCAGACGCAGTAATATAGTTTCCTGCAGCCGTTCGTATGGGAATGCTATCAATATCGCTTTGTGAGGAATAATCACCTGTTACTATAACAGGAATTTCTTCCTTATCTCTTAAAATTACCGCCGCTTCTCTTCCAAGCAATGCTAAGCTTAATTCGTTCTGAATCCGGGCAGCAAAAATTCCATATTTAACCGCTTCTTCTTCAAGTATTTCAAGCTTGAATTCATCGATATAATCCGTATTTCCTTTATTGACGTTTATCAATCCCTTTGTTGATGAAAGTAAATCTAAGATCCTGCCTTCATGACTTTTCAGGATATCAAGGTCATCCCCTGCGATTCGAATTTTCAGATCTTCATCCATAGGGAAGGCATACATGAGTTCTTTAACAGTGATTTTTGCGTTCAATCCCATTCCGTCGATTTTATCCTGGAGATAGATTTTATATTCTTCATTGGTTCTATAATCACTGTCTTTAAGGTCAATCCTCAGCATAATCTGTCCTGTATCAGGTGTCTGTGTGTATATAAACATTATCTGATTAAACCTAGGGAGTCCTCCTCCCGATGAAGAAGTATATTCTAAAATCACTTCCTCGTTTTCCAATAGACTTTCAATATTTTCAACCAGCGCTATCGTACCCTTAAGATTATCAGATGAATTATTTCTTATGTCGACATATATGACATTTTTATCAGACGCGGGGAAAAATACTGTATTTAACTCCAAAGCAAGAAAAACACTGCCTGTAATTAAAATAACGACAATGACTACAACAATCCACTTTCTTTTCAATCCGCCTTTTAGCATTTTTTTGAAAAGTTTTACCCTTTTCTTGGTATTCCTGTGCTTTTTCGGTTTGAAAAGAATATATGCAAGAACCGGGATTATCAGGATTGCAGTAAAGTATGAAGCCGCCAAGGATATTGATACTATCTGCGGCAGCGACTTTATATAGTCTCCCGCTAGTGAATTAAGAAACAGAAAAGGCATGAATGCAGCAATTGTAGTAATCGTTGAAGTGAACACAGGACCTGCCACATCCCTGACTCCGGCTACACAAGCCTTTTTCTTTTTCATACCTTCGTCAAGATACCCCTGTATTGAATCACTGACAACTATTGAGTTGTCCACCAGCATGCCAAGGCTTACAATTAGCGCGGCTATCGACACCTGCTGTATTTTTATCCCAATAATATACATAACACCAAAGGATATGAGTATCGACAAGGGAAGCGATACAGAGACTACAAGGGCATTCCTAAATCCCATGCCAATCAAAATCACCAGGATAACAAGCAGTACTGCTGCAAGCAGGTTTATGGAGAAGTTATTCAACGATCCTTCAACTTCAGCGGGTTGAGAAATTATCAGAGACGTATCAACATTATCAGGAAGTATTTTCTCCAAATCATCAAGTTTCTCTTCAATTTGTTTTTCAAGAGGAAGTATATTAATTCCATCTTCAAAATAACCCGCAATGATTACTGCTTGTCTGCCGTTGTTTTTATAATATGTATTAAGCGATGCAACTTCCTCAGTCACATCAGCAACGTCGCTTATCCGTATGATTCTGTTTGCTTCCGGTATAAACGCAAGTTCAAGGTTCTTGATATCCTCAATATCATTAAGTGTTCCTTCATAGTTTATTATAGTTTTTGTATCTTCTTCTTCAATTTTCCCAATTGGGATATCTGTGTTTCCGGCAGATATTACTTCACTGATCTCAGCTAGTGTCAGGCCTGCTGCTTTCATCTTTTCCCGATTAACGGTAACTGTAATTATATCCTTGAGGTCTCCGATTATCTCATATCTTTCAATGCCGTCTATTTCCATTAATTCATCTGCAATGACACCTGCAAAACCGGCAGCTTCTTTATTACTTATTTCATCAGATGATACACTGATAAGCACTCCTGCGGTATTTACAATTTTCGTATTAACATCAATATCCGAACACTCTGCAGGTAATTCAGACTGCAGACTCCTCATCGCTTCATTAAGATCCCTAAAAGACTGCTCCTTATCTGCTGAGAACTTAAATTCTACAATTACTAGCGAAAGGCTGTTCGAGCTGTACGAGAACGATGATTCATAACCGGTAATACGCCGTATTTCTTGCTCAATCGGTTCAGTTATGAAAGCATCCACATCACTTTGCGAGGCTCCTGGAAAAACAGTCGTTATCATTGCATAAGGTATGGAAAAATCCGGGGATTCCTGCTTTGGGTTTTCTATGAATCCAAATATTCCCGCTGCGATAATCAAAAGCACAAAAAACAGTGTGATCTTTCTATTACGCATTAGGCTGTATAACATTTTTTTCATATCAGACAACTGCCTTCTTCACGAATTTTTTATATATTGCATCTTTCATAAATGAGAGATAATCATAAAGAATTAATAATTTGTCTTCTTCTTCGATTTTCTCGGATAGTATGCTTACAACCCCGGTTATATATGATTCAGCAAAGGCTTTAATAAAAATATCGCCGTCTTTTTTTCCCATGCCGCCGTTAATCAGGTTCTTCCACCTGCTTATTGCCTGTGCGAATTTCTCTACAATATTATCGCGCATTCTCTCAAACCTTGTGTTCCTACTGTTTGATATGAGCATAATGAATACTTTCTCATTTCCCTTATAAATATCAATAAACTGAATCAGTTTTTTTTCAATTCCCGCAATATCCATTGTTTCCGGCGGACTGCCTAAAAGCCTGTCAATTGCAGAAATGACAGGCATTCCAATGGTGGCATACAGTTCTTCCTTGTCTTTAAAATAATTATATATATTCCCAACTGCAATACCGGCCCCTAAGGCAATGCCTTTCATAGATGTATTCAGGTAACCTTTTGTCAGAAACTCATTCAGTGCGGTTTTAAGAATTTTATTTTTAATGTCATCCTTCAATACCTGCGGCATTAGTGAACCTCCATTCATTATTCAATTGTAGTTTATAACACTAAGGCAAAATTGTCTAATTAAACTTATCTAACAATGGATTTAACAACGAAAAGTTCTGCAGTGTTTTTTGATGGATTTGAAATACCTGACACAATGCCATTTGGAAGAGATATCATTTTACCCGCTTTATATTCATGGGCGTCCTGATTACCGAGGCTAATTGATATTTCCCCTTTGATTATTATTATATGAACTTCATGCTCTGTGACATGAGCCGGGAATGATTGGCCCGGTTCAATGATAACATGGTTAATTATGACAGATTCTTCATTTACCAGATTCCTTAAGGATTCTCCGCCCTTGTTTTCATAATCAGTAATTTTTTCTATCATGCGCCTGCCTCCATATTTAACCGGTTTAATACTCTTCCCTTACTCCGAATTCAGGCGATTCTACCCATGATTCAGCTTTATCAAGGTGAAATATAATGTCTTCTATTGTCGAGTAATGCATTTCTTCCTGTTCAATAAGATAACCGAACAGCTTTGTATCACGGATGTCATTTGATTTATCAAGGAAACTCCTGTAAAGGTCTATGCTTTCCTGTTCTTTAACCAGGGCCTCGCGGTAAGTGTCAAGCTGGCCAGACTCCTGTTTTATGTCATTTTTTAAGTAATCTTTAAAAACTCCTCCGGAGCCGGATAGGTTACTGTCAGATAATACGATGGAATTGTCTTTGGAAAAACCACTGAGAATATCTGCATGGTTCTTTTCATCATCGGCAAGGGCTGTAAAAATCACATACAATCCGTTTTTTTTATTCTTATCCGCCTGGCTGCGATAGAATTTCTCGCCTTCTTTTTCCATGTTGATTGCAAATTCCAGAATGTTAATAAGATCATCTCCTTCGAATTCATAACCGGATGTAATAACGGGTTGTTAATCTTCGAGCTTTTTCAATTCCCTTACATCCACTTTTTCTGTATTCGGACTGCCTTTTGTTCTCCTGCGCTTCAGGATTTTTATGTCTGCAATATTATATGATTTTATATCCTGTCCTTCTTTAAGAGGCCTGACCCTAACTACACCCTTAAGCAGACTGACATTGATTATTTCACCCTTGCCGTCTTCTGTTTCAACAAGTGTGCCTGTTCCCGGCGTTGCCCGCAAAAGTTCTTCATATGCTTCGTGTTCATATTTCAGGCAGCACATAAGACGCCCGCACACACCTGAAATTTTTGCCGGATTCAGTGATAGGCTTTGGTCCTTTGCCATTTTTATTGATACAGGCCTGAATTCATCCAAAAACGAATGACAACATAGGACCCTTCCACAAATTCCAAGCCCTCCGATGATTTTTGCTTCATCCCGAACACCGACCTGCCTTAGTTCAATCCTTGTCCTGAAAATGCCGGCAAGATCTTTTACCAGTTCCCTGAAATCTACCCTTCCGTCAGCGGTAAAATAAAACAGTATCTTATTATTATCAAAAGTATATTCAACATTTATCAGCTTCATCTTAATGCCGCGTTTGTTTATACAGTCTAGGCATATATCATATGCTTCTTTCTCTTTTTCCCTGTTTTCAGTAACCTTCTGAATATCTTTTTCCGTCGCAATCCTGATTACTTCTTTTAAAGGGGACACTATCTCGTCCTCATGAACCTCGCGTTCACCCAGGACTGCAGTGCCGTACTCAACTCCCCTTGCAGTTTCAACTATAACTCCCTCGCCTTTTTTTACTTCCAGGTCTCCAGGTGAAAAATAGTATGTTTTTCCACTTTTATTAAATCTAACGCCAATTATTTTTACCATTTGGCTAATTCCTCCGTTATCTTTACAATCATCGCATCAAGTGTCTGTTTCTTTGAAGCATTATCGGCAATATTCCCCGACGCTTTCTCCATTATGAACGCAATGCGGACCAGTACATTATCCGGATATCTGCTAGCGCCTTTTACTATAATATCTTTTTTATCAATGTTAATCAACCTTCCGTCCCCGGATATACGGTAAACAACCATATCCCTTAGTATTGTTGATGCAGTGGCAAAAAACACTGTTGTATCGTTTTTACTCAGTTTTTCCGCTATATCGTAAGCGGTCCCGTATTTCTTCTCAATAATATCCTTTATAAAATCAATCGCCAGTTCTCTGTGCCTTGTGAAGTCACCGGATTCAAGTATTTCCACTGCTTTTCCCACTGACCCTGCTGAACATTGGGCGGCAACTGAAATCTCCGCCTCAGAATTATTATATCTAGTTTTCAGATAATCAATGATTTCCTCTATTGAATTTATACCCACCTGAACAGTGACAGCTCTTGATTTTATAGTATCTATGAATTGATTGCCATTAGCTGCCGTAATGATTATATAAGCATATTTAGGAGGTTCCTCCAATGTTTTTAAAAGACAGTTCTGGGCCTGCCTTGTCATTTTATCGCCGTCAACTATTATATATACCTTGCTCCGGCTACTGACAGGCATAAGGTTTATATTATCCTGAAGCTGTCGAATTGTATCAATGGGAATGCTTCTTTTTTCCTCTTCAATAATATACAGTTCTCCTGAACCGCCTGCATTAATTACCAAACAGTGCCTGCATTTACCACAGGGTTTGTCTTCATTCTGCGACATACATAGAATCATGTGCGCAAAAGCAACGGCAAAGTCTTTTTTCCCACTGCCGTCTGGCCCTTCGAATATATATGCATGACCTGGCTTACCTTCCACTATTTCCGCAGCCAGCTTTTTTTTAAGGTTGGTTCTGCCGGGAATATCCTGAAAAGTTATCATGTCATGCCTTTTCGTATTTTTCTACATCCACGACGAATATGGTTGCGCCGCCTATTGTTACCTCGATTGGGTATCCGGGGGCTATCGCACTGTTAACAGCAGGTGTAATTGAGGAATTTACAAGCTTCTTACGGCTTTTTGACTTCTTTTTAATGATATCAATTACGTTATCGACGTTTTCCTTGGGAACCCCGACTACCAATGTGGTGTTGCCTGCTCGTAGAAAACCTCCTGTAGAGGATAATTTTGTTACGCTGAAACCTTCTTCATTAAGGGTTCTCATTACTTCTGTCTCATCTTCGTCATGCACTATTGCAAAAACCAGTTTCATAAGATCACTTCCTTTCAAGTACGCTGTCCAATGCCATTACTATCTCTTTATTGATTGCTTCGATACTGTCTTCAGCATCCAGCCTTATTATTCTGTCATGATATTTTTTGCACAGTTCCATATACCCTTTATATACCCTCATATGAAACTCCATTTTCTCATTTTCAAGTCTATCCGCTGTTGTTGCCTCTTTACGTCTCTTTAACGAAGCCTCGGGATTTTTGTCGAGGAAAAAGGTTATGTCCGGAAGCCTATGCCTAACCGCTGCTAGATTTACGTTCAGCACTTCATCAACATCCAGTTCTCTGCCGTATCCCTGATAAGCGACACTAGAATCAATGAATCTGTCACAGATAACAACCTTTCCTTCATCAAGGGCCGGCAGGATGTTTTCCGCAACATTTTGCGACCTGGAAGCCGCATACAGAAGCATTTCAGAAACCCTGTCCATTTCCGTATTCTTGGCATCCAGCACTAAGTGCCGTATTTTTTCCCCAATTTTCGTTCCTCCCGGCTCCCTTAGCATCACCGGTTGAATATTTTTATTAATAAAATACTTTTTAATGCCCTGGACCTGTGTAGTCTTTCCAGACCCGTCAAGTCCCTCAACTGATATAAATAGTCCGTTTTTCATGTTTGCTCCAACACGGGTATTTTATTGCTTTCAATCCCCAAAACAGTTCCGCCCGCATTCATTATCTTCTTTATGTAATTAACAGCATATCCGCTTATAATTTCTCCGGGGCATATCAATGGTGTGCCCGGCGGATAAGATACTATTATTGTACCACAAATACATCCTTCAGCCATGTCCAAGGGCACTGGTTCTTTCTTCATTTTGTGTGCATCTGCAATAGGTATTTTAATTTCCGGGAGGCCGGGTACATCCGGGTTGTTTACTGTCTTTTGAGATTTGCCGAGGGTTTTTAATGCATTGGATAACATTCTGAAATCGTTTTTTTTATTCTGCGGCGTCGCAATGCATATGATTTTGGAAAAATCCGCGGCCTCAATATCAATATGAAATTTTTCATGAAGAATCCCGGCAGCTTCAAATCCATTGACACTGGTTTCGATTACAATTCTGGAATAATCATCATTTTTTATAATACTGCAGGCTGTATCCGATTCAACGGTTTCTTTAAAAGCTTGTATGTCCTTATTTAATTTTCCATACATGTTTTTGCCTTTTTGACTGAAGAACCGCACAGCTTTTTCCATAGATGCCAGCAGAGGATAAGACGGGCTTGTTGTTCCCAGCATATTTACTGAATCTCTTATTACATTAACATCAATTAATTTCGAACAAATATGCAGAACCGCCCCCTGGTTATACACGGGAAGTGTCTTGTGAAGGCTGTGGCATACAATGTCCGCTCCGCAGTTTATACCGCTGAGATTTTCCAGTCCTGCAAAAGCAAAATGAGATCCGTGAGCTTCATCAACTATCAAGAACATATCATTCGAATGTGTAATTTTAGCGATTTTAGAAATATCGGCAGTTTTCCCATAGTAGTTGGGAGATGTAATCATTACAGCGCAGGCATCAGGATTTCTCTCGATAGCTCCTGCAACATTTTTAGGAGAGGCCGGAACCGACATACCGTTTATATATTCAGTTGTTATAAAAATAACTTCAACTCCAAATAGAATGGCTCCGTTTACGGCACTGATATGACAATCCCTTGACAGCAGAATTTTCCCTCCTTTTAACGCTACATATTTCATAATTGCATGTATGCCTGACGTTGTCCCATTTGTGAGGTAGAAGGCAGTCTTTGAACCATATATGGCTGCTGTGCCTGCTATGGATTCTTTTATAATGCCTTCCGGCTTTTTGATATTGTCTGCTCCGGGAATTTCCGTGATGTCATACGAAGCATACCGCCTGATATTAAGACGGTGTGAGAAACGGCCGTATTTATGGCCGGGCATATGAAAACTTACAGGATGATTTTTTTTGTTTTTAGCAAGAAACCGGTTGATGGGTTCATTCAGGTTTATTTTTCTCATATATTATCCTGAGGCCTTCAAGCGTGAGCAATCCGTTTAATTCGTCGATTTCATTAGTTTCTTCAGTTACCATCCGGGCAAGG
>Ga0233412_10000198_pt1 | contig 35655 bp, 29 predicted proteins | sample Na_anoxic_4_MG_FD_180667 | JGI IMG/M metagenome (GOLD analysis project Ga0233412, IMG submission 180667) | Seawater microbial communities from Saanich Inlet, British Columbia, Canada - Na_anoxic_4_MG | ecosystem: Environmental > Aquatic > Marine > Inlet | place: Canada: British Columbia... | reverse complement strand
TTACAACAAACAGAACGGAGATTTCCAATGGCAAATGTAAAAATATCAAACTTACCAGCAGCAACAGGTGTTACAGGCGACGACCTGCTTCCTGTTGTCGATGGCGGAACAACAAAGAAAGCAACATTTCAGCAAGTTTTAGACTACGTTACTGGATCTACTTTTAACGACCTTACTGTCACATCACTGACTGCCTCTGTTAGCGGCACATTTGTTGGCGACGGCACTCTCATAACTGGTGTAACTGCCGAATGGGATGGATCACATCTCGGTGATGCCAGCATAACAGGATCTCTATATGTAACTCAAACTATCTCCGGATCGACAATTACTGGTTCCACTATCGAGGCGACAGATATCACTGTTTACGATGGCACCATAAGCAACAATTTACAAGTAGATAATGGGGTGGGAGTGGGTATATCTCCTGCCAGCGCGGGCACTGTTAGGGCAAACGGAACCGGCGCCTTTCAGGCGAAAAAGAGCGGGTATGACAGCATAGCATTTATCGCTCAACCAATCGGGGTCGGCGATAGTGCATACATAGCTATGGGTCAGGCACTGATAGATGAGGGGAGAATCACCGCCGCAAGCGTGAGCGGATCCGCCGGTAACAACTTGACTTTCTATACGGGCGATACTGCCGGTGATGAGACAGAGAAGGTGAGAATCACCATATCGGGCGATGTTGGCATCGGCACGTCAACTCCGGCAGCAAAACTAGATGTCAGCGGATCTTTGATAGCAGATGTAGCACTAAGCGGAGCAGTTGGTTCAGAAATAACATCTACTTCATACACCTTATCAGCAGACGACAGAGGAAAGACACTCCTGTTTAGTAGTTCCGCCACTCAAGGAATCACTTGCTCTTCGGGGCTTGATGTCGGCTATAATACCACCTTTATTCAGCTTGGGAGTGGTCAGTTAGAGTTGTCAGCTTCGGCAGGAGCCTCAATACTGAATCGACAAAGCCATACAAAAACAGCGGGACTATATGCAGCAGCAAGTGTTGTAATAATTTCAGCTAACACATATTTGTTTGCTGGCGATACCTCGGCATAGGAGAAACCGTTCGTGTCTTTTATTTTTTTACCAAACCTAAAAATCATTTCTGGAATTTCACCAGCCGGCGACATTTTCGACAATCCAGTGGCTTCATCATTTACGACATTTGAATACTCCGGCTGGGGCGGCACAGTTGCCAACCCAATAACAAGTTCTGATTTTTCAGTATATCAAAACTCGGCAACAGCCAGTTATGAGTATCCAGGCTGGGGCGGCACAGTTGCCAACCCAATAACAAGTTCTGATTTTTCAGTATATCAAAACTCGGCAACAGCCAGTTATGAGTACCCTAGCTGGGAAACTGGTTCCGCATAATAAAATAAAATGAAAAAGAAGAGTATTTACTTGTATAATAGAAAGAGAATCAAATGACAGACAGTTTCTTAAAAATAGCACCATTCCAATTATTTAGTTCATCAGTAGATACCGGTTACAATGCCGAGATCTCAGCCAGCTTTAAGCCGGGCATCGATATAACTAATATGAAAACAGATCGATACTCCGATCTGAATGATGCTCCAATGCAAGGACCGTTCACCGAGAAGTATGTGGGCGGAAGCCAATACAGGCATGTCCCTCTGAACGACGGCAACGATACACCGCTTACTCGCCCAGAGCTATACAATATTACAATGACATCCAGTATCCTCAAAGTTATAGGACCAGATAATATTGATGTCAATCGAGCACGAGCTCCTTACTTTCGTGATGGCTTCTCCAAAAGACCAGTCAACATAGCGAACATACATACGACCGGCTCCGATGTAGGAAACTACCAGCATGATTACCAGGTTGTACAGACGGTAAGCAGAACTACAAACAACCGAGCATTCACCGAGGCAACTGGTTCAGGCTTCGCTCAATATCTCACAACACAATTTGTGAGTGGAGCCAAAGACCCGAATCGGGCACTTCCAGACTTCGATATAGACGGCAAGAATGAGTTCGTCTTCGTCAATCGTTTCAATGCCCCAGGAGGCACTCAGGTAAGCTCTAGGGGAGTTTTGGATACATATGCCGAGGAGTATGCCCCCGCCAACGATATCAACACTAGGAACTACACAGTTCGCTCTCAGCTACGTTCTGATTTAGCAAGACACACACCGAAAGCTGGTACTGGAATACCGACACAATATCACAACGACAACAGGAATCCGAAGATAGATTTTACAAAGGATCCTATAATCGTCACATCTTCAGGAATAGCACCCTTAGTCGAGCAAAAACTAACGGCAAGCGATGGTCAGGCAGACGATTATTTCGGATATTCAGTATCTATTGTTCCCGGACTTGACGGCATCTATGCTCTGTGTGGGGCAGTTTACGAAGACCCAAAAATAACAAACGAGGGTGCCGCCTATATCTATCACTCAACAAGTGCCGGAATTACTGAACAAAAACTAACAGCAAGCGATGGGTCCAATTTGGATTTTTTTGGATCTTCAGTATCTCTTGCTTCCGGATCTGACGGCATTTATGCTCTATGTGGAGCACACAGAGATGACGGATCTATTGGCTCCGCCTACATTTATCACTCAACAAGTGCCGGAATTACTGAACAAAAACTAACAGCAAGCGATGGTCAAGCAAACGATTATTTCGGATATTCAGTATCTCTTGCTTCCGGATCTGACGGCATTTATGCTCTATGTGGTGCATATAACGCCTTCTCGATATCTACCGGATCCGCCTACATCTACCATTCAACAGGTGCCGGAATTACCGAACAAAAACTAACAGCAAGCGATGGTGCTCTGGCAGATAAATTTGGATATTCAGTTTCTATTGCTTCCGGATCTGCCGGCATTTATGCTCTATGCGGCGCGCCCGGAGAAGATCCTGCCGGCATTGGTAATGCCGGCTCCGCTTATATCTATCACTCAACAAGTGCCGGAATTACCGAACAAAAACTAACAGCAAGCGACGGATCCACTGTGGATTCATTCGGATCTTCAGTTTCTATTGCTCCTGGCTCTGACGGCATATATGCTCTATGTGGAGCATATCAAGCAAACAATCCATCTGACGATGAAGGCTCCGCCTACATTTATCACTCAACAAGTGCCGGAATTACTGAACAAAAACTAACAGCAAGCGATGGTCAAATAGATGATTATTTCGGATATTCAGTATCTATTGCTTCTGGATCTGACGGCATCTATGCTCTATGTGGTGCATATCAAGCAGACCCTGGTGGCGAGCTTTCCGCTGGCGCCGCCTATGTTTATCGCTCAACAAGTGCCGGAATTACCGAACAAAAATTAATAGCAAGCGATGGTTTCCACAATGATAGATTTGGATATTCAGTTTCTATCGCTTTCGGATCTGACGGCACCCATGCTGCCGGTATCTTTGCTTTATGTGGAGCATATGCAGAAGACCCCGCCGCCATTTCTGCTGCTGGCTCCGCCTATATTTATTCTAGTCCCGCTGAACTAGAATATAGCTTTATACACTCTCAGTCATATGATAACGGATTTATAACTCATGCCATACCTCGGTCTGATTTGAAATATAGATGGATTCAAGCATCAGCCCTAACAACCGAGGCAGAATTACCAGGGTATCAGCACAGTAGCTCCACTCCATTCGGACCCTACGACGATATAAACTATGTTTTAGATAGTGGAAATCCGGCACTTCATAATATAATCGGCGATGTAGTCGAGCCATCGAGGGGAGACTTCATTGGTATTTCTGGAACAGGATTAGATAAGTCCGGTATAGAGGTTCAGACCCCGCTTGGCTCAATGAACCTCCTTTCTAAGACAGCAGCCACCATTTTCAATGTTTACAACGGACCTTACCAATATTCTTCCTGGAATCAAGTAAGAAACAGCTACAACCCAATCGTCAGACAGCTTGTAAGGGAGAGTATTCTATCCCTCGCCAACCCACAGAAGACAACAACAAACTCCTTGGGAAATCAGGTATTTTCGAAAAGAAGTGATGGGGTAACAAACTATAAAGAGCCAGTGGTGAGCGAAAATGCTCATCCCGTTGAGCACAATCTTCTGGTCCGACCAGACCTCACCTCTCAGCAGACAGTATCTTCATCTTTGAAGTATTCTTTTGCCAACAACCTATCTTCTTTCACTCGGCAATCTATCGTAAACAAGGCTAACATTCAGCAACAGAACCAGAGCTCTATGTATGACGATATCAAAGATTATTATCTAAAATCTCAGCCAGGCGGAGATAATCCGGTAGAGAAGTTGCTCGACATCAAATATTCTCAAGGATTATATCCAGCCGTAGCAAACACATTTATCAATATTACTCGGGAACGAACTGAATACTCCGAAGTTGCCGGCACTGGAAGCAATGGCTATGATAGGATTTTCGGCAAACAAAGAACCTTCTACAAAGAAGACGAGATAAGAAACTCTAATGCTCCTAACTCACAGGGCTTCGCTCCTTCCGAAAATGTTATAGATTTCAGCTCTTCTTACGATTTCAGCGAAAACATCTCAACCAACTTCATTAACGACGATTCCAGCATCGTTCGGCTTGATGATACATCGGGTAGCAATGCTTTCTGCTTCGGCACAAATCCAGGCTCCAGCCCGTCAACCAGATTTTTACAGTGGAAAGATGCCTTCTTGACATCAAGTGTGTCCTCGGATATTTCTCTGTCTTTTGAGATTACTAGAGGGTATTATGGAAGCTTCGATGGGTCAGTGTGGCTCGATGAGCCAGAGACCGGCGAACTAATCACAGTACAATACAGACTTTCAGACGGAGGAGCTTGGCAAACAGCAGATACGATACTTCCTGGCGACCTTACAGCAGGCAACTATTCTCTCACGGCTTCCTCTTTCGATCCTGGTGGACCTGCTTTTGTTAGAATTTCCCAAGAAGTATTTAGCGGACAGGGAACATCGAATGGCTACCAGTATGATAACTATGCCATCAGAAATCTAAATATTACGGCTTCTACTGTCGATATAAACAAGCCAGCTCTCAACTTCAACTCGATGGCAACAGATGGAATAAAATCTTTTCCAGAAAGTGCCTCTTATAGGGATTATAACGGCGAACTGATGCAGGATTCAGACGAGACTATGTTCTCTACGAGCCCGCTTCCGTCACTATCCTATTTAGAACTCTACAATATAAGAGTCAATCAATCAAGCACCGGCTATGTTGAGCGACTAACAGAACAAATTGCTGGCGAGAGCTCTTGGTATGATACATACAATGATTATGCTGTCGATGTAAGACCCCACACAAAGAATAAGAGCATAATCCCAGAGTTCAGGATGTCAGATCACATCCCATACTACATTGTTGATAAGGGCAATGATTTCAGAGCCCCAAATAAGAAAATACTATCTCTCAACGGAGCATCCATCACATCAAGTGCTGAATCAGTGTCTTCGGAACTCTTTGATAACAACTTTGTTACAAAGTATGTTCAGTCATCGAACACAGCACGATTCGCCAGCATGACAGATGAGCACGAAGATGTAGCCAGTGTCAGCAATGTAAGCTTTACTTGTAAAGGAATAAAGAAACTTCTTCCCTACAACGGATTCTACCCCAAAGACAGAACGGTTCAGATCGGAAACCTGCTTAGCGAATCCTTGTCCACGAATGTCGAAGGCGCATACGAAGGAGTGGAAGGATCCTTTCCGAAACAAGGCTGGCAAGGCATCCTCAAGCCACTTATGTCGCCAGGCATTCTTTACAACTCGATCAAATCAGGCATCGCTGTTGACTACCCGATTTACACAGGAAGTGTTCCAGGGCTTGTAGCGGGCGACAACACACCATCTGATTTCAGACTCGATGTCGGACCAAACTACCGCTTACCATTCGAAACACTCGTCGATGTAAAAGGAAATCTCCCAGAAGGAACGGAAAACCCAATCAGATTGGTATCCGCCTTTGTTACTGACGAATCAGATTTCAACACCGATCAACTATTCAACTACAAATCCGTATGGAACGGGCAGAAGACAGACTTATTCGAACTTGGAATGCACAACTTCCTAGCCGAAACCGTTGACTTCTTTTTACCACAAAGTGGATTGAGTAACTTCAGGTCACAACCAGAAAACGAATGGGATAGGTTCAAGGAAGGCACCTCATACTATATGGACATCGTTCTCCGAGATTCCGTCGAGATGAACAAGTTTATTGAATATTCAGGCAGCGGAGAAATAGTAGAGAACTTGAAGTTTGGAGCTAGCGATGGGGAGTTGAGTGATCGATTTGGTTTCTCTGTCGATACAGTTGAGGGCTCACCGGGAGAAGGTATTTATGCCGTGGTCGGCTCGCCGCTGGACACATCAGCTTACCTCTTTCAGAACAAGTTCGACACAACAGGGTGGAAGCAGAAACTAAAGTTGACAACAAGCGACTCCCAGTTGGATGACAGCTTCGGATTTTCCGTATCGATAACATCTGGGACTAGCGGGATATATTGTTTGGTCGGCTCGTCTAATCATGATGCGGGAGCGTCATCAAATGTTGGAGCAGCTTATTTATTTCACTCTTCTAGCTCTGGTGTTGTTACTGAACAGAAATTAACATCCAGCGATGGAGGAGCAGACGAAAACTTCGGAACATCAGTATCTGTATTTTCTGGTTCGGATTCTATTCATTGCCTCGTTGGCTCTCCTGGTGGTCTCGGTGACGCTTCATATGATGGAGCAGCATATCTCTTTCATAGCAAAAGTTCTGAAACTTTCTATATAGATGGCTCAGGGCTCACAAATCAGAAATGGCAAACAAAAATAACGGCTAGCGATCCTATATTTGAAGATGTTTTCGGATGGAGCGTTTCCTTGTCTTCTGGCTCCGATTCGTTATATATGCTTGTTGGCAATCCAGAACATTACCTTCCTGGTCCCATTATTCCGCCTAATGCCGATGCTGGCGCCCTATACCTTTACCACAGTAAAAGTAGTGAGCCATTTTATGTTGATTCTGCCGGCGCGCCCAACCAAAAATGGCAAACCAAAATAACTTCAAGTGATGCCTCTGGCGGAAGAAATCTTGGCTACTCGGTTTCTGTTGTCTCTGGGACTGACGAAATTTACATGATAGCCGGACAATATAATGATGGTTCGTATCTTTTCCACAGCAAAAGCGGGGAGACTTTCTACATCGATGGCGCCTCCCCCGTGGATCAAGAGTGGCAAACAAAATTAACTGCTAGTGATGCGGGAGTTCTTGATGCTTATGGTACTGCTACCTCATTGACTTCCGGATCAGACGGAATCTATTGTCTTGTTGGGGCATATCTTGCTTCTTCTTCTCTTGGTGAGGATGCTGGTAAATCATATATCTATCATAGCGAAAGCGCTGGTGTTAGCGAGCAGATTATGAGCGCTAGTGATGGAGCTCCAAAATCATTCTTTGGATATTCTGTTTCTCTCGTCAGTTCTTCCGTCTTGCCGGATGAATTATACGCAACAATGGGGGCGACAACAGCATCTTTCGCTGTCTCTGGATCCGGAGCAGGGTATATGTTCGCTGGAACATTCGGCTCTCTGTCTGGCACAATCGGCATTCAAAATGTCCAACAAGACTACAAGCAGCACGGCAAGCTATTCGGCTTACCACTAGAAGATGCTTACGATCCAGCTTATGCTGCTTACACCCCGCCAATGTTTTATGGCGAGGCAGTAGCAAGAATAAAGTTCACCCCAACCGTAACTGACAGCTACACACTTGATGAGATCATAGATCAGGCGACGGTAGAAGAAATAATAACTGTTGACTCGAATCGAGTAGCTACAGTGAACGGCTTTGCAAAATCACTTACGACATTACAAGAGCAAAATAGAATGCCCGTCAGCTCATCAGTTGACTTATTCGGAAAGTATTTCGAGAAAGGGGCAACTTGGAATGCCGAGTCGGGACAAGCAAGAACTATCGACGGCACCGTCGTCCAGCCATCATGGGTTGTATCAACCAAGTTTGAAAGCCCAGTTTTGGATGTTTCTAGCAGCAAATACAACGATCTTTATTCGGCTCACCTCCCTGATGCTGATATGGCGACAAGCTTCAATTTCTACCCAGGGGCGATAAACAGAACAAACCCAAGAACAATGTGGACAAGCTACGGCAAAACTCCAACTGGAACAAAGGCTGTTACATTGGAACTGAAAGAATCATTTCCCCACAAAGTGCTGGGACGAGCAAGTGCTACAACTGGCTCTCTAATACAGCAATGTAAGTTCAAAGGAACGAAGAAGAAGGTCGGCACCGTCCGAGGCACCAAGGAGATCAGCGAAGCTATCGTTATGATTCCTTACCTGGACAAGGCAGTGAGGAATGTAACCACTCAGGTCGAGGGCTACAACCTCATTCGACTGAATAGGTCGATATACAATATCCAGAAGCAAAACTTTGAGAAAGAAGGTATAGCAGTAAAAACAGCCGCTCGCCGAAATAACGAACAGATAGAGAGCACTACATTTACAGATATGTTCCAGGCAATGGAGAACTACAATGTGCCTCCAAATATGGATTTCCTGAAGTATGACGACATTGCCCCATTTGCTATGTATTTCTTCGAGTTCAACCAAACACTAGACCAGGATGATCTAACGGACATCTGGCAAGGGACTATGCCAAAGGCAGCCCTAAAGGTGGAGAAGGACGAGGTAACGATAGAACATCAAGTAGATCCGTATGAGTTCTTTGGAAACATACAGGATCAAGCATTGATCGGGCAGATGAAGTTTTTCACCTTCAAAGTAAAGAAGAAGGCAAAACAAAATTATTATGAGATAACCAAGGATGCCACAGACGATAGTAGATTTAGATTTACATTCTCCAGCGATCCTCAAGCAACAGCAGTCCCACCACAGGGAAGCTATAACTGGCCGTATGATTATTTCTCTCTTGTAGAAGGAATTGACATCGAGGCAAAATATACTTTGAAAAATAAGGACGAGGGGTAATTAATATAAATGACGTTCTTTGATCCGAAAGAAGATGTAATCGATATAGAGTTCACTCAGTTTGGCAAACACATGTTAGCTAAAGGGAAGTGGAATCCGGTATACTATGCCTTTTATGACGACGACATCATTTACGATTCAGAGTATGCCGGAGTCACAGAAGGACAGAACGACATACAATCCAGAATAACTGGAAGTGCCAGGGCAAAAAATCAATATGTCTTTAGCGGCATCGAGACAGAAATCAAGAAGCTGATGGATGTCCTCCCATACGGAGACAACGAGAAAGACAAGATAAGCCTCCAAGCGACAGACGACAGAGAGTATTCTTTGAGTTACCCTCTCGGAAGAAGCGACATTGGAAAAGAGAAATACCCAGCCTGGTCAATAACCTTCCTCAAAGGCGAACTGAGCAGTTCACTACCATACAGCACTTCCTCTCTCGGAACAGTGCCTCGAATACAACTCTTCGCCAAGAATGTAGAGTTCAATACTGAAGTTAGAAACAAAGCTGCTGATACTGCCGATACAGCCGAGAAGTGCTTGACCGGCTCAGCGGTGGAATCAAGCTTGAGCCAAGTAGGCGAGTCTGGCAATGATATGGTTGAGCCGTCTGATTTAGTTTTTGCAAACAAAGTTTACGAAGACGGAACTTACATAAACATCGTAGAAGATTATCTTTTGATGGAAATGCTGGAAAAGAACACTCCTTTCGACGAGAAAAATGTTGATATTGAGGTATTCTTATACGAGAATAATCTCAAGACAGGCAAGGAAGTTCTCACTCCACTAAAATTCAAGAAAAAGAAACCTTCGGTAGTAGACGGCATCTTAATAGATGAAACAGACGAAGACAGAGAACAACAAGCAGAACTAACACCAGATTGTGTAGAATACTTTTTCAACATAAGAGTGGACGACGAAATCCCAGAGGATGTCCTTTGCCGAGCAGTTAAGAAGCGCCGAGATCTTGGACTCTATGCTCCGCCAGTCGTATGCCCAGAGGAGTTTGCTCCACTCCCATCTCCAACCGATCCTTGTCCGCCAACAACGATCACTTGCCCGCCAGATATTGTTGAGCCAGAATGTGACGATGATGATACAGAGGGGGAACAATAATTGCTTAACATAGAAACAATAAAGAGTGTCGTACCGGCAGTAAACATCAAATCTATCAACTTGGGAGATCCGAAGTCATCTGCCCAAGACGGCACCAAGATCTCTGTAAGGATAAAAGCATCGGCAATCACAACTGCAAACGACTTGAGTATTGAACAGTCGGGCGACAATGCTTTCTTAGCAGTCCCAGGCTTAAACTTCAATAGCCACCTCGGTGTTGCCATCATTCAAAGCACGAACAGCGATCTAACATCTCTGCTTCGAGGGTATGGATCAAAGCTCTTGAAATATATTGGACCAACCAACGGATGGAATGGAACTGATAACTTCGATGCTATACTCCGACAAAAGATATCGAAACAAGACTTCAATGGCAACACATCAGATTTCAAGTCTAAGTATATGAAAGTTCTTTCTCGCCCACTCTTCGGAGACATAAAAGCTCCTATTCTGGAAAAGATTGACAACGATGGCAGAACAATCAAAACAGTGCCTCTTGAGTTTGAGTATTCTCTCGAACAATACAGCCCAGAGCATTTGACATATTTTGCTATTTCCTATCTTGATGTGGAAGGAATAGTCAGCGAACTAAGCACAAATTCATTATCTCTGAACGACGACGGAGCTCAGACTCTCGGGCTTGATGCAGCCGATTTACAGAACCTTGTGGGCTTCTCTTCCCCAATGAAGAACGATACTGTTTTTGAGTCGGGTGTCATATCGAGTAATACATTCTTTTTCCAACTCCCAGACGGAAACTTTTGGACGGGAGAGGTGGTAAGTGACGGCTCAGCGACACTGAAGACGGACACTGGTATCCCTCTCACTACGAAGAAAGTAAACAATATAAAGATACAAGATTTTAGAACGAAGAAAGGGCTGGAGACTGCCGGCGTGATGGATGACTTCCAAGGTGAAAAGAGGACATTAGATCTTATCATCGCTGGGCTGAAGCCACAGATAAGGCAAGTTGACCCATCCAACTCAAAAAGCTATTCTTATGTAAGCGACCTTTTTCTTTCCGCTGGACCAAGAAAGAATGCAAAGTTTATGTTCATGATCAATTTCGAAGAGTTGATTTTGAAAAACTCTGTGTATGGAAATCTTTGGAAAACCAACTACGGAAACATAAAATCTCAAGTTTTAGACAGATCTTGGATTAGGACAATAAAAGTGTTTAGACAGCAGGTAGAGAAAGTTCTAGGCACAAACTCCGTAGGATCACCGATAGAGAAATATATACCTACCGAGAATAGCCTGCCACAACTTGTTGCCGTTTCGGGACAGAAGCAAACATTCTCAAAGCTATCATCGGTGCCAAACTTTGAAGAGAACGAAGATATCTCCTTCTCCAACTCAGATCACATTAGATCTTTTAGCATTACAGATCAGGGAATACCAACTTCGTCAAATAGCCTGTATCGATATCGAATAGAGCTCGATGCCATTGACGGTTCCCAGGACTTTCTACGAGAGAGAGTAAAGGATTTGAGACAATTTTCTTTCGCTCTACAGAACTATCTTTCTGATGTTGTTAACTCAGCCGTCAGAGGAGAAGAGATAATAGTTGATGATCCTCATGTTGTTGATAATGTGAACACTGTTTCTCGAACCGAAGGATATGATCCGAGATATGACAATCTCACCCAGAACTTCGCCATAAAAATGAACAATAAATATGGTGAAGATATATCTGCTGGAATTGACAAGTTCCTAAGAACCATCGAACTCTTTTCTGAAAACGGCTCCTTCCCATCGGAGAACACCTCAGAAGCCATCCCACTTACGGAAACAGGAGCAAGAGTAACTACAGCACAAATCCAGACATTTCTGGAAGTGGTGCTGGATGCAAATCGAGTTACCCCCGAGAGTATTATGAGTGTCCTCAATGATGTCAACTCGACAACATCTAAGATATTCTCATTCATCGGTGAAGATGTTTCGGACATTGACCCGACATCAAACAAAGCAGCAACAGTATCACGAGGTGCCGGCTCCGGGGCAAAGAATGTAATAAGCACTGCTAAGGATTTTGAAGAGATTTTCGATGTATCGAAGAACATCAACGGTGCTTACGACTATCTTTCGTCCAACACTGATAGTGTCATTCGCCAAGACAACGGCACCGGTCTTCGAACCATCTCAGGTCAAGAGTTCAGAAAAAGAACTCAACTGGAGACACTAAAATACTTCACTAATACAGATCCAGTTATCACTGCTGGTGTCACTGCTGGTAAAGATTCTTCCGCTTCTGGGGCTAAAATCCCAATCCGGACGAGCACTATGAGCTATCTATCTCCCTCTCAGGTTATCGTTGGAGATCCGAGAAAACAAGATAATATTGTAGATTTCCTCAATGAATCAAGTCCAGACTTGGCTACGATTGTTGAATCTAAACTAATAGCAAACATTTCTACGAGCCAAAGGAATGGAGTTCCGCTCTCTGATGAAACATTTTCAAAGATGGTGTCTGATACTAAAAATAATTCTGGAAAGTCAGCCGGAAACAGATCATCAGCCAACAGCTTACAGACATTTTACTTATCTCAGAATCAAAGCTTGACACCCAATACCAAGGAGAAGCCACAGGTTCAGTCAGATAGAACACTGCCAAAATCAAAGGAGCCAACAAACGAAGAGGACCAAGAATTTATATACAAGGGTAATGAATCTGATAATCTTCTCGACGGTGGTAAGATTGTTGATGACAACTCAAGCAACTCTGCCAATCTGCCCGCTTCCCTGTATCAGTCATTATTTCAGAAAAATGTAAGCCGAGCTCCGACTGGAATGTCTTCCGATATGTTTAACATGAACAACCCAAATAACTTTTTGGCTGGAAAGACACAGCAAGAAATATCACTTTTACCAAACCAAATAAAAGCATTCTTTCAGTCGAACACGGCAAACCAATCAGATGTTAGGCTAAATAACCTAGCAAAAATCGATATGATAAACAGTCCTCAATACGGCTCTATCGCTTCATTCGACTATAAAACTCTGGTTTCACTAGAATACCTGGAGGGATTTGGCTCTTCAAAGCCTGGCAACTCGGCTGGCGAACCACTATCTTCTCCTCGATGGGCAAGACTGGATGAATCTGTCTTCAGTTCATTCGTGGGAAAGAAGATCCTATGCCGACTTACAAGCTATAAGATGCCGAACTCAGAAGAGATGGGCTTCTTGGCACCGAAAGAAGTTGAAGAGGTTGAGACATATGATAAGTATTTTATTATAAAGCCAGACATACCGATTACCACCCCGGCTGCATCGCCAATTAGAAAACCAAGGTTCGAAATCAGAAAATCGTCTTTCGGAAAGAGTAAGTATGATGATTCTTCTGAATTCGGACACACCAGAATACCGACTCGCCCAAGCAAGCTGGTAAATCCAAAAGTGTTAGACTCTATCAAGAAGCTAAAGAACTTTTCCCAGTCTCTGAAAGAAAACCGAATTGTAGATGCCTTCCACTCAGTCGGCTCAACTTCTCGAAAATCTTCTAGCGGACCCTTGTCTTCCAAGACTACCAGCACAAGCAGGAATTCTGTCTTGATGGCACAGAAGCAAAAAGCCCAGCAGAGACTAGGGGAGATCAATAGGAAGACGACTACCTTAAGCGAGGACATTAGGAAGAAAGAAGCCGAAAAAGCATCTTTGGCTGTTAGCATTTCTAATCATAGAACAACTACCGGATCAGCTTCTGAAAAGAGCATCCAAGAAGCGAATCTGAAGTTCAATTCGGTATCTCAAGAAGTTGCTGCTCTAAAGAAGAAGCCAGCAGAGAACGAATCGGCGATGGTCGCTCTCAATAAAGAGATAGAGGCGATAGATGCCGAGCTAGCAATTGCTAGTGTCCCAACTCCAAAAACCTCCATTAAAGTAGTCGATACGAATGCCGCTTCTCAGATTGGCGAACCAGACGAGTCTTTCTCTTCGACAGAAAGCTTGATTGCTGGCTACGAGTCCTTAGTTACCACCATGGAGACAGAAGCCCAGAACGGAGTAGTCAGACAAGAGAATGTCGAGCAGTTGGAGAAATTCTCTGGCTATTTGAATATTCCAGACACTTCGGTAAAAGAGTTTGAGGAAGAAATAGGAAACATAGTAGTGGCTTCAGACATCGCTACAAGCAATAGCGATGTGGTGTTTCAAAATCCGGAAGAAATAGAAAGTAACAAGGTTACTACGACTGCACCAAGGACAGCAGTTTCTAGAACAGCGGGGAGAAGAAAATGAATAATAAAGTCGGGAAGAACGCTGAATACACCAACAGGAACTTGGTTCGACAAAATAGCTCTGATGTTTCCGATGGAATAAGAAGGGTTTTAAAAAAGTTTTATGTTAATGATGACGGAACTCTAAGATACGAGTCTTCCCCATCCCCGCTCTTTAATTCTGAGATTGAGGACGGCAGGGTTGTCGTGACTCACAAGCCAAGTGTTAGAATAAAAGACAGAAAGAGCTTCACTAAGCTATCAGGCTTGGCTTCTCTTACGAATACGACGACTCGCTTCGCTGATTACCATTACAAAAGAGTTCTGCCGCTCGATAAAGACGAGCTTGAGAAGGTAAATAAAGTTGGAACGGTAGACTACTGGGATGTGAACTCTTCTTATAACTTTTATGCAAAAACTTATGAAAGTGTGGCGGCTCAGAATCAATTCATACCAGAGAACATTCTTCCAAGCTTTTATGCTACATATGCTTCGGCTGTGTATGATCAAGAGAATGTCCAACCACTTAACACTCTAAATGGAAATTTCAGCTCAGAACTCACAGAGGGATTTATGTCCGTCTTCGACGAGGACGATGAAAATGCCAAGTCTAGATTCATGAAGTATTTTGAGGACTATGCTCAATCGCTGAGAAACATCATACTATCAAACAACAACTTTCCAGAGATGTTTAGAAATCTAGATTCAGCATACAACACATATGTCTTCACCGAATCAAGCTTACCGCTTTTCACTTCCGAGGCTGTGAGGGGAGAGCTCTTCCCGATGAGTAATAAGGTTTCGTTCTCAACAGATAAGAACACTGCCTTTTCCAATATTCTACAAGAGCTAAAAATAGAAAGAGAACTTGTCCGAGAGATTGCTGGAACACAGGAAGATCAAGTAATCTCTCTTGGCAGAAGCATAGGAAAATACACCCCATCGCCTTCAGGTCCGCCCGAAGAGGCGAACTTGTATTCCACAGCCAATGCTAAGGTGTGGGATGTAAAGGAATGGATCACGGAAAAGCTATTCAATAACGACCCGACAGGCATCGAAATAGGACAGAAGGAAGATCCTCAGACTGGAGCGGATCTGTCGATTCAGAAATTGTTTACCAAAATGATTCTAAGCGCGAAAGTAAATAAGCTCTCTAAAAATAGACTTAGAACTCTGAAAGAAATGATGGATGGCAAAGCGGCATATTCTGAAGCAGTGATGTATAAGATAGAGAAGTTTGATTACCCTAACGAAACGGCAACAGCCTCAACGGATCCGATTGCTACATTCTACATACCGAATTCATCAAAGCTAGACGTTTGTAACTTCGTTGACACTCAGGTAAAATACGGGAAGAGATATAAATATACCATCTCATCATATGATTTGGTCATCGGGAGCGAGTATAGCTATCCAAGTGTCAATACCTCCACGAAACAAAACGACCCGGCTTTAAAGATAAAAGTAGATTACGAGCCCAGCATAAAGATAATAGAAACTAAGATTGCCAACATAGAGGAGGCAGTAGTTGTCGATCACCCTCCTATGGCTCCGGGCATCTCCTTTGTTCCATACCGAGACATAAACAACAAGGTATTAATCAACCTAAACTCTTCGACTGGAGACAGACCTTTGCTACCTGTGCCTCTCGATAACTCAGATGTTGAGAAGTTTGAGTTGATTAAAAAGTCACAAAGAAGAATAGATGATAAAATTCGCTTTAAATCTGACGATATATCTGCTATATTTGAAGTGTACCGAACTACAGAGAAACCTAGGAGCTATCAAGATTTTGCCGGCAAGAAACATGCTGAACTATCTACAGGAGAACTATCTACGGCTGCAGCCTTTCGAGATGACATAACTCCCAACACAGATTACTACTACTCCCTTAGAGTTAGAGATGTTCACGGCAATGTGTCGAACCCATCTGTTGTCTACAAAATCAAGATGGAGGACTTAGAGGACGGTCCTCACTTTCTAGATGTTGATGTGGTGGATTTTGAGGAGATAAATGCTGCCGATGCTGGCAAGGAAGTAGTGAAGGCAATGAGAAGGTATGTTCAGATACTACCAACGGTCCCCCAAGGATTGCTCAATGTAAAGGAATCTGACTTGTTAGATGTAAATACTGTCGATGGAGTGACTAGTGTAGTTCTTGGAGTGGCTGACGAATCATTATGGAATAAGAAATTTAAAATTAGATTTACATCTAAGAAGACAGGAAGAAAGGTTGATTTAGATGTAAAATTTGTTGTAGAACATAAACTAAAACAAACTTAATACTATTTATTACGATAGGAGTGAATAAAATGGCTTTTTTGGATAATTCTGGAGATATTATATTAGATGCGGTGCTGACCGATACGGGCAGGCTCCGGCTAGCACGAGGCGACGGCTCGTTTAGAATAGCGAAGTTCGCACTAGGCGACGACGAAATCGACTATGGGAAATACAATGCCAACAATCCAAGCGGCAGTGCCTACTATGATTTAGACATCCTTAAGACACCAGTCTTCGAAGCATTCACAAATAATGCCTCAAACATGCAATCTAAACTAATCTCAATCGCTCGAACGAATCTCCTATACCTTCCAGTAGTGAAGAAGAATACGAGAGAAGATAGTACACAGATGTATAGCGACTCAAACGTTTCTGATTTATTCCTGGTCACGGTAGACGACGACACCACGACAGCGGTTCAGAACTCAACAGCAATCAACACAGCCGGCATTCTATTTGGAAACAATACGACTAACGGTAATCACATCCGACTCGATCAAGGGCTAGACAATAGCTCGGAAGGTCCAAGTGCTGCTTCCACAATTGATGCAGACTTAAAAGAAACTCAATACATTGTTGAGATGGACAATCGCTTCGGTAGCCTGCTTTCTAAGACAGATGAGCAAGCAGACATTTCTTTTGTTGATGATGACAGCATAGCTAGTTATTTCCTATCTCAGGGAGTTGTTAGTGTTAACTTCATCGACAATATGCAGAATAACGATACGAATGGTAACAATGTTGCCAACTCCAGCTTGTCTGGTCCGAGAGGAACGAAGGTGACTGTTAAGTTAAAATCTTCTATCGATCTTTCTTCCACGACATTCTTGTTCTCCAAGCTCGGTTCGACAATGACTCTTCCAACCGGTGCCGGAGGCTCGGATGAGACTTATCTCACCATAGATACTGTATTAAAAGTTACCGGGGCAACTACGGGATACAAAATCGACGTGCCCGTTAGGTACATTAAAAAACAATAGAGGTTAAATAATGGCAACAGTTTATAAAACATTTCTCAATAACGATGTCGCTTCGACACGAACTTTACTACACGAATCGGTCCCGGTCACGGGCACCATCGTCTCAGGCACATATGCCGACACTAACATCAAGAACTACTCCCACGGACTCTTCCAGTCCGTGTATGACTATCCATACCTTAGTTCGTCAGCGAATCACATCTTTGATATCACATGCGGATACTCTAGCACTTCTCCATTATCCGCCTCCGCTGTAACAGACGGTGTTGCTGCTAGCGACATTAAAGACAAAATCAATATGTACAACCAGATGGCTCAAGTTCTAGTAGGGCACGATGTCGAAGGAAATATCCAAGAGTTCGATCAGGACGGAGATATTTCAGGCGGCGGCACTAAGATGAAAGAAGCCTATGTTTTAAACTTCGCTCGCCTCTTGACAAAAGACGAAATAAAGAAGGGCTCGTTTTCTCTCAAAGTTGCCACAGGCTCGGCAAACGATCCGGTTGACTTTGCAGACTTGCTGACGATAGCTGACTACGGAGCGGAAAACGATTATCGAGTAAACTCGCCAGCAGCAGAATATGGAATTCTGTATACATCATCTGCTACTCCAAGCTCAGACTCTGGGGTTGGACTGTTGTATTATCAAGCTGGAGTTGCTGTGCTTACAGCATCACTTTTCGACGGTGCTCTGTTGGCTAACTCAGATACATATAGTGCTTCTCTTTCAGCATCCAGCATCCAATCAAATGCCGATGCTATCCGAGCTAGAACCTACGACGTGACATACAATAATACGACAGAACTAAACTCATCAGTTTATTTTTGCCGAGTGAATCATAACGAGTTTAATTATAGTGCTAATCCTACCTACCTGAGCAGCAGCAAGATCGTAGTGAAGGAGCAAACCACAGATGCTCCTGTTTCGTATACGACTACTGTCGGACTGTATTCTGCCGATAATGAACTTTTAGCAGTCGCGAAAGTTTCGGAGCCTCTTAAGAAGGATCCGACGAATGAGCTGATTCTTCGGGTAAGACTAGATTACTAGAAACATGAATTATGTCGTTTTACAAATTCGATCCTAGCGATATTCTCTACAACAGGATAAGAACTTATCCTCGGGTCCACTTTGATATTCACACGGGCTCGATATATTATAACGAGAATGTTAACAAGTTTGGAACCCCAAACGGAAATGTATCACTCCAGGAGTTAGCTACACTGAAAGCATCTGGGGGAGACTACTATACTTTCGTTACGAAGGATAGTGGACTTACAGCATTTAACACTGTATCCACCACGGCTTTTAACGGACTGAGTTTTGGCGATGTGATTACTTCGTCGCTCCCACAAACAGCCTCGATTTCTATTGAATACCACGAAGAGGGAGACAGCCGCCTTCACATTGATGCCCTGAGAACTCACACGGACAACTATACTTACCTAAGCAATCATTATGCTTTTAGTTCCTCTTTAGGAGATAAGGACACACAATCGCTAACATTGGTGAGCTTCCCGTCCATTTTCTACGGCTCTTCTATCAAGAAGGGGAGTGTAGATTTAAAATTTTATATCACTGGAACACTGATCGGGCAACTTAGAGATGAATACGAAAACGGTGAACTTATACAAGTTGGTCCATCTGGAAGCACGGGGTCAGGAAGCGTTGCCGGTGTAGCATATTACGGAGAGGGGCTTCTTCTTCTCACGGGAAGCTGGAACATCACAGAAGAGTCTCAAGATTTTTATGACGGACTGGATTATCCAAAGTGGAAGTATTTTGCCTCGCCAGGAATTCCGCCATTCCCAGAAACAGAATCAACGAATTATTCGATTGATCTCAGCGGCACGAACTATGTTCCAGTGGTTACAATGTTGGCTCACGCTAAAAAGGCTCATCTAAACCACTCGAACAATCCCACAGTCATTACTTATGGACAAGCTAATACCAGAGATACTGGAACTCTCGGGTTTTATGAGCGAACGGATTTAGATATTAAAAATGTAGCCAAATACCCGTATAATGAAGATACGGGCTCTTTTAAGAAAGAAACATATATCTCCAAAATTGGAATATACGACGAAAACAGGAACTTAATTGGGATTGCAAAACTGGCAACCCCAGTAAGAAAAAGAGAAAATGATAACTTCACTTTCAAAATGAAAATGGATTTTTAGTGTTATTAGGATTAGATATTTCAACAAGCATCACGGGATTATGTGTTCTGGATGCTAGCGGTACTATTGTTCACTCTGATTATATTGATATGAGAAAAGAGAAATCTTTTTACGAAAAAGTGAAGAAGGCAAAAGACATCATTGCCGCCACAATAAAAGAGCATAACATAAAAGAAGTCTGGATAGAACAATCCCTCCAGGCTTTCCGTCCCGGCTTGAGCTCGGCGAAAACCCTGCTTACACTGGCTAAGTTCAACGGCATCTTGTCGTGGACAATTTGGGAATCAGGAATCGAGCCAAATTATGTTGGAGCGAGCACAGCAAGAAAATCTTGTGGGATCAAAGTCCCGAGAGGAGAGAAGGCAAAAAATGTTGTAGTGAACTTTTTACTTGACAAGGAGCCCTGTTTTGAGGTAGAATATACAAAGTTCGGAAATGTCAAACAACATTTTTTTGATATTGCCGATGCTATCATAGTAGCGAAAGCAGGTTTTACATGTCACACGAAGAAAAGCTAGACACCCTTAAGAATGTCTTGTCTTTCTCTCACAGAATCAAGGGTGAACATCTTTTTTACTGCCCATACTGTAATCATCACAATCCAAAGCTGTCGGTAAATATAGACAAGAATGTTTATAAATGCTGGGTTTGTGATACGAGGGGAAAAGATATATGGAGAATTGTTAGGAAGTTTGGAGACTTCAGAGATAAGAGAACTTGGAGATCTTTCTCCGAAGAAATTGACTATTCTGAAACAAGCATATTCGAAGCCCTGTTCGGAGAGAAGGAAGAAGAGCAAGAGGAAAAGCTAACTTTGCCAGAAGAGTTCATTCCGCTATCGAACAAGAAAAATCCAATCAGTGCTAGGGCACCCTTGAAATATCTCGCCGACAGAGGTATAGGAAAGAAAGAAATAATAAACTGGAAGATCGGCTATTGTTCGAGGGGAGAATATGGCGGAAGGATTGTGTTCCCATCTTTCGATAAAAGCGGTAATGTCAATTATTTTGTTGCTAGAACCTATGGAGACGATTGGGTAAAATATAGGAATCCCCCAGCAACTCGAAATGTTATTTTCAACGAACTTTTTGTGGACTGGAAAGAGAGAGTATTCTTGGTTGAGGGAATCTTTGATGCAATCTTTCTTGGCACGAATGCCATCCCAATCCTTGGCTCCACTATGAACGAAGATTCCAAGCTGTTTAAGAAAATAATAAATAACGATACTGCTGTTTATATGGCTCTCGATGATGATGCCGAAAAGAAATCCATGAGGATAATAGAGAGCTTGATTTCTCACGGAACTGAGGTTTATAAGGTAGATACATCAGGCTTTGAAGATATTGCTGAGATGCCGAAAAAAACACTTGACAAAAGAATTAAAAGTGCTAAAATGATAACTAACGAAGATTTTCTAAGTCGGAAGATCCGTTCGATTGTTGGAGTATAAATGAGAATAGCTCACATTTCTGATACACACATCAGGAACTATGACAGGCAAGACCAATACAAGGCGATATTTAAATCGCTCTATAAGTCTGCGAGAGAAAATAAGATAGAGTATATTATCCACACTGGAGATATCGCTCACAAGAAGACGAGCATCTCGCCAGAGTATGTAGAGATATGTTCAGACTTTCTCAGGAACCTTGAAAGTATTGCTCCTACATATGTTATTTTAGGTAACCACGATGGTAACCTTAGAAACTCGGACAGGCAAGATGCCCTGACACCGATTGTGGATGCCCTCCGTCTTGAGAACTTGTTTCTCCTCAAGAACTCGGGAGAATATTCCGTCAATGAGGAACTTACTTTAAACGTTCTTTCTGTCTTCGACACAGACAATTGGGTAAAAACACCAACGGATGATAGCAAGATAAACATAGCCCTCTACCACGGTGGTATCAGAGGCTCCCAGACAGACATAGGTTGGGATATTAAAGTCGATCATGACACGGGCATCTTCAGCCCTTTCGACTATGCGATGCTGGGCGACATTCATAAGTCCAACCAAATTCTAGACTCTGAGGGTAGAATCCGGTATGCGGGCAGCACAATCCAGCAAGATCATGGAGAAACCCCGGACAAAGGATACTTGATTTGGGATATCAAAAGCAAGGAAGAGTTCACCGTTGAACATATTATCCTTCCAGATCCAAACCCCCACTTGGATATCACACTTACCCCCTCTGGTGAGCTTCCGGAAGATGTGAATATCCCAGAAGGAGCCAGAGCGAGAATTATTGCAGAGAAGTCGATAGGAACATCCCAGCAAAAGAAGCTGCTAGATGTTGTTAGGAAGCGCTTCTCTCCCCAGAGAGTTACTTTTAAAAATAAGAATGTCGGTGAGTCTGCTAGAGATGAAATAGTTTCCGAGCTAGATATTGGAGATCTTAAGTCTCTTGATGTCCAAGAGAAGCTTATCAGAGAATATCTAAAGGACTACAATGCCTCTTCAGATGTTATGAGTGAGATTATCGAATTGAATGCTAGGATGAATGCTATTTCGGAAGCAGAAGATACGACTCTACGAAATGTCAATTGGAGTGTAGATACTCTTCGCTGGGATAACTTATTTAATTACGGAGAGGGCAATAAGATTGATTTCACTGCTCTAAACGGGATTATAGGAATCTTTGGGAAAAACTACTCAGGAAAGTCCAGTGTCATTGATAGCCTCTTGTTTACACTAGAGAACAGCACATCTAAGAGTAGTGTCAAGAATGTTGATATCATAAATCAGAACAAGAAGTTCGCCCAATCCAACCTCTCTCTTACGATTGGTAATGTGAAATACTTGATCGAGAGAAAGATGGAGAAATATGTCAAAAATCTCAAGGGCAAACAAACCGACGAAGCTAAAATGACACTCGATTTCTCCTCAAAGAATGTTGTAACCGGCGAAGAGCGAAACCTAAATGGCGAAACGAGAGGAGATACTGACAACAATATTCGAAGAATTTTCGGGACTAAAGATGACTTTATGACGACAAGCTTCAGCTCTCAGATGGACTCTCTTCAATTTATCAATCAAGGCTCTGTCGATAGAAAAAAGAGTTTGAGTAAATTTCTGGGACTTGATCTGTTCGAGCGAAGGTATAAGATAACAAAAGAAGAATCTTCTGATACGAGCGGCGCCCTGAAGCAGCACGAGAATGTTGACTATGATGAGAACATCTCTAATGAGAAGCAGAGTCTTTCTGTTGCCTCGAAAGAGTTGTCAGCACAAAAGCGAACCTGCACTTCCCTAAAGGGAAAGCTTCAAAAAGCATTAGGTGGTGTAAACGATATAGAAATAAAGATTGCTTCCTATCCAAAGTTGGATATCAATATTGATAAGATCAGAAAGGATATGGAAGTAGCGAAAACGACACATGAATCCCTAAAATCCAGTAAAGCTGAAAAAGAAGCTTTGGCGAGCAATAATATGTCTTATTTAGATAAGATTGATAGTTTTGTTTCGGAATGCTCTTATGAAGATTTACGAGCAGAAAAAGATTCGATACAGTCTATTGATGCAGAACTATCACTACTGCTGGTTGAACACCAGCGAATAGAGGGGCAGAAGAATAATCTGAGACAAAAGATCTCACTACTCAACGAAGTCCCTTGTGGCGACAAGTTTCCTGGATGTAAATTTTTACACGATGCAGTAAAATCACAGGGAGAAATCTTCGGCGTTGATAATGAGTTGGTATCTCTAACTAAGAAGACCGACAGTCTAAAGGAACAATCCAGGTCCATAGACAGAGATAAGGTATTTTCTAAAATAGAGAAGTACGAGCAGGTATTGAAAAATAAGGCAGAGGTAGAAAAAGAAAATAACACCCTCTTGCTGGAGTTAGAGCGAAAAACTTCTAACATAAAAGAGTGCCTACGGAATATTGATGATCTGGAGAAGGCAGAGAAAGAGTATCTCGAAAACGAGAAAGACTGCAAGCTCGTCGCCTCCCTGCTAAAGAAAAAGGAAACAGCAAAGCAACAAGTGGTAGGTATTCAAGATAGTTTAGAAGAGTGTGAGAATGACATTTTTAAACTTATTGCCAACAAGAGTAGCTACGAAGAGAGAATCTCTCTCCTCAAAGAACAGAAAAAGAAGTACGAAGATTTGAAGACACAAAATGTTGCCTACGAATTGCTAAAGAGTTGTATGGATCCAAACGGCATCAGTTCAGATATTATCAAAAAATATCTTCCTGTTATTAATGAGGAGATCAACAAGGTTCTTGTTTCTGTTGTGCCGTTTGAAGTATTCTTTGAGCTTCAGGAGCGAAAGCTCGATATTTATATCAGGCATCCCAAATATGAGCCCCGAGTAATAGAGATGGCAAGTGGTGCTGAGAAGACACTGGCTGCCATGGCAATTCGATTAGCACTCACGAAAGTGGGCACTCTTCCGAAGAGCGACATATTTATATTAGATGAACCGGCGACAGACTTAGACTCGGAAAATATGGAAGGATTCTTATCAATACTAGAAATGTTAAAATCCCAGTTTAAGACCATTATACTTATCTCACATCTAGATACTCTAAAAGAATGTGTTGACGACGAGATTATTATAGATAAGAAAAATGGTTTCGCTAGTGTAAACATTTAGGAGGATATCTAATGACTGAAAAAGAAAATATAATATCAGAAAGCGATGTAAGCAAGAGCACCGGCATAATCGATATGGGACTAGCCAAGCTGACGAGTAGAAAGCTTCTTGTGTGGACTACAGCGACTGTAGCACTGTTTATGAACATAGTCCCACCAGAGGAATGGCTCCAAGTTTGCTTGCTTTATATAGGCTCTCAGGCAGCCGTAGATATGATTGTTGCCTTTAGGAACTCAGGACGATGATTCAGTTGATTGTAGCTAAAAGCTATCTCAAGAGGGCTTATGTATGGGTGAAGAACCACTGGTATGTTCCGTTTGGATTACTGTTTGCGGCAGTGACGTGGTTTTTCTATCGGCAGAAGTCGGCGATGCTTGTTGATAACCTCAAGGAAACTCGGTCTTCCCACAAGAAGGAAGTCGAGGAAATGAAGAAGGTTCACGAAAAACATATTTCGGACAGGCAACAATCTCTAGACTCTTTTAAAGAAGCAGAAAAAAAGACTGAAGAGCAAAGCAAAGCCAAAACCCAAGAATCTCTAAACAAAGAAGAGGAGAGGAAGGAAGAGCTAAGGAAGAAAGAGATACGCGAAATTGCCGAAGAGTTGAAGAAGTTCCACAACGAAAGGAAGAAGTGATGAGAATAATAGCAATAGCGATAATGCTTATGTTGCTACCATCCAGCCCCTCAGTGGCTCAAAATATTGTTGCTGTTGAGAAAGGAACCCCAGCTCCTTTTGACGGTGTTTTGTTGGATAAAGAAACCGCCGCAGACATCATTGCCTCTGGCGAACTCAGCGACGAGAGATGTAACATTAAGCTTGAATACGAGGTGGGAAAGGCTACGAATGCCTGTAACCTAGACAAAGGAATCGCCGAGGCTAACTTGGCGGCAGAGAAGGAGAGAGCAGAGAAGATCCTGATCATCAAGACTCAAGAGATAGACAGGCTCAGCAAGAAGTTAGAAGAATCAGCCAGCCCTGATTGGGGACCAGCTTGGTTTGCCGGGGGCGCCTCTATAGGAGTTGTCGCTTCTTTGGTAATTTTCTTTATAGCAGTTCAAACAGTTAACACAGATATTACTCAGTTATGACAAAAGACTTTAATCAAGTTGCCAAATTGGAAAAGGCAATAAAAACAAAATACGGAGAGGATGCTGTAAGGAACCCTCTCAACGACTGGTCCAAGGAAAAGGAAAAAGATTACCTTGAGCAGCTTAAAAAGCTAGCCAGCGAAGAGAGAGCTACAGATAATGAGCATTCCAAGGAATGCTATTATGGGTTTTTTATCCAGAAAAAACTACTTAATAAAGAATCTAATAGAATTTGTCCGGTTTGCGAGACTTATTCTTTTGAAGCTCGGGATGATATATATTTAGGCAAATGGGAATGTTGTTACAAATGTTATGTATCTTGGGTGGACGGAAGAGAGGCTCGCTGGAAAGCGGGCTGGCGACCAGGAGATAAAAATGGTAGAAAATAAGATAAAAGAATTGCTGGATAACATCGAGAAAATCCTGAGAGATGCTGATAAGTTTGATCGAGGGAATTTCTCTGCTGGAGTTCGAGTTCGAAAAGATTTGATGAAAGCTGTTAAAGAAATAAAAGATGTTAGGCAGAGTGTTTTGGACGAAAGAAGCCGAAGAAAAGAAAATAAGGAGAACTAGGCACATGGCAACAGTAGAAGAAATAGCGAGAGGAATCTCTCAAGTATTAGCAGACTCTTATGACGGAGCAACCGACGAAGACGGCAATCCGATTAAGATTGGTCTCAAGCGAGAAATGGAAGCAGACATCACCGACAAGAGGGTCATGGACGGCTTCGGCATGGGTCTAAGTGGAAACATTCTCACTATCAAGTATCAAGGCGATGTGACGATGAAAGAACTCAAAGATAAAGGCTTTGAGTCCGATACAGAACAGACACTGGCAGATATTCTTAAGTTCGTCAAAGAACATTACAAGAGGGTAACCGGTAGCAGCTTGAGCTGTAAGCCACACGGGAACATGAGAATGTCGGTACAGTCAACTAGCCGAGTGAGAAACTGGGTGGAAGCACAAATGAAGTATAAGATCACGAATATGGATAATGTCGTTGACTGCGATGCTGCTCCTACCGGCGAAGAGCTACTAGATAAATCTATTCGAGATTTTCTAGGAATGGGAAAGAAAACTTTTGGTGCCAAAGAGGCAGATAATGTGACTCGAAAAGAGGAGAAGTCAGAATGAAAATTTCAAAGCAAAGGGTGAAAGAGATAATAAGAGAAGAAAACGATAAGTTTCAAAAAGCTCACTCGGAGATCAACAGGACAAAGGGGAAGCTTGAGAGCATCTCCCAGATAGCAAGTCAGATCAACAAAGTATTAGAAGATCAAGAAATCTACGATCCAGATATTGAAGAGTGGGTCCAAGAAGATATAGCTGTGATCAGTGCAATGATGAATGCTATCCTTCAATACGAGAAATTCGAGAAGGTTAGATCCTAATAGGGTAAAACCATACTTTATGTTGTGCTATGTCTTACAAAGTTTCCAAGAGTCAAATAAAGAAAGAGATAACGAAGTGTGGAAAAGATCCGATCTACTTTCTGAACAACTACGCTAAAATATCACATCCGAAAAAAGGTCTAGTTCCGTTTAAAACTTACAACTTTCAGACGGAGCTCCTTAAGGATTTTAATGATTATCGCTTCAGCGTAATATTGAAAGCCCGACAGTTAGGTATATCTACCATTACTGCCGGCTATGTTGCTTGGCTAATGATGTTCCGAAGAGAGAAGAACATTTTAGTAGTTGCAACTAAATTCAATACAGCAGCAAACCTCGTTAAGAAAGTGAAAGCTCTGATAAAGAACCTTCCAGACTGGGTTAGGATATCCGAAATCTCAGTAGATAACAGAACATCTTTCGAGCTGTCCAACGGCTCTCAAATCAAAGCATCCACAACTTCAGCAGATGCTGGACGTTCAGAAGCACTGTCTCTTCTTGTGATAGACGAGGCTGCTCATGTTTCAGAGCTTGAGGAGATGTGGAAAGGCTTATACCCCACCCTATCAACTGGTGGTAGATGTATAGCATTATCAACTCCCAATGGTGTTGGTAACTGGTTTCACCAAACATATATCGATGCCGAAGAGGGAAGGAATAGCTTCCACCATGTGAAGCTTCCTTGGGATGTACATCCAGATAGAGACAAAGAATGGTTCGCCAAAGAGACAAAGAATATGTCTAGGCGAGACATCGCCCAAGAGCTTCAATGTAACTTTAACATGTCCGGCGAAACAGTCATACATCCAGACGACATAGAGAGGATGTTGGCGCTTGCTTGTGAGCCAAAGTATAGAACTGGCTTCGATAGGAACTATCACATTTGGCAAGAATATCAGGAAGGCTTTCAATACCTCCTTGTTGCTGATGTAGCCCGAGGCGACGGAAAAGATTATTCAGTTTTCCACATAATCAAAGTGGATACAATGGAAGTTATCGCCGAGTATCAAGGGAAGCCAAATACTGACACTTTCGCCAACATGATTAGCACCGCTGGGGCAGAATACGGCAATTGCATGGTGGTGGTAGAAAACAACAATATTGGGTATAGTGTATTGGAGAAACTAGCAGAGCTTGAATATCCAAATATCTACTACTCTATCAAGTCTACACACGAGTTTGTCGAGCAACATGTCGCCGAGTCGAACACGAGTGCTGTACCAGGATTTACCACCTCTTCGAAGACCCGCCCCCTTATAGTAGCAAAATTAGAAGAATTTATAAGAAACAACATAATTACACTATATTCTAGCCGAACCCTGAGCGAGATTAGGACTTTCGTCTGGAACAATGGTCGCCCACAGGCGATGAGAGGGTACAACGACGACTTGATAATGAGCCTAGCAATCGGTTGCTGGGTTAGGGATACTGTGTTGGAGACATCTAAGCGAGATGAGAAATATGCTAAGGCAATTCTTAATAGCTTTGTGGCAGCAAATACTAAAATAAATACGACAATTCCAGGCATGAGGGGCTATAAAAGAGAAGAAGCTCATGATAGAATGAATAAGCAGCTAGAGATTCAGAAAGAATTTAGCTGGCTTTATAAAGGATAGAAAAAAATGGATCAAGATAATAATAATAGAAACCCCGACTCTGGCTTGTATAGAAAGTTAACGAAGCTTTTCTCTGGACCAATCACAAAGAGACGAACTCAATTTTATCGAAACGAGAAGAGAAGGCAGCTTGACAAATACAAATTTCAATCTGCTAGCGGACAGAGCTTCAAGAAAGCATCTTACAATCCTTTCGAATCGATTCAATCAAATACTATGCAAAATCAGGGGCGAGTAGAAAGATACTCCGATTTTGATCAGATGGAGTATACACCAGAGCTAGCATCTGCCCTTGACATATATGCCGATGAGATGACTACTCACACATCTTTTGAGAACATGCTAACAATCGACTGCCCGAACGAAGAGATCAAGGGAGTGCTTGAAGTTCTTTACAATAAGATACTCAATGTGGAGTTCAATCTGTTTGGCTGGTGCCGAACGATGTGTAAGTATGGCGACTTCTTTCTTTACTTGGATATTGACGAAGGAATCGGTGTAAAGAGTGTGGTTGGTCTTCCGTCCGCCGAAATCGAACGACTAGAGGGAGAAGATCCAACCAACCCTAACTATGTCCAGTTTCAATGGAACAGCGGAGGAATGACATTTGAGAACTGGCAAATGGCTCACTTCAGGATACTTGGTAATGATAAGTATTCTCCGTATGGAACCTCGACTCTGGAGCCGGCTAGAAGGATTTGGCGACAACTCATTCTACTAGAAGATGCGATGATGGCATACAGGATCGTTAGATCCCCAGAACGAAGAGTTTTCTACATCGATGTTGGTGCAATTGCTCCGGAAGACGTTGAGCAATACATGCAGAAAGTCATAACTCAAATGAAGAGAAACCAGGTGATAGATAAGGACACTGGAAGGGTCGATTTGAGATACAACCCAATGAGCATTGAGGAGGATTATTTCCTTCCCGTCCGAGGAGCAGCAAACAATTCTAGGATTGAGTCGCTTCCCGGCGGAACATATACTGGCGATATCGATGATGTAAAATATCTTAGAGATAAACTGTTTTCTGCTATAAAGATCCCGCAGTCATATCTCTCCAGAGGAGAGGGAGCCGACGAAGATAAGTCAACACTGGCTCAAAAAGATATCCGCTTCGCCAGAACTATCCAAAGACTACAAAGGGCAGTCGTTTCAGAACTGGAGAAGATCGGCATCATCCACTTATACATTATGGGATTCCGTGGCGATGATTTGATTTCCCATGCTCTAAAGCTAAACAATCCTTCGAAGCTTGCTGAGCTTCAAGAGCTTGAGCAATGGCGAGCCAAGTTTGATGTAGCAAGTTCGGCGACAGAGGGCTTCTTCTCTAAGCGATGGGTATCGGAAAACATCTTTGGGCTAACAGACGAAGAGTTCCTGAGAAACCAAAGGGAGAGATTCAATGATCAGAAAATCCAACTCATGCTCGATGCCGCTGGCGAAATGCCAGAAGCTGAGGGCGGAGCCACAGGAGGCGAAGTGTTTCCTGACGAAGGAGATGCTGGAGATCTGGATGCTGCAGCCACCGATGAGGAAGACTTTGAAGAACTTCCCGCTGATACTGATGCTGGGGCGGAGGGGGATCTTCTGACCGCTCCGCCGGCTCGTCGTTCTGATAAAAAGCACCATTACGAAAAGGGATCTTATACACCAGTGAAGCACCGAGGAGGAGATCGAAGATCGCTAGGAGCGAAGAAGAGAAGCTCCAAGGGAAGCTGGAGCAACGAGACGGGCAAGAATACGACGAGAAATGTGTGGAAGGGTGCCGAAGATATATTGGGCATTACGAGTGAGTCGGGACATACTTATAGAGGCGAAGAAGAAAAAGTCTTCGAAGTAAAAGAGAAGCATCAAGAAATCAAACTCCTAATAGAACAACTGGAGACAAGGAAGGAAGAAAATAAAAATGAAACACAAGAAGAACAAACATAATAAGAAGAGAAATACCGCTTTTCTTTACGAGATTCTTGTACGGGAAATTACGAGAAGTATTGTTAATGGAGAGCACGGTAAAAAGAAGACATCGATAAAACTTTGTAGGGAGTTTTTTCAAAAGGGAACTCCTCTATCGGAAGAGAAGAGGATCTATGATTCACTACTTGGGCTGTCGGACATATCTGAAGATATTGCTGATAGAATACTTGATGAAGCGAAAAAAGATTACGAAAAGCTAGACAAGGTAGAGATATTCAACGAGCAGACAAAGTTGATAAATCAGGTAAACAAGGAACTGTCTCCGAACACATTCCAGATATTCGTTCAGAACTATAAAGATTTAGCGACGGTAGCCCAGATTCTAAACCAGGAGCTCCCAGTAAAAGAGAGGGTTCTCTTAGAAAGAAAATATGTAAACAACAGGGCTGAAGATGCCGTCGAGGATATGAAGCCGACTGACAGCTTGGTATATAATACATTCGTGAAATCTTTCAATGAGAAATACGGCTCTCTCTTGAAAGAGCAGAAAGAGCTTGTTACTAGACATGCTCTCTCTTTTAGTGACAACGGACTTTCCCTGAAAGTATTCCTGAACGAGGAGCTGACCAGGCTCAAGAGCTTAATACTCAAAGCAAAAGAAATAGAATACATAAAAGAAGACACCATGATGAACGAGAAGATGGATGGGGTATATTCTATTCTAGAATCTTTTCGAGAGAAAGAGGTGATTGATCAGGATGCTATTTCTAGTGTACTTGAGATTCAAGAGCTAGCTAAAGAATTGTGGGAGAAAGATAATAATGCCATTAATAATTAAAGTCAAAGAAGAAGAGGAGCCGACTCCGGCACCATCAGAAGACATAAAGATTAATATCGAAGAACCTCCCAAGGAAGAGGCTCCCCCTCTAAAGATGAACCTGAGAGCGAGAAAGTCTCTTGATGGAAGCATAATGATCACCGATCACTATGTTATAGATATAGTAGTTATTCCTGATTCAAATAAAGTTGCAATTTTCCCTAAAAACGCCTACACTGACGAGGTGTATACGGCTCAAAATAGATTATTCGATCACCTGACGAAAGCGGGTGTTATCGACAGAGAGAGTATCCAAGCTGGAGCCGTCCACGGCTCACTAGAGGGAGCCATCCAAGAATCAGCAGGCGATGTGCCAGCGATAGATCTTACAGTAATGTCGATAGGAAAGTTCTTAGAGAAAGAAAAGCCAGAGTATATGTTCCTAAAAGCATACGACGATGAGATAGATGATATGTATACCGAGCCAGATGCCGAAGACTCGACTAAGCTCGGAGAGGTGCCACAGGAAGAGTTCAAGGGAAGTATCCCAAGATCACCAAGGTATAACTACTTGGGGTCGAGAATATAATATCATGGAGCTAATTTTATTCATCTTAGCCTCTTATGGCTTAACTATGACTCTTTTATATGCTACAATATTTGACAGCATAAGACCAACCGAGGGAAAGCTTGGTGAGCTTTTTTCGTGTAGTATGTGTATGGGATTCCACAGCGGGTGGATAATGTTTCTACTTTTCTGGGTAGGCGGACTGAGGATGTGGTCCACCTTAGAGCTCGGAATCTTTATTATGGGATTCTTGTCTTCTGGAACTTCATACATTCTTGACAAGATTGTGTCGGACGATGGCATCCAAATTAGTAAATGAGGAGGATATGGTATGTCTTTAGTAAATGTTAGATGGTTTCTACCTAATGTAAGAAGATGCTGTAAGGGCAAATAACTCGGGCGGGTAGTGCCCGCTTTTGCTTTATTGGTGCTGTAGCACTATTTATATTTTGAGGGAAAATAAAGATGTCTAAAGTTTTATTGAGAGAATATTATGAATTGTGTCCCGGCGGCATATGCCAGGATTTGCTGACGGAAGAGGAAAAGAAACAAGTCGCCAATGGTGCTGTTATAATGACGGGCATCCTACAGAAGGCAGACACCAGAAACGGCAACGGTAGGGTCTATCCTCTTAAGATTCTCGGCAGGGAAATGGAAAACTACCAGAAGCTAATCAAAGAAAGCCGAGCTCTAGGAGAGTTAGATCATCCAGAGGATAGTGTAATCAACCTGAAGAACGCTTCTCACTTGGTCACCGAGACATGGTGGGATGGCGACACGGTGATGGGAAAAGTTCGAATCCTAGACACACCCAGCGGAACTATTCTAAAATCCCTTATGGAGGGAGGAGTCAAGCTCGGCATCTCCTCTCGTGGACTAGGAAGTGTTAGGGAGTCAAATGGAGAAACGATTGTTGAAGACGACTTTCAGTTGATATGTTTTGATTTCGTATCAGAGCCATCGACACCGAATGCTTACATGACACCCAGAATGATGGAAGGCAAGGAAAATCCACTTTCGAAGGCAGACAGGGTAAATCGAATGCTCAACAGCATTACGGGAGACGAGAAGTGAAAGACAGCGAACTCCAAGAAATCATAAAGTTGGTGGTGGAAGAATGGAACACAGAAGAAGTTCACCCCAAGGGATTGGCGACATATACTTATACCGGCTTACAAAATGACCTAATCGAGAAGTGCGGCGATTTATTAGAGCGAGCTAAGCAAGGAAGGTTTGCCGGCATCGGACCCAACCAACTTGAAGTTTTAACGAATATGTGGATTGCCATGGCAGAAAAGCAAAGAGAAATGGAAGAAAGGTAGAAAATATGAAAAAAAGTGAACTCAAAGAAATAATCAAACCAATGGTCCAAGAATGTATCAGAGAAAATGTCCAGCAAATACTGCTGGAGAGCGGTCTCCTATCCTCTGTCATCTCGGAAGTTGTGAGCGGCTTACAGAAGTCTCCTGTCCCAACGGAGACAAAATCAGTTGTCTCTGAATCTGTAAAGCCCACAGAAGTGGTAAAGTCAGATCCAGAAGTATCAAAAAAGATAGAAGAGACGAAAACAAAGCTTATGGGTGCAATAGGTAAAGATTCCTATGGTGGAGTGAACATATTCGAGGGCACCACACCAATGGCGCCGGATAATGGCTCTTCGAGTGGAGCACTAAAAGATACTGATCCATCAGATTCCGGTGTCGATATAGCAGCGCTCGCCAATCCCAATTGGGGCAAACTGATTTAGTAATCATTTCTTCGTGAAAATGGTTTGCTTTTCTATTATCTCTTCGAGACCAGGGCGCCCTTTTTCTTCAGTATGAAACCAAATCCAACGGACATCTTGCTTGATGTCCGTTATTGTTTTGGCTAATTTCTTTATTTTTCTTTTTAGCCACTTTTCTTCTTTATAGGCACTGATTTCGATGTCTATTCCGAGCTCATAGGCAATTTCTAACAATGCTCCACCGTCCCCTTCCTTGGAAGCTTCAGCCGCCAGCTTATACATCTCAATCCTTTCTTCCTTCTCTTCCTCGCTCATGCTACCAAGCCTGTCTGGATGAGTCTCTAGGGCGATCTTCTTGAAGATATCTTTTAAGTCTTTATCTTTAAGGGCTTCTTCGATTTCAGATTCGTCCTCCACATGGCTCGACTCTTTATCATTACCGGAATCATTGTCTCCCCGATCTTCTTCGACATGAGCGGATATATCAGTGTTTTCGTTCTCGCTTACATTATCGTTGTTTGCCTCACCCGCCGCAGGAGGCTTTTTCTTGTCAAACTCTTTTTGCTGCTTGGTAGTGAAGAGCTCGCCAAATTCTTCTCGACACTCATCGAAAATAAATTGAGCTTCTTCTATTGATATCTTGGAGAAGCCGAGCTCCATTCTTAGTTTCTTTATCTTTAGTTTTTCTTTCTTTTTACCTCTGGAGTGGCTCATGAATATAAGTAGTTTTTACTTCTTGATGAAGAGCTTACAGTTAAAAACGGCTTTGTGGGCATAAAATGTATTTTTGTGCTCTTAATGACTATTTATTATTACGATAAAATTGCAATAGCAAACACGAGGTGACGACTGTGGTATGTGTAGCACGAAGAGATAATGATAGCGACGAAAGAATGATCAAGCGATTCATGAAGAAAATTAAAAAGTATGGTGTGATCACAGAGGTGCTAAATAGAAGATTTTTTGTTAAGCCCTCGACAAAGAAGAGATTGGCGAAGAAGAAGTTGAGAGCGGATTATCTAAAGAAGCAAAAGAAAGAAGGCAATATTTAAAATAGTTTGGAGTTAATACTATGAGCACAATGATATACAGAAACGGAATTGGAAATCAGGCAGCATACCAGGTCGCTGCAATCCCATTCATTACAGGTTCGACAACCTTAGCCCCAGGCACGGAACAGAAAATATCTTTTCCAGCGATTACTCGATCCATTACGGTTGTTAGTAAAGCAGCCGCCGACATCGATGTCCACTTCAACTCTTCGGCAGATGGTAATGTTCAAGCAGGACTTCACTTCGTAACATTGGATACGGCACAAGACTCGGTAACATTCAATGTAAAATGCAAAGAGATATATATATCCAACAACGATGCTACTACGGGATCTTATCAACTGTTTGCTGAGCTCACAACGATTCAAAACTCAGAGATGTATATTCTTACAGGCTCTGGCTTAACTGACTAAGAAGAGGGCAACGGATGGGTACTTATAAGCCAAGCAGAGCTAACTATGATGGCAGCACAAGCTACGGTGATTCTGCTACAGATAAGCATATTTTTTCTGGAACCGTTTGTATAAGCGGAAGCCTAATCCTTGACGGCACCACCAACATAAGTGGCGGTGGCGGACCATCGACAGATACCCTTGACGATGTAACAACCCGAGGCAATACTACTGCTAACAGTATTACTGTTGGCTCCTTCACATCAAATGGCAATAGTGTTGTATCTGGTAATCTAGAGATAACCAACACTCTTACAGCGAAAGAGTTTCACACTCAAGTGATCTCTTCCTCAATCATATATGATTCTGGCTCGACAAAGTTTGGCGATTCAGCGGACGACTTTCATCAATTTACGGGGTCTATCGGCGTTCTAGATGGCACCATCACGGCATCGTCTTTCACCGGCTCTCTCCTGGGCAATGTAACTGGTGATGTAACTGGCGATCTAACGGGCAGCGTCCTGGGCAATGTAACTGGCAATGTAACTGGTGATGTAACTGGCGATCTATCCGGCACACTGGTTGAGGCAACCAGCATAACTGGCTCTATCGTAAGTGCTTCGTTCTTCTACGGAGACGGCTCCGGCATCACCAACGTTTCTGCCCCCGAGACAGACACACTCGACGATGTAACCAGCCGAGGCAACACCACAAACAACAGC
>Ga0233412_10000196_pt1 | contig 35730 bp, 52 predicted proteins | sample Na_anoxic_4_MG_FD_180667 | JGI IMG/M metagenome (GOLD analysis project Ga0233412, IMG submission 180667) | Seawater microbial communities from Saanich Inlet, British Columbia, Canada - Na_anoxic_4_MG | ecosystem: Environmental > Aquatic > Marine > Inlet | place: Canada: British Columbia... | reverse complement strand
TCATTTGTAAGTTGTAGTCTTAATAGTTAAATTCATATATATCTCTGAACCTCCTGATGTTTCTTTTATCATTGGGAATATAATATCTCCTGCTGATATATCTGCATCAGATGCTACTGCAAAAGTAGTTTCATCTATAGCAATTAATTTATTGTTACTTGCAAGTCCTGTCAAAACAATCTCTTTTACTCTCTCAGCAGTTCTATTAGATGTATTATCTGCAACTGGAGTTAGTTTACATATTGCAATAGTAAACTCATTAGAACCTGTACTTGTCGCCCATCCTTTAAAAGATACTGCACTACAATTCTCAGGAACTATTTGCGCTTGACCCATCTCAAAAAAAGCGTTAGGTGCTATAGTAATACTTCCTAAAGTTGTACCACCTGAATCTATATTAATTAAGTATGGTGATTTGTTATCTAATATATCTTGACCATAAGAGTAGTTAGTTAACGCAGTTGTAATATAACCTTGCATCTTATAGTTAGTAGCACCCATAAATGACTTGTCTTGCCATTGTAAGTTACCATCAGTACCAGTAGCAGATGTACCTGCAGTCTTGCTCAGTACAGTATTATTAGTAGCAGTTTCAAACCCTTTTGGATTATGCCTATTAATATCGTTTAAATTCTTATGTTCGTTTGCAGCCATTTATATATTTATTTTAACAATCATCACATGGACAAAAATTCTTCCAACTATCATAACCTCTACGCCTAGTATATATGCTATCATACATTATTATACCATGATTCTTATACACATTATCATTACAAGGCTTATTAGCATCAAATGTAGGATATAAACCATTCTGGTCGCTATCTGTCATATAATCTATCATATCCTTTAAGTATATCTCTGCCTTTCTATAAGTATCTTGCTTGTAAACATTCAACTCAGCAGGGTCTATAATCGTAGCAAACTCATCTATATTGTGAACAATACCAGCACTACTACTATTACTCTGTACTTCATTGATAACCTCAAATCTAACAAACCAACATAAACATCTTGTCAAGAAATCATCCATCAAAGTTTGATTCGCAGTTGTTAAAGTACCATCATTGTGTTGTGTTTTAATTTCTTCATAAAACTTCTGACCTAATGCTGGTTTTAAATGAGCCAACTCAGAAAGTAAAATAGTGTTATCAGAAATTAGTGCAGTATCTGTATTAGCATTAGTAAAACTATTGCTTATAACTTCTCCTGCTGTTACTAAAGGTATATATTGGTTTACGTTTGCCATAGTTATTCGTTTGTTTCAGTTACTTGTAAATCACCTGCATCATCATCTCCTTTCCCATCTGCATCATCATCTCTTGTTACAATGATTTGCTCTCTATCTGTCAAGAACATATTACCTTCTTCTAACATAGGTAAATCCTCATCTAACATTTTTCTTTGCTCATTTATAGTAAGAATTTGCTTAGGGTCAATCTGAGTTGCAAAACTAATTGGTGGCTCATAATGTATAATTAACTCCTCTGGTAAAAAGCCCATTTCTTTATAAAGAATAGTTCTTAAACCATTTAAAAGCAAATCTGAAGTATCTTTAATTACTGTAGTCATTGCTAAATCATATGCAATTCTTATCTCACTACCTGTGTTATTCATCTTACCTGAACTAACTAATCCACTTAATGATGGTTGCCATCTATGTGCAGTTACAATATTCTGGTCAGTAATTCGTTGTAAGTCTATCCAACTACCTTCTTGGTCATCTTTTATTATCTGAACATTAGCATTAGCAGCATCACCATTCTTAACGATAAACATTATCTTACCATTGTTACCATCTCCAACAAACTTCTTCTGTGCTTCTCTTACTAACTTCTTTGCTTCTTCTTCACCCATATCACCATTAATCTCAATAATAGCAGAAGGTTGAAAGCCATTTTTGAATTTAGTGTGATTCCATTTACCAATCTCATAATCTACTGCTATATGCTCTAAAGCAGCAACATAGTCTGGTAAACCATAGAATTGGAATGTAGGTTCGTAATCTTTAAATTGCATTACAAATCTACTCCCACTCATCTCAGGATATAGAGGTATAATGTTTAATTTGTCCTTCATAGTATTGTACTTAGCCCAGTCTGGGTGTACATATACTTGTTTCTTGTTTTTAGACATTCTAACAGTAGTTGCATCTATGTGATATAGATTTAGTCCACCATCGTATAAAACGCCTTCAATGTAAGCATTTCCAAAAGTGTAGTAATCATCAGCAAGTTTCTTAAAAACTTCTCTTAATGATTCACCATCTGCATTTACATCTTTAATATATTCTTTAACAGTTTCATTGTTGGTTACAAACTTTGCACCACTTGTGAATACTGCCTTCTGTGCCAATACACTTCTATGTGTACTAGATTTTCTTTTTAGTTCTGCTAAATATTGAGGAAAGAGGTTGTTATTACCAAAAGGAATAAACTTAGTCCTTACCTTTGATAAGTCTTGTGGTTCTTCAATATGTTCAGGAATTGCTAAGTTAAAAACTCCAAATTCAAAAGTATTACTCTTCTGATTCTGTAGATTTTTTACCTGACTTTTTTGTTTTCTTTGGCTCATCTTTAGTTTTTGTAGTTGATAATTTTTCTATATTAGAAGTCATACCTAATTCTTCATAAGCATACGCTAACTCTTCTTGAGTAGCATTTGCCCATTTAATCTTAAAATCACCTTTGTAAAGTGTTCCAGATGATTTACTCGCTTTATATTTTGCCATAATTGTATATATTTTTAAGTGTGATAAATCTACAATATTTCCACCACAATCACACATTTTATAAAAAAGATATTAATAGGGAAATGTTATAAACTTTTTACGAACTACGTTCAACCTATTTATCTTTAATTATTATGCACCTGTTGTTGCAGTTAATGCTGAAGTATCAACTGTAACAGTTCCTGCGTACTCTCTTGGTAACTCAAATTGTCTTGCCATTAAGTTAACAGTAATACCACTCTCATCAGAATAAGCAGCACCAGTACCACCTTCAAATCCACTTAAGTTTAAGAAAGTTTGACTTCTACTTGCTACATCTTCATTAGCGTATTTTTCAGAAACACCTAAAACCCACCATTTACCATTAGTGTCTAAAGCCATTCCCATCATACACTCATTAAGCATACCTTGTAATTCGCTAAACTTTGCTAATTCTATTTTTGGTAAGTTGAAAGATAATCCACACTCAAAAGCAGTTGAACCATTTTCTTTAGTTGCATTTATAGTTAATGCTGGAGTTTCATTTTTAAACTCATATACAAACCAAGCAGCATCACCACCTGATTGAATATTTTCAATGCTATGTGTTCCAGCAGCACCATAAGTAATTACATCAGCAGTCGCCCAACTTCTTAATATGATTTGAGAAATACCACCAGTTGCTTGTAAATCAGCACAACCTATTGCTAAACCTGTATCTATTGCCATTTTATTATTATTTTATTGATTATAAAAAGTAATTAAGAGAGTGCTTTTACACACTCTCTATTATTACATTATTGTTATGTTGTTACAACTCCCCATTGAACAAGAGAAGGGTACAAGAACTGTACTCCTAGTTTGAAGTAACCTCTGAAGAACATTTTCTCTTCTAAGTCATCATAGAAAACTTTGAAAGAACCTTCAGGATCAGTTACATCAGAACCAATTATTAAGTTCTCAACTGCACAGTAACATACACCATTTTCAGTGTTACCTGTTGCTGCTGCACTTTGGTCAACAAAAATTGCTGGGTTAAGTGCTGCTAAGATAGTATCCCATTCGTAAACAGGTACTAATTCTACACCTCTAAACATAACTCTTTGTAAACCATCTACTTTGTTAACAAGTGCTAAGTCAGAAGAAGAACCTTCAAGGTTTGCTAAGTAAGCGTTAAATACTTTAGGAGTTACAAACATTTTCTTATCACCTGCTGGTACTTGTTGAAGTGCTGCTGGTGCTTCATCGTAACATTTTCTTATAAGTCCTATTGCGTGTCCTGCAGTAACTGTTGCAGTTGATGCTGCACCTGTTTGCTGAATTTGAGCAGCCAATACTGTTGCATCAGCACCCATTAATTTCATCCAACCATCAAAAGCATCATAATTTGCAGTTGCGCCATCACCACCCCATGCTAATCTTACTACATCAGAAGCGATACCTGTTACTGCTCTGTTTACGATTGCATCAGATAATTGAGTTCCCTCAATATTCATTACATCTGCACCATTTCGGTACATTTCTTCAATATAAGTTCCAAAGAACTCATCAGTACATTGCTCTAAAGCAACTCTACATCTACCTGCAGTAATTACTTTGTCATCAATATTAAATTGAGTTGAACCACTTGTTGAAGAACAAGTTGTATAAGGTTGTACTATATTTTTAAGAGCAGCAGAAGTATAAACATTCATTTTATGTTTTACATTAGGAATAACTCTATAGTTACGCATAATATCATCACTTCTAAATACTGGCTCGTAAAATATCTCGTTTAGTTGCGCACCACCATAAGTTGCTGCGATACTATTATTTGCTACATTTGCCATTTTTTATTTATTTTTAGTTATTAAATTTAGTTCTAATCTTACCTGCTAATAGATTATAAAAACCTGAATTAGCATCTTCTTTTTTGTTCTCAACTACAACAGGGTCTGCTTCAGTTACAATCTCAGTACCTTTAGCATCTGCTTTGTTGATTTTAGCGTTTAACGCTTCAACTTCTTGTGTCAAAGTTTCGTTAGTTCCTTTTGAAGCAACTAATTCTTCTTCTAACAAAGAAATCTTGTTTGATAATTCAATGTTACTAGATTCAAACTCAGAAATTTTATTTTTTATCTCATCATTATCTCCTAGATTAACAGTTATCGCAGTTTGTTCAGCAACATCTGCAGAAACTTTTACATCACCTTTTACAGCAGTAATAATCTCTTCAACTTTGTTGTTAAACCATTCTTTTAACTCGTTAGTCATTTTTTTGTTATTTATATTAATACTTAATTTATTCTGTATCTCTTCTTGTGTAATGTTCTTAAACTTAGAAACATCATACTTCGCAGCAACTTTAATAGAATCAGAGATAGTATCAATAAAACCCATTTCTAATGCTTCGTTAGCATTTAACCAAGTTTCTTCATCCATCATCTCTGCAAGAGCATCATAAGATAATCCTGTCTTTTTTCTATAAATGTCTGTCAGTTCGCCTGTAATCTTCTCAAGAGTATCTGCTGTCTTTCTCATATCTTTAGCCTCACCCATTGTACCACCCCAAGCATTATGAATCATAAACAAAGAATTTTCAGCCATAACAACCTCATCTGCACCAAGAGATATAATAGTAGCAATACTCGCTGCTATCCCCTCAATATAAACTGTAGTCTTAGCCTCTCTCCTTTTGATTACATTATACATCGCCATACCATCAAAAACATCACCACCTAAACTATTAATGCGTAAGTTGATTGGCGTATCTTTTAAATCTTTAATGTCTGTAATAAACTCTTGTGCAGTTATGCCATAAGTTCCTATTTCATCAAAGATATATACATCAGCAGGTTTTCCTGCCTTGTTCTGAATGTTATACCATTTTTCTGTCATAGAGGCAAAAATAGAATATAATAAACCTTAGTTTACCTTATTTTCGTACAAAACTTTTAATATGTGATATTACTAGATGGTGTAGACTTCTTTCTCTCCTTGTAAACTATATTCTGTGCTTGACTTTCACTTATGTCGTACTTAATAGATAAATCCATCCAAGTGTTAGTTCTACTACCCTCATTGCCTACTAACATTCTATCAAAGTCTGCAATAACCATATAGTTTCTAAGTCTTTTAGGGTCAATAATCCCTCTTTCTACAAAATGCCTTACAACATCTTTGCAGGTTGGTGAAGAGCCAAATCTTTTCTCTAAGCCTTCTCCAGCAATTTCAATGAAGTCTTTGACTACATCTATTTTATTTTGCCTTTGCCTTTTTTGAGCCATTTCTTTTTTTAGGAGTTTGTTCTATTGCTATCCACTCTTCTACCATGTTTTCCCAAAACTTACATACTGCTGCTCTACAAGAAGTACACTTCATATCTTGTTTGTGTTGTGGGAATAATAAATGCCACTCTGCAAACATTAATCCTAAAGATTCTGCTTGGTACGTTGGAAAGTTTTTAGTGTGGTTTTTGTTTTTGATAACTGCATCAGTCATCATTTTTCTTTTAGTCTTTGCGTAATTGTTAGCGATTTCTTGGAAATTCATATATGTTTTTTTACCATTTATTCTGAGGACACTTACCAAAGAACTCTTTTGTTAAAGATGTTTTCGCATCTAGGAAGCACTTGCAATCAGCACATCTTGCACCTCTTGCTATTTTAGGTTTCTTTAGTAACATAAAGTTTCGGTAAAAACTACAACTTTTACATATATCTAGCCTTTCTAATTTGGTTTTGTTATCAACAAACATTTGTTTATTTCTTTGATTATTAAATTATTGCATCTGATTCTATCACACTAACTGAGTTTTGTGTTGAGGTTATATCTGCTTCAACTACTACTACTTTACTAGCACCTCCCATAGCACCCATCATTTGATTTTGTCCTAGTGCATTAAATTGTTGTTGTGAGAATGAAGGCATATTAAGTAATCCACCATCTGCAAACTTAACACCTCCTCCTGCAGAGTTCATTGCTGATAATTGATTTCTAAACATTGCTGTACTTCTTTTATTTATTACTGCCTCACCACCTTCTAATTCTACTACTCTACCACCTACTGCAAACTTCTCACCACCATTAGCGTGTGATTTACCATGTACCATACCTCCATTAGCAAATTCTTCTATCATACCTCCATTAGCATATTTTTGTGATTGTATTACTGCTGCTTGTACTATCCCTGCGCCTATTGCAAAAGGTATTTGTGCTAATGCTGCTGGTGCTGCTGCTGCTGTAAAAGGATTCGCTAATAATATCGCTGCTTGAATTTTTATTTTAGCAACTGCTGCTGCTGTATCTACTAAAATTTCTAATAAAGACATCTTTTTCTTTTGTTGAAAAGCCTTCCTTTGTATAGCCTCAACTCCTTGTTCGTATTCTTCTTGAGTTATTAATCCTGCTTCTTTCCTTTCTTCTAAAAGTTTTGTATCTCTTTGTGCTTGTCTATCTATGTTTTGAGTTGTTATAGATATAATTGCATCTGCTGTTTGTACTGCTAAATCTAACTGACTTTGTTTTATTGCTTGTTCATCCTTAAATGCTTGTAATTGGTCTTGAGCAACAACTTTAATTCTATTCAAGTCATTATCTAGTATCTGACCATTTATATCTGCTATATCTTTTCCATAAGCAATATTAAGATTTTTCATGTTCTCAAGATGTGCTTGTTCTGCCTCAAATGCTCTTAAATCATATTCTGCTTGAGTTATTTCTCCATTAATTAGGTTTTCTTTATCTGCATTTAATTCTTCTTGTAATGCTATTTTAAATTGATTTTGACTGTCTTTATAATTTTGCTGTTCTTTTGCTAATATTTTTTTTGCTTCTTTTTCTTTTTCTATTTCTTTATCTCTTGCTTCTTTTTCTCTTCTTCTTTTGTCTTTTTCTGATTGAATGTCTTTTTCTAATTGTATTCTATCATTTTTATTTCCTTCTGCTTTTATTTCACCTTCTAAAATTTCTTCTAAATCTTTTATAGCAAGTTTTCTTGCATTTATTTGCTTTTTATAATCTTCAGCGTTTTCTCTTCCTTTTGCTGCTAGTGCACCAATACCCTCTCCTATTTTTTCTTGGTCTTTTAATACTAATTTTTGTGCATATTGTAGGTTTTCTAGTTTTTTTATTTCTATATCTAATAGTTCTGCTCTTGATTTACTAGCAACAGGTGCGCCTGATTTCTGTAAAGCATTTATTTCATCTTGAACATTTTTTACGTTTTTAAGAGATTCTGTTAAAAAATCTGCACCTAATTGCTCTTCAGTACGCATATTTGCTACAACAACATTAAGAAATTGTGTAAAATCAGATACTACAGTTCTAAGATAACGAGATATGTTACTGCTACCACTAAAAATTGCTATTTCAAGACCTTCCCAAGCAGACTTAACTTTTAACAAATCTCCCTCTAAAGTATCAGCCATAATATCAGCCATTTTCTGTGCTTCTCCATTTGCATCTTCTAACGCATCAGTTAAATCTAAAACACTATCAGCACCATTAATCATAGTCTGAAACGCTGCTACTTGTCTTAAATCTACAAGTTCCATCATTTCTGCATTAGATAACCCTTCATTGTTTAGTTGTGTTAATGCTTTTTCTAAATCTGCAGTATTTTCTACAGTAAAACCTAAATGCTTAGATAAATCAGATGCTGGGTCTTGCATTTTTAAGAATATATTTCTTAATGATGTACCTGCAATAGATGCTTCAATACCTGCATCTGTAAGTGTACCCATAACTGCCGATGTTGCTTCAATAGATATACTTGCTGCTGCTGCAATAGGTGCTACCTTAGTCATAGATGTCTGAAATTTCTCTATATCTAAAGCAGAACTTGTAAATGCTACTGCCATTACATCAACTACTCGCTGTGTTTCACTAGCATCTAATCCAAAACCTCTAACTGCTGCACCTGCTACAACTGCTGCTCTTCCTAAATCGGATTGAGTTGCTGTTGCCAACTGTAATGTTGCTTCTTGTGCTGCTAATATTTCAGTAGTTGAGAATCCTAATTTACCATAAGCAACTTGTAATTCTGCAACTTGTGATGCAGTAAAGAATGTAGTACGACCTAATTGTTGGGCAGTATTAGTTAATTTTTTAAAATCTTTTTCTGTTGAACCTGTAATCGCTTTAACTTTAGCCATTTCAAATTCAAAACTTTTAAATGTTCGTATTGCACCACTAATAAGTTTAGACATTTGTTGAAACGCTGCTGAAGCACCTATAATACCTGCAGTCATTTTACCAAAACTAGCAGTAGTGCTTTTAGTTTTTTTCTCTAAATTACCTAACTGCTTATCACCTTGTACGACTACCTGTACTACTATCTTTTCTGTATTTGTTGTCATATATATTATATATTAAAATGCTCTTTGAACATTTGTTTTTGGATTATTTTTTTTAATTTGGTCTGCTATCATATTAGCCACATCTACACCGATAGATGGTGCTAACTTACTCGCTACTTCTTTCTTGTATTTATTTGCTACATATCCTGCAAAGTTTGTTCTTCTTAAATTATTACCTTCTGTCCAGTAAACATAAGGCTTACCATAGAAACCTTGTAACTTTTTAAATATAGGCTCTGCAGAACTCATTTGAAGTCCTTTTGCTCTTACCCATTTTACTATTGCACTAAAGTTAGGTTTCTTAGCAAATTTAGGATTGTTAACTGCTTTCCAATAATCTACTGATGAGGTTATATTTAGTACACTCATACCCCTCTTTATAACATTATACTTTAATCCTCTGCTTAATCTACCAGTAGCATTATGCTTTTGTGCTTTTAACTCATCTTGCAGTTTCACTCTAAGCAATCCACCAACCTCTCTTAATGTTATATTTGTATGTTTAAATTTAATCATTATGTATTAAATGTTGGATTATCTAAGTTTCTTCTTAATACCTTATGACTATTGCCCCATCTATCTTCAGCATATATTGGAGTTAAATAATCTTGCTTCTCTTTTATAGATATATTAGTTATTGTTGCATCTGTAGATGAGGTTGCAGTAGTTTGAAAATATATTACGATAACATCTCTACCACTACCTGCTGTAAATAATGATGTAACTAATCCTACATGACTTCTAATAACTGGATAAGTAATAGAAGCAGTTGATGTTAAAATAAAAGTGTCTTCAAATGGAGTGTATGTATTTACAGTTACAGTACCTGTATTTGGGTTTATAGGAGTTCGTAATTCTATTTGATACTCTACACCTTTTATTAATTCTAATTTTTGATACATACCACTATGAGATGGTTTACCTGCATTTCCATTAGCATTAAAAGTGTAATAACCACTACCACTTGTTGGTGCTACTGCAGCGTTTAAATTAATACCTGCATCGCTATGATACCTCATCCATTGACCTGCAGTTGTATTAGGTGCGTTTACTAAAGCATCTACAGCACCATCTTCTACATCATTTGTTGTGTAGTCAGGGTCAGAATTTAATTGATTGCCATAAGCAAAAGCATCACCCCAATTCATAAACTCTCCATTAAAAGTAGTTGTTGTAGCAAATATCTCTAATCCACTTTGATTTGCTATTCCATTACCTGTTATCTGTTGTTCTCTAGCCATAATTAAATACCATTATTTTGATTATCTGTACCAATTTTACTTATAGGTGAATTACCCCATGAACTATCATTCCCTGTACTACCTGATGAAGAACCAAATGTAGGAATACTAGCAGCAGAGTCACCAACTTCAATCCATTCAATTAATTCTACTTTAGTTGTATTATTGTTATTAGGCATATAATCACTTACTTTATTTAACCTCCAGTATACCCCATCTAAATATATTAATTTTCTTAAGTCTAAGTTTATTATATCTGTAATTTTTAAATCGAAATAAGCAGTTCTAATTCTAGGATTTCTTTTAAATTGCTCAAACATATTTTTGTAATATTCTTCATACAATCCTTTTCCTGCTACAGGAGGGTCTGTATATTCACCTGTACTGTCATCATAATCTCTATGCCATACATTACCATAAGATAATATTGGACTAGAATCGCTATAACCATACTTTTGTGCTATCTCTGGAGTGGTTTTATCTCTATTTATTGATGTCGCTTGTGGATATATATTTGATAAGTTACCACTACCTGATGCATCAGCAGTTATGTTTTGATAAATGCTAGTCCAAGTTTGTGCTATTGCTGTCTTCTCTCCAACTTGTGAAGCAGGAGAATATTTATTCCAATATAAAAGTCTAGGTGAAAACTCAAAACACTTTGGTGGTCTTGCTTCATCATTTGCACTTGTTATTTTATCATCCTCTTTTTCTTGCCATAGACATCCTGAAAATGGATTGTCTTTTGTTCCTACCCCAGTAGTGTCTTGGTCTTTTGCGTTAAATGTTCCTGCAAAGAAAGGATTTTCAAAAATACTCTCTCCTCTTTCAAAGTTACTTCCTAAATCTTCTTGATATGGATATTCATCTTCTATACCTTTAAAATATTCTAATGCTCTGTATTGTACTGTAGCATCTTTGTCATCTGTCTTATATTTAAAGATAAAATTGTTTTTTAAATTAGTTTTCATCCATTTATCGTTAACCTCCTTACTTCTGTCTAACTTGTATGTCCAGTCTAAAGCATTTGCATAAGAATCGTAAAAACTATTAAAAGGCTCTATTTCTACTATTTTACTTGTTTCATTAGTTGTAATTTTTAAATTAAAAGCATGAGCAACACCCTTAATAAAATCTATTTGCTTGTAATCTTTATTAATAACATTATTCAAATTGTATGTCTGACCATATTCTACATAGTTTGGTGCAAAAGCAACATCAAAAGCAGATGCCCCTGATGTTTTCCAAAATATATTTAATGAAAAGTTTTGTATTGAACTCAAAGCATTTAATTTCATTCCTCTAGATAATTTTATCTGGTCGCCTTCATTTAAGTAAACACCTTCTAACACTAAATCATCTATATTTATATATTCTGTAAAACTAGGATTATTTTCATCTACACCTTGACTTCCTGATTCTGTCAAAGGCTCAAAACCATGTTTTAATTGACCGACAATATTCCAATTTAACTGACCTACAGTTTTAACTTCAACATTTATAGCAGCACTTACAAAAAAAACTTTTTGGTCTTGTGCGCCCCCTTTATAAAGTCTAGCAACTTTTGCTTGTAATCCTCTTATTCTTAAATCATAATAACCATACTCTCCTATTGTTATAATATCACCACTTAATCTTGAATTTTCATCTAAATTAACTTTTAAGTTTTTATCTGGTGCAGAAGTATTTAATGACAAATCAGCCCTTCCTGCCCCTGTATAAAAATAATTATTATCTGCTACTGCTACATAATCAAGATTATCTTCACTTATATTATTAATTACAAATCTTGTAATTCCATTATCAGTTATTTCTGGTAAAATTTCAGTACCAGTCAAAGGCACTCTAGGTGCTACAAGTGTAGTTTCATCTAAAAATTCTGTTTCTACTGCGTACTCATCATATCTATCATTTGGATTGTTATAAGTAAAATTAGGAAGTAACCATACTAACTTTTTAAACATATCTGTGTCCATAAAAGTAGAACTTATAGTATATCCTACTTTCTTAAATATCTTTTCTAAAGTTGTTTTTACAAATAGTGCTGGTCGCCAATCTGGAGATGGTTTAGGAGTTCCATAAGAAAGCCCATCATCATAATATCCATAATAACCTGTATATGTAGAAGGACTAAGACTTGAATTATGCTCTCCTAATGTATCTAATAGTTGTATGTATGGTTCTTGAACAGAAAAATTAAAATCGCCATAAGATGTTATTGGATATACTATTGGAGATGTAGATGAATCACTATGATCATCACTCCAAGTAGCCATAATATCTGGCTTTTTATAAACCAAATTATCGCCATAAGTTTCCCAATCAATAGTATTCATATACTGATTGTCTAAAGAAAATGCCCATCCTAAATTGTTGCCATAAAAAACACAGTTATAAAAAGAAACTTTTTCACCATAACCTCCAACTCCAGTAACTTTTATTGTACCTACTGTAGAGTAAAGTTCATCTACAAGAATCTGACAAGGCATATTTTCAGTAGCACTATTAACATTCTCTCCTGTTGTAACATCAAACTTTAATATATTAGCAGTATATAAATTTCTTAATAACTGATTATTATTTTTAGTTGCAGGAACTTTAAATGTTTTACTGTAATCACCACTTGTTGCAGTTATATCTTTTATATCTGATATTTGAAAAGAAAGTGCTAATGGGAAGTCAGAATGGTCTGTAACATCTAACTCTCCAACTATGCTTTTAGTCCAATCAATATTTGAACTTCCATCATAAACGTAATCTAAAATATTAATTTTTACTGACATTTATTAGTTTCTTTGAGTTATTACTTTATGTGCTAATGTATATTCTATATTAAACTTAACTAAACCATTTTCTTGATTAACAGTTTCAATATCACTATTTGTTATGATAACTGGTATATACTCTTTATCTGATGGTCTGAGGTACGGATTTCTAGTATTACCCATTTGAGTAGCATCTGTGTCCATCTCTATCCATACGTTTGGAGATAACATTATCTCTTCTAACCACTTTGCAACATCTTTATTTAAAGGCTCTGTATATACGCTTTGTGTTCTTTCTGCGTTTACATTAGTTACTTCTCTACCACCTTTATATATATCACCACCTCTCATTGTATCTGAATGATAACTTGTATCAGCAACATCATCACCTGCCGAATCTTTATTCCCTTGATACCAAGTTCTATCACCACTTTTTCTCTCAATAACATCTCTACCTATTGTTAATCCTTCTACAATATCTCTTTTGGCAGTATAACTATCTGTTCCTCCCATAGAGTTTAACCAATGGAATCTAACAAAGCCATAAGGTATCTTTACACTCTCTCTATCTATAGAATAATAATAATATTGTGATTGTCTTCTTTCTGCGTATGGCGACCACATACCAAACTTAGAAACACTAACTCTGTAAAATGCTGTGCTAGACGTTATTTTATTTCCTGTATATGCACTCCAATAAGGATAATTTGAAGCAGCAGGGGGAGTTGCAGGTGTAACCTTTCCTGCTTTTAAACTTGCAGTATTATTAATGTAATAAGGAGATATGTTTTGTATGAAATTTCTATTTTGATATTCATTTGGAACTGTATAGCCACCACTATCAAATGTTGTTATATTATCTTCAAAATCTCTTATGTAAAAATCATTCTCAGCAGTACCATCTGATAAAAATGTTTCTACATATAATCCAACATTACCTACAATACTATCTAATCCTGCACCTCTAATTTCATAAGAATGTGTACTTCTTAAATAAAATTGTAAAAACTCAGCCTCATCTTCTTGTCTTACAGGCTTTTTGTAAATAGAATGAGTAGTGTCATTAATAAAGTTTGGACATCTACTTAAAAAACGATATGTAGTATAATTATCATCATCCATATTAAAAGTTTGAAAGTAATATAGAATATCTTTTTCAAATTGATTAACTGAGTTTATAATTGTTAAAACTGTAGATGTTTCAGGAGAATCTGTAGCAACAACTATTTTACCTGAAGAATCTAAAACTTCAAAACTTGCTTCTACTTGTAATCTTCTAAATGTTCCATTTTTAGAAACATTATAATTGCTTACCACATCACCAACCTGTGTTGTATTACCTAATAAGTTATCTTGCATTGTAAGTCCACCATTCATACCACCATAATCACTACTTTGCCATGTGCCTTTGTTTATAGGGCATAAACTATAAGATAATTGGTCAGAAACTAATTGACTTACATCTATTGTAAATCTTTGTAATGGTGCAACTGAATTGTCAGTATATTTCTTATTAGCAATATCTTTAGACTTTTTTATTGTAGCAATTAATTCTTTATATGTACTGTCAACGTAAGTGTAAACTTTAAAAACTACATTTACTAAATCTCCTGTAGCAGTTGCAGGTGTAGCCTCATTATATCCTGTTTTTTTCCATTGTATTTGATACCTTAAAGGGTCGTTTGCACTTTTTAAGTAATTTTCCCTATAATCAAAAAAAGAACCTTTCATGTTTGTCGAATCTCCAACTGGTTGAAATCCCCAGTAAACATCTCCATCTATCGCTGCCATATCTTAATATATTTTATATTTTAAATTTAAGTAACCTTTAACATCAGCAATTTCAGCAGTAGTTAATTGTCTGTTAAATATTATTAATTCGTTAAACTCTCCTTTCATATAATGAGTATTATGGTATGTACCAACATTAAAACTAGCAGTATTAAAAGTAACCTCATGATTAAAACTAGAATTATTATCAGTGCCACTAAAACTTGTGGTTGCATCATAATATTCTAAATTGATTCTTTTATTGTGCTTGTGTAAAATTCCAATATGATAATTACCATAAGAATTTGCAGTTGTTGCAACTAGCATCTCATTTGTTCCATCATTTACTCTTACGCTATATTTACCTGTAGCATCAATACCCATTTGTATCTGACCTGTTACTGCTCTATAGCCAAACACCGAACTATCAGAATCTTTAGTTATCTTACTTACTTCAAATATTGTGAAATCTTCTGTAACTGGTAAATTAGATAAAGATGTTAAAGTATCGTTAGTGCCATCAAAAGAAATATATGATTTGTCATTAGTGCCATCAAATCCTTTCCATAATGGTTGATTTGCTACAGTTGCCTGTGCAACATTATTTGTAGATGCTCTATCTCCTAATAAACTTACTCTCTTAGTAGGTATATCAAATGTAGCATTACTATCTGCACTTAGCCATACTACTAAATCAGAATAGTCTGATGGGAAGTTAGATGTTGGTCTGAAACACTTAGTAAAGCCACTCATAGTAAATACAAGTTTTATTTGTACTAATTTATCGTTTGCTACATCTTTTACTCTCTCTATCTCTATACTTTCATCATTTAAGTACACCTCAACTGTTACATCTTGATAGTTTTTAAGAACAAAGTCCATCCACTCGTTAGCCAAGTCTTGTAAGTTATCCCATCTCTTTTGTAGTTTCACTACTGATTGTGCTGCTTGAGTATATAGGTTGTAAAAGTTTATTTCAAATTCATACTCCTCTCTACCACTATATATCTCAGGCATTGTAGATGTTGGTGGTTGAATCAGCATTAATGGGTACTGCGTGTCGTGGTCTTGGTTAACTTCTCCTTCATATCCAAATTTCACATCACCATAGACCCATTTGCTCTCAAATACCTCTACTATGTCTGTTAATCTTGTTATTGCCATTATTACAATGTTATATTATTTTTATTATGTATTTTCTCTTGAACAGCAATTTCATAGTCGTTTTTTGCAGTATTCCAACTTAAATATGTCAATACCTTGTATAAATCTGTTTTCTTCACGCTATCTACATCATTTTCTCCATCCATTCTAAAAATACCCTTCTCTGCTACCATATACAAACTATTCAACCAGCCATAAGGCTTTATGAACTTGTTGTAGATTCCAACTGTAGAAACTTTATTTTTTCCACTTCCACCTCCTCTTCGGTTTTCCCCAAAAACATTTGGAAAGTCCGAGTTAATTTTACGCTTTGCATTGTCAAAAAAAAACTGAACTCCCACACGATGTCCATTTTTAATTGCTTAAATTTCTCTGTTTTAGATGCTATTACATCATCATCGTACTCTTCATCTACTCTCCGACACAGAATTGCCATTTGTTCTGGTAAAACATCAAATCTACCATGCTTCATTATCTTTATTGTACTATCTAGGTGAGTTGACTCTATATAATCACCAAATGTGTTCCTTTTTAGAAATTCTTTAGGAAATAGGTACTCTTCATCATCTAATACAAATCTATCTCTACCTTGTGGCTTATATTCCTCTAAAGCACCAGAAAAAGCAGTTATCGCAGCATTTACACTGTCAACATCAAGTTTTTCCATCTGACTTTGGTTTAATCCAGTCAAATACACAAATATATCTCTATTCATCTTCAGTACCTGTACTTCTGAGTGGTCTTCATCAATTATGTTGCCTTCCTCATCTCTTTTGCTATACTGATTGATTATTGAGTATAATCCACACCAATATTCAAGTGTCATGTCTTTCCACTCTGTTGGTATCTCGTAACTGTCGTTTTGTATTTTAATTTCTATCATTTTATTAGTTTTGATTTACTTTAATTTTATCTATCTCTTCATAGATTTGTTTCTTCTCACTCTCATCAATAAGAATATCTGCTAGTTCACTTGTTGTGTTTTCGCAAGAAAGACCAATCTTTTCTAAAGCCTCTTTCATATCCTCATCATTTTCTCCATCTTTAAGTGCAGTCAAGAATCCTATAGAAGTATAGAATATCATATTAGGTATGAGAAAAATAAACTCTGCGACTACTCCATTATCAGTATCAACTTTGTCTACCATAGTTTTATGAAAATTATTAGAATATAGAAATATAGAGTTTACTATATGTAAGAAATCTTGATACTTGCCACCATCTACATCTTCAGTAGCAAAATACATCAATTTCTTTATAGTTTTTAGATGACTCTCAACAATTTCTTCGTGCTGGTCATTTAAGTAAAGTATTTCTGTATCTTTCATAATTTTTTGATAATTTTTTTGTAATCAATCAAAACTAGACAAAAATATACATATAGTGTGAAATATTTTCACAATTTTTAAACAAACTGAAAAATTAACTGAAATAGACTACTTTCCCTGTTCTACTCCCCCAAATTTCCTTATTAACTGCCATAACAAGGCAGTCAACCATATCATCATGTTTTGCTGCTGGAAATTTAGTTAATTGGTCTAAAAACTCTTCATTCCACTTTCCATTTAGTAAACTAACTCTACCACTCTCAAGTGAGGCACTAATATCACTAACTCTTGCTACTTTGTCTTTTGTTGGTGGTTTATCTTCTTTTACGTTAAGTCCAGTTTCTCTAACTAATGTTTGCACAATAGATTTACCAGATGCTTTTGGTTCTACATATATTCTGCTTTTGTTAGTATATCCATTTTTTTGCACCCACTCTGGAATGAATTTTACAAGTTCTGGAAATTCTTTTCTAACATTAACACAATCTACTATCTGCCATTTGTTTTCTGTGTAGGTATATGCTAATAATGCTGAGGGGTCATTCTTTTGATTTGCAGTATATGCAGGGTCAATAATAAAATTTACTATTGCTTCATCTTTTCTGAATCTATCTATCCTAAACCAATCTCTATGTATCATCCCACTATCAAGTGGTGTAGGAGTTTGCTGTAGTTGTCCAGCATAGCCATAAGTACCTAAAGCGTTTTTATAGTCATCTAGCACCTTCTGACTGAATCTATCTTCCCAAAACAAGCCAGTATCTTTATTATAGAACTTTTCTAGTGATTTTGGTTTTATATTGCCATCTGTGTTTGTTGCAGGAATACATATATGCTTATAGTTTAGTCTAGTTTCTCTATCTAACAAGAATCCACTTAAATCATCTTCGTGTACTCTTTGCATAATAATAATCCTAACTCCAATGTCTGCTTGATTAAGTCTAGAGTAGAATGTAGTCCTATACCACTCGTTTGCATTATCTCTCTCTGTTGCTGAGTTTGCCATTTGTGGTGATAGGGGGTCATCTACTATTAGGAAGTCTCCACCTTGTCCAGTAACAGTACCACCAACAGATGTTGCTCTTCGCATACCAATATGATTATTCTCGTATCTCTCTTTTAGGTTCTGGTCTTTCTTAATGTGAAATACATCTCCCCATCTTTTCTTAAACCAATCGCTAAATATTATATCTCTACTTTTAGTTGCTAGTTCAATAGATAGTGTTGCAGAGTATGAAGAAGTAATGAATCTTAGTTTAGGAGATTTTATCCAAGCCCATACTGGAAACATAACAGTTACTATAAGTGACTTCGTACTTCTGAAGGGTACGTTAATAATTATGTCTTTAGTTTTTGGCTCTTGTCTTATTATTCTCTCACATTCTTCTTGTAGAGTATCGCATATATATTTATGATGCCAATTAGTAGATAGAGGTACTGCTGGTTCTACTACTATCCAAGCAGCCTTAAAAAACTCATAGAAACTCATTTCACAAAGTTTCTTTTCAAGTGCGAACTTTAATAATTTTTTATTCGTCATTTTAAGTTTTTAAAAATATGCTTCACTACATCTACTGTCCACCCATCACCAATTAAATCTCCTGCCTTTCTTTGATTTAAAATACTTGTATATCCTTTTGGAATATTATGTAGTTTTTCTAATTCATTTTGATTAACAGTTCTAACACAATTTTTTTCATATATCAATGTTATCATTCCTGTAGTTTTGTTTCTATGTAAAAGATATTCTTGTTTTGATTTACCTGTAGCACCGCTATTTGTATTTAAGCAAGAGTGTTTTCTTTTCTTTGTTGTCCCACTATCTAATATATTTTGAAGATATATTTTTTTATCTTTAGGTTGTGGAATATTACTAATCAATCTACCTGTTATATCATAACTGAATGGAGGAATGTTTGTCCAATAAAGTCTATCTCTTAAAGCACCACTAACTAAACTACCACATATTCTAACAGGTTCACAATCCAACTCATTACAAATAAACCAATAATTATAATCAGACATAATTACATTCTCTAAAAGAAAGTATTTTGGCTTACACTCTTTAAGTAGTCTAACATACTCAAAGAATAAACTAGACTTAGAACCTTCCACTCCTTTACGCTCTTTATTTGCCCTGCTAAAATCTTGGCAAGGACTTCCACCAATTAACAAATCTATTTTAGGTAAATCATTTGCTTTCACCTTTGTAACATCTCCTAATTGTATTGTATTTGGATAATTATGTTGTGTTACTTCTATTGCGTGTTTTTTAATTTCTGCAGCAAAGTATTTATTTACTTTAATTCCTGCTCTTTCTAATGCGATTTGACCACAAGACATTCCATCAAACAAACTTAATACATTCATAATTTCATTGTTTGTGTTTTTATTCTTCATCTACCTCTGCGTAGTCTATATCATCTGCATCTTCAAGTCCTCTGATTTGATTTTTAATATCATCAAGGGTAGCACCTTCATTTAAGTTAATCTCAATCTTAGTATCTGTATCTTTCTTTATTTCTGTTGATGATAGTTTAGGCATAGCATAGTTCATTAGTTTTGCTATTGCATCTATGTAGGCTCTAGGGTCTTCTTCAAATAATATATCTAATGCCATCTTAATCTTTACTGGTTGTCCCTCTAGTGCATAAGCAAGAGATTTCCTAGTCATCTTAGCAACTCTTCTAACCTCATTACTTTTAGGTAACAAAACCTTATCAGTCTTATTATAGTTCTCATCTATCTTGCCAATAGAGTGTCCCCTCTTTTTCATTGCCTCACCACCTAACTTCTTTTCTTCACTCATTTTGCCAAAATACAAAAATAGTTTTAATACACATTAACAATTATTATATAAAATTGAACATCAGTTTGTTAACATTTTCCTAAATTGTATAATAATTATGCAAAACTTTATTTTTAAAACACTAACTTCGTGCCTCTTATAAGAGTATATCACTTATAGTAACTACTTATAATCGCCACATCCTATAGTAAACATCATTGCTCATATCGCAAAGTATATACCAACCCTTTACATAGATGTTTAATCATAACATACCTTTTATAAAATTGAACTTTGGTTTTGTGTGTGTGCGTTTAGGTGGCAATAAGCCCCTATCGGTTTACGTTTACGGAATTCAAAAACAACCTTTTTTTTATATTAACATTAATTAAAAACTGTTTAAAGTTTGTAAAATTGTTGCAAATATTCTTTAAATATTCTTTTTTTTTGGCTTGATCTTGTAAGAGTAAAGAAAAAAATTTATCATATCAACAATAACAAAACACTATTTAAAAAGAAACTAATAAAAAGTAATAGTACTATTTAAAGTGTTTAAGCGTTTAAATGTGCTGTATAATATGTATATATTAGATACAAAAAAAGACTACGCTAATAGTCTTTAATTGTGTTATATGTTAGTTTAATTTATTCTTTTATAACATACTTATTTTTATTAATAGATAAACTTATTAAAGTGTTTAAGTTTATAATTCTAAAGTCTTTTACTTTCATGTCATAAACTTTTTTAAGGTTATACTTATCAGGATCATAAGGCGCTGACTTACCTGTTTTACTTTTATAATGTTTGCCTAGTCTAGCGTTCATAATTCTTTTGCTCATATCTTTTTTAATATAAGTTGCTGAAAATATACGCCCGTTAGTCTGATTAATTAATTCTTTTGCCTGTTCTTTGTTTATTGTTTCCATGTTTGTTTAATTGTTTAATTATTAATTTTGTGTTATTGTTTAACATCCATTTGTTAATACTGCCAGTACAAAAATGATGAAAAGAAAAGTATCTGAAAAATTACTTTTTGGAAGTTCTCTATTCATAATATTAATTTAAATTATAAGAATTTAAAACAAATCCTGTTTTATCATTTTTTGCCTCACCTTTAGCCCTTAGCCCTAAAATAACATTTGAATTGTATATCATTTCTAAATCGCTTGTGTCACCATTTACAACCTTGTAACCTTTGTATTTTTTTGGCAAATCATTACGAAAAACGGCTGCAACATTACCGCCAATTTTTAAAGCCTGTAATACTTCGCTTTCGTTGTCTTCTTTTCTACTTAAAGTCAATTTATAATTAGTATTAATATACTTTTTTATTTTGCCTAAAATAGCCGTATAGTCATAAAAAACTAAGTTTTTAAACTGCTGACCATTTAGTAAATCTAAATTATTATATTTTTTTATTAATGCGATAAAGTCTAAATCACTAGTGCCATTTAAACGAATTGCTATTTTTTTGTTTTGTTTTAATGATCTGTTAGCAATTTTTATTAATTCATTACTTAACTGATTAATAAATTTAATTTTGTCGCTAATATAATATTCGGCTTTATTTATTCGACTGTTTTTTACATTTGAGAACCTACCTCTACCCGCTGAATATAAACAAGCAACCGCGCAACCTTTCGAGGCTTTAGGGCAAAGATTTATTTTTTTACTGTTTTGTTTATGTGGTGCTAAGTACAAAATATATGTTTCTAAATTATTTTTTGCCGTTTTACTGTTTGTAATACCTTTACTTAGTAAATTTTTTACTTCTTTATAATTTTGTGTTTTTACGTTCATTTTTTTATAGTTTTTAATTAATATTATATACGTTCATTAAAAGAGTTGTTATAACATTCTTTAGAACAGAAACGATCTTCCTGTTCTATTTCTTCGCCACATTCATAACAAGTATTTTCTTCTTCTTCTTCTTCTTCTTCTTCTAATTCAGGAAATTTTAAGAATTCATTTTCTAATTTTTGCCTATCGTCTGAAAATTCGGCTGCTTCATTATGTATATTGTAAAAATGTTTTTCGATATAATCAACATAATAAGTGTACCATGTTAAAGTGTTTTCTAATTGTTTTTCTTTTGTAGTCATTTTTTTATTTTTTAGTGATTAATAGTAAATTAAAAATATAATAATACATATGTAAGAAAATAGGAACATTACTAGCATAAATATTAATTCCTCAAATATTATTTTTAATTTGTTTTTGGTTTTAGTTTTGTACTTTTTTAATAGATCGGTGTTTAATTTTTGCATGATTTTTTTATTTTATAAGTTAAATAAGTTTTTTGCTTTTACTTTTGTTATTATAGTACTATTATTTCCATTTACTATTTTTTGTATTATAAAATTTGATTTTGCGGGGATTTCCTTTCTACTATTAAACCATTCAACAAGATAACTATCTCCTAACATACTAAATGCTTCTTGTAAATTGTTATAAGTAAATAAAGTACCTATATAATTATTCTCTAAAATATAGGTAACTTCTTGATTTTCAGTAGTTTTATTGTTTTGACTACTTGAGATAGATTCTGTAACTGATTGATTATCAGTGTTTTGTGTGTTTTTTTGTGCATTCATAGTGTTTTTTTTTAATTGTTATACTGCAAATATATATAAATATTACAAACTATTAACAAATATTAATAAAATGTTAAAAAAGTAGTAACAAAAAGTAACTAAGTAACCTGTAGGTAACGATCAGACAACCAATCACACAAGCACATACAACAACCCTAGCAGTTTCACAGCAGTTTCACCAGCAGTTTCGTTGGAAATATTTTTTGTAAAAAGTTTTTTTAAAAAATTGTGAAAGTGTTTAAGGTATTTTCATATACCAATCGAGTACATCCATGCACTCTTCAAGACCTTTGACTACCTTAGCATAGTAGCCTTCTTCATTAAGATCAGCAACCCATTGCTTTTGTTCTTTAGAGGGGTAACAAGTCTTGTCTGCTTTGATTTCTAGGAATAGTCCTGCATACTTACTATTGACTTTGCATATCTGCATATCAGGAAAGCCTTTGACATAGCCAGTTTTCTTTGCTAGGACTGCTTGTTTCATTGATGTTCTTATACCACCTAGACTAGCACAGTATCTTAACTGAGGATATTTAAACTGCATATATATACAGAACTTATATTGTACGTTTGCTTCTTTCTTTAGAGCCATCTTACCCCCTACTATACCCCCTATACCCCCTAGTACCCCCTCTACTACCCCTACTCTCCTCTGTATAGGTAGTTCCTTTTATTAGTTGGTACATTAATGGTTGTGATACACTATACTTTCTAGCGAGAGATGATATAGTAATCTTTTGTGTTGAGGTATTGTACTCTTCTCTTATAGCATCTGCTTCAGCAACAGTAAACTTTCTTCTGGAGTAACCTCCACCTCTACTATCTTTTCTATCTTCTACTCTTATCTTTCTAATCTTTGGCATAATTTATTCTTCTTCAAACCTGTCTGTAGTTTCACCATACTGATTTTCTACATCTACATTAGTTATGGTTATCTCTACTTTATTTGGATTCTTTTTATTTAAGTAACATATTCTGTCTATCAATTCTTTATCGTTTTTTATTTCGTTTATGTTAGATGTTAAAACAAAGGTGTCTAGTATTCCAGTATTTACTCTTCTGGTAACCTTTAATTTATTCTTAATCTCATAAGAAACAAACACTCTAAAGATTGGTTTTTTCATTTTTCCATTGACATCTTTAACAATAATAAATAGCCAATAATATCATCAACTGTATCTTCTGTCTTATCATTGATACCTTTGTTTTTTATTCTTGCTAGTTTATCATCTAGTCTAGCACATATTGCTTCAGTAGCATCTAACTTACTGAATACATTAGATGGATTTAATGCAGTATTGCCATACGCTTTATTCTTAGACTTTAACAAATCAGTAATCTGTTTTGATACTTTGTCTAAGTGCCAGTCAAAATTTAACTTTGGTGATTCTTCTTCTTCTTTCATTAGTTCTTCTTTACTTAATAACATCTTTGGATTTATACTGCTATTAGTTGTATATCCATTCCTATCAGTTTCATAATAATATTTACTGTGTTTTATCATCTTCTTTTTCTTTAAGGATTAATTTATCTACAAATTTTAACATTTGATTTACTGTGTATACTCTAATATCTCCATCATAGTTATCGTATATGCAGGTAAAGTTATCATCTTCATAAGTCCACAAACTTCTAACATTATTTTTTATGTGGTTTTTTAATATCCACTTAATACTTTTGTACTCTCTTGGTTTTTTAGTTATTGTTTCCATCATTGTGTTTTTCTAGTTCATTAAATCTTTCTAAGTTATCAATTATCTTATTACCATCTGTTGATGCTATTTTTTTAAATGTTTTATACAAGCCAATAATAAAAATGACTGTAAAGAATATAGTAAATATAGATAACTCGTTCGTATTCATTTGACAAATATAAAAATATATTTCAATTTTATATTATAATTAATATATTTTATTATATCTATCATCTTAAAGATTCTAATACCATTTCATAAAATTCTTCTTCATTGTTTTCTGTCCATTCTTGTATCTGCTGTTCAGTCATCTCTTTACCATTTTCATCTTCTGCATAACTGATAAAAGCATCACAAAAGTCTGGGTAATCCCAAGATTTTACATCTTCTAATTCGTAGTTTGTTATTTTCATTTTAATAGTTTTGGTTCTGGTCTATAGTTAGGTACTTTTAAAGGGTTCTCACCCTTATCTACTCTGCTTCTTGCTTCCCATATCAAATCTATATGATTTCTTAACCACTTCATGTATGTTGGCACATTGAAATGTATGAAATCACCATTGATAGGACTTCTTACTCCTAAGTTAAAGGCATTTTGTGCATCTTCAAAGTAAAAATTCTGATAAGTCTTAGCAAGATCATCTGCTAAACTTTGCGACATAACACTTAATGTATCTTCATCAACATTGTTTTGCCCTAATTCAATATAGGTTTTACTAATTAAATCTACTGCACCCATAAGCAGTTCCTCTTTTGTCATTGTTTTTATCTGTTTCATTGTTTAAATTGTTGTTTTAGTTTTTCTTTTACATTCATATTCTTTTGTAGGTGAAGGTGTATTTTACTTATACCTTGAGGTTTATTAGTGTTTCTTTTCTCCCAAGTCCTTACACAAGCCTTCCAAGCCTTCATCTTGTTCTTACCTATCTTCCAATCTTTACTTTCATAGAAATCATAAAAAGTTTCTGCATCTATATTATTCTTTCTTTCAATACAATAATTACTAATCTCTTCAATGGTTGGTTTTTTAAAACGCCCCTTATTATTACTATACGTAGTATTAGTATTAATACTTGTATTATTATCCTTAAAGTTTTCTTTAATACCCCCCTTCTCGTTTTCTTTAATACCCCCTTTAAGTATTCTTATATACCTCCTATCAATTTCTTTAGTACCCCCCTTGTATGTGTAATAGGTTGATACATAACCATTTGACACTAATTCGCTAATCCATTTAGAAATTGTTACAATACTCTTTTTATAAAGGTTAGAAAAGTATTTGTTAGTTGCAAAACACTCACCATTCATATTGAGTAGTGCAGTGATTTCAGCATATAATAATTTAGCATTAGCAGTTAGGTTCTCATCATACCTAACCTCAGCAGATATTATAGCATAGTAGTTTGGTTGTTCTTTCATTGTTTAGTTGTGTTTTTGTATTTCAAGTTCATAGCACTCAGTATAGGTTGACATAACCACAGTCCACTTACTAACCTGTTCATGAGTAAACCAACAAAATCTTGCGTATAAGCCATTTAAAGGCTGTATGAATAGATAGTGTGTAATTTTCTTTTTAGGGTTGTTATGGGCTTTAAAATTAACTCTGAGGGCATTTCCAGCAGACTTAATACCTTTAACATCTACATAGTTATATTCTTCTATTCCTTCAATAACAATGTCAGCCTCAACAACTGGTCTGCTTTCTATTATTGGTGCAGCCTTATATCTTACACCTTTGTTGTTCTCCATCAGATGTCTAGCAACAAGTTCTGCAAATATTCCTAGACTTTGGATTTGGTGTTCCTGATCCCCTCTGTATTTTTCTGTGTCAGGATTATATACATCAGCAGATAACATACTTCTTACCTTAGCAAGTTCATCAGATAGTCCGATGAAAGTGCTAGGATAAGTTGTATTTTTCCATTTAATCATTAGAATGGTAGGTCATCTTTTACTACCTTATTATTAAATGATTTCTTTGGCTCATCATTATTTTGTGGTGGCTCATAGTCATTTACATAAGCATAATGAGTAGCACCTTTTTCAGATGGTTCTCTTCGTTCTGATATTACCATAGACACCCATCCATTCTTTGAGTTCGCTTGTAATTCATCAACTTTAAAGTTAGCAACCATCATAGTTCCATACTTTGTTTCAATGTTCTTAATGCTACTTGGTAAGTAGACTTTCTCTTTCTTGTCTTTCATTTTTTAATTGGTTTATTTTATATAATTTGGTTAATGATTTGTTTATTGCTTCTAATTGTGTTTCTAGTCCTAAGATTTCTTCATCTATCTCTACTTCAATAATTCTATTTTCAATTCTTTCAAAGTTTCTTTTGTCTTGAGCATAACCTTTGTTGCTATAAAAGAACTCAAATTGTCTTGAATGGTGTAGTATTGATGCGTGATGTAAGTTAGTTATCTTTGCTATTTGTGTGAGTGTCAAGTTAAACATCTCTCTTAATATAAAGATGTATAGTCTTTTAGCAAATATAATGTTTCTCTCTCTGCTTCCCAAAAATATCCTACTCTTTTCTACATCGTATATTTCTGCTACTTCATTTAGTATTATTTCGTTATAATAATCACTAAACTTTAATCTTCTTCGTTTCATTTGTTTTGTTTTATTTTAAGTCGTACACTATTGTATCAACTATGTCTTGCATCTGTAATCCTAAATAGTCTGCTAATCTCTTAGCGTGAATGAATCTAACTCTGGTAGGGTCTGCTAGAAACTTCTTGCTTGTAGCATAATTAACTACCATAACTTTACTTAGCAAAGTGTTTGACACACCATATATTCTAAGCAATGCCTCAAATTCATTTCTAGACTTTCTGATCTTATCTAATGAATACTGATTAGTCATTTTTGTAAATGTATTTATCAATCTTCCAAGATGGTATTTTAAATTTAGATTTATTGTTAAAGTAAAAATCTACCAACTCATCTTTGTTTAATACTTGTAATGCTTGGTCTTCATTAATAAAACCTATAACCTCTTTCTTGTGCCATACTACATAAGTATGTGGTTCTGTAAAGTGCTTATAAATCTCTATGCTCAAACATCCCTTCTTTGAACATCCTTTCCCATTGTTTTCTTGTGTCTCTTTCATGTGTATTTTCGTTTATAGTTGTTATTATTTCTTCTGCTTCTAGTTTTGTTAAATGATTTAGTCTTTCTAGAATGTCTTCTATGGTTCTTGAAGGTAGGCTAGTATTGCAAATGTTATTCTCAATGATAAGCCATTGGGTATCAGTTATACCACTAGGCTCACCATCAAGGATATTATCTAACCATTCTTCATTCATTAATCGACAATCTCATCTTGTCCAAACACACCTTGCTCATAGAATCCTGCAATCTTTAATACAACTCTTGACATTGCTCTCTTCTCTGCCATAGCAACTGGAAACTTCTTACCTCCACCCATTAGGTTATTGTCAGATGCTTCTCCAAAACTCATTGCATTTTTAACTTCACTACCTACTTTCATTGTTGCTGCTGCTCTTAGTACACAGATACACTTCTCTATATCCATATTAATTACTTCATAAGCAACTGTAATGTTGTTTCTTGAAACAATCTTATCAATACCAGTCCTTGTAATAATTACAAAACCTCTCTTGTCTTTGTATATATCTTCTTCTGTTAAACCATTCTGTTTGTAAAGCCTTCTTAGTGCCTCTTTTCTAGTTTCAACAACTGGTTCAGGTTGTTTTCTTAATTTTTCTTGCATTGTTTTTTTTGTCATTTGATTATTATTTAATTGATTATTAAGTTCTTCTTGTTGGTTGTACATATTTCGCATATACTCTTCTTTCATTCTTCCCATTGTGTTATAGTTTAGTTTTTATATTCGATTTCATCCCATAAGTCTTGTGTTATATGACATAACTCGTTGCCATCTTCATCCTGTAATATATCTGGATACATTCCATTTAGATACCATTCACTAACTACATTAAGAACTTCTTGATTAGTTAGTTTTAATCTTTTAATTATATTTTCTTCCATTTGTTATAGTTTAGTTATTAAATTCAAGGCAAATATATAAAATTGGAATCAATAACAATACCTTTTTTAACAATTTTTATAAAAATGTTTATCTACTAGATGTAAATTGTAATTAAATTATGAAGGCCAGATGATTACCATTAGAAATAATGTACTAATCTTGCTACTTGACCACTCTCTTTTTCGTGTATAAAACCTTCTACTGCTTTAGGAACTCCAACATATCCTTTTCTTGAGTGCCAACTATCTGTACCTGAAGGTGAACGCATATACTCTACAGTAACTCCTATAAAGTCTTTAGCATCTCTCCACTTGTGTTTTACTTTGTGATGTAAATGATGTAAATACCAGTACCTAAACTTAGTTTCAGACCAGAGTAAAGGTTTCTCTTGTGCCATCATTAAAGGTAAGTTATCCATCTTAGCACCATCACCATGCTCTAACCCTATTAGATTACTACCATACTTATAATACTTTCTATGTGCTACACTAATATCAAAAGTTATCTCAGCATCATTTCTAAACCAAGACTTTAATGCGTGTGCTAAATGAAATCCACTTTGATAATCGTGATTACTCATACAATGTATAATGTCTACTGGTGCAATCTCTCTTAATATTTCTACACACTTAACATATAACGCTAATGCAACCTCAAAATGTTCCCACCACTTGCCATCTGTGTCTTGAATCGTACCTGCAGTAGTTTGATTGTAAACATTATCGATATGTAAAACATCGTTTCCTATGCAGAATAATATCTTTTCTATAGCAAAGCCTTCTGACTTAACTATAAGTCCTTCTAAGCCCTCTAAAACTCTCATACAAGCAGTTTCAACATCATATTCATCACCAGTTTCAGCACCATTAGCATATTTACCAATATGTATATCGGCAGGATTGACAACTAATAGATGATTTTGATTTTTGTTTTTTCTTTTTACTGAAGGATAGTGAGGAGAATGATTTTCTATAAACCCACTAATCTTTTCTAGCATATCATTTGTATCAGCAGTTGCATCTTCTTTAGTTACTACACTAAATCTATACTCACCACTTGCTGACTGCCAATGCTTAACAGATACTACATCTTTCTTAAGTATTCCCCTCTCTGAGAGATGAATATCTAACGCAGTATTACCATTAAGATTTGTTGTACTTTCTGCTCTGTTTTCGTAAACCATTTCAACTTCTTCTTGAGATAGTCTAAGTCGCTTCCCATATTTCTTCATGTTGTTATGTGTTAGTTGTTATGCAATTATAACGAAAATAATGCTTTTAAAAATCAAAAGTGAGATGTTTGTTAACACCCCACTCTTGAAAACTATAAACAATGAAAACTAAAACAGGCACAACCCTGCTCGTTAATGCAAATATAATTATTTTTTTAAACCACAATTACAATCGCATTGCTTTTTTTCAAATACAGAGAAACATAGAGGTAGTACGCCTAGTCCAGTCAAGATTAAAGCATTAGTGTCAATACCATTCTTCTCTATGTATAAACTTGCAGCCAAAACAATTACACCACTTATTGTTCTTTTGCTACTCCACTTACCTTTAGAATCTGCAAAAAGTTCTTTAACTGCTTTAAGTAATTCTGTTATTGGTTTTATGCCCCCTTTAACTAGCATTGACCCTATAAATTTCTGTATCATTATTTTTTCTTTTTGTAGTTAGGAATAACAGCATCTATAACTGAATCTAACCATCCAAATATTTTGTTGTCTTTTTCTGTTGGAGTTAAGTTAGTTACTACTTTTAAAAAAGCCATTAGTCCTACTAATAACTCTAACCAATTTTGTGAAATAAAATCCATAATATATATATTTAATTAATTAATACTCTTTTTAATACAACCAAATCGCTGGACTTGGTTTTTCTTTATTGTCAATATCCACATGGATAAAAGACTTATGCAATCCAAACCTTTCAAAACCTACATACACTAAAGCATCCATCATTCTTGCTCTAGTAACACCATCTGAACATCTTATATCTGCTGCCAATCCTTTTATATGTGCAGAGGTTGGGTTCTTTTTGCTCTCTGTATGGTTCTCACATCTATACCCACTATTGATAGCAAATGGTATACCTGCAAATTCTCTAGCCTTATCAAGCATCTCTAACAACTCATCACTTATAAATGTTTCATCACATCCACACTTGCAAGTAAACTCATTTTTACTAAAATGCTTAATCATTTTATTCTACTGAAACAGATTCATCAGGATTAACATCAATACCATCTGCATTTTTTGCATAACCTAAAAACGAATGTACGCAATCTGTTGGGAATATCTCGTTAATTCCAAAGTCATATTCTTCAGTAGTCATTAAGTCATAGAATACTCCAGGATAATATACAGGTGGTGTTATTTCGTGTCCATCAGGATCATACGTTCCTGGTATCTCTACTATTTTACCTATGTAAACTATTGCTTGAGTACCATTAATGTAAAGGTCTTGACTTACTCCTTCTTCAGTTACTACTTCATAAGTACCTTTAGCAAGTAAATCTGCATCTCCTTGCGCTCTGTCTGTGTATTGTAATTTGTATATGTTCATTTTATTATGTTGTTAATGTTGCTAATTCTGAGCCTGTTAATGCTGTTTTAAATACTTGTAGTTGTTTTACTTTTCCGAAAAAAGGTAAGCCATTGTTGCCATTAAAATCAAAAGATAAATTATCTAAAGTTGCAGTAAAAGCAAAAGCATTCGAAAGATTCCCTCCATTTGGAGTAATAGGACTACCATCTATATAAATTAAACTCTGACCACTTTTATATGATACTGCTATTTTGTAAAAAGTATTTACATTTAAAGCATCAAAATTATTGCTGTAAAAAACGTCAGTACCATTTGATTGAACTCTAAGAAAAAAATCATTACTATTTTCAAAACCAATCGCTACACTATTATCATCAGAATTAGAAGCAGCATTATTTAAACTTATTAAATAGTAACTATCAGGTTCGAGTACAGGTTTAGATAATTCTATAAAGAATGTTCCTTCTGTTTGTCCTATCTTATCACTAATTCCTGTCTTTGTATATGTTTCTTGATTTCTAGTTACTGTTGAACCTGATGTTTTTATATAAGAAGTTGGGTAAGAACCTTCTTCTATTTGTGCACCCCAAATATAAACACTTTCATCTTCAGCATTAAAAGCATATCCTCTACCACTTGTAGCCGTGTCTATTAAAGCAACTGTTGATTGTGCTGTTGTAGTTGATGAATTTGCTTTTGTTGAACACTTATACCAACCATCTCCTATGTTTTCTATGTTAGCATCTAATGTTGTAAATGTTTCTACAATTCCATCTTCTAAATTAAAGTTTGCATAATAATTTCCAAACCCACTACCCGTGTATAATTGCACGTATTTGCTCTGTGATTTTTTTATAAATACAGAATGCGTATAATCAACACTTGCAACAACTGTATAAGCATTTGTATATAAAGTGTGTGCAGTTACATCATTTGTTCCGATTAATTTTGTTGCATTTAAAATCCCGTTAGGACTTATAACTGCGTCTGTCTCTAATGTAGAATTATAAATTCCCCACCCACTTTTTTCAAAATCTTCTGAATAAGTTATTTCATTTTTTCTCTGTGGCTCTACTAATAAACTAGAAGTACCATCTGTATAATCTACTCTTGGTAAGTTATCTATTGTTGCTTCTTTTACTGATACATTGTCTATACTTCCTACAAATGAAGAATCTGCATTAAATTGTGCATATGGAAAAGTTGATACTAAAGCAGTTAAAGTTGCTGTATAAGTTCCATTTGCTGAATTGTAATCACCATATCCTGTATTCCCTAATTTAATTCTAATAGAACCTGCACTATAATTAGATATTGTATATTTTACTACATAACTTACATTATTAACTAATCCATTAGAAACACTATTATTTAGATTTGATGTACCTGTTTGTGAGCCATCACAATTTGCAGTTCCACCTGATATAGTCCATCCTGTTCCTTTACTCCAATCACTATCAGTTGCAAAATCTCCATTTGTAATTAATTCTGTATCTGAAACAATTTGTACATTTTCTACTAAGCCACTAGGATTAACTCTAGTACCTAATGTTGCTCTAGTCATTGTTATTGGCTGAGGTACAAATCTTGTACCTGCTGTACTATAACCTAATAGATTATCTTCTTTTATTGCCCAATTATCATTTCCTATCTGTAAACTTGGATTCGCCATTATTGTATTGTGTATGTTAATGCACTAGCCATCTCTGCATAAGATTCATAAAAATCAGTTCCTGATGTACCTGTTAGTTGTAATAGTTGCTCATCTGTTAGTGCTGTGTTATATACTTGTAGTTGTTTTACTTTGCCGAAAAACTCATTTCCTGATGGACTTTGGTCAAAAGCAAGTCTATTTAATCCTGAAGTTACAAATGTTGTGGAGTCAGTTGCTCTTTCAACCCCATTTACCCATAAGGCAAAATCTCCTGTTTTCCATTTAAAAGCAACCTTATTGAAATCAACAATACTTGATACATCATACTGCAAGGCAAGGTAACTACCATTCCTTATTAATACCTGTATTCTGTTAGAGTTGGTTGTGTATCTTATTTCTATTCTATTTGTACTTGTTCCATCAGATAAAGAAATCTCTCTGTAAGTCAAGTCATCAGCCAAAGCAGCCATCTCAACAAACAAAACCCCCTCTGTACTATTAATCAAACTACCTATACCATCTCTTGTGAAGATGTCTTGGTTTCTTGTAACTGTACTTCCTGATGTTGGAATGTAACTCGTTGCGTAAGAACCTTCTTCTAATTGTGCGCCCCAAATATAAATACCACTTACAGGTATATCATCTATCCAAATTCCTTGTGTAGAAGTACCATTACTTTCAATCAATTCAAACCTTTGCCATTCCTCCGTTACTGTTAAAGTTTTTTGAGTTACTGTTAAGTTAGGGTCTTTTAAAACAACATTTACAGTTCCTGTAATACTTTTTAAATACACTGACCTTGCTATTACTCCTGTTACAGATATTCCCCCTTTTAAAACACCTGATGAGCCATTTCCAATAAATTTAGTTGCATTATAAGTTCCATCAGGACTTAAAGTTTCTGTTGTGTTATAGGTAGGAGTTACACCTGATTGTTTAGTCCAATAACTCTGACTAAAATCCTCACTATAAGTTATAAGATTAGTCCTCTGTGGCTCTGCTAATATATGCGGACAACCTCCTCCTGTGTAGTCTATACGAGGTACGTTATCTCTTGTAACTTCTTTTAGTGATACGTTAGATATAGAACCACTAAAACTTGAACCATAAAAAACAAACCTTATATCAGAACCTGAACTTATCACTTCTGTAAATGTACCATTAGAACTATATTCTAAACTATCCGAAGAATTTCCAACAAAAGCAGGAATAACTCTACCTGAAATGTAATTAGATATAGTAAAGGTTAGTGAAAAATTTTTATTTGCAGAACCTGAAATACTTTGTATCAAATTTGCTGTAAGCCCATTTCCATTAGCAGTATTACCACTTATAGTCCATCCATTTAAAGACCAAGCAGTTGAGCCATCAGGAAAATCTCCATCTGTAACTATATCTGAACCTGTAACAATCTCAGCATAATTTACTAAACCATTCTCATCTACTCTTGTAGCAGCAGTTGCTCTAGTAACATCCATATCTGCTGATGTGTATTCTTTTATACTAAAACTTGTTATATCAGTAGTTCCTGCTGTTGATTGTCTTAACCATAAAGTATTATTACCTGAAGCAGTAAAATAATGTGTACCAAAACCACTACCATACTCATTTCCACCTGCTGTTGTATTACCCAAAGAAAAACCTGAACTTGTAGTAGTTCCTTCTATAATTAATTTATATTGTGTGCCTACTGTTAATATTGCTGCTTTTGTTAAACCTTCAACAGAACCTCCCGTAGTAGTAAAAGTATTTGCATCTACAATAGAAGCACCATTAACTGCTGTAAAATCAGTTTGTAAATCAACAGGTTGTGATAGCATTTCAGAACCCTCAGTAGGTACAGGCACTACTGCATACAATTCTCCTGCCTTATATCCGTTAGGAGTTACTACTATACTAACATCATCTAATAAACTCATTCTATATTATTTAAAGTTGTTAATTGTGCTTCTAAACAAGCCTTAGCCTCAAATACTCCACCATCAGCAATAACTCTTGCTTTAAAGTCGCTAACCTGCTTTTGTACAGGGGTTAATCCACCCTTGTTACTTGTTGGTAATGATATGCCTAGAGATAATTTCATTATGAACTTGTATCACCATCACTCTCTCTGTACCCTATGCCAATACCACTCGTTAAAGTGATAGCAGTTGTACGGAAAAATAATGTTGTTCCAGCATTCATAGTTTGACCATTTAAAGCAGTAATATTAGTAGGGTCACCTGCTATTGTAGAAATCACTGATTCAACTGGAAAAAATATGCAATACCAGTCTTTACCTGTTTGCGCAGCAGTAGTAAAAACTTCTGTACCATAATTCTTACCAAGCATCTCCATTAGTAATGTATTGTCTGTATCGAATGTACTCATTTTTATTTGTTTTTTATATTATTATTAATCTGTAAATATTTTTAGTATAGCACCTAAAGTTATAGTATATATAACCCACATTGCTTTTACTAATATCTTTCTCATAGATGTATTTCTATTTACCCTAGCAGTCACCCCATCATCTGGATTTAACAATCTTTCTGTTAGCATATCTAGTTTTTCATCTATACTGTTCATCTTTTCGTTTATAGAGTTTATATCTTTTTTCATTGAAACTATTTCCTCTTTAGTAGTCATTAATACGTTGTAGTTTTAATAGTTAAGTTAATATATATCTCTGAACCTCCTGATGTTTCTTTTATCATTGGGAATATAATATCTCCTGCTGATATATCTGCATCAGATGCTACTGCAAAAGTAGTTTCATCTATAGCAATTAATTTATTGTTACTTGCAAGTCCTGTTAAAACAATCTCTTTTACTCTCTCAGCAGTTCTATTAGATGTATTATCTGCAACTGGAGTTAGTTTACATATTGCTATTTTAAACTCATTAGAACCTGTACTTGTCGCCCATCCTTTAAAAGATACTGCACTACAATTCTCAGGAACTATTTGTGCTTGACCCATCTCAAAAAAAGCGTTAGGTGCTATAGTAATACTTCCTAAAGTTGTACCACCTGAATCTATATTAATTAAGTATGGTGATTTGTTGTCTAGTAAATCTTGACCATAAGAGTAGTTAGTTAACGCAGTTGTAATATAACCTTGCATCTTATAGTTAG
>Ga0233412_10000195_pt1 | contig 35738 bp, 29 predicted proteins | sample Na_anoxic_4_MG_FD_180667 | JGI IMG/M metagenome (GOLD analysis project Ga0233412, IMG submission 180667) | Seawater microbial communities from Saanich Inlet, British Columbia, Canada - Na_anoxic_4_MG | ecosystem: Environmental > Aquatic > Marine > Inlet | place: Canada: British Columbia... | reverse complement strand
TAACTATACTAGTTCAGAAGATAGGATAGTAACAAAAAAAAGATTACTATATGGCAATTAAATTTTTAAATACAGTCGCGGTAGATACCGATGTTCTATATGTAGATACAACTAACGATAGAGTCGGTATCGGGACGACTAGTCCTAGTCAAAAGCTTGAGGTTAGTGGAAATATACAAGCCACAGGTACAAGGTCTATTAGCTCTCTATTTGATGCAAACCACTATATGCGTCTTGAATCAAACGGTAGTGGGGGTATTTTAAAAGGAACGGACGGAGGAGTTGTAACAACTCTTGTTAGAACTTATGGTGACTCTTATTTCAACGGCGGTAACGTCGGTATCGGAACGACTAGTCCTGGAACAAAATTAGACGTTAGCGGTCAGATTAGAAGTAATGATTCGTTTTTATTGCAAAGCGGCACAACGGCTATTGGTTCAATAATAAACCACAATGGAGCGCTAGATATAAGAGGGGATTCTACAAGAGATGTAAGTTTAGGATCGGTTACATCGCCTCAAGCATTGTTTATTGAAGGCACTAATGGCAACGTAGGTGTCGGGACGACTAGTCCTGGTTCTAAGCTTGATATTGTAGCGTCAAGTCTAGCGGGAGCCTTTAGAGTTTCCAACACAACAGCAAACGCGACGACTAAGTATGGTACATTTATGGGAAGACACTATACAAATAGTGAGGAAAATATAACAGGAATGCTACTGACTTCTAATTCAAGCGCTACAGGTGGTACTGTGTCTATAGGCGGCGGCATAAGTTCAGCAAACGCGGTGAATAATATTATTTTATACACAGCAGCAAATAATACAACTTTAGGAGGCACGGAGAGAATGCGTATTAACTCCTCGGGCAACGTAGGTATCGGAACGACTAGTCCGGATGATAAATTACATATTTACGGTTCTAACGACTCTGCATCTTCTATAAAAATTCAAAGAACAGATATAGCAAGACAGCTTCGAGTTGGGGCTAGGTATATCGGTAGTTTTTCCGACAATAGTTTTGGTATATATACAAACTCAACAGAAAAACTATCAATTCTATCTAACGGCAACGTTGGAATCGGAACGACTAGTCCAGAGGCTAAGCTAGAAATATCTAGCGTGCAACCTCGTATAAGGTTAAGAGATACTACTACAGGTGTTTCTTCAGGATATACTACAGGTGCCATTGATTTTTATACGAGTGATAGTTCTTCAGAAGGAAGTGCGGTAAATGCTAAAATAGAGTCGTATGCAGATAGTATTTATGGAAGATTAGGACTTAGGTTTTTTACAGGAGGAGGAGGTAATCCAACTCAAGCAATGACAATAAATTGGGTTGGCAACGTCGGTATCGGGACGACTAATCCAACATCAGGGATACACGTTAATACTTCTCAACAAGCTGCTAGATTTGTTTCGAGTCAGGCAACTGGATTAGAAGTGCAAGGAGGTGGAAATAGTCAACCTATAGCGAGTTTTAAAGATACAGCTGCTTCTGAAAAAGTAAGAATATCTTCTACAGGTAACGTAGGTATCGGGACGACTAGTCCTGGTGAGAAACTTGAAGTAGTTGGAAACATTAGATTAAGACAATCGTTATCAAATACCGAAACAGTATATATTTCAACAAACGCTAGAGGTGGAGGAACAAATGACGCAGATTTAAGATTAGGTAATAGTATAAGCGGAGATGTACTTACAGTGCATAATGCTAACGTAGGGATTGGGACGCTAAGTCCTGGATATAAGTTAGATGTTAATGGCTCACTACACTCGTCAAATATAACTTTAGCGGACGGGATATACCACGAAGGCGATACTAATACTTACATCAACTTTCTTACAGATACTATTCAATTAGCTACGTCAGGTTCTCCAAGACTATATATAAATTCCTCAGGCAACGTTGGTATTGGGACGACTAGTCCTGGAGGTAAGTTAACTGTTTCAAACAGCGGAGCGGAAGGTATTGAGTTTTTTCCTAATAATTTTACTAATGGAAATACAACACAGCATTACGATCGTGCCGCTAGTGTTTACTCTATTTCAAAAACAATAGCAGCTGAACATAGATTTAATATAGGAACTAGTGAAAAAATGCGTATTGATTCTGCGGGCAACGTCGGGATTGGAACGGATAGTCCAAGTGCTAAACTGGATGTAGCAGGTACTGTAAAATACAATACACAGTTAAGTACTAATGATCTTATGGGTCAAAAAGCTTTTATAGGTATTTCATCAGGCACAGGCGCTCAAAAGTTTAAAATTTACAAAAACACCAGCGCTGCAGACGGGTACGCAAGATTCAAAATAGACAGAGCGTTTGATTATGGTAATAATGACCAAATGGTTCAAGAAGCTATATATCAAAGAAGGAATACAATTAAAAACTTTGTGTTTAGATATGATGGAGATACAAGTACTTCAGATGACGTCTATTTAGAGGTATATGAATTAAGTAATGGTCAAGTAGAAATATGGTTATGCGTTGATGATTATGCTCAACCTGTAGTTGAAGTTATATCAAATCCAGGTACATCTGAGATATTTACATCTCCATCAGCTGGAACACCTACTGGTACTTTAATACGTTCATCAAACCCTGATACTGAAACTCCAAATTGGAATAGCCATCAAGGAGCAGTTAATATAAGTGATTCGTTAACCTTTACAGGTAGTGGCACTGGAAGCTTAACTGCTGGAAACGGGTTAGATGAAATTTCGCTTAATGTAGTAGACAGCAATGATGGAAACAACCCAGATAATTTTTTAATTTCATTAGATAATGCTGGCTCTGGGGGATTTTATGCAAAAACATTAGAGTTAGGAGATATAGAAGGAGTTGAAAATGAAACAAAAATTACTATTAATTCTACAGACTCTGAGATTATTCTTGAAAACGGTAACGTCGGGATAGGAACCACTAATCCAGGCTCTGAGCTGGATGTTGTTGGTATTTCTAGATTTACACACTCTTCTTCAACAGCTTATAGAGGAGCTATTGAAACAGTAGTAGACAACGCTTTTCCTACTTGGGATATTGGTTGGCTCCATGCTAGAACAGGTAGTAGCACTTATGGTAATATAGCGCGTTTCAATGATCAAAACGGCGGTCAAATAGGTGGTATTTTTTATAGTGGCTCTTCAGGCACTAGCTTCGTTACTACTTCAGACTATAGACTAAAGGAGAATATTGAAGAAATAAGTGACAGTATAAGTAGAGTTAAAAAACTTAAGCCGTGTAGGTTTAATTTTACTTCAGATAAAAACAGAGTTGTAGATGGTTTTATAGCTCATGAAGTTCAAAAAGTAGTTCCCGAGGCTGTTCATGGTGAAAAAGATGCTTTACAAGAAGATGGATCAATAAACGCTCAGACATTAGAGGTGTCTAGATTAATTCCAGTACTTACAAAAGCACTACAAGAAGCTATAGACAAAATAGAACAATTAGAAACAAGAATACAAACATTAGAAAATAAATAAATATGACTACTTACAATTGGAATTGCAAAACAGTGGATGCTTATCCACAAGACGGAGAATACAAAGATTTAGTGTACAACGTGCATTGGATCGTTACTGGTATATCAGATGAGTTAGACCCTCAAGGTGTAGCTTACAATGCAACTAGTATCGGAACACAAACACTAGACACTAGCGAAGTAACAGATTTTATCCCGTTTGAAGATTTAACAAACGAACAAGTTGTTGCTTGGACAAAAGGAGCGATGGGTGAAGAGCAAGTTGCTTCTATTGAAGCTAGCATTCAATCTCAGATTGATGCGCTAATCACGCCTACAACTGTTACTTTGACTATTGGTGAGCCAGTACCAGCAATTGAATATTAAGTATGGTAAGAAAAAAGTTTAAAGACACTAAAGTAGGACAGTTCTTGCTAGGTAAATCAGGGGTGGTAAATTCTATAGCAAATGTTTTGCCGGATAAAGGATTGCTTGGTTTAGTGAAGAACCTTATAACTAGTGACAAGGAGTTATCTCCTGTAGATAAAGAAACTGCACTTAAGCTATTAGAACAAGACATGGTCGAAATGCAAGAAGTTAGCAAGAGGTGGCAAGCGGATATGACGTCTGATTCCTGGCTTTCTAAAAACACTAGACCGTTAAGCTTAATATTTTTAACAGTTATGACTATAGCTTTGATTTGGGTTGATAGTAATAACTACGTGGATTTTACAGTAAGTGAAGAATGGATAAGTTTGCTAAAAACTCTTACAATGACGGTGTATGTTGCTTATTTTGGATCAAGAGGAGTCGAAAAAGTGGGGAGTATAGTAAGAAAGTAAATAAACCACGTAATAATAACCTTAACAGTCAAATTAAATCAAATTAAATTAAATCAAATGGAATTCAATTTACCAAGTCAGATTGTAAAAGATCTAAGCTTCGGAAACGAGGGTAGAAATAAAATAATGTCCGGCGTCGATAAATTAGCAAGCGCAGTAAAGTCTACTTTAGGGGCTTCTGGAAAATGCGTAATATACGAAGACGCTATGGGCCGACCGGTTATAACAAAAGACGGAGTAACCGTTGCAGAAAGCGTAGTCTTAATGGATCCGGTCGAAAATATAGGCGCAACCCTTATAAAGGAAGCAGCGAGTAATACCGTTAGAGAAGCAGGTGATGGTACTACAACAGCCACTGTAATAGCTCACTCTTTATTAACTAATATAAACGAATACAAAGGTGAAGAACAAATTAGAGATATTAAAAGAAGCGTTGACGAATGTCTTGAAGAAGTTACTAATTATCTTGATAACACCAGGATTGAAGTTGAGGGTGATATGCTACAGCAAGTTGCTTACATTAGCTGTAACAATGACGCTGAGCTTGGAGACAAAATTGGCGAAGCATTTGAAAGAGTTGGAAAGACTGGAGTCGTTTTAATGGAGGATTCTGACACAAATGAAACACACGTTGAGTTTGTTGAAGGAACCCAGTTTGAATCAGGTATAAAGTCATCACATTTATTAACAGACAAAGATAAAGGAGTTGCTGTACTGGAAGAACCGTTGGTCTTAATAGTTAGTTCACCCGTACCTAATATACGTAGAATCCAAAATATATTGGAGCATGTGGTTAAAACCAAACGTAGCTTGTTAATAATCGCTCCGCTAGAGCAACAGCCTTTTGCAACGTTATTAGCTAATAAAGTAAAGGGTAACATAAAGGTCAACATTGTAGACCCTCCAGGGTTTGGACCAACTAAAGCTGATACACTAGAAGACTTAGCTATCTTAACAGGTGCTACGGTCGTAGATGAAGAGCTTGGTGACGACTTAGACCTTTTAGATATTAATGTACTAGGCGAAGTTTTAAAGTCTGTTACAGACGCTAAAAACACGATATTGCAAATTAAAGATACCACCTTAGATTTAACGGAACGAATAGAAGAAGTTAAAACTAAGATCGATAAAGAGACCAACGCTTATATCAAGATGAAACTAGAGAAGAGATTGTCTATGTTAACCGGTAAGGTTGGTGTTATTTATGTAGGCGCTGATTCAGCAGTTGAACTAAAAGAAAAGAAAGATCGAGTAGATGATGCTCTCCACGCTACGAAAGCAGCCTTAATGGAAGGAATAGTAGCGGGTGGTGGTATTGCATTATTAAATGCGTCCAACAAGATCAAGCCTAAGAATGACGGGTATAAGTTATTATTAGATTCTATTAAAGCTCCTTTCTACACTATATTAGATAATGCTGGTATTGTTGAAATTAAAAAGCAAACAATTAAGAATAGAGGTATTGACGTTAAAACAGGTAAAGAGGTTAATATGATTAAAGCTGGTATTATAGATCCAGTATTAGTTACAAAGTCAGCGTTAAAGAATGCGGTTAGTGTGGTAAAGACTATTATATCCGCAGATTGTATAATCTCAAATGTAAGATCCCTTGAACGCAGTTAATCACTTTATTATAATCGACAAAATCAAGGAAGCTCCGAAGACAGTAGGAGGCCTTGAAATAACACAAAATCAAAATCACGACGTTAGGTACTTAAAGGGTAACATAATTAGTGTTGGAGATAAGATAGATTTTCTCAAAGAAGGCGATGTTGTTAGATATGACAAACACGCAGGGCACGGAATAGAATGGAATGATAAATTGTATTTTGTAATTACAATAGGTGATGTAGTTTTAGTAGAATGAGACTAGGCTCAAGTGATTTAAGAGATATGAATTTACTTAAGTATTACAGGCTTGTTAGAAAATGGGCCTGTAAAACTTACAACCTTAAAGACGCTGATATTGAATTATTAATATATTTGGATTGCAAAAAGCAATTTACACGTAATGATTTCATAGACGGTGTTTACACATACTCTTGGGATAAAGCAAGATGGGAGAGATTAAGGCGAGGGGGTTGGATCGATGTCTGGAGAAAAAGAAATAGAACTACCATGAAGACTAATATATATAGTACTTCACACAAATGTAAAAGTTTAATAAACAGAATTTACAGAATACTACTAGGGGAAGAGGATTTACCAACGTCAGCTAGAAGTACGTTTTACAAGAATAAAACATATACGGATAAAGTTTATAACAAAGCTATTGATGATATGATAAAAGACAAAGAAAGATAATTATGGCATTTAAAATGAACCCTAAATCACCAACTTTAAAATCAGTTGGACGGTACGCAGCACCTCGAGGCATACAGCAAGCCGCAGCATCGCCTGCTAAACAAACAGCTAGTCAAAAGAAAAACTTACCAGAAGTAATAGTTAAAGCTATAGCCGCAAAATCTCCAGCTAAGCAGGTAAACACAGTAGACAAAGCGGTTCCAGCAGGTAAAATACAAAAAACCACAAAGCCTTTAGAGAAAGGTCTAAAAAGCGGTACTATCAAAAAAGGCAAGACTACCACCGCAGAGTTAGCAAAGCATAATAAACCAAAATCTCCAGCTAAACAAAGTACGCAAGGGGACTACGAAAAAGGTTTAGAACAAAAGCATATTGTAAAATCAAAAACCTCAACGAAAGGAAATAAAGATAATGTTAAAAGAAGCAGTAGAAGCGAGGTTACAAATATAGAAAGTAAATCAAATAAAAGAATACAAAAAGTTTCCGGAAACGATAGTAAGGACAAAAAAGGCTATAAATCTACATTGATTACTGTAAAAGATCCAAACAAGTCAGGTAGACTTGTTGTTGGCCCTAAAGGAGGCCATCATGAAATGGGTAGTGATGTAGCTCAAGAACAACTCAAGAACTTTCAAAGGAATTATCTTAAAACAAAAAATAAATAACAATGGCATACTCAGGATTTAAAGGAATTGGACCAAACGGTTTAGGTGGAAGTAAAAAATCAGTAATATCACCGACTAAGCAGACTAAGCAGACTAAGCAAATGGGTATCGACGCAGGCGAAACAGCGGCATTCGAAGAAAGCAAACGATTAGAGTTATTGGCAGACGAGAGAATGGAGCGAGCTAAGGGTGACAAAAAGAAACAAGCTAAAATAAAAGCTGAGACTAATAAGAAAATGGACAAAAAAGTTCCTGAGGCTAAGAAAAAAGCGGAAAAAGGAGGATACACTCCATTTGGGGAAAGCAAAAAAATACCTGCAAAAAAACAATAAAAGCAAAACAATGGCATTCAAACTAAAATCACACGGAGAAGTATTCGGTATTCACGAGAAGACCTCTGAGTTCGGCACTCCTGTCATTATAAAAGATGACCTTGAAAGTGGGGTTGAGGCTGAGGCTAACCGTGACGGCACTATTTTTGTTAACTCCAAACTGTCTGATAAAGAAGTTGAAAAGGCTGTTGCGCACGAAAAAGTTCATTTAGATCAAATGGCTTCAGGTAGATTACAATACTCTGAAGATTCAGTTATTTGGAAAAGGGATACAAGATCACCCGCTAGAGTTTACAAGAGAGCTACTATGAACGAGGGACATCCTGATTTCGAATGGGAGAACGAAGCATATAAACAATCATAATTATGGCAATTACATTCAGAGGTCAAGCCTCAAAACTTAAAAAGTCTGCAGCTAGTAATAACCGCAATGGATTTCAAGAAGTATCAGCTCCTGGGCCGAGAAGAGGAGCTGGAGGTTTTGAAAATAACCCTGCTAAAAAAAGGTGTTCACCTATAACTCAGAAATCAAAGTCTCCTTTAAAAATTAATGAAGCGCTAGTTACTGGAGCTGGCCAAACAGGTAAAAGATTCGTTGATGCCGGTGCTGAAGTAGGTAGGGCTTTCGAACAAAAGCAAGAACCTGCTGCTGCAAATCTTGGACACCAAGACCTTACGAGCAAAAATAAAAGCACAAATAATAAAGAGGGTAATCAAAATAAACACAAAGAAGTGAAAGGCGTTGATGCTCAGTTTGCTAAAGGGGCCATTATCCCATCAACTTCAGAAATGGATCTTACGCTAGCTCCAACAACACTTACAAAAAACTAAACCATGTCAAAAAACACACCAATTACAGCAAGGGTAAGCACTGGCTTATTCAACAAAAAGAAAGGGGTAACAGAACCTTTACTAAACGTAGGGAAAGCCGGCGTCCACGGCAATAATCAAACTAGAGATATTCCATCACCAAGTAAAATAAAGGGATACGCAATGAAAAGCTCTCCATTCAAACAGAAAATGATTGATGGCAAGCCTGTTGAAGTTGAAATTAAAAGCGCTGGAGAACTGATAACTCAACAAGGGAAGAAAATCTACGACGACGTTAGAGACACTGGAAAAAGCTTGAAAGGCTTAACCCAGGACCAATTGGATTGGAGAGCTAACGAAATTGAGAAATTAGGCGGTATTGATAATTACCACATTAAATACGGAAGCAAAAAAGGTAAAAAGACAGGAGCTAAAGTCGATACTGGTAAACGTGAGCCAGATACAACAACTCAAGGGCCGGATAAAAAGATAAATCTTAAGGATTTTGAAGTTGAAGGCAAAAGAGGTATGGTTGAAAGCTGGGAAGCTGGATCTCAAGCTAGACGAATGAAAAAACTGAGTGATGATATTTCAGACTCTCAAAAGAAGATCGGTAGATACCAGAGTAGGCTAGCTAAACACACCGGCAAGGACGGTAAAGCCCTAAAAGGTCATGAGAGAAGATTTAGAAATGCAACAGCAAATTTAGCAGAGTCAACTAGGAACATGAAGGCGTCTCAAGGTCAATATGATGTTTATTCCAAAGGAGTTTCACGAGGAGCTAGTGGATATAGAGGTGGTACATTTAATGTAACAGAAGAAGCTACAAAGAAATCACTAGGAACCCCAAAGGAGCAAATAGCTTTTGAACAAAGACAGTCAACGCCTGAAGATGTTGTAACAAAGAAAAATCCAAACGAAGTAACATCAACAAATAAAAAGAGTAATAAGTTCTTTAAAAAGACTACTCCTTTAAAAATGAAATACTTCAAATAATGGCGTACAAACAGGAACCTAAATCCCCAATACTAAAAAGGTGTTGGGAAGGGTACTCTCCGGTGCCTGGTAAAAAGAAAGAGGAAAAAGGAAGTTGCGCAAAGTCACCTGCTAAAAAGACAGCGGCTTGGACACGTAAGGAAGGTAAATCAGAAACTGGTGGCTTGAATCAAAAAGGTGTTGATGCTTATAAAAGAGACAACCCTGGATCTAAACTGCAAACAGCGGTTACTACAAAACCATCTAAACTCAAAAAAGGAAGTAAAGCTGCTAAGCGTAGAAAATCGTTTTGCGCAAGAATGAGTGGGATGCCAGGGCCTATGAAGAAACCTAATGGAGAACCAACCAGGAAGAAGTTAGCTTTAGACAAATGGAATTGTTAATGGCATCAAAAGGGTTAGGATATACAATAGAAAAAATTACAAAAGCAACAGGAATTAAAACAAAAACAGTAGCAATTAAATTAAATTAAATCATTATGAGTAAAGTAAAAACAATTGAAGTAGAAGCAAAAGAAGTAAAGTCAATTTCAGAAGACCAATTAAAAGGCTTGCAAGAGGCTGTTAGCAAACAGAATCAACTTCAAATGCAAATTGGTGGACTTGAGGGTCATAAAGCAGAGTTAATAATCCAATTACAAGGTGTAGTGAAAGATCTTTCTGGATTACAAGCTGATCTTCAAAAAGAGTTTGGATCGGTTAATATTGACCTACAAACAGGAATTATTTCAGATGCATCTAATTCGTAAGATAAGCATCGGTAAAGACTATAAGAATGACGCTATGCACTACGCTGTTGGACAGGAAGTGTATGGCGGTCATACTATAGCTCATATATTGGAAGAAGAAGAAAAGTACTCTATACATATAACAAAAGGCGATACAATAATGCCTTGGAAAGACTTTAATAAAAACATGTCCATTTCTGTGGAGTACGATTTAAACTACTAAAATGCAAAGCATTTTTAATTATTTAGTAAAACCAAAAGGCGACAGAACTGTTGGGTTTAAAAAAATAGAAGGGCAAACATTATTACTCAACACGGATTTACAGAATCACAGCTACACGAATAGAGTAGGGACAATACTTAATTTACCTCTAGTTGGTAATGAAGAATTAAAAGAAGGAGATGACGTAATTGTGCATCATAATGTTTTTAGAAGGTTTAGAGACGTTAGAGGTAATGAGAAGGACAGTAAAAATTATTTAGCTGAAGATGTTTATACCGTACAAGCTGATCAAATATACGCTTTTAAAAGAGATGATGAATGGAGAGCTTTAAAAGGGTTTTGTTTTATTAAACCCATAAAAGAAGACAAGATGTTTTCTGCAGCATTTGAGAAGCCCTTAATAGGTATTGTAAAACTAGGTAATGACGAAATAAAAACCGAGTCATTAGTAGGTTTTAAGCCGAACTCAGAATATGAGTTTGTAATAGAAGGGCAGAGGTTATACCGAGTACCCGCCAATTCAATCACAATTAAATATGAATACAAAGGAAACGAAGAGGAATATAATCCTAGCTGGGCAAAAGGCAGTTGAGGAGTTAATAAAAGTAGCTAAAGAGCCTATTGTAGATTCAGACGACGACCTAACTGCGGATAAACTTAAAAATGCCGCAGCTACAAAAAAACTAGCTATATTTGACGCTTTTGAAATACTAACACGTATAGAGGAGGAAGAAAGAGTATTAGAGAACAAACCTAAGAAAGAGCTTGAAACAATAGAGTTCAAAGGCTTTGCTGAAAACAGATCTAAGTAATGTACGAGCAGAATCTATATAAGGTAGTAACTCCTGTAAAACTTACAACTATTTCTAGACTTAATAAAGGCAAGAAGTGGGAGTATGGATACAACAAAGAGCACAACATTGTAGTAATAAGCAAAACTGGTCAAATTGGTGAAATATACGAAATACAAAACCTTAGGATAGCTTTGCCGAAGTCGCCAGGGAAGTTAGATAAGACAACAGACAGATGGACTGTCGAGGAGTACCCTAGAGAATTAAATGCTATAAAGAGTATATTTGACTGGAGGGATTATCCTGAAGATTTTAAAACTAAATGGGGAACATATATAGATGAGCAATTTAATAAAAGAGAAAACGGACACTGGTTCAATAATAAGGGCGTGGATACTTACATTACTGGTACTCACTTTATGTACTTGCAGTGGTCCAAAATTGATGTTGGGAAGCCAGAGTTTAGGGAATCAAACAGATTATTCTACATATTCTGGGAAGCTTGTAAAGCCGACAAAAGAAGTTATGGTATGTGCTATCTCAAGAATAGACGTTCAGGCTTTTCATTCATGGCGTCTGGGGAGACCGTTAATATGGCCACAATATCATCAGACTCACGGTTTGGAATTTTGTCCAAATCTGGTTCCGATGCGAAGAAAATGTTCACGGATAAGGTTGTACCCATTTCTGTTAACTTCCCGTTTTTCTTTAAACCCGTACAAGACGGTATGGACAGGCCAAAGACGGAACTCGCGTACCGTGTACCCGCGTCCAAATTTACCAGGAGGAGACTCGATTCAAATAAAGCCGCGGAAATCATCGCGGGACTTGACACAACGATTGACTGGAAAAACACCGGTGATAATGCGTACGATGGTGAAAAACTCAAACTCCTCGTCCACGATGAATCGGGTAAATGGGAAAGGCCGAACAACATCCTCAATAACTGGAGGGTTACGAAAACAACGTTAAGGTTAGGGGCAAGAGTTATTGGAAAGTGTATGATGGGATCAACGTCAAACGCTTTAGATAAAGGTGGTGAGAATTTTAAAAAGCTATATGCAACATCAGATGTTACAAAAAGAAACGCTAACGGACAAACTCGCTCAGGATTATATTCTTTGTTCATTCCTATGGAATGGAATTACGAAGGATTCATTGACGCTTATGGGATGCCTGTATTCAATACCCCATCAGAAGGCTGTGAGGACTCGCATGGCGACCCTATTGAAGTCGGAGTCATAGAACATTGGAATAATGAGGCTGAAGGATTAAAAGGCGACCAGGACGCTCTAAACGAATACTACAGACAGTTCCCTAGAACAGAGGAACACGCTTTTAGAGATGAAACTAAAAACAGTATATTTAACTTAGCAAAAATATACGAACAAATAGATTACAACGAAGACTTAGCTAACAGTAATGTAGTTACAAGAGGTAGTTTTCAATGGCAAAACGGTATAAAAGATTCTAAAGTTATATTTAGTCCAAATCCACAAGGTAGGTTCTTAATAACCTGGACACCTGCTTACGATATACAGAACAAGCAAATAATTAAGAATGGAGCTAGATATCCTGGCAACGAACACATGGGTGCTTTTGGTTGCGACAGTTACGATATATCAGGAACAACAGACGGGAGAGGATCTAAGGGAGCATTACATGGGTTAACTAAATTTAGTATGGAAGACGCACCTCCAAGTACTTTCTTTTTAGAATATGTAGCAAGGCCTCAAACAGCTGAGATGTTTTTCGAAGATGTGTTAATGGCTTGTGTATTTTACGGAATGCCTTTATTATGTGAAAACAACAAACCTAGGCTTTTGTATTATTTTAAGAGAAGAGGTTACAGAGGATACTCAATGAACCGACCGGATAAACTTTGGAATAAGTTGTCGGTAACAGAAAAAGAAATAGGTGGAATACCGAATTCAAGTGAAGATATAAAACAAGCGCACGCATCTGCTATAGAAATGTATATAGATAGTTACGTAGGTTTAAAGTCAGATGGAAATTACGGTACAATGTATTTCACAGAGACATTAAATGACTGGTCTAAATTTGATATAAATAATAGAACAAAGTTTGATGCGGCAATAAGCTCAGGCTTAGCAATAATGGCATGCAACAAAGATCTATATAGGCCGAGTGCTCCAATACAAAAAAGAACAATGAAAGTTAAATTTGCAAAATATAGGCAAGACGGCAATTTATCCGAGATAATAAAATAATAATATGGCTAGAGGCGTAACAAATAGTTTTTTTCCAAGTCAAGTTGTAAGTGATCAAGAGAAAATGTCTTTTGATTATGGGTTACAAGTTGGTAGAGCAATTGCTAATGAATGGTTTGATGGTAATTCCGGAATAACTAGATTTAAAAGCAATCAAAATACATTCAATGCTTTAAGACTGTATGCAAGAGGAGAGCAACCTATACAAAAGTATAAAGACGAAATGTCTATAAACGGAGATTTGTCTTACCTAAACTTAGACTGGAAACCCGTACCTATTTTATCTAAATTTGTAGATATTGTAGTTAATGGTATATCCGATAGAAGCTTTGATATCACAGCTTACTCTCAAGACCCTTATGGTATCTCTAAAAGGACTGCTTATATGGAATCTATAATCAGAGATATGCAAACGCAAGAATTAAACAACTTTGCCCAAGAGCAATTTGGTATTAATTTGTTTGAGAATGCTCCTGATAAATTACCTGACTCTGAAGAGGAGCTAGATATACACATGCAACTTAGCTACAAGCAGGGTATCGAGATAGCAGAAGAAGAAGCTATTAATACAATGCTCGTTACCAATAATTACGATTTAACAAAAAGAAGAATAAACGAAGATTTAACTATACTAGGTATTGGAGCTGTTAAGAACAACTTTACAGAATCTAATGGAGTTACTGTTGAGTACGTAGATCCAGCTTATATGGTTTATTCTTATACAGAAGATCCTTACTTTCAAGATATATATTATGTAGGTGAAGTAAAATTTGTGCCTATTAATGAGCTTAAGAAACAATTCCCTGATTTAACACAAAGTCAGTTAGAGCAAATTCAACAACAAGGAACACAGAATAAGGGTGTATATAACAATAATTTAACCAACGACTATAATAACAACAGAGACTCCAACGTAATACAGCTTTTGTACTTTAATTACAAAACTTATATGAATGAGGTTTACAAGGTTAAAGAAACAGCAACCGGTGCAACTAAGGTAATAGTAAGAGATGATCAGTATGATCCACCTATAGAAGCTTATGAGGCAGAGTACGGTAAGTTATCTAGATCTTTAGAAGTGCTATACGAAGGTGTGATGGTATTAGGTACTAACCTATTATTGCGATGGGAAATGGCTCCGAATATGATGCGACCTAAAAGTGATTCATCTAAAGTTAAAATGAATTACTCTATTACTGCACCTAGAATGTATCAAGGCAAAATAGAATCTATAGTTAGTAGATGTACAGGTTTTGCAGATATGATTCAATTAACTCATTTAAAGCTACAGCAAGTACTTCAGAGAATGATACCTGACGGTGTTTATTTAGACGCTGATGGTATTAATGAAGTTGATTTAGGTAACGGAACTAACTACAACCCTCAAGAAGCGCTTAATATGTTCTTCCAAACAGGATCTGTTATTGGTAGATCGTTCACCCAAGATGGAGATATGAATCCTGGAAAAGTTCCAATTCAGGAAATACAAACTGGTAGTGGTGGTCAAAAAATGGCAACATTAATTCAGACTTACAATTATTATCTACAAATGATAAGAGATGTAACTGGATTAAACGAAGCGAGAGACGGTAGCACACCTGATTCAAGAGCTTTAGTGGGTATTCAAAAAATGGCGGCAGCAAATTCAAACACAGCTACAAGACATATACTAGATGCCGGATTGTTCTTAACAAAAGAAACAGCGGAGTGCTTATCTCTTAGGATATCTGATATATTAGAATACCATCCAGCTAAAGAGGCTTTTATTCAAAAGATAGGTGGATTTAATGTAGCTACTCTAGAAGAGCTAAGTGACTTGCATTTACACGACTTTGGTATATTTTTAGAGTTAAGACCTGATGATGAACAAAAACAGGTTTTGGAAAACAATGTACAAGTAGCTTTACAAGCAGGTTTAATAGATTTATCCGATGCTATCGATATTCGCGAAGTTAAAAATATAAAATTAGCTAATCAATTGCTGAAAGTTAAGCAAAAAAAGCGTCAAGAAAGAATTCAAGCTGAACAGCAAGCTAACATACAAGCACAAGCACAAGCAAACGCTCAAGCCCAGCAAGTAGCAGCTCAAGCTGAAATACAAAAGGATCAGGCTCTATTCTCTACAAAATCTCAACTTGAACAGTTGAAAGGGCAGATCGAACAACAAAGAATACAAGTTGAAGTAGCAGCAAAGAAAGAATTGATGGAGCTGGAATTTCAATACAACATGAAACTTAAAGATGTTGAGGTTGAAGCTATGAAGGCAAAAGAAAATTCCATAGAAGACCGAAAGGACAAGCGTACTAAGATGCAGGGTACGCAGCAGAGTGAGATGATTGCTCAAAGACAACAAGATTTACCACCAAAAGACTTTGAATCGTCGGGAAATGACGTGATGGGTGGTGGATTTGGCTTAGGTTCCTTCGAACCTAGGTAATAATAGTAGTAACAATTATATAATATTTTATCATGGCGGAAGCACAAAACACAGAAGGTACGTTTAAAATAAAAAAACCTACCGAAAAACCTACTGAAGCACCAGCTACAGTGGAGCAAGTAGAGCAAACAGGTCCAGCATCTGTCTCAGAAGACGGAACTCTAAAGCTTGATTTATCAAAACCAATGGAAACAAATGCCAATACAGAGCAAGAAACAGCAGACGTGGTTGCAGATCAACAAGCCGAACCTGTACAAGAATTGGAAGCAGAAGTACCACAACAACCGGACTCCGTTCAAGTTGAAGAATCCGTTCCTGAAGAATTAGAGAATGAATTTTTACAAGAAGTAACAGACGAAGAAATTGCAGAGACAGCAGTAGAACTCGAAGAGCAGGTTGAGCAAGCTATAGTAGAACAGGCTGCAGGTGTTGAGTTACCGGAGAACATCCAAAAAGTAGTTGATTTTATAAATGACACAGGAGGAAGTTTAGAGGACTACGTTAAATTAAATGTAGATTATGGTTCATTAGATGAAGATCAATTATTAAAAGAATATTATCAATCATCAAAACCTCACTTAAACAGTGATGAAGTTGAATTCTTATTAGATGAGAATTTCGCATATGATGAAGACATAGACGAAGACAGGGATGTAATAAAAAAGAAAATAGCTAGGAAAGAAGAACTCTCAAAAGCTAAAACATACTTAGACAATTTAAAATCTAAATATTACGAAGAAATAAAAGGAGGTAGTAAATTAGCTCCAGAACAAAAGAAAGCGGTGGATTTTTTCAATCGCTATACAAAAGAAAACGAACTAGCAACTCAAACAGCTGAGAAGCAAACAAATGTGTTTTTAGATAAAACAGGTAAATTATTTAATAAGGATTTCAAAGGTTTTGATTATTCTGTTGGTGATAAAAAATACCGTTTTAAAGTAAAAGATGCGGAAACAGTGAAAAATACTCAAAGTGACATTAACAATTTTGTCAAGAAGTTCTTGAATGAAGATGGTGAAATGTCAGATGCTTCGGGTTATCACAAAAGTTTGTTTACAGCTATGAACGCTGATTCTGTTGCACAACATTTCTATGAGCAGGGTAAGGCCGATGCATTGAAAGCAAGCGTATCAAATTCAAAAAACATTAAAATGGGCGCGAGAGGTGTTCACGAAGATGTTAAACCGAACAATGGTGGGTGGAGCATAAGAGCAGTTGACAGTGGAGGTGATGGTTCAAAACTAAAGATAAAATCATTTAAACATTTAAAGTAAAAAATTATGGCAGGATTTGCACAAGCGCCAGCTACATTAGCTAATTTAGCGCATTTAACACCAAGACCAGTAAAAGGTTTATTCGGGGACAACTATTTGTCTTTACAGGATATGGACTGGGCACAACAATTTTTACCAGAAGTATATGAGAAAGAAGTAGAGAGATACGGTAACCGTACTATCGCTGGTTTCTTACGTATGGTTGGAGCAGAGATGCCTATGGCTTCCGATCAAGTAGTTTGGTCTGAACAAGGAAGATTACATATCGCTTATGATACTGTAGAATCTAACGCTGGAGGTACAGAAATATCTATCCCTTCTCCTGGAGCAGACGGAAAAGTTCCATTATTAGGTCCTGGAATGACGGTTGTTATTTCAAAAGGTAACGTAACAAATAAAGCTTTTATTGTATCAGCAGGAGCAGTTGCTGGTGGATTACAGCCTTATACCATTAAAGCATACGATACAGCTACTGGAGCATTAGACGCAGCCCTTCAAGGAGCAACATCAGCATTGCCTCTTAACTTATTCGTATTTGGTTCTGAATATGGAAAAGGATCTAGCTTAGCTGGTAATTCAGTTGATGCTTCTTTCACTACTTTCAGTAACAAACCAATCATCTTAAGAGACAAGTACTCTGTAAATGGTTCAGATGTTGCTCAAATTGGATGGGTTGAAGTTACTACTGAAATCGGAACAGGTGGATACTTGTGGTATTTAAAATCTGAGCACGAGTCTAGAATTCGTTTTGAAGACTACTTGGAGATGAGTATGGTTGAAGCAACTAATGCACAAAGTGTTATTACGGATGCATCAGGAGCAGCTATCACAGGTACTCAAGGTTTATTCTCTGCTATTGAAGAAAGAGGATTGGTTTACAACGACCCAGACTTTGGATCAGTTGCAGCACCTACTGGTATTTCTCAGTTTGACGAAGTATTACAAGAACTAGACAAGCAAGGAGCTATTGAGGAGAACATGTTATTCTTGGACAGAAGCACAGCTTTATCTATTGACAATATGTTAGCTGCTCAAAATTCTTATGGAGCTGGTGGTACATCTTACGGCGTATTTGACAACTCTGAAGATATGGCTTTAAACCTTGGATTCTCAGGATTTAGACGTGGAGCTTATGACTTCTACAAAACTGACTGGAAATATCTAAATGACTCTACAACTCGTGGATTAATCGACGACGTTAAAGGTGTATTAGTACCAGCTGGAACTTCTACAGTTTATGACCAACAATTAGGACAGAATATTTCAAGACCTTTCTTACACATCCGTTATAGAGCTTCAGAGGCTGATGACAGACGTTTGAAATCTTGGGTTACTGGTTCAGTTGGAGGAAACTATACAAGTGACGAGGACGCAATGAATGTTCACTTCTTATCAGAAAGAACAATGTGTACTCAAGCTGCTAACAACTTTGTATTATTCAAAGCAACCTAGTAGATTAAATTAATGTAATTCTTACCCTCGTTGAAACTACGGGGGTAATTATTACTCTTATTAACATTTATATTATATTATATTATGGCTGTAAAAGCAAAAGCAAAAGTGAGCGAAGCTCCAAAGAAAGATGATTGGATCATCAAAGATAGATTATACGAGTTAACTAGAGGTAAAAAGCCTTTAGTGTTTACAGTGCCAACAGCGCACAGCTCAAAAAAAGCATTACTGTGGTTTGACGAAGACGCTGGATATCAAAGAGAATTAAGATATGCAACCAATCAAAAAAGTTGTTTCGTAGACGAACAGAAAGGGCAGGTTACTTTAGGTAGAATTGTATTTAGAGATGGTATGCTAAGGGTAAATAAAGAGGATGTTGTTTTACAAAAACTATTATCGATCTATCACCCATACACCGCAGATGGAATTATTGAAGAATACAAGCCTGTACAAATTGCTCAAAATCAAGCAGATTGGATTGAATACGAACTAGCCGCTTTAAATTTAGCAAAAAATCTTCCTATTGAAGAAGCTGAAGCTATATTAAGAGTTGAGCTTGGAGAGAAAGTTAACGAATTAACATCCACAGAATTAAAAAGAGATGTACTAGTTTTTGCTAGAAACCAACCTCAGTTGTTTATGGACTTAGCTCAAGACGACAATGTGCAATTAAGAAGCTTTGGCGCGAAAGCCGTAGAAGCTAATATATTGACTTTATCGCCGGATCAAAGAACATTTACATACGGAGAGAGTGGTAGAAAAGTAATGACAGTGCCTTTTGACGAACACCCATACTCTGCATTAGCAGCATTCTTTAAAACCGATGAAGGTATGGAAATATATAAAGCAATAGAAAAGAGACTTAAATAGTCACCTTTGTAGTAATAGGCTATCGAGAGGTGGCCTATTATTATAATAATTAAAAAATAAATTATGGCTGTAAGCATAGATACTGTATATCAAAGGGTATTAGCGATACTTAATAAAGAGCAAAGAGGATATGTTACTCCTCAAGAATTTAATCTATTTGCTAACCAAGCACAATTAGATATATTTGAACAATACTTTTATGATATTAACCAGTTCGGAAGAATCCCAGGTAATGATACTGAATTCTCAGACATGCTTAACATCCTTAACGAAAAAATAAACATATTTGAAACTACCGCAAGCATGGCGTGGTCTAATAACCATTGGAACCCACCTGCTAATCTGTATAGAATAGGATCTATAATTTACGAGAATACAATTACTACAAAATCATTGTACCCAACACCAAATACAGTGGTTACAACAAAAGTTCCTGTAGAAGCGGAGCGTATAAATTATAATGAATATTTATACATAGCTCAATCAGGAATGACAAAACCAACAAACTCAAGACCCGTATTCGTAGCTAGTACTTCAGGTTACAAGGTATACGGAGCCACTGAAGTGACTTCAAATGATGTTAAGTGCAATTACATTAGAAAACCAGCTAAAGCGTCGTGGGGCTACCAAATGGTCTTTGGGGAAGCGCTATACGATTCTACTACGTCAACTGATTTTGAATTACATCCATCAGAGGAAACGGAGCTAGTTACAAAAATATTAGAATTCGCTGGATTATCCATACAAGATGTTCAAATGTATCAAGTAGCAGCAGGGATGAGCGCTCAAAATAACCAACAAGAAAAATCATAATATATGGGACTTATAGATAAAACACAGGAAGAATACTACTTAGGTCCTGACGGCATTTGGGATAGTCACGATGAAGATTACGGGAGTTATCAATTTGTACCTATTAATGATATCATAAATACCTTTATGGTAGCTTATGTTGGTGAGAATAAGAATATTTCAAAAGTAAAAAGAACAGATGTGCAATTTCATGCTATGCGCGCTATTCAAGAGTTTAGCTTTGACATGCTCCCTCAAGATAAATCTATCGAAATAGACGTACCTCCTGGTTTATATTTTGTGCTGCCACAAGATTATGTTAACTTCACTAAGTTATCATGGACAGATACTCAAGGTATTGAAAGACCTATATATAGAACAAACATAACTAGTAATCCTAGTGCGCCGCTTCAGGATACAGATTATGAATACACGTTCGATCAAAATGGTAACATTTTAAAAGCCGAGAAGTCAGAAACTCTAAAGCGATGGAATGAAAGATCTACAAGTGGAGCTTCTAATGCTAATAGTGCATTCAATATAAACAATCCAGATCTACTAGGGCTTTATGCTTACGGTAGAAGATACGGTTTAGATTCGGAATTAGCTCAAGCAAATGGTACTTTTTATATAGATAACGCAAATGGCGTAGTTAGGTTTAGCTCTGATCTTAGAGGAAAGCTAATAACATTAAAATACATAAGCGATGGTCTAGGTTCAGATGAAGACATGGTTGTTCACAAGTTTGCCGTAGACGCTATATACAAGTACATACTTTACGCTATACTTTCTACTAGAGCAAATACGCAAGAGTATTTAGTAGCTAGGCATAAAAGAGAATTAGCAGCAGCGAGAAGAAACGCTAAAATTAGATTATCTCAATTAAAATCTGAATTGATTGCACAAGTAATGAGAAACCAATCCAAGTGGATTAAACACTAAATTAAATGGCAGAACTTATACATACATTTACCGGAGGGAAAATGAACAAAGATCTTGATGAGAGACTTGTACCCAACGGACAGTACAGAGATGCTCTTAACATAAGTATTTCCTCATCAGAAGGTTCTGACACTGGCGCTATAGAAAATATAAAAGGAAATTTCGAGTTAAAAAACAAATCGTTCAATGCTTCTACTAATACATATAATCAGTGGAGCAGTGACTATATAGATTCACTTTCGAATCCAGTGTGTATTGGGTCGATTGCAGATAACGTCGATGAAAAAGTGTATTGGTTTATTGCGTCTGACACAGCAAGTGTTGTAGCGGAGTACGACAAAAATACAAGTATTATAAAGCCTATAATTGTTGATACCCAAGGTGTACTTAACTTTTCAGAAGATTATTTGATAACAGGTATAAATATAATTGAAGATCTTTTATTTTGGACAGACAATCAAGAAGAACCTAAAAGCATAAACATAAAAAACTGGAAAAACTCAACTCCTAATTTTTTAACTCATTCCCAGATATATGGGAGAGATTTTGTTGAAAGCGATGTTGTTGTTATAAAGCCAGGGCCACTCACGGCGCCTAGTTTGACCCTTAGTGACAACTTAGGAACAGGCAGCACTACAACTTCTGCGGTATATAATTTTACAGACAATGTTACAAGCGGAGCGATTGGTGCTTCTGTTGAACCAGGAACATCCTTAGCTATAAACTTAGGTTCTCCTATAAACGCTAACGCAGGAGACATCCTATCGTTCACATGCGACCTAGATAGCTCTGAAGGCTACGCTCCTATAGATAGTGACGGCGAACCTGATATATATTCCTTCATCATAAGTGTTGTTTCTATAACCAATGGAGGCACAGTGTTAAATGGAGTGTTGCAAAGTGGTACAGCGGAATTAGTTAGCGGTAGTTTTACATATCAAGTAGATATACAAGGTTCTAAAATACTTTTTGAATTAAAATTTCCAAGGTTTGGATATAGGTACAAATATACAGACAATCAATACTCCCCATTTTCTCCTTTTTCCGAGGTAGCCTTTTTGCCGAGCTCTTTTGAATACAATGCAAAAAACGGATGGAATAAGGGTATGATCAACGGTGTGAAAAGAATTGTACTAGGAGGTTTTGACTCACCATTGCCTAAAGGTGTGGAAGAGTTAGACATATTGTACAAGCAAGATGGGGTAAACGCTATTTACAAAGTAGAAAGCTTATCTCCTGAAGACCTAAATATAAACTATATTGATCATAAAATAACAAACAATAGTGCAAACTCTGTTAATTTTACTTTTTTAAACACAAAAAATGAAAGCCAGACAATAACTGTTTTTGCAACACAAACAATAAATATAATAGCTAAAGATAATTCATTAACACCTTCGTCAGCAACAGGTGTTGACATAGTAAATACATCGCTTGGTACAGTGTTTGAAGTAATTAGTGAATTAATATATTCACTACTGCCTTCTAATCAGATACTTAGGCCTTGGGATAACGTGCCTAGGAAAGCAAAATCCCAAGAAGCTATATCTAATAGAATAATTTATGGAAACTATTTGCAAAATTATAATGTATCCTCTAGCTTAAAGTTCGACTCTGTAAACACTTTAATTGATCCGAACCCTATACTAAACGTAGGAGAACCTTACAAGTCTATAAAATCAATTAGAACTTATCAAATAGGTGTTGTTTTTAAAGACAAATATGGAAGAGAAACGCCTGTATTCACGGATCCTTCAGGGGTTTTAGATCTTACGAATGAATTGTCTGACACAGCTAATTCTATAAAAGTAAAATTATCTTCATACAGCCCAAAGAATCCTGACGGAACAGAGATGTTTGAAACATTTAAGTTTTTTATAAAGGACCCATCTGCTTTTTACTATAATGTAGTAGCGGACAGGTTATATGAATCCGAAGATGGAGAAAGCGTATGGATATCTATGCCTTCTGCAGAAACAAACAAAGTTCAAGAAGGTGATTTTTTAATACTAAAGAAGCAAAATGACTCTTCTTTAGCTGTTAAAAACTACCCTCAAAATAAATTTAAGGTATTAACTAAAAAACCGGAAGCCCCTTTAGAATTAAGGAAAACTAAAAGAGTAGAATCTTCCAAAGACTATTCTTTTGATATACAATTTGGTAGCGGAACACAGGCTGAATGGAAAATACCTGGAGCAACACCAGTTCCTGGATATAGCACTTTTTTAATAAACAACGAATCAGGAAACAGTGGTGTTAGCGATGCAACGTTGGCTTTTTGGCAGACAAGTAAATACGTTAGGTTTTCTAGCGGAACTAATCAAAGTCAGTTTTACGAAATAACAAATGTAGAAACGGATCAAACCGGAAGCCACACAGAACTTAAGGTAAATATCTCACCTCCTTTTACAACAGATATTAATTTCCTATACACTGATCCTACAATACCAAACTCTGCATTAGTAAGCATTGAGAATAGAATTGAAATAGCTGAGGACTTTCAAGCTTTAGGAAAAGGGCAATACGAAGGTAGATTTTTTGTAAGGCTAGAAAAGAGTAATTATTTAATGAATAATTTTACTCCTAATCAAGAATATATTCCTGCTTCGACTACTATAGTTCGATTGGACTTTAGCTCTGATAGGTATCAAATTTTCTCTGGGGGTGGTGGTCCGTTACAAAATGCCGCAGGTACTCAGATTGGTAGCAATACTAGGCTATATATAGATACTAATAGGAATCTCGGAGGAATGCAAACTCAATACCCAAATGATACGGGTGCTTTTGGAAGTCTTTGTCAAATACCTTACGATTCATGCGAAGCTTGGGATTTTGTTTTTGAAAGAAAATTAACGAGCGTTGGTTCTGCTGAATTCGGTAATGCCTTCAATGTAGGGGCAAAAATAAGGTTTTCGACTCACCCAACCGTTTATGAAATTCTATATATACACGAATTTGAACAAACAAGTGGATCAACCTATGTAAGGTCTTATGTAAGGCTAGACAAGCCATTAGAGGCGTCGATTTCTCCTTGGCAAATAAACCAAGCGTCTGGAGGTAACAGTGTTTTTGTTGACGGTGTTGAAATTTATAATGGAATAGGTGAGCCTAGTGTTACTATAGATATTCTAAAACAAGTAGATTCAGGTGAAATATCATCAATTAATCCAGCTATATTCGAAACAGAACCAGCAGAGCAAGCAGAGTTAGATATTTATTATGAAATATCAAACGCTTTGCCGATAGCTCAATACAATAATCAACACACAAGCCCTTGGTTCAACTGCTATTCTTTTGGTAATGGTGTAGAATCAAATAGAATTAGAGATGATTTTAATGCTCCTTATATAAGCGCGGGAACGAAAGCAAACGCTGTCTTAGACACTCCTTACGAAGAAGAGTATTTAAGAAATAATCTTATATTTTCAGGTATTTTTAATTCAATTTCTGGATTAAATGAATTAAATCAATTTATACAAGCAGAAGCTATAACTAAATCATTAGATCCCCAGAGTGGACCTATTCAGAAATTATTTGCTAGAGAAACAGATTTGTTAGCATTTTGCGAGGATAAGGTGGTTAAAATACTAGCAGATAAGGATGCAATATACAATGCAGATGGGAATTCTCAGTTAACTGCTGCTAATAGAGTTTTGGGTCAAGCTATAATACCTTCAAGCTTCGGAATGTTTGGTATTGGTAAAAACCCGGAATCTTTTGCAAATTATGGCTATAGAGTTTACTTTACAGATAATGCGAAAGGAAAAGTACTTAGGCTGTCTATGGATGGGGTAACACCAATCAGTAATTACGGATTAGATGATTTCTTTCAAGACAATCTTCCTTTAAATAATAAGATACTAGGTTGCTATAATAACGATAATGGTACATATAATTTAACGCTAAATAGCTTAGCTAACGAATGGTCTGATAAGTATGGTTTAAAAACTACATTGTCTTTTTCTGAAAGCATAAACGGATGGTCTAGTAGAAAATCATATATTCCAGAAAACGGCATATCTATAGATACAAAATTTTATACCTTTAAGGGAGGATTGATTTATGAGCATGGTAAAAATGATTTGTACAACAACTTTTATGGAGTTCAGTATCAAAGCACTTTAACTCTGATATCTAATGAAAACCCTCTTTCTGTAAAAGGATTTAAAACAATAAATTATACAGGCACTGCCGCTAAAAGTAATGTGTATAGCATTTCTAGTGGTGTTTATAATGGCATAAACTATTCAATTAGCGAGATAGAAACTATCAAATCTAATGGTGGGCCAAATCCTACAAGTGTTATTTCAACGCCTGGATGGTGGGTTAGTAGCACAAAAACCAACTTACAAAGTGGAACCATACCTGAATTTATAAACAAAGAAGGAAAATACTACAACAACATAAAAGGAGATGCTACTACAGTAGATAATATAGACACAACTGAATTTTCTGTTCAAGGAATAGGTAAGCCTACTACAATCACAGGAGATGTTAACGTTACTCAGTTTAAAGTACGTATTTTCGCGGATCCTTCATGTTTTACTAATAATCAACCTTAATGCCATGAGTACAGTAATAGATAATTTTACAGTAACAGAAGCAAACTACGAAATACTTGACGGGAACGGGATACCTACTACGGTACTAACTTTGTCGCCTGCACAGGGGTTTGTTATAACAGCTTCTGATTTTTCAGCTACAATAACTTCTCCAGTTGACTCTATTAGCTTTGCTCAAAATGGAGACGACGTTCTTATGACAATAACATTTGAAGCAGCATATCAAGTTACTTCAAGTTTGTCAATACCAATATGTATGGCTGGATTTTCAACAACAGTTACTATAAGCTTAGCTGTAAATTACGCTGCGAATTTAACAAACGCTTCGTCCAGTACAGCGCCGTCTTTAATAAATATAGCTGGTTTTTATGGAACAACATCTAATGTGTTTACTAGCACCATACAAGCTACACCGGGTTATTATTTCCTAAACGAGCCTACGTGTGTTATTAGCACAGGGGTGTTAAGTGACTACTCTATTTCGAATGTGAAAACTTTAAATAGTAATAATCAATTAACTTCAATTACATTTACAACTGAATACACTTTTCCTGCATCAAGTGTTACGGGTGATATTATAACTGTTAGTGGCTCTGCTATTGAATTACCTTCTGTAGCAGCAGAGGAAGTTAGGTCTTACTCTATATCCAACAGAGAAATTAATCCTAATGGAGAAACTAGAAGATTTACAGCTTTAGGTATTTTAAATGCCAATTGGAATCTTACGGTTAATAATGGCATATCTGACATTTACGATTATAGTAGTACCATTCCATCAAGCGGTGAAGATTTCTTTGATATTGTTTTTCCAGCTGGCAGCGGTGTTACATATACGTTTACCTTAACAGGAGATTTATTAAGCCCGTTTCCATTGCCTACAACATGGACTGTAATTCAAACAGACACTAATACTGCCCCTATTGCAGAAGCTCAAACAGTAAGTGCATTACACAATCATGATGCTTTAATTCAGTTATTTGGGTCAGATGCTGAAGGTAATGCTTTAACTTATATAATAACTTCACTACCTACATCAAATTTAGAAAGTCCTCCTGGTACAACTATAACAACAGTTCCTTTTACATTGCCTAGTAACGAAGTTACTTATAGCGCAAATAGTATTGGAAGCGATAATTTTCAGTTTAAAGTTAATGACGGCGTTTTAGATAGTATACCTCAAATTGTTACAATTAACACAGTAGCGGCTGTTACGACTATACCTATTGGTGTAACATATAACGGAAGCACTTTAGTTACAGGTCCTTCACCAGCTACAGTCGATGTTGGTTCCAGTGGTCCGTTCGGGAGAAGTACTACTATAAACATAGCTAAAAACGTAAATGGTCCTGGAGGTGGTACAGCTACGTCAGATTATGACATTATAATAACAGAAGACGCTGATAATGTTGGATTAAACCTAAAAGCTTATAACATACCTCCAACAACGGTTGTTGATCAAGGCGACGGTACAGTAGATATAACTTACTTATTCACTTTAAAAGTTGCAGACGGAGGTACTGTAGAATCTACAGATGCTATAAACATAACGGTAGGAGTATTTTACTACATATAAAAAACAATAAATGGGATCTATAACAATAAACTTCGCTAACAATATACAAGACTCCGTACAGGTAGGGGATACAGCTTATTACACAAATGATCCTAACGGAGTTGATATTGTGCAAATAGGTAAAATTACAGCAGTAGGTAATACAGCGATTGATGTTACTATACCTAACAATGTAGTAAGGCCTACTACAGCTTCCTTTATTTTATTCAGCAAAACCAACAAAGCAAATACAAGCGCTTTAAAAGGATATTATATGGAAACAACTTTAAACAATGACTCTACAGGAAAAATAGAGCTGTTTTCTGTAGGCTCTGAAATATTTATAAGTAGCAAATAATACGTAATAATAACACATAAAACAATATAATTATGCCAATAGGAATATTAAGCGCCGTTCAAGGTCTTTCAGGCATTGCCGGTGGCCTCATAGGTGGCGGAGCAAGAAGACGAGAACAAAAAGCGGCTCAAGCTGAATTTGACAAAAATAAATCTCGTATGGAAAGTGCGGATACGTCTAATTTGGCTGCTAATCAGGAAAACGTATACGAAGACTTAACTGTTAATACGCAGCAAGCTGACTTTGTTAATCAACAGCAGCAAGCCGGTATGGCAAATACTATGGACGCTCTTCAAGGCGCAGCTGGCGGTTCAGGTATTGCAGCGTTAGCACAATCAATGTCCAACCAGCAAGCGCAAAATGCGCAAAGCGCCTCAGCCAGTATTGGACAGCAAGAAGCCGGTAATCAAATGGCGGAAAGACAAATGGCTGGTCAGCTGCAGTCTCAAGAACTTCAGGGAGCTTATGCTTCTAGAGCTGCTGAAAAAGACAAAACAGATACTCTGCTTGGAATGTCCCAGCAAAGATTAGGTGCTGCGAATCAAGCTCAGCAACAAGCTACACAGTCTATACTGGGGGGTGTTGGTAGTATGGCGGCAGGGGTTTTACCACAAATACCAGGCTTAGGTAAAAGCGGCGACTTCTGGCAGGGCATGTTCGGTATGCCACCCGCAACAACAGTACAGGATTTAACGAAAAAACCATAATATGGCCAATAACGCATTAATACAAGGGGCTGCTCAAACAAGCAAGAAATTTTTAGATGTGGGTGCCGCGATCGGGGCGGGAATTGCAGCGGGAGACTCTACTGTTTCAGCAACTCAAACCCCTCTTAGAACAAAAGCAAACGAATCTATTCAGCAGAAAGTTAACGGATACATGGCAAAGATGAAAACCGACATGGATTTCACTAGCTTTACTCCTGCTGAAACTAAGTCTATGCGTGAATTTCTACTTGCTGAGCGTTCAAAGTACGCTGACGCAGCAAAGAGAGCAGCTCAGTTTACAGATGCTACATCTCCAGAGTATTTAGAAGCAGTTGATATTATGCAAGGTGTTAATAACAGTTTTACCAATTTAGCCTCTCAGTTAGGTGCTTACAAAAAAGGAAAAGTAGACTATGCTTCCGCAATGCAGCAAGGTTTGTTTTCTAACGGTAATGATCCTAGCAGATCCAGAGAGTCTATGATTGCTTATGGCTTTTACGATGGAGATGGCGACGGTAGAAGTGATTCTCGTTATGACTCTCCTTTTCAAATACAAGAAGGTGGAAACATCGGTTTTAAAGTTGACGGCAATGTTATAGATTATAGAGACATGGCTGAACCATTTGTTAAGGACACTAAGTTTTTAAATAGCTTAAACAAAGTGAGTGAAAACGCTTACAACAAAGGAGCTAGTGGAAAAAACGATAATCAATATGCGCAAGATTCATACAACCAGTCATTAGACAGCGCTTTGCAAAACGAAGATACCTTAAGATCTATCATATACGACTTTAAGTCGGAAGTAAAACTAGATGACGTAGGAAACGCCTTAGATGCTGGCAATATAACTATAGAACAAGCAAGGGAAAACGTAAAATCCAGACTACTTATAGCTAGAAATCAAGCTTTTGCAGATGGCTCAAGGGAATATAAAGCAAAGCAAAACAAAGCAACTCAAGCCGCTCTAACCCCTGCTCAGCGATTACGGTTAAACGATGTGCAGAGAAAACTAAAACTGCTTGAAAGCGGTAAAAAAATCACAGCTAGAACTCAAGGCAATAAGTTATCTGCTCAGGTAGTGAACCAAGGTGATAATCCTTACTACGAGATAACAGACGCAGCAGGCGACCCTCTTTATAAAGAAATAAGACCAGGAGAATATGTTGATTTAAAGTTTACTCTAGACGAGGTTATAGACAGATTAGATTTAAACGCAATAGGATTATAAAATTAAATAAAATTAAATATGGCATCAACAGACCCGATATATAAAATAAACAACAGAGAAGTACCTGCGTCTACTCTAAAGATAGCAGCAGAGCAGAACGGAGTAACTTTTGAAGAATACCTGGCTAAGCGTGGCGCTGTTTTAGTGCCGGGAAAGAAGACAGACTCTACAACTGCGGATCCGAATGTGGAGTCAGAAAATACGGGATCAACTTCGGCAGAAGATTTTTCGGTATCGAGGTTAGGTGATGCTGAAGTGCAATTGGATGAATTTGGTGAACCGGTTACTATAAAAGCCTGGGAAGAAGAAACTAACAGATACATTGATGAAAATCCAAACTTAACGGCTGATGAATTATCTGAATGGATAAATCGACCAGGTGGACCTACAGAATCTCAATACTCTTTTCAAGAAGAAAAAGAAATATTTGAGGCTAACAAAAAAGAGCCTAAACTAGATAATCCTAATTACAGTCCTAACGATTTCATTATAAGCTTATATGAAGATCCTGGGTTTAATAAAAACAAACCGGCTTTATCCGCTTATGATAATGAACTTGAATTTTTAAAAAATAAACAAAAAGATTATCCCATAATGTCCACAGAATCTGCGGATATACAATCTCAAATTAATCAACTTGAATATAACAAGCAAAACGAATTAGAGAATAATAGAACCGCTGCGTCTAGAACAAGAAATAACTTTACTCAAAAAATTAACGAAACTGACGCTTATTGGAATGATGGGCAAGCAAAGCTTCAAGCAGGAGAAATAACTCCAGAAGAGTTTGCTGCGGTAGAGCGTAACTATGCCAACAAAAGAGCAAACATATTTCAAAATTCTCTCGAAAAAGATAGATATGACGAGCAAACATTACTGCTAAAAGAAGTATCTACGGCTAAAACCAAAGATACTTATAGTAGTTTTGGCTCAAGCGACTTAGGCGAAAACAAAAAAGAACAAATTGAATTTGACCAAAAAGTCGAAGATGAAATAATAAATAAATTATATTCTGACAATAAATTAAAAGGTAAAACTCTTGATGGCAATCTTAATCTTGAGGGAAAAGAAATGCTTATTACCGAAGCAAAAAGTAAAGTACTGAATCAATCTTACGAAGAGTATTTAAACGAATACGATAAAGCTCAAGAAATAATATTTGCTGCAGACGAAGCAAGCTCAGTAACCCCTGAAGCCGCTACCGCTGCTCAAACTATATTGTATAACGCAGCTGATAAAATACAAACAACATCTACTAAACTAGCTTTTAATATAGGAGAGCAGGTTTTTGATAACAATTTTCAAATGACTGAAGATTTTATTGAATGGAGAGATAGACATATCGATGGTGGTTTTGTTGGAGGTACAGCAGATTTTATAGGCACCCTTGTCCAAGGAGGACAAAAACTCATTGGGGAATCCATTGTTGGTAGTGCTATTTGGTTAAATAGACTTGCTTTTACAGGTATGGGTACTTTTGAAGAAGATGAGTATTCTAGATTAGACATGGTAAGCGACATGTTTTCTAACTACAACTCATTTAATTACCTAGGAATTAGTCCTAAAGGCGGGAGTTTATCTGAAGATGGGATATCTTTTAGATCTGGTAGCAAAACTATAGCTAATATGTTACCTTTTACGATAGGAGTAGCGCTAGCTGCCCGTAAAGGTGATATGAAAGGTCTAAAAAACGCTTACTCTTTATTAAAAGGAATGGGGGCAAGTGCTAGCACCATAAATAAAATAAAAATGGGCGGGTTTGCTTTTAGAGCAACCGTTAATGATAATTACATGGAAGGTAAGCAAATGGGGTTAGATGACAGTCAAGCTCTTGCTTATTCAAGCATGGCATCCACTGCTACGGCTGTAGTGCAGGGTATCATGCCTGATGTAAATTTCTTTAAAACCAACATAGGTAAATCTATGTTAAATACCGTTGTAGAAAACTTAAAGAAAGCAACTACAAAAGAAGCTAGAAAAGCGGTAGGAAAGCAGTTTGTTAATAGTCTTTTAGGAGAGATTGGTGAGGAAGAGGCTGAATTATTACTTCAAGATATAGCTAAAATAACTGTAGGCTTAAGTAATGAAACCAAATTTACTGATTTTGACACTCAATTTGAAACCATAGGAGGAACAATCCTTTTAGCAGGTGGTACTTCTACGGTAATGGCTCCTACTCAATTTAGTAATTTTAAAAATAAAATATATAATCAATACAGAACTCAAGGTGCTGATATAATAAAAACTTTACAAGAAAGCAAAAAAGTTGTAGAGACTAAATTAAAAAGAGCTAGAACTCAACAAAGTAAAGACGCTGCTCAACGCCAATTAGACGAAATAAATTCGGCTATAGACTATGGAGGCGATATTATAAAAGCTATTAATGTTGCTCCTGATGTAATGAATGACGAGCAAATAGATTTGCTTATACAAAAAAATCAATTACTAGAGAGAAAAGCAAAAGCAGATAAAAGATACACAAAGGGGATTGATGCAGAAATTGAAGCTATTGATGCTAAAATAGAAGCTTCTCAAGTTAAGCAACAATCTTCAATTATAGAAGAAAGAACAGAAGCTGGTACTAAAAAAATAGCAGACGCTTTAGGTATTACTTTTGAAAAAGGTAACAAGGCAAAAATTAGTGAACTAATAGCTCAAGAAAATGCAGCTAGAGAAGAAAGAAACAAAGGAAAAAGCAAAGCTAATAAAGAAGATTTAATAAATGTGAATGAGGCTTTGGCTCAAAACGGATTTATTATACAAAATGCGGATGGCACTCAAACCATAGCGGTTAATGAAGACGTTGCAGGTACAAATAAAGCAGTAACCACAGCTCAGCATGAATTACTACATGGAGTGTTGCTTAAAACCATTACAGACAATCCTGGAGCAATAGTACAAATGGGCAATGCTCTTAGATCTGAAATTGATAAAATGTTACCTAATGACATTAGTTTTAACAATGCTTATATTCAAGGTAGACTCGAAGCTTATAAGGATTCTCCGTCTAGCGTAAAAGCTGAGGAATTACTTACTATATTTTCAGAAGGATTAACCCAAGGATTTATATCGTTTGAAGAAAACGCTTTTACCAAAATAGGTGATTTTATTCGCCAAGGGTTACAAAGAGCTGGTATGAATGTTACTTTTAATTCAGGTAGAGACGTATTTAATTTTATAAAAGATTTTAATAAAAGTGTAATTGAAGGAAAAGGATTAGGTAAAGGATTAACTAAAGCAGCTAAAGAAGGAGCAAAAGTTGGTAAAAAACTTGGAAGCACTAGTGCGTTTTTATATAACGCAAATTTTGAAGCAAACATACAAAATGAATACAATAGTTCTAAACTAGAATTACCTAAAAAAGCTTTAAAAATAGCTATGGCCTACAGGTCACGAGTACAAGAACTAATAAACAAATCTTCTAACGACGTTTTTGGTACCGCTGAAAAAGCAAACGCTGTTGAATACGCTTTAATTGGTAAAAATAACCCCAACAGTATATATAACACCGTGTTAAATTATGATAATAATTCCGGTATTACATTAGACGATACTATAGGTAAAACGGTTTCAGGTATTGGGGAAACTGCTGTTACTGAAAAATACTCCAAAGAAGGACCTAAATCTGTTTTGAACGAAATTAACAATTTAGTTCCACCTAGTGTTAAAACTCAAGCAGACTATTTTTCACCTAAAGTTTTTAATCCTATATACAATGCTACCTTACCAAACGGTGTTATTAGCAATTACATAAAGTCAAAATCACCTAGTAAAGAAGTTGGAGAAAAAGCTATAGCGGGAATACAAGATCGATTAGTTAACTATGATCCAGCGGCAGAAAGAAAGAAAGCTGGAAACAAAGAGCCCATTACTTTTGGCGAGTTTATATTCGCTAACACAAATTTCATTAAGTTAGATGCTAAAAAAGCTTTATTTAAAGAAAGTGAAGCCGCTAAGAAAACTACAGACTTAGATACTAAAGAAGCACAGAGTAAAATTGCTGAAGATGATGCTGTTAAAAAAGATAGACCTAAATTTAGGAAACTAATTGACAGTAGCGTTTTACCCGGTTTTACTATTAAAGAAATTGGCGGTAAATTAACTAAAGTTTTAAAAGTATTAAAATCTAAGCTTGATGCTAAAGTTTCTATAAACAAATCGGTTTCACCTTTAATCGCTGAGATAAAGAAAGCAATGGGTAAGCAAGCTGATATTGATCTTAAAAAGGCTATGGGTGGAAAAGCCGATGCACAACTACAAAAATGGTTGTTAAAGAATAAGAAGGCAATACTAGAGAACATGACAACCACTTGGTTAATGGGTGCGATTCCTAAGGCTATTCAAAAATCTGTGGGAGGTACGTATAAAGTGGATTCTAATGGAACAAGAGTTAAAGATTCTTATGGAGACTTTGTATTTGTACCAAACTTTACAAGTGATTGGCAAGGTAAGACTATAGATAGAGAGAAGACATCGACAAACAAGTTAGGAAAAACTGCTGGAGGAGATATAGTTAGAAGACTACCTAATATAGCTACTGCTTTAAGCGACGCTGACTTCGTTGGATCTGTATTACAGGATGTAAGTATAGATGCTGATGGCAAGATGACCTCAGGAGCTCCTATACGAGGTAAGAAAGAGTCTATGGCTAAAGCTATAGCTGAAGAAATATCATTAGAGATATTCAACAAAGAGTTACAAGACGAAAACAGTGAAGTAAGTAAAGCTTTTGAAAACAATCAAGCAGCTTTAGGCGTAGTTTTAGCCGACGCATTTGTAGAAGACGTAGCTAGACAATCTGAAAGAGGCACTGTTAAGTTTTCTATTTCTTCCCCTAAATTTAGACAAGCAGCGAGTAAGTTGTTAAGAAAAAGCTTAGACATAGGTTTTGAAGAAGTTGTAGACGCTGACGGTACAATATTACTTAGTGACGAAATATACAAGAGCAGTGAATTTGACGGAGTTGGTAAAGTTGTTAGAAGCGCTTTTGACCAAGGATTAGTTCCTGATGGTAAAGAGCTTAGATTCTTGCAGTCTATACAAGCTTCAGAAGTTATACCTCAGAGCGTTAAAGACTTAGTTAAAAGAGCTATCACTAAGAAGAGTGACATAAGTGTTAGGAAAGCTTTAGCTAAAGACATGAAAGTTGTAGCGAACACTTTAGGTTCAGATGTAACTAATATCATAGGTTATGATGGACTTGGTTTCTTCAATAGATTACTTGATTCTGCGGCTTCAAAGAAGGATAAAGAGACTGGAGAGGTTATACCTGGCGCTACTGGCGATTTTTATGATTTTTTAGTTAAGCTAAAAGAAGACCAACCTAAAAGTAAAAACCTTCCACTTGATTTAAGATTAGAAGATATTTCACCTATGAATTCTAAAACTGGAGTTATGGGTAAAATAAGTAGAATTTTAAATAAAGATATAACTGCAGATAATAAGATAGAGGAATACAAAAAATTAATACCAGAGATCGAAGCTGCTAATGTTCAAAACAAAATACTAGCTAATTACATAATAACGAATCTAGTAAATCTTGTTAAAGACGGCAGTATTTCTCCTCAGTCTTTTATAAGTATACTGCAGGCTCAGACTAATGCAACAGCTGGACTTAGATCTTTAACGGGTCTAAAGTACATAACCTTTAAAGATGGTCCTCAAGGAAACATGAAAGGCGAGCACTTAGCTGACAATGGTACTAGCATGTTCGAAATTGCAGAACTTGGGTTTGAAAATAACACAGACAAAGAACTAGCTTTTAAAGTGGATGAGATTTTAGAATTCCATGACCAATGGCTAGAAAATAGAGAAACGTTAGATCTTGTTGATGTTTTTGGAAAAAATAATCCTTACAAAGATTTAAGGATATACTTACTTCCTGAAGCGGACCAGTCTTTTGTATATGCTTATGACTTAAGGCCTGCGAAAGAATTAGTAGACGCAAGATCTGAAGCTATAAAAAATCAAATAAAATTTAGCAAAGCTATTGATTTTAAAGAGGTTAAAAACATTGAGACTCAGCAAAAGGCTATTAATAACGCTAGAAGTATTAAATGGTCTCAATCGCCTAAAAAAATACGAGTATTTGATTTTGATGACACGTTAGCACGTACTAAAAGTAATGTGCTATACACAATGCCTAACCTTGAAGGAGGTTTTAGCGAAGGTTCTACAAATTTA
>Ga0233412_10000193_pt1 | contig 35824 bp, 29 predicted proteins | sample Na_anoxic_4_MG_FD_180667 | JGI IMG/M metagenome (GOLD analysis project Ga0233412, IMG submission 180667) | Seawater microbial communities from Saanich Inlet, British Columbia, Canada - Na_anoxic_4_MG | ecosystem: Environmental > Aquatic > Marine > Inlet | place: Canada: British Columbia... | reverse complement strand
TTGATAACTATATGACGTACTGCTTGCAGGATTATCTAAACACAGGACTTGTTAAGAGTAAGTTCGTTAACCTTGAGGTTAGACAGTTGGCTTCAGATACATCTCACGAGTTTATTGAGTGGTGTGGTTTGGTTAGTGGACACCAAAAGAATGATAAGATATTCTTCGACACGAGAATGGTTATGCAAGATTTATACTTTGAGTTTATATCCGAGTACCCAGACTACGCACCAAAGGCTAAGATGACTATTAGTAGAACGAGGTTTTACAGATGGTTGATTACATACGGTAATTTTATTTCTGGTCAAATTCCTGTTGAGGGAAGAGACTCTACAGGTAGATGGATTATAATTAAGTCACGTGAAAAAGCAAAACAACTTACCATATGAAAGACAACACAGACATAGCAATGGAGAACTCCTTTAGGGTTATAATACTCGGTGAAGACTGGGGTGATATTCTAATCAGCGAGGAGCCATACTTTGCTCACGTACCAACGAAGAGGTTCCCAAGTATGCGGGACATCAATAACTTAATTGAATACTTTAAATTAAAGAAAGACTTAGATAAATGTGCAGCATTACAAAGATACATAGAGGAAAACCCGACTCAATAATCGAGAGACACAGTGGTTACTCTGACGAGCAGATGTACGAGAGGTGCAAGGTATCATATGGTGTAATGACCAAGACCCATCCTATAAAAGTTGGGAGGGGTAAGAAGGCAGTCACGTTGCAAAAGAGGGTATTCCCTTTAGATGTTGTGGCTGAAAAAAGAATAGTCGAAAGTCTTAAATATTATAAAAACAGAATGGAGAATCCAAGTAAAATAAAGTTCAGAGATTATCAGAACAAAATAATATCAAGTGGATCAGAGATACTATTGAAGCACGGATTCCTATACTTGACTATGGAGGTTAGGACAGGCAAGACGCTGACTAGCCTGGGCATAGCGAGTATTATGAAGAGCAGCAGGGTATTGTTCGTAACAAAGAAGAAGGCTATCAGTAGCATAGAGAAGGACTACGACCTGTTGAATCCTGAGTTTGATATACAGGTAATAAACTACGAGTCACTTCACAAGGTTGAAGACTTCAGCTTTGATGTGTTGATTCTTGATGAGGCTCACAGTATGGGTGCGTTCCCAAAGCCAAGCAAACGAGCGAAGCAGGTAAGGGATATAGTATCTAAGCACAACCCATACGTGATACTGCTGTCGGGTACACCAACGCCTGAGTCGTACAGTCAGATGTACCACCAGGTGTATGGCATACAGAACAATCCGTTCAACGAGTGCATAAACTTCTACAAGTTTGCCAAGAGGTATGTCAACGTGAAGCAGAGAAAGATAAACGGTCTGTTCATCAATGACTACCACGATGGTCTCAAGTCTATCGTTGACGATATGAAGCCATACATAATATCATTCTCACAGAAGGAGGCAGGGTTCAAGGTAGATACCAAGGAGCATATCCTTGAGGTTGATATGGACCCAATGACATACAAGCTAACGTCAAAGCTTAAGAAGGACTTGGTGATAGAGGGTAAGGACGAGGTGATACTTGCCGACACACCTGTAAAGCTTATGATGAAGCTGCACCAACTCTACTCCGGCACTGTGAAATTTGAGTCTGGAAACTCAACCATCATTGATACATCAAAGGCTGAGTATATATACGACAACTTCTGCCTACAGAAGATTGGTATCTTCTATAAGTTCAAGGAGGAGTTGAACGCACTCAAGGAGGTATATGGCAATCAGCTATGCACAGAACTTGAGGAGTTCGAGAACACAGACAAGACCATTGCCCTTCAGATTGTATCGGGCAGGGAGGGTATATCCCTTAAGCAAGCCAAGGCATTGGTGTACTACAACATTGACTTCAGTGCCACAAGCTATTGGCAGAGCAGGGACAGGATGACAACCAAGGAACGATTAGAGTCTGATGTGTATTGGATATTCTCAAAGGGTGGCATAGAGAAGGACATATACAAAGCGGTAAGTAAAAAGAAGGACTATACTGTTAGTCATTTCAAGAAGGATTTATTAACTTTAAAACATTAAATTTGTAATAGAATGACCGAGCAACAGATACAATCCAAGAGGATAAAGCAACTGGAGGATGAGGGGTACTACGTACTCAAGCTAGTGAAGACCAACAAGAATGGGATACCGGACATACTAGCGATACCACCAAACGCAGGTGTTATCTTTAGCGAAGTCAAGACACCAAAGGGTAGGGTGTCAAAGTTACAGGAGTATAGACTAAAAGAATTAGAAGGGTATGGATTTAGAACTGAAGTATTTAGAGGCTGAGACAAAGTGTGATATCGAAGACTGGTTCTTTGATAGGATGTCAGAGTATTCCATTGAAGATGCCTCTACTATTATAGGAAGCACCGTTACGATATTGGATGATCTACCATACTCAGAGGGGTGGAGTCAGGAGATATCAGGCGTGATAAAGAATGAGCAGCCTATATTCTTTGTGGTTGAATACGTTAAGCAGGAGAATGAAATGCCATCACTGGTCGATGTGTACGAAATAGAAATGGATGAGTACTTAGACTACATTAAAAAAAATCAAACAATAAATTATTATGAATCAAATAGAAATGTTAAACCTAAAGCAGGGGAAGATTGATAGGCTTCAGGCTATAATTAAATCAACACTATTCGTTGATGTAAAGAATGATAAGAACAGGAAACGCAATACCATAAACGCAAGATACATATACTCTGAGGTACTTAGGAAGGATGGGTTCGGATGCTCAGACATTGGCAGGTCAATATGCAAGAACCACGCAACCGTACTACACTACTGGAAAAACTTTGATGGGTTCTTAAAATCAGACAAAACATTCAGAGAAACCTTCGCACTGATAAGCAAAAGATACACAGATGATTATGATTATGTTCTTGATATGTCGTATGAAGAAATAAAAAAAGAAGCTTTTACTTTGAGAATTGAAAATAAAAAACTAAATTCGGAAACAGACAGACTTCAACTTGAACTACATTCTGTAAAAGAATCACTTAAAGTTATTCAAGAACAGGCTCAAAAGAAGATAGAACAAGAGGAGCGTCTAAATAAAATATACACTGTTATTAAGCAGCGAACAAAGAACGGAACTGAAGAAAAAGTTTTAAATAAAATAAATAATTTGTACAATGGTATATACGACTACTGATATTGACAAGGTGTTATCATACAAGACTTGGTCTAACAAGCGAAAGTCTGATGAGTTGTTGAGGATGGACTGCAATATGTATTGCAACCTAGGATTGGACTCCACAAATTCAGAGCGTACTGCTGTCAGAGTTGTGTCTCGAAAGATATACTCAGCTATAAAGACGGTTGATGATTCATTAGGAACTTTATTGATACAAACTATAGACCCTAAAAAATGATGTAATGGCACAGGACTTCTCGGTATTTGATATAGACAGGATCAATCATATAAATTACTTGATGGATAGGATAAACGACTGCTCTAATAACATATACGAGGCTCTTGTTGATAGGGAGTTCGAGGACCTGGCAAAAGAAATAGCTATCCTTGAATCGATACTAAAAGAAATATCTGAATCCATAGATGATGAAGTATAACTACTCGCAATTTGCATCTGAAAAACAGCTATATGAATTCGTTAAGGAGTTCTATATAGATGACCTAGCTAATTCAGAATCATCCACGAGTAGATACGATTGCACATCGGAGAAGTATAATATAGATATTGAATTAAAGTGCAGACGCAAGCACTACGATGAGTTGTTGATAGAGAAGTCTAAGTACGATTCATTAATCAAGCGTTCAAAAGAATTAGGTACTACTGCGGTATATATAAACTCTACACCTGAGGGGGTGTGGGGTTTTTATTTGAATGAGTGTGACATCGAGTGGTCCACAAGGCACCTGCCTAAGCAGACAGACTTCAGCCGGAGGCATAGAGTTCCAAAGGTTGTTGGATACCTCAACGTAAACGATGGCGTTGATTTACTTTCTCTTCTTCCTTCTGTTTAACTTATGAAGCTTTGACTTCTTGAATCCATCAGTGGCGTAGTAAAGCTTCACCTGTTTATCGGTGAAGACCTTACCACTTGGACTGATGTTTTTATTTCTTCCTATCTTCTTGAACGGCATAGCTTACTTGTTTTTTCTTTCCTCTCTAGCTGCTTTTCGTTTCTCTTTAGCTGCTTCTCGTTTTAATTTTTCCATCTTTATTATGTTCTTGGCTTTACCAAACGTCTTTCTCCAGGCAGCAGGGTCTTCCTCCTTCAGTTTAGTTTCACTGGTGTATCCTGTACCCTCAAGTAGTTCTTTTCTAAACTCTCTAACAGGGTCTGAACTTGAAGTTTTTCCATACCCCGGTCTATAAGATTTACTAACACCTATAAGATCGTACATATTTTCTTCACTGTAATCTCCTTCTCCAAGAAGTTCATATAAAGCGATTGGTGCATCTAATTGCGCTCCTACCATTATTTCAGCAATAGGCAACACTGAATATACAATTGATTCACTTTCATCTAAATCTTTATATATTCTACTCATATCTTTGACTAAAGAAAGAAATGGGTTAACAGTATCTGATAGAGGATTCCTTTTGCCAGTGGCTGTGTTATAAGCATATTCTAAACCAGTGCCTATGAATGGTATATAGAATGCTATGTTTAGTCCAGTAGCAGCTTTGAAGAGTGCCTCGTAAGCAGCTTCATTTTCATCGTCATCTCCAAAAAGTAATGCAGGTGAATAGGATGCGAGTGTAAACAAAACGTTACCTGCAGAATAGTTTACAAGAAACTTTTTTATATCCTTACTCTTTGGAGGTTTTCCATCAGCGATAGAGGTAACCATAGAATTTCCAGATTGTGCTACATTATTCATCATTAAGAACATAGAACTACCAAACATTGTCATAGCCCTAGAAAAAGGATCAACCCTTCTTTGTAGACCACCTTTCTCCGTTGGTCTTTTTGTTTGCTGAGTTGTATTATAATTATTGAACATTCTTAAAGCTTCCGCTTTGCTCATCCCATTTTTTATATTTCTATTATATACAGCCTTGTATCCCAATATACCAAGTATATCACCAAAAGCAGTAGCAAGTCCTGCAGCCTTTCTCCACATTCTCTTTAATCTTCTTACTGGTAACTCAGCTATTCTACCTCCAGATTCAATACTTTGTATATCTCCTTCTAATCCTGATGTTACACGCTCATCAAATCCTGCAGACATTTCTCTTGCTTCTCTTATTTGTCTTGGTAATGTACCTATAACTCCTGAGTAGTCCAAAGCTAAACCAATTAATCGACCCCCAGGAATATTTTTTAATACTGGACCCGGCTGATAGTCTGGATATGCATATATAACTGAAGATGCTTGTTTTACTACTTGAATTGCTTTGAATGCCAAGGCATATCCTGTATATTTTCTCTGAACTTTATTTACAATGTCATCGCTTACATTAGGTCCTGCTTCTGGGTTGATTGAATATGATAACATTTCATCGAACAAGACTTTCATTCCTGATACATCTAAAAGGTTTTGAATAGACTTGTCTTTTAATATGGAATTCATCTGCTTCACATCCAATGCATAAGCCTTATACTTCTCCATACTTTTAACGTGATTGTCAAGAACAGATGTAAAGTCTATCTGTTGAGACAAATCAACTTCTGAATTCATATCCATACGTTCTGAAAGTGCAGTCATACCGTATTCAGCATTAAACTGTTTTGAAAAGTCTCCTTTGAAAAAGTCAACCATATCAGCACCTGAACTTACAGTTTTAGTAGGGAAATAGTTGTCTACATAACCAAGGTTAATATCATTAGCCTGAACATACACATCATTTATTTCATCAAAGTATTGGTTGCTTAAGAAGTCAACTACTTGGTCTACAAGGGCTTTGTTCTCCTGCCCAATAAAAGTTTTTATTTCTTCAATGTTTATACCTTGAGCCTCAATTTTTTTTCTCTGTACTTCATTTAAGGATAGTGCGTATATACGCATAGCCTGATTTTTATTTAGAGTTAATTTGTATTCTTTTTTAGTTTTTACATCTTTAGCTTTGAAATCTTTTGACTCCTTTGACTTCAATGATCTCTTCCATTTTTTCCAGTCCTTGTTAAATATGGATTCAGTCATAGCGTCAATCTTTCTTGTTGTATTTCTACGACCCTTAGATGCGTCTTCGATAAGAACATTTAGTCTTTCATAAAATGTTTTCACAAACATACCTTCTTTGTTCCTGTCAAGTATTCTAGTTATTGTTCCAAAATGATCTACGTTATTTCTAATAAATCTTATATACCCATTGCCCTTAAGTTTCTGTTCTTGCCTAAATGTGCCTAAGAAATTTTTAACTCTATTAAAAAGACCAGTTTCAGAAATGGATTTATTAACATTATCTTTCCTTCTGTTTAAACGGTTCTTACTTAAAGGTTCACCATCCTCATCAAACAGTACATCAAAGTCCTCTGATATTTGTTTGTTAAATTTTTCCTTTATAGCATTTGCTTTTTCTTGTCTTAGTTGTCTTCTGTTATTAAGCCTTGCAATAGATTCTTTACGAGCAATCTTTACTTCTTCAAGTATTACCTCAACTTGCTCTAAGTCCATAGACATTAAATCTGAAAAAGAGTCAATAGCAAGTTGATTATCAAGTGCAGTCTGATATTCTAAATTAAGCTTCTCATTATTAGACAGCTTTTCTAATGCCTCTTCATATTTTTTGTTGTTGTCTTCTATGAATTTAGACAATCCATCAACGTCCTTAGCCTTAACTAAATCAAGAACTTTTTTAACGGAGGAGAAATAACTTTGACCATATGAATCCAATCCTTTTCCTCTTCTTTTTCCTGATTCAGTTCTTTTAAATTTAGCTTTCTTCTTTACTATAACAGAAATCTTATCTATTAAGTTGTTCTTTATTTTTTCTCTTGCCTTTTCAACTTCGTTCAGGACCTTCATCATCTGTCCCTCAACTTCAGATGGTCTTTTAGTATCGTTAACTATCTTTATAAGCTTCACGATATTTGCATTAGTATAGTTGTCTGACTTAGGAAGTAATGTTCTTATTGCTGATCTCATTAGTCTTTGAATAGAAGCTATACTCTTCCCGGCTTCTTTCATATCTTTAATCCTTCTTCTAACTTCAGCTATTTCTTTGGTAACATTTTTGTTTTTTCTAATTCCAAGCTTTCTATCTAAAGAGTTTTCCAATTCTAACTTTACCTGTTCGTCTTGTATTTTATATATAGGATTATCCTTTAATAATTCCTGAGCCTTTTGCCTAACCTCAGACATTGTTTTAGATTTAGCAAACTTGTTCAAAGCTGTTTTTATCTCATTGAATAATTTCTCTCCAACAATTGCTCCTCCTTCAACATTAGCAAATTCTTTTGGTAATGAAGTAAATAAATCAATACTGACTTCAAGTGCTTGGTTAATATCCTTTGCATTGAATCCTCTTTCTTTTAATATAATCTTTATACTTTCATCTGAAATTCCATTCTCTCTTCCTTTACTTATGATTGATGACATAGACATTACCTTTTGTTGTCTTTGCTTTGGTTTAGACTGTGTATCATCAACTTGCTCACGAGACGTAGGGGTGGTTACTTCCGAAGATACACCCTTAGATTGTACTGAATCTGTTTTGTCTCTTCCTCCATCTGTTGAGGACTTACTTCTTTTAAATTGTAGTGCGACTTCTGAGTTGACTCCTTGCTCTCTAAGTACTTCTTGGGCTGCTGTTTCATAATCTGTTTTTTCTGATGATTTATTTACTGCTTTATATAATCGGTACAAGTCTTTTTCGTTGTACCATACAATTGCTTGAATGTCTGCTATATCTAATTTAGGAAAACCTCTTTCTATTAATTTATCTTGAACTTTTTTAACAACATCTCTCATTGTATTTCTTTCGTTACCGCCTCTTGGAATATCCTGTAAAGAACCTGATAGATTTTTAAAATGAGTATTGGCTACGATATTTAAAGGAATTTTACTTTTATACCCACCGTTTGCATAATTTTTAGTAATAGTATTTAACCATTTATCAAACGCTTTCCCACCTTTTAAAAGTTCTGCTTTATTAAAACCATACAAAAGATCGCTACCTTTGTATGATTCTATAGCTGATAATGTATTTTTCTTACTACCTTCTGTTTTATCTTTAGCGACAACATTACCTGTGTATCTATTAAACATTCTACTAAACCATAAATCGGCAGTAAGCGTATCAAAATCTCCATTAAGATTACCCCAAAAACTACCTATTTTTGAGCCTAGCATAGCCATTGCTCCTGTAATTTTAGTTGTTTTGTTCTCTCCGTTAATTTTATATCCTTCTGCTTCCCATTCTTTTACTGTTTTAGTTTCCTGTAGTTTGTTCTTATAATTTTTCCACCCTTTCTTTTTAATAATCTCAAAAGATAATGCTATGTTTTGTTTAATAATATTTCCTGATTTACCTGCGTATTTTCTGTCGGGTAATTTATTATTATTTTTATAATAAGTATAAGCCTCGTTAGCCTGTCTAAAGTTTATTCCTACACTATTGTTTTGAGAAATTAAAGCTACCAACAATGTAAACTCCAAATGAGGCTTACTATCTGAATCGGAAAGTTCAGGATGAATCCTGGACATTAACTCCATAGCCGATTTAGTTTTTAAGTCATACCATCCTATCCCTGAGTCGTCTTCCTTTAATTGTAGTTCAGCATCATCAGTCATCGCTTCTGCAATTTGATTTAACTGAGTATCCGTATACTTCCCATCTTTTGGAAGAGGAATATAAAAGCCTTCTTCTTTTGCTCTTTTATCAAACGCCCTCCCTAACTCTATAACTTTAGTCCTTCCATTGTCCATTCTTTTAGGATTCAAAGAATTTGGGTTAGAAAACAACTCTACTGAACTCGCTTTCGATGCAGTTTTTATAAGTTCATCGGCTAACTGTTGTCTTGAACTTACTTTTACTTCTTCGGTAACTTTAGAATCTTGACCTTCTTTTTCTAAAGTCTGAATGTCTGACTCCTCAATAACCTCACCTGTTCTAGTCTTTCTTGATATTACATTTAATAGGTCAACAACATCAGAATCTTTTGCTCCGAAGTCACTTCCTAATTTAATACCAAACTTTTTAGCTATACTCTTTAAGAAATCTACAATTATATTTTTAGATGGTCTGTTAAGCTGTCTATATTCAGAGGAAAGTATACCTACTAATTCCGCTAATCTTTCTTCATTTTGTAACTCACCCTCATAACTCTTAGCAAAAGCTTCAATTCTTTTTGAAATATCACTGTCTTTTGGTAGAACCTTTAAAACAGACGATACCATCTTCTCTGATGCTATTGCAATATCTGGATCGCTTTTTATTTTATCCATTAATACTGCGTGAAATATTTCGTGTGGTACTGTAGTCTTTGTAGCTTTAGAAAGGTTAACGTGTATGGTGGTATTGTTATGATTATATTCTGCTCTACCATCACCAAGCTTTGCATACTTTAAATAATCCTCATTGGTTTCGTGAAGTATTATTTTAACATTAGGTAATACTTTAGAAATAGACTTTGCTGCAAGTTTAGATATATTAACCACATTATCTCTTAATGGGTTGGTATTTTTAGAACCATCTTTACTTCGGTTCAATGTAATGTTCTGTCCTTTTTTGAATAATGAATCAATATCATTCTGTTCTTCAATTGTTACGTCCTCACTAGTAACACCTTCCTCAGATATAGTTGGTTCAGTAAACTCTTCAGAAATCATTTTTCTAAAGTCATCCAATTCTTGTTGCTCCTGATTAGCAGTTTCAATTTCAGTCTCTAAAGCCTTTATTCTTGTTGTTTCTGCATCATACTCTACAGTCCCTTCTTCTATATTTTGAATGTCTACTTTGCTTTCTTCAAGCTTTTCTTCAAGTACATCTAAAGGTTGCTCTGCCAGGTTATCAAAACTAAAAGTTTCGGCTTTTCTTCTTGGTGTTACATCTTCCTCAGCTACAACCTCCTCAGCTACAGTTGGTTCAGCAACCTCCTCAGCTACAACTTCTTCACCTACAACTTCTTCACCTACAACTTCTTCAGCTATAATCTCCTCAGCTACAGTTGGTTCAGCAACCTCCTCAGCTACAACTTCTTTCTTACCTAACTCAGTTAATTCGTTGTCTATCTCTGTGATACGTTCCTTCTCCTTAACGACTAAGTTAGGCTCCTTGCCCTCAACCTTAGACTCCAAGTTTCTCTTCTCTACTATTAAGTTGAAAGCTTCTTTGGCATCACTCGTATTTAAGTTGTCAGGTATCTGATCAAATATCCCTTTAGCGTATCCTATACCATCAAGTTTAGATTGAGCATCCTTCTCGGTCATTTTACCTAATGCAACTTGGGTATTCAACTGAGCCTCATACGTGCTGTACATATCTCCTTTTGTTGCAAAGTCATACATAACTTTAAAATCAACGTCATTCAGACGGGTTTTTTCATTAAACCCTTCTGCTACTGCTCTTGTTGCCTGACCTGCTGTGTTAGCCATAGCACCACCAATAACTCCCAACTTAAACGCTTCTGAAGTAACATCATATATTGCATTATAAGTACTAGCTACTTCAAAATAATCCTTCCCCTTTATGGCATTGTATGAATTCTTTAATGCAACATTATATAGTTCTTGAGCCGCTTCTGTACCCCCTTCAGCTAAAGGTGCTGTAGCTAAACCTAGAAGCCTTTCGTTTAATGTTGACTTTGCATTTTTGTTAATTGTATTAGAAATAACTTTTGCGCTTGCCCCTTTAGGTATTTCAGAAAATGTTTTGTTTATTATCTTTGCAGTTAAAGTTTTACCTAAAGGAGTTTTAGAAAACGCTCTGCTTAATCCAAGTTTTTCTAATAGGGTTGATACACCCGCATATAGTGCAGACATAGTTTTCTTCTCCCACTCTGGTATATCATCAAACTCTGGTGATGACATTAGATTTTTGTTTTCAGAGTAAAGCATACCATATATACCTGCTGATGAAGGTAATCCACGTAGTGCCGCACCTGTCCTTTTAAATCCTTCTTGAGTAATTTTTGATGCAACCGTACCAACTCCCGGAGCAATAAGACTTCCTGTAGCCATAGCACCAATCGAAGATAACAATCCAGTTCCTGCCTTAAACAAATCACTTCTATCTTTACTTGCTATATACTCATCTGTAATAATCCCTGGGACCAAATCTTCAGTTGCTCTCTGCTCGTATGTTTGACCATATATGTCTTTCTCAGTGTCACCCATAACAAATCCTGCAAAACCTGCGCCTCCAGATAAGAATGATTTAGTCATAGCACCTAAGGTAGAACCTCTCTTTTCTTGAATTGCAAAGTTTACTGCTGCTGACTGATTTAAGTTTATCTCTATGTCCTGTAATGACTGTTGCTCTTCGTTTAGTGCATTTACCTTTGTCTTTAGTTGATTTACTAGATAGTTTCTTTTATCTAGGTTTGACATAGGTCCAAGAACAGTTTCAAACTGTAGCGCCTGAGGCTGTCTTCCTAGTGCTATACTTGCATCTACTTCGTTTATTTGACCAACAATATTATCAGCTTCTTCATTTAGTTGATTGATTGTTTTTCTTTTATTAACAATCTGTTTATTTTTTAAGTATATATTTTCTTTGGTGTTATATGCAGGAAGTAGTCTTGGATCATATTTTACAATCTTATCTTTTTCTCCAATAACACTTAACATTTTTTCTCTAGCTTCTATTATACCTTCTTTAGCCTCAGGTGTGAGACCCTCAAAATTATAATCCAATGGTATATTGCTTATAGCTTCTTTTGTTAATTGTTTTTCTTTTTCTTCAAAACCTCCTTTTGGACTTCCAAATATAGATTCTAACACACTTGTTACAGGACTTCCTCCAACAACACGCTCTTCTGTAAATGCAGTTATATCATCAGATAACAACCCAAACTTTACAGCATCATAATAATCTTTAACCGCTTTGTCTTCCTTATACGACTTGATACTAAGTTCTACAAATGTAGATGCTAATTCTTTTTCTCTAAAACGACTATATTTATCTCCTGCATCTAAGTCAATTCTTTTTGACTCACCTGTAAGTTTGTTTGTTATCTTTACTTCGTCAGTACCTGCACTAGACTCTTCAATTGTAAATATATCTGACTCAGGACCGGGCAATGATTTTAGAAAATTACTTAGTTGAGTTACGTACTCAGTTTCTGATTGGTCCTTTTTAAATTTAACATCATTGAATTCATTTAGCTTTTTTACGTTGCTTCTGATTCTTTGATTTTCTTTATACTCCTCTGTATCAGTATCTAAACCTGCGATTACTCTGTCATATCTTTTAGAAAGATTTATGTCTGTAATTGGTTTAGACTCTTTATCCTTGATAAGTTTGTTTTTTATCTCATCACTCTTTATAAAAGACTCTCTTGATAGTTCTTCAGCCCCTTCGAATTGGTCTTCCTTAATCTTATCTAAGTATGATATTACAGCTTTCTTTTCTTTATCCGCTTGTAATTCTACGTCTTCTATTTCTTGTCCTGAAAGAATCTTAGTCCAGGAACCATAGGGACCTTCTGATTTTTGAAATCTAGTTATATCAGATATCGCATTTCTATTTAACTCGGCAGTTCTTGTGCCGTCAGGATCATCAAGTGGTATGTAATTGTTTTGAGTTTTATCCCCAAGGTTTATTAGGTATGAACCGTCAGGTTGCTTCTTGTACTTTGCCCCTGGTCTACCTGCGTATGTGTATGTCTGCTCTGCTAATTTAGTTCTGAGTTCTTCATCCTTCTGAAGTTCAAAGTCTTGAGATTCTTTATACGCCTCATCTCTTCCTTGCTGCGTAGACAAATCCAAAGAAGAATCTTCCGATACGAAGTCCAACCCACCTTGCTTCGGAGCCATTGCTTCTGCCATCTGCTCCTGTGCTGTCGGCTCCTGTGCCATCTGCCCCTGTGCTGTCGGCTCTTTTTTTTTTACTGAACCCAATGCATCTTGTACAAACGTTTCAAATGAAGCGTCTGTTTTCATCTTACTGTATGCTAAATTCTGCAAATCTACACTAGATTTAAAATCTTGTACAAACGTTTCAAATGAAGCATCTGTTTTCATCTTACTATATGCTAATCTTAATAGTTCTTCGTTCATATGTTTTTGATTTTAATTGTATTCAGAATTTGAATCTCCAGTCACAACTGTTCCTGCTGCTTGACCTTTTCCTTTGCTTTGAATATTGATTTTTTTCGCAGCGGTCTCTGTTAATTTCTTATCTGACTTTGCATAGTTTTTAAGTGCATCAATTGCTTGTTCTAAACCTTTACTATTAGTTAAGAAATTTCCTATTACAGTTTCACCATCTAAAATGTTAACTCCTGCAGAACCATCATATTCAACTTGGATTCCTCCCAAATTAGGAATCTTATTTACGAATGACTTCACTTCATTAACAACATCACCAACAGTCTGATCAGGTTTGCTGTCGTAAGTTAAATTATCTATATAATTTACAGCTTCTTCAATTGGATCGACTTTTACAGGTTGAGTGACAAATGAACTTATATCCCTATCAAGTTCTGATTTACCCTTATCTTCTCTAATCTCTGCTCCTATCACTGCATCTTTGAAGGTTTGATCATCGAATGTCTTATCTCCTCTACCAAAATCCTCATATATAGAAATAACAAATTCTTCAGCAGTTTTATTACCAAATTCAATTGTTCGTTTTTCACCGGGTTGACCATCCTTCCCTTTGTATATAATCGTTACCCCATCATTAGTTCTAGTAGCATCAATTATATTTTCGTTACCTCCTACCAATTGGTCTAATGATGTTTGTGCCTGATCCTCAGTTCCTTGGTACACATTTAAAATTGTGTTAGCAAGTGCCTTTCCTTGTTTCTTTAATCCTCTTTCTGCTTTGTAATATTTTTGTTTAGAAACATCTGGAGATGATTTCATACGTTGTACTTGAACAGTTCCCTCTTCCTTAAGCATCATACGAGCCTGAGTCTTTAACGCTCTCTCTGCATTTGCTTCCTGCTCTTCAGTCAATTCGTATACAACTCTACCGTTCTCTGTCTTTGCAAAAAGAATATTCTGCTTTCTCTTTCCGTTCTCATCCAATAAATCGTCAGGGTTATATGTAGTGGTATATACCTCACCGTCCATAGTGGTTTTATTAAAATCCAAAAGTACAGAAGCACCATTGTAAGTACCACCCTGTAATTGGCTCTTTGCCCACTTGTCGCTTGCCTCTTCAAATAAACTAATAGACTTAAGGTCATCAACACTAACGCCTAACTCCTCAGCCTTCTTAGCTATCTGCTCATCCGTTAGACCATCTAGTCCGCCTGCCTTTCGTACAAACGTTGATACCTTTTCAATAGTACCTGATTTATATGCTGTACCCATAGATGTAACAGCCTGTCTAACATCAGGCGCTAATCTATCAGTCCAATCTTCAGCAGCACCTACAACGTCAAAGTTTGTTACTGTTGTTCTAATCCTGTTTCTTAAGTTTGATACAGACATTAAGTTTGCAGGATTTGAATCTGGTATAAGTGGTCCGTCTGGATTGTTCGGGTCCTTAATCATCTTTGCAGCAGCTACGTTTCCTGTTGCTGAGTCAATCACAAGTCTTGCTCCGGTGAAGTTTGAGAATCCCTCAACGTTTTCCATCATCTCAAGAGTAACCTTAGATAGACGCTTTCCGTAAGGAATATCATCGCTATTCAAAGCCATCTTCTTAGAGAACTCCTTCTGATACTCTTCGTATAAGCTAAAACCTATATCCGTTCCGTCAACTAAGTTTTGTCTCATAAGCGTATACTGAGAAGGCTTAAGTTGACCTGACTTAAGTAGTGTCTCTTGCATCAGCATCTGTTGCTGAAGGTCATCAGCAAATGCTAATGCCACCTTGTTTACTTCACCGTTCTCACCCACAGGCACATTGGCTACTATCTTCTGATACTCTCTTGTAGCTTCATCTATGGCTGCTTTCTTTTCTTCACGAACCCTAGCCTCTTCGTTCAACATATTGCTGAAGTTGCTTCCAACCTCTGCCCAGTTGATTTGATTCTCAGCCTCTCTTTCTACGTACTTATATGCTGTTGCCATTATTTACTTTATTAAGTTACCTGTTAGGTTATAAGGATCAAATGAATAAGGATCATACTCACCCATAGGAGAAATCAATCCGCTTTGAGTGAAAGGCATAGAATTAGGTATAGCTTGTACTGGAGTGTTAACTTGTGGTGATGTTACCGCTGCTGTACCTGCCGGGTTAGGAAGCATAGTTCCTTGCATATACCCCTTATATATATCCGTGTATACAGGATTGTTTTGTAATCCGAGTAATGCGGGTTTACCTGCGCCTCGCTTCCATCTTCTGAACTGACCTCTGCTCATCATCTCAAAAGGAATATCTGAAAGACTTCTCTGTCCTCCTGCATAGTTTACAGTCTTGTCTCCGAAAGCACCTTGTATAGCTGCTTCTCCAAACGCTGCTTGCTGTGCCGCTAAGTCTTGTTGGTATAGAGGAACCATACTTATTCCCTGACCTACTAAATTAATAGCACCTTCAATACCTTGAGCCTTAGCTGCTTGCATCGCTTCTTGTGCCTGTGCTGCCTTTAACTGCTCACCTGCTACCTCTTCTAAGTCCAATCCTACACCCAAGTCTCTAAGCCTTGACTCTTCCTCAAGTATTGCCGCCTCAATGTTTGTCATCTCGTCAGCCATTGCGCCTCTTATCTTTGCTTGTCCTGCCTGTTGTCCTGCGTAAATTCTTCCTGCTGTTGCTGCTGCTCCTCTTTCACTCTCAACTCCTGCCTGTGTAGCCATAGCACCCTGAACCAACATAGCTTCTCTTTCCAAGTCGTATGCTTCCTTCTTGATTGCCATTTGCTCGGCATAGTTAATCTCAAGCTTCCCTCGTGCCTCAGCCATTGCCTTGTCAGCGTCTCTCTCCGCTTGCTCCATTAGCTTTCTCTGCTTTGCCGCCTGAGTAAAAGACATTCCAGTAGATACAGCCGTTGAAGCTAAACCTCCTACCGCTGCTATTGTTGTCATTGCTCCCATATTATAAAGCTTTTATCATTTCACTTGTATAAGAATCTCCTTGTGTATATCCTAATTTTTCATACGTCTCTTGTAAACTCTTATGTTTTATTAGAGCGTAACAAAACTTAGAACCGTTTTTCTTTGCCAAGTTTGTTAATGTTTCTATTAATAAACCAATAGCATTTCCTCTATGTGGTTTTTTTCTGTATTCTTTATTTGATATAATAAAATCAACCCAAGCAACCTTAGAGTTTGTTATGTATAAGTATCCTGCACAAACAGGCTCACCATCATCCAAAACAATTATACCACCCTTACCATTGTCAGGTAAAAAATCTTTTACAGGTGCTGTCCATCCCCAATCACTCCACCACTTCGTTAAGTGAGTTTCGTAGTCTTCCTCGGTCAGTGGTCTTATATCAAATATCATTTAACAACAAAGATAATAAATTTAAGGAAAAGATTTCATTACTTCGCTCTCTGCGGCAAATAATTCTACCTTCTCAGTGTTGTTGTTTGTCAATGTGAATACACCATAGTGTCCAAGTATACCGTGAGACTCTGATACAGCGTTCTTTATATACAGCATATACTCAGTCTGAGTAGGTGCAGGCTGCGCCCCCGTTATGGTATTGTCTACAACTATGTTGTTTATTCCTGCAGGCAAGTTCTGATTGACCTCTGTTACCTGACCCAATAATAATGGATTAGGATTGCCAAAGTAAACCATATCACCAACACTAATTATATTCCCTATATACAGGGTAGTTGGAAAGTCTACAGTAGTTACACCACCCACGACACCTATAGCTGAACTTGTACCTAAACCATTCAGTGACCTAAGGGCATACTCATCTACGCCTGCAGGTACATCCCCTGAGTTTCTAACAAACGCAAAGAAAGCACCCTCCTTCTTTTCAAACCAAGTTGAATCAACGAACCCTGAGTCCTGCTGATCGCTAGTCAAAGTAGCTGACCAAGCGTCATCACCCTCTAAGTTGATGGTCTTAAATAACTTATTCTCAAGTGGTTGAGCGTTAAATACAGACTTCAAAACTGAAGGGTAGTTATCGCCATAGAAGTTATTTCTTACATCGTTCGTATTGTGTCTGTAAAGATTTCCTGACTTGAAGGTATAAAAGTAGTTGTTCATACCTATCATAAAGTCTGGAACGTAAGAATAGAACGAAGGGAATCCCTGAACTCCCGAATCATATGTTAGTGTGTATTCTGTATTTTTATCTACTTGGCTCATATATTATTTTTATTTATGGATTTCTCAAATCCCATATCAAGTATAGGTAGTCACCATCGTTACCCGAAGGCATAGTGAATGTTGCCTTGATATAGTTTGGTTGACCCGATAAGTTTGGTGTTATTCCAGTCGAAGCATTAATCAAATCACTAACCGAACTTGCAGTATTCGGATAGTTTGTTGCTGTTCTCAAGTATCTAAATGAATTGTTTGCATTATCAAAATTAGCAGTATCTGACTGAAACTTGTTAAATGCCAACACTACATTAGAACCATCTGGAGGAACAGAGCCTTGACCCTGAATTCCAGTTAGGGAATTGTATCTAGTAACTACAGGGTCTGTTGTTCCTGTAGCAAACTGAACAGGGCTTGATGTAAGCGGTGAAATAAAAGTGCCATCCTGATATCTGTACTCGCTATGGAATGTAAGAGTTGCGTCATCTGCACTTGTAGCAATAACTTCAATTACAGTTATCTCCTTAGCATCAGGACACTCAACCTCCAATGTAATTTCAACTATATCAGTTGGTGTTATTGTAACGTTTATCTCAGTGGCGTTTATAACATTTTTATTTATTGTCTGCGAACCACTTGCAGTTTGATTGGTAAGGCTTGTAGTTACACCGTTGTAAGTGATGTCCACATCAAACGTACCTGTTATCTTAGCTACAGTCCAAGTTATATCAACGTCACCAACTCCACTTCCCATCTCAAAGCACTCATCAAATATATCTGTAGATGAAATTGTAAGTTCCATAGATATACCACAGTTTACACAAGCCTTTGGCATTGGTACTAAGTCTTGGTTTGATGATAGTACATACTCGTTCATATAAGGATCGAACCCACCTAGCTTCTGTGTTTCAAATTGTACTAAGAACAAGTCTCTAAACCAAGTACGCATACCCAAAGTGGATATAACTTCTAAACTATCTGAACTGTAAGATGATCCACTTAACTTTAATACAACACCCCTCTTTGCGTCTGTGAAGTATCTATCGTCACCATAAGACGAAAAGCTTTCAGGGTTATGGCTTATACCAAACTCTTCAATTCTTGCTATCTGATTGCCTAAAACTTCAGGTACTGACAGCAATAGGTTACCTGCACCTGCATCTGATAGTATATTCGCACCTGTGAGTACGTATGATATCTTATCTTCTTGTAGTGTAAGTACATCCTTCTCTCTTCCGTGTAGTATCTGTATAGGACCAAAGGACTCCTCTAACGGCTTAAAATTCAACAGACCTCCATTGAACTCATTTAGTTTGTTTACGTTCGACTCATCGCTGTATACACCGCTATAGGTAATGTCAGCAAATCTTCTAACTCTTCTGTAGTCTTGAGCCTGTGTAGACGTAACTCTATTCCCAAGGTTGAAGTCCTTGCCTAATATACTATCTCTAATCTTATAGCTTTCAACACCATTACCAAAGGAGTAACAGTTAAAGAACCCTGTATCACAAATCGCAGGCTGTCCCGTTGATAGTATCTGATTCTGTATGTCTCCTAAATGTGTACCTGAAGGTATTGACGTAGAAGTAAGAGTTACATTCGCAGGATTCGTTGGTGGTGTAGCTGCACTTCTTACTACACTACTACAAACAGCAACAAATGTTACTGGAGGACCACTCGGAGCAGGGTTACTAGGAACCGTTATCTGTTGTGGTAAACCATTTATATCTGTGTAGTCATAGACCAAGTCGTTAGGGTCTTGGTTTAGTACTGACACATTACATATATCGTCAGAGGTAACCAATCCAAATGTCTTAGAACTTTCATACCAAATGTCTGGTGCTGCATCAAGAGGCTCACTCTCAAATACGATTGTATCTTCTGCTCTAAAAACAGTCATAGTCCAAGACACCTTTGACCTTCTCTTCTTAGACCCACCACAAGCAAGTGTACCTGTAGCTAAAAGGTTTAATCCGGGTTGAGCGACAGTTCCTTCAAAACCAATGTACAAGATGTCTTCGTCTGTTGGTATCGTTAGTGGAGTTTGAAAACCAGAGGCATACTGAACTGTAAATGGAGGGTTTGTAGCAGAACTACTATTCCCTGTGTTTAATGTAGCAATTACATTTTCACCTAAAAACCAGTCTCTAAAATTATTATAATCTACAGGTGAAACCAATGTCTTATTAAAATTATATATTCTTTCGCCACAACCAATACCTCCTTCACGAACAACCTCATAGCTAATAACTATTCTTGAACTTGCAGGAATGCTATACTCAGTAACAGTTGAACCAGGTATTGTTGGGTCTGGTACACCATATATATACAAAGGATAAGACAAAACGGGAGCAATTCCTGAATATTCAGATGTATCTGATTTAGAACCATAATCTATAATTGAATTCTCAGAACCCTCAACAGAAAAAGAATTTGCTTTCATTTTCATATACACCCCTGAAGGTATATTTAAGTTTACAGTAGGATCGCTAGGCGATGGTATTGCTATGAAGTCTGAACTCTTAGATGCCTTCTCTAATACAGTAGCGTAGTCACAACTTGAGGTAGCACCAAGTACATCTCTTTTAACTATTAGCCTTTGTCCGTTAGTTACTTTCTGAGAGTTCTCTCCTTCCAACAAGAAGTAAGTATTATTATCTATTGGGTCGGTAAAGAATATACTACTATATATCGTTTCGTAAGACTCTCTGTCAGGCTTGATTGCATATTTGTAGTTCTTTGCCCACTTAGGAGCAACTTGAGTAGTTGGTATGTTTACAATTATACTATTGGCTGTGTCTGATGCTCCACAAGGAAATTGAACGGTATTGTACTGACTAACCAAAGCTGTTGTAGACCTGTTGAACTCATCCATATATATAATACCTATCTCATAGCCTCTATTGCTATGAAGGCTTTGACCTGAACTTAGCTTGCTGTAATCAGCAGCACCACTTGCAATATCAAAGTATTCTGTAACAATTACAGTAGGAGTATTTACATCGTCTGCGTATTGAACCGCAGGGAATCTAAATGTAACCTCATCTGAACCAACTGTAGACTCTAGTATAATCGCTTGCTCTATTGCAGTTATACCACTCTGATAAATAAAGTATGTATTGTCTAAGTCATTTTTGAATAACTGATTAAATAAATCTGTCATTGTAGTTCCTTGGTCTCTAGTAGCTATAGGCTCAATGTTACCACCAGGTAATGAAGTACCCACCTGAGCAGTGGTGATTGCACTCTGCGCCCAGTCATAAACACTAGCGTAATCTTCAACAAGGTTGAATGTATACTGAAAAACCAACTGAACGTTTGTCTCTGTAGGAGTAGCGGGTCCAGAAAAACTATTATGGTCAAAAGTTATTTCAATTGTTATTGATGAACCCTTAACTAAATCGAAATCTGAGAAGTCATACTGTGCTGCTGAACCTGCTATAGTTTGTGCGCCACCTATAAGATAGTCTGTAGATACGTTTACTGAACCTACAGAGCCTATATCAAATGCTTCCTCTAATCCACTAGCAACAAAGTCAAACCTAACAGGGCTATTGTTCTTGTCAATCAAGTCATACCCCTCTACATAGTTTCCGTACATAAGCCTGTTGCCTATTGTAGTCTGAGCCTTTGATAGTAATGGAACGTTGTCATACAGCCTAAGTATCTCAGCTTCAGGTAGTATAGTAAATATCTTACTGTTTGTAAATGTATATGTTACGTCTTGATAGTCTGCGTATCCCTGCTTAGTCTTGTTAAGCTTCTCAATTATTTTTATTACAGGGCTGTTAGCCTCTTTAAATAATAAGTCAATACCAACAACCAATGGTCCACCCGTGTTGAATGTAACCAACGCTGTGTTGTATATATTAGTTACACCCTCGTTTAAGTAGCTTTCAGTTGACAACCCAAAGGTGTCAGGCGTAAATGCAGGGTCAGTAAACTGTGATGTAGCTGAGTACTGCTCGTCCTCGTATCGGTATCTATAACCGAAGCAAATAAACCTCTCGTCTAAGAACGTCTCCTCGGTGCTTGTCTTTTGCATCTCAAGTCCCGGTGCAGCCAATGGTGGTTGCTTAATTACAAGGATGTCCTTATAATCAAATCCATCAATACCACTTACGTTAGGGTTAGGGTAATTCTTTTTTACGTTAATTCTTCTCGGTGGATTGTAGTCATCTGTAAAAAACAACAAGTCCTCAACCTTGTTTACGCCTGTAAATAAATACTGCTCGTTGAAGTTTAGCGTGGTATTCACACCTCCTCCATCATCCTTACTAATAACGTGATACGTTACTGTACTGCTGTTGGTATTAAAAGAAACTATAAGGTCTAACTTCCCAGTGTTACTGTCAATAAAGTTTGGGTCGTGAATCATCCAATAGATGGTCTCTAATGCTCCGTCTTCAAATGCGCCTATACACTTTGCGTCAGGAGATATCTTTGTGCCGTCTACCCCTATAGCAGTGAGAACCTCATTCCCCTTTGAGTTTTCAATAACACCTATATCTGCTCCCTCGGTAGAACCCATACGAACATTCAATGCGTCAACGTACTGACCATCAGGGATCAGTCGTTCATCGACCATCTTGTTCATCTTACCTTGGGTAAAATTCCTTGTTAAATTTGCCATACTACTTCAACCACTTATCTCTACCCCTTAAGTTCTGTAATAATCTTCCGGGATGTATGTTACTAATTCTGATTTTTGCATTTCTAAGAAGTGCTGCCTTGCGCTTTCTTGCTCTCGCTATGATATACTCCTGTACACCAAGCTTTGAGTTTAGTATTGCAAACTCGATGTATGCGTAAACAAACTCTTCAAACATTTTGTTTACAGTAACTAAGCTATCATCTCCATTCTCCATTCCGTCTGATACGTACTCAAGAACACATAACTCACCTGCCATACCTGAACTGAAGTTTATAACTCCTCCCTTTGGATTAATCTTAAACGTAGGGTTAGCATTCGCTGTCTCCGTATTTAAACCATATCTCGCTCCTATACCATACTCAAAGTACCAAGCACCATCAACACACCACCCTGCTCTACCGTAGTACTCAGAGTTTTGGTTTAGGTATATGGTCTGCTTCTGCCCCTTTATCCTTTCGAAATCAAGCTGTGAGAACTCAGGCTTAAGTGCATTACCATCTTCATCAAATAGTATTCTGCAATCATTATCCTGTAGGTATGCCGAAGACCAATTCGTCTGTATGTTCTCAGTAAGTGGCATAAGTAAGCCATCTCTATATATGGATATTCTTACCCAGTTAACGTAGTCAGAAGGTAGAACGTATCTCAGCGTGTCACACACACTAAGTTCCAATATCTTTATTTCCTTGAATGCATCGTAGTTTAACTCCTGAATCGCTCTCTTTGCGTGGAATAAAACTTTATATCTCTCCTCGTTGTTTACAAGACTGTGGTTACCTGTATACATAAGCATATAGTTGTTCACTATATCCTCAAGAGAAACATACTGGTATGAACCCCAATTCTTATCTTCAGGCTGTAAGCCTCCGTTTTCGTAGTATTGATATTGTGTTATATAACTCATAATTATTTCTCTTCTTGTGTATTAACTTGATCCTGTGCCTGTCCGAACTGAACTGCTGCAACCTCTCTTATTGACATACCTGCGTACTGAAGTATCTTTGATATCAAGTTTACTTCGTCATCGTTAGGTAACTCAAAGTCCTGATAGTCAGGTTGAGATGGATCGAATACAGGCTCTCCATTGGTAAGCGTTACAAACGTCCACTTAGGAACAAACGGGAATCTAATATACTGAGATATTAATTGACCAATACCAATGACTGTATTTGGATGTGCCTGTGCCACCAACGCCTCCATTGTGTATGCAGGGTATGTTAGGTTAGGCTTTGTGAGTATAGAGTTGTTCAGCATAGTTATCTTACTATTAGAAACCTTCTCTGCCTCCTTAATGCTATCTCCTTTGTATACGTAGTAGTCTAACGGCTGAACTGTAATGGTGTTGGTATTAACAACCAACTCAGTTGCAGTTACACTAAGAACAGTAAAGTTCTTTGTTATACCACCTATAACAATACCGACCACATCACCAACGTTTACACCAAGTGCAACAAAGTCCTTAGTGGAATCAACTATAGTATTCGTACCACTTAAACCATCTGTAGTACCGTTTGTTATTTTTTCGTTGTGAATTAGTATCTTGTTTATTAAGTAGTAATCATTCGATGTAGTAGTCAATGAAGGTAAGAAGTACTCATTCCCTGCTGAGTTTAACAACGGAAGTGTTACAGAGAAAGTATCAATAACCTCCTCTAGTCCCTTTGTAATATCAGCATACCCAGTACCTGAACTACGTCCATTCTCTTTATTTATCTGATAATTGTAAGAATAAAAATAATCTTCAAACAAATCTAACTGAGCCTGCTTGGCGAATAAGTTAAAATCTGATGGGGATATATACCCGTAATTATTCTTATTCAGAATTGACATCACTGTTTGCCTAACTGAATTTATCATCTGTAATCCTTTTCTACAAAGATAATGAAAAAAAAAGACCCCTTCATTTCTGAAGAGGTCCCCTAATTAAACTATATGTTACTTAATCTAGCAATGTTTCTAAATGTTTCAAAGCATCAAGACCGTCATCACTCTTTAGGTAAGAAGCGACTAAGTCAATTGCCTCAGCACCAAATGGTACATTCAACATCTTTGTCTTATTATTTGGTGTGTTGTACCAAACTTCTTTTCCGCTTTTTCTTATCTTTAGTATTGATTGGTCAAATAGTCTTTGAACAATTCCTAAGTGCTTTAACTCAGGGTCATTTACAACTTCTAAGAAGTCAGAAGGATTGTTACGAGCAAATACTAAAACATCTCTCTTCAACTCTGCGGTTGAAACTCTTGATGTATCAGTACCAAACAAAACTCTACATACGTTCTCTAACTGCTCTAGCGAAAGGCTCTTAGCCTCAACCATTGCATCTGCTTCTATCATTAAGTCTTGAACCTGTTCCTCAGCATCTTTAGCCTCATCTATCTCAACAAACTTAGTGCCGTTTAATGGATGGTAGCTAAGGAACTCTTGAAGGATACGGTTCTCCTTTGGAACGTGTAGGAATCCATCTTCAAAAACAACAGGCTCTAGTATAGCGTTATTGTCTTGTTCGTCTACAAAGCAAGACTTTTGGTTTCTTGCATAACGAAGTTCTCTATTGACTCCTGTCTTATCATCAAAGTGTAGTAAGGAAAATCTTTTTGAATGTCTTACGGGTAGCATAAAAGAAAGTGGTGCTACTCCTGCTGTTAGTTTATAGTTTCTAGCTACAAACTTGTTTTGTGTTTTACTTTTCATTGTATTAAAATTTAATTAGAATTTAAAAAAAAGGAGGAGTGCATTGCACACCCCTCCAGTATTAGTCATCCTATGCTTGGAATAGGAAGAAGTTATTTGCACCTAAAGTACATACTGCTCTTTCAGATAGGAAGTGAACCTCCATAGCATCTAAGCTTGAAGTCTCTGCTCCACCTGCTGAACCTGTAATCCAAGACTTGTATCGTCTGTCTTCAGTTTCAGAAGCACGGTAACGTACGTGCAAGAATGGTCGTTTAGCGTTTTTACCAAGAATTTGGTCGTACACTGAAGTCGATCCTGCAGGAACTAAAAGTCCGCTTACCTTACCGCCTACTAAACCACCACGCATTGTTGGATCGTTTAGGTATTTCCAATCAGACTTGTAGAAGTCATATCCTCTACGGAATCCTGTGAATCCTAAGTTCAAAGCCATATCTTTCTCATTGTCAAAAAGACCGTAAGAAGTACCATCAGTACCATAAGAATTCTGAGCAGCTAACATATCGTCAATGTCGAAAGAGAAATCTCGGTCAACAAATACTACGTTCTCCTCAATTGCTCCTTGCTTATCAAGTCGTGAAATAACTGTGTCCCACTCAACTAAAGTAGTTGGGTTAGCACCTGCCCAAACGTTTCCTCGGTTACCAACAGAGTAGAAGATACCTTCTGAACCTTTGTTACCAACGCTAGCGTTTACAGCTTGTGTAGCTGCACCTGAACCTGCTTCAGCAGGAACTGCTTCAATCATTGCTGTTTCCAAGTAGTCATCGAAACGAAGACGAGTCTCGTGTTCAGACTTCAAATACCAAAGGTATCCGTTTGCTCCATTCTCAGTAGTTACTTCAACCCATCCGATTTGAGCCATATCAGAACCTGATACTGCATACTTATCTTTGATGATGATTGGAGAGTTTTCGAAGATGAAATCATCAGCCTCCAAAGAATTTTCCATTCCTTCTGTTCCTTTCTTGAATTCAGAACCGTAGATAAACATACTAAATGTAGTTCCTGCAGGCATTCCTGCTGCTGCATAGAAAGCAAGAGATACTTCTTTAGTTGCATAATCAACTGCAGTAACAATTGCTTTTGCATTACCTGTTCCTGCTGTATCAGAAATCATAACAGTTTGACCAACACGTACAGCGATACTGTTTGTTGCTGTAAAAGCTGGGTTACCTGCATCATTTACTACAATTGTAACTTCATCACTTGCTGCACCTCCACTTGTTAGGGTACAGTTTGTATACTTAGTATGCAAACGTCCTTGTTCTGCCCATTTGATAAGGTCAGAGTTAGATGGCATCTCTGCACCAACCATTCGCAAGAATGATGAAATTGTTCGGTTACCGTAACGCTCGAATTCTTTCTCATAAGTATCAGGAAGATACTGGTTTAAGAAATCGAAGTTAGTAATGTAATTAGACTTCATTGGCACACGTTGTGCGCTAGGTTGTAAGTCAAAACCTGGTGTACTTTGTACTGACATTTTTTTTGTTTTTTAAAATTATTTTTTTCTACTTCTTATCTTTAAGCCACGACCTGAGTCATTACTCAAAGATTTAATTTGAACACCTGAAGTTGTACTTGATACCTCTGGAGCATTACGAGTAGTCATATTAATATTTTTTAACTTCTTCATTTGCTCATCGGCAGCAGACGATTTACCTTGCTCATAAAAGAACTTGGCAAACTTTTCAGGGTTCATCGCCATTGCTAGTGACCTGTGGTAACCTTCAGCATCCTTCATCATCCCATCTTCATCCAAGAATTTTGAAACAAAATTGTTGGGGTCTAATTGACTCTTCTTGATCTCTTCAGCATCACCCGGTGAAAATACGATTTTGTTGTCGTCAATATTGAACTCAAAACCTTTGAACTCATTGAATACATTATTCGTCTTTTCCATAAACACCTCACTCTTACGAGCGTTTTGTTCTTGAATGGTCTTAGCGTTAGCTATATACTGCTTATATTCCTCGTCTTCTTTTAATTCATCTTCAGAAACTGAATCCCTTCTCGACTCAAGAGGGACTTTGTACTTTTCCTGTTGCTGAACAAAATAGTCCTTGGCTTTTGCAATAGTCTTTTTCTTTGCTAGTTTAATCTTTCTGATATCTTTCTCGTCATCAAGGTCTTCATCGTATGAATAATCCTCCATCAAGTCCTCGATGTCTTCGGCATCTAAGCCTTTCTCAGTAGCAGTAAGATATTCTCTTAGCAGTTTATCAGTGTCCATTTCATCGTAATTCTTTTGCAACTTTGCAAAGTCCTCGAATCCACGACCTGTTTCTTTTTTGTACTGTAGATACTTAGAGACATCCTCAGGCAGAGGTTCCTGCTCTTCCCTTACTTGATTCAATTCATCAAGCGATGTGATCTCTTTTCCGTATCTATTACCAATAAATTTAAGAACGTCTTCCTCACTTAACTCTGGGGACGGAGCATCAACAGATTCCTCTTGCTGATTTATTTCTATGTTATCAGATAAATCCACAGTCTCTTTAGACTCTGTATCATCTGAAATTGTTTCTTCAAATTCTTCTTTGTGCTTGTCAAGTAGTTCTTGTTCAACCTGTTGAACCGACTTCTCCTCAACGCCACTTACTTCTTTTACCTTGAATTCCATATGTATTTAATTTAATTTTTACAAAGTTAAACAAAAAATATTACTGTTTTTGACCACTATCTAGGATTGCGTATTACTTTATTTTTCTGTCTATAAGCTTTCATAGCCTCTCTTTTTGCCTTTCCTTTTTTCCAAGAACCTGCTGCAAATCTTTCAGCTTTTTTCTTTGACTTAAATTCATAAACCTCACCTGCATCTAATGCTTGTTTAAAAGTTTGAGGTTTAGCTTTTTCTTTACCTTTAAATGTAATAGTTGGTGCAGCATAGTGTTTATCATTACCACTATATGTAGCCATTTTGACAGTAGCATTTCTACCTGACTTATTTCTTTCAAGGTTTCTTAAATTATTCTTTCTTCTTCTTTTAATTGTAGGCATACTATCTAGGGTTAAACTCAGCTAAATCAAAGCCATCCAAACTATCTTCATTTGATTCAAATGATATAGGTGGTAGGTTGTTCTTACGCTGCGTAATCATTTTAGACTGCTCAGTGTTAGCTTGACTTATTCTATTTGACTTTGCTTTTTCTCTTTGGTCTTCTCTGCTCTGTAATGCCTGAGCATCCATCGCTCTCAACTGAATATTTAAGTCAAACTCTTGCTGCATCAACCTAGACTTCAAGTCTGCCTCAGCCTTCATCTTCTCAATCTCGAACGCTATGTCAGCCTGCTTAAACTGCATCTTAGCCTGTGTCTCCATCTGAAGCTTCTGCTGTGCAACCTGTGCCGCCATCTGCTGAGACTGAATCTGTTGTTGAGATTGCATTGCCTGCTGTTGCATAGCCATCTTCTCTTCTCTGTCCTGCTTAGAAACTCTCTTAAGCTTTAGTAATTGATTAGCAAGTTTCATATTCTTCAACTCTCGAATATCAATTGCATCCTCAAGGTTTATGTCACCCTTGGATAAAGCCATCTGAATATTCTGCTCAAGCATCTGTCTCTGCTCCTCATCTGGTGACAACTCTATAAATATACCAAAGTCATAGATGTACAAATCATTGATATCATTAAGTATAGATACGTTGTACTTACCAATTTGGTTTATAAACTCATCCTTGAAATCAGCGTACTGTAATATATCAGCTATTCTATATGTCATAGCCTCAGCCAAACTCTTATATATATAAAGACTACCATCAAGTATATGTCTTGTAGCTACGTTTGAGTTTAGTGCTGCCATCTTCTGTAGACCAACTAAAGAATTAGGGTCTGGCATACTACCATCTCTCGCCTCGTTCAGACCAGTTACAGTTCTTATTTGGTTTAAGTAGTGGTTATAGTTAGCCAATAACATCTGTGTCTTGCTTGATCCTGAAGAAGACTGTAGTTCCTTGATAGGAACTTTACCTTGGTTGTAATCACCCTCTTGGGTATAGCTTCGACCAATTACGGAACCAGTTTGGAAGTAAAGTCTCAAAGCATCCTCAGGATTGTATGCATTACCCGTACCGAGGTCTACCTCGTTAAGTCCATCGGCATCAATGAATACACCGTCCGGAACAACTCGTGCAATAACTTGTTGCAACTTGAGGTGTGTAATTTGTATAAGGTCTGCGAATGGAATCATTCTTCTTAGCTGTGATTCAATCACACCCTTGTACATTCTTGGTGCTACAGCTACGTAGTTAGGTATAGCGTGCTGAGTAGCAGACTGTGGTCTAACCATATTCTCCATCAAGTCCCACTTGAGGATTATGTTAGTACCCATAACCATAACTCCCTCATACCATACATCAATAGTCTTAGATACCTTTTCGAAGTTTCCTTCTTCCTGCATCTCAGCAGGTGGGTTAAACGTATCGTCCTTCTCAATCATACTGACGTTACCATTGTCCTTAACCTTTCTTTTATATACTACCTTCTTAGTAGTCTTGTAGTTAAAGTACATTAGTGTTGCCGTATCCTTGTAGAATATATCATTCTGATAGTACTGAGCAGTATTATAATAGTCATACCAACTCTGAGAGTATTGTGATATCTCCTCTAAGTCTTCATTAGTTAGTGAAGTGTCAATCTTTACAAGTTCAGTAATAGGAACAGTCTTTATCTCTCCCCAGTAAAAACAATCCTTGAAGTGTGGGTCCTCAGTGTAGCTGTGAACAACGTTTGCAGGATCGACATAATTAATCTTTACTCCATCACCTGCTTGGAATTCGTGCTTTGCAACTGACATACCCAATACAGTTAAGTCATAGTCTATCTGCTTACGTATATCGTCATACTTGTTGCTTTCGAAAAGAGTACTTATAGCTTCCTCTTCAGCAATCTCTATTGCAGGCTTATAGTTAAGCTGCATATAAAGTTTCAACTCCTCGTCACTATTAGGTAGTTCATCAGGACTTACTGTAAAAGGATTCACTCCAGTCTTCTGCTGTATAGTCTCAAGCATTGGCTTTGCCAACATCTGACCCTCAACCATCTGCTGATACTTACTTCTCCTAGACTGAGACATAGCATCCTGAGCGTAAGCCTTAGGCTCAAACTCACGGTCCTGCATTCCATTTACAATAATATCTACAAACTTAGGTAGTATAGGAACAATGGACCAATCTAAATTTAGATAAGACAAGTCACCATCTACTGCTAATTCGTTTTTATATTTACCTGTAGGTTGCTCTCCTCGTGCATATAATCTTAGTCTGTTGAATTCACCCCAACGATTATAATACCTACAACTACTTCCGTCTCTTCTGAACCACTCGTATTGAATAGCTTGACCTATCTGTAGTCCAAATTCATCAGTAGACTTTTCAGAATCAGATACAAATTGACTTGGAAACCCTGCGGATGATATATTTATCTTTACGTCTTTCATCTAATAATTTCGCTATATTTTCCTTTATTACTATACCTTGCAAAGTTAATCTTTATTTTTGAAACTTTTTTCTCAGTCTGATAAAGATGCCTTTGCGTTGCCATAATTGCTAATCCCGAACTAATAGAGGCATCGTACTTTGTTCTGTTTGATATATCAAACTTAGCCCAATCCTCTAACGTTCTAACAAAAGGCATATCTCCCATATCACCATTCTCCAATAATCCTATGTTGGATTCTATATGTGACTCTATTGCAGAAGCGTGAGCCTGCTTAACAGCTTCACTAGAGTTTGGTATTCCACCCAACTCCTTCTCTGTCTTAGATAACTTTGTGTAATGTTTGTCTGGTCTGTTCATACAGAACTTCCTGTACCCCCTGTTCTTGAAGTGGTATAGTAACCTTGGCTTGTTGTTCTCAATAAGTATTGGCATACCATAAAATACACAAGCCATAAGTACATCCTCGAAGAACAACTCAGCAGTCTGAGGTCTAGCTATATACTCCAAGAAGAACTGGTCGCTTGGTGCTTCCTGCATAGTAAACATAGTCTTACCGTGTAGCGCACCATTCGAACCGCCTCCACCAACAACACCTGATATGTCATAGCTATCACATCCAAATGCTCCTATGTCATCGTTGCCCGGATGCTTAAGACCGTTCTTTGTTATAACCCTATTCTGAAGTTGCTTGTTAGGTGTCCACGAAACGTAGAACCTTCCCTTGTTATTTGGTGAGAATATAACCTCAGTGTCCTTGATTCCATTCTTCCAACTTAGTGATCCACGAGTTACGTGGTGGTCCATTATCAATGAGTCGTTGTAGTCAACCTGCTGATATATCTTTGTAAGATTGAATATAGATTCCTTACTCTCATCCCTAAATGCGTGTGATTCAGTCCTAGGGAACTGTCTGTAAAATTCATTGAGTGCGTCAGAGTCATTCTTCAAAGACTCGACCTCGCCTTCCCAGTAGTCAATAGCACCTTGGTGTATCATTTCCCCGTCTATTCCAAGTACAGGCTTCTCAGGAGTTCTGAATACAGGCATACCATACCTGTCAATGAAACCTTCCATATTCCACTCCATAGGAATGAATAGGTTGTATAGACCACTCTTGGTCTGACCGTTACTATTCCTCTTCGTTACGTCTGAGTCGTAGTACAACTTCTTAAAGTTACCACCACCCTTTTCAAGTGCGTTGGATGTGGAACCCATCATACACTTACCGATAATCTTACTACCCAATCTTAGACAGGTCTTAGTAACCCTCCAGTTGTTAAGTATATTATTTGGCTTTATCCACTTACCGCTTTCATCGTGTACTAAAAGTAATAGCTTCTCACCATCATACGAGTTGTCATCTGTGTTCTTCCAATCTATAGTAGTATCCAAACCGAACAACTCTTCGTTGGTAGTATCGTACATATTCTTCTTGGTAATCTTTGCAGCAGGTATCCTAAACGCAAGTTCAGTCTTAGGCTTATCCATACCATCCATAATAGGCTTGAAGAAAAATGGGAGCCTACTATTTATTGGAACAACCTTATCGGTAAACATCTTCTTTGCATCGGAACCTGTCTTTGACAGTATGCCAACCCTTGCATCCTTAGCTAACGTACCTGTGTTCACACACTCAGATGAACTCATAAACGAGAAACCTGAACGTCTTATCTTTAAGTAGTCCTGACCAAAGCTTCTCTTGTCTGCCTTGCAAGCCTCCCAATGTATATACAGAAGTCTATTCGCCTCCCTGAAGTCAGGGTATCCAACGTCAATTGATGTCCACTGAAGATACATATAGTGTGACCCAGTTATGTATGTTGGTATGCCATTCGACATAAACCAAACACCAGACTCTCTCTTGTCAAACTCTGATTCAATATAGTCAACCCATCTATCCTTAAACTCTGATGGTTGCTCGTTCCACTGAAAGATGGACTGTATCTTACTTAACTCTTTAGGTATTTCATTTCTCTCCCAGTACTGCTCTTCCTCCTTACTACTTCTTTTAATGCATTCTTTTGGCTCTAATGGTAGGGCAATTGGCAATCCCTTAATCTCTATAATCTCACCTATCTGACCTGTCTTAGATATAACAATTATATCATACTTAGAATTATATCCGTATTGCCAAGTTTTAGCCTTATTCTTAGACTTTAACACACCCTTTGGTACTACACCCTCAAGGACTCTGTATAACTCACTTAGACCGTCTTTCTGCAAAACCTTGTTTTGTATTAGTTTTATTTGTTCCCTTCTCCAATGATTCAATCGCCTCTTTCTCTGCTTCTATCCTGTTAAGTATTTCGAAGGCATCAAAGATTGCAAGCTTCTTAGTTGCTGCTGCATTCTTTAATCTATCCGCAGATATATCATCCTCAGGGTCGTGCTTAATGATATCCTCCTTCGCTACCTTTATCAGTTGCTCCACTGCTCTCTCCCCGGCTTCTATTATTCTTAACTTTATTTCTTTTGATTTCATCCTTAATTCTTTTTTGATTCTTTATTGGAACATCCTGTTCGTCCCACTCGTCATCCCAATATAAAAATTTATTCATAAAACCATAGTTATTTGATGATCAAACATCCTGTAAAGTTTTTCCCCATCAACTGTGAACTCATACTCACTGTCCGGTTGAAACGTAATTCTATCTCCATTCTTTACTCCCTCGCTAAGTAGGTAGCTATTCGCATACTTCATCTTGCCAACCAATGGCTCCTCGCTAAGTGGTTTAAATATATAGGAGTCTTCTACGTCAACAGGCTCAACGAAGCAGTATCTCTTTACTGGTGTCCACTGCCCATCTCTCTTATACATATAGTACTGTTCCTCATCTATAAAGAACAAGTCATCCTTAAAGAAACTCTTACCGCTTCTTTGCTTGCCCTTCATATCATAGTAATACTTAAATACATTGTGATGAACTAGGAGTACGTCTCCAACCCTTATAGGTCCTTTATACCCTAGTGGTGTCTCTACTACCTCAGCTTCTCTGTTAGAAAACTTAAAGTCTTCCTGAGATGTGCTAGTGATTATATCCAATCCTGCAATCTCTTTTGTGTTGTTATACCTTCTACCCTTTACAGGCTTTGCTATAAACGAAAATGGTGATTTCATAATTTAATTTATGAGCCACAACCAATACAGTCTATATGTGAATCAGTTGGTTTGACTCCATTTAATTTCATTTTTATGTTGTGGACCTGGTCAGCTAATTCAATCTTCTCACCAAAGTCTTCTGTCTTAGACATCTTAAATTCTAAGTCTGCAACCTGCTTTTCAAAGGCTGCTCTTTCATTATCGGTCATCTATAAAAAATTAATGTTGTACTCTATAGATACTGGCATAGTACTCGTGAACTCCTTCCATAGCATTATACCTTCGTCATTCTCTATATAAATTAGAAATGATTTCTTTACTTCCTCGAATTTAATCAAATGAATTGAATAACTACCATTTAAGACAGATTGCCCTACCAAATAATGCATAGCCCCCGACTTGTAGTCGGGACCTACAGATATCTTTCTTATGTCCATTTTATTTTATTTTATCCTAGCTTACTTATCGTAATAGCTGCTGACGGAGAGTTACCCCAACTTGTATTTGTAAAGTATGGATACAAGCCACCTGCGTTAACAGTTCCCTCTCTTGCTATTTCGTATGTCAATACAGTACCTGCAGTAGTAATAGTCAATGGGAAAGCTTGAATCTCAGGGATACTAATGTTTGTTCTATCAAGTTCCAAAGCTACTGGATACCCAACCTGAACTCCGTCTAATAATAATCTATACAAGAAAATAGCTACTCCACCGTTAGCACCTAGTCTATCAACAGACGCATAAGCATTTATGAAGTAAGTTCCTGTCTGGTTAAACGTTATACTTCCAAGTGCATCCATCATAACAGGATCAGATACCGTACCCGTAGCGTTACCAAACTTTACTTGAATGGCATTAAGTATTCCTAATCCTGGCTCCTGAGCAGAATACTGACCTGTATTAAGTACCTCAGTTAATGAAGGAGAAAAAGTAATATTTTTCCATAAAACATTACCAGATACGTCTGTTCCTAAGAACTTAGTTCCATCCCCAAGGCTAGGCACTGAATCATATACCAAACCACTAAGGGTTAATTCTGGTGATATTAGGTTGGATATATTACTTTGTGCAGTTGAGGTAATATTTATTTTTGTAGTAGAAACATTACCAAAGTCCAATACTGACTGTAGATTCTGATTATCGCTATCAGCAACCCATAGTGGATTACCCGTAGCGTCTGAACCTAATACCTTAGTGCCGTCATTTGTTACGCCTACTGAATCAATAAACACACCATTAGCTGTAAACTCTTGTGAATAATTAAACCTTCGTACGCCTAAAAGTTCTATACTACTATAAGATGCTGAAGTAATAGTCATCTCTGTTGTAGAGGTGTTACCGAAATCTAATACTGACTGTAGGTTTTGTGAATCACTGTCAGTAACCCATAAAGGATTTCCTGTAGCCGTTGAACCGAGAACTTTAGTACCATCGTTTGTTACGCCTGCTGAATCTACAAATGTCCCATCTACTATAAGAGATGTTGCAACGTCTAATGTTCCAGTGTAAAGATTTGTTATGGTACTGAATGCACTAGCAGTAACATTCATCGCTGTAGTTGATGTATTACCAGTATCTAGTACAGATTGTAAGTTCTGATCGAAGATAGTCTTTACATCTCCTAACATATAATTCTTCGTGATATTGTTATCCGAAACATCCGTCCCTATAACCTTATCAGTAAGTGAAGGTGTTGAGTCTGTCTGATATAAATTTATCTTCATTGCTTTGTCTTTTTGTTTTTATTTTTCTTTTTCTTTTATCTCACCGGTTTGAACATCAATCCTTGAGTCCTTACCGTACTTATTTGCGAGTACCTTTTCTAGTTCAGAGTACTCTTCTTTTAACGAATCAATCTTTGCTACTATTGTGTTCTGTGATAGCACAGCATCACCTAACTGCATCTTCAAGTTGTTGAATGTAGTTAACATTGACTCAATTGATCCTAACTCTTCTTTCGTTACCTTTTTCATTTTGATTTGATTTTATTTATTTTATTATACTTCGTACTGTTGCAATCCTTCCATTGCTTTAGACATTAAGTTTGCCTCTCCTTCATAGCAAAGGTTATCAGCAGGAATGTCTGTCAACTCTACTCCGTAGAGTTTGCTGTTTGTAGTTTCAAGAGTTACGGATAGTGATATACTCATACCGGGTGCGTTTACCTTAATATCAGCATCACTAACAGTAACAGTTGGATTAACTATTTCAGTGTTGAATTGTGGGAATTTGTATGTTGCCATTTTTATTTTTTTTTTTAAATTATGTTAATATTGTTCCTGATACTGTGAAGTTTCTGACGGGCATTCCGTAATATGATGAGGTTTTACTTCGCCAAAATAGATTGAAATAATTCCAATTATAAGCAGCAGCTTGAGCAACTGGGTCGTATGGATAAGAAGTACTTGCCCACATCATACTCATCCAATTTCCCGCATTGAAAATATTAAAAGGATTATATAAATGCGGCCATCCACCAAAGTTAGTTACATTGTATAATTCTCTAATGTTCGCCAATCTCCACCCGCTTGTATAACTTCCAACAGTAAGAGAAGTACAATAGCTTAAAACATTGCTCCAAGTATCAACGCTTGATAAATCTGTATATCCAAGTACATCTGTTCCGTTGTAAGTACTCCAAT
>Ga0233412_10000191_pt1 | contig 35944 bp, 49 predicted proteins | sample Na_anoxic_4_MG_FD_180667 | JGI IMG/M metagenome (GOLD analysis project Ga0233412, IMG submission 180667) | Seawater microbial communities from Saanich Inlet, British Columbia, Canada - Na_anoxic_4_MG | ecosystem: Environmental > Aquatic > Marine > Inlet | place: Canada: British Columbia... | reverse complement strand
CTTGTTAACTTGTTATTACTATTTTATGCTTTTTATATCTCTCTCATATTGCCAAAAAAATACTTCAATTTTCTCAAAACTACCACATCATAAACTCATAAACTCACAAACACTCGATCTCTCTCGCCGCTTTTTCAAAAAAGCGAAGTAAAAACTAGTTAAAGTTAATTTTCAATTATTTATAAATGGATTTTTATATGTACAGATTGAATTGTACGGGTTGGTTGGGAAACTATAGTGATATCAAACATATTGTAGTTTCCAGGAATACTGATGAAAGTAGGGTTGTTTCACAGGCTAAAAAAATATCAGAAGATGCAAACGGTGGAGGGACCTGCGATATACAACTTTTACAAAAGTATCATATGATGATTGAACCAAAAAAGAGTTATCCGGCATTAACAGGACTTACTTTTCATGGATCTTCGATATCAGCAGTTTCAATAAATAAAAATGAAAAAGGTAGTTTTTTAGATAATCAATAAACGACAGTTATTCATTTCTTATTGACTTTAGTTTTTGATTTCAGTCTCGGAATCTGTTTTATTCGAGACTTCGCTTCGTTCGACACACTGTCGAAGTCTTTTTGTAATCTCGATAATATGATTATATCTTTCAATCATATCATCTGCAAGAGAGGCAATGACCGCCTTATGCCGACATGTGGCCCTAATAACCCAAATAGAGCTGTCTTGTTCGGCGGGTCCGTGTCCAGGAGGATAAAGATCCAGCTTTGTATCACGATATTTTCCAGCCATGACAGTAAGCTGAGTCTTGCCAACATACGTTCTGACAAGCGCTTGATGAATCGGAAGATCAAATGTAAAGGTGGTCTTTCCCTTTTTTTTGTTATTACTGTTAGAGCAACATTTACAGAGTGTAGGAGATGACATATTACTAAATATCAATAACTTGGAATAGGTGGATGAATGAAGTGAATATTTTGTAAATTTTTTACTTCAATTTTTTATTTGTTTGATTTTCACCAACGTCTCTTTATCTATAAAGTGTTTAATTATATTCCATAATCTTGAAAATAATTTTGAGCCAGAATAAATATACATTATTTCTAGAGTATCTTCAAATGTTGTATTTAATATTTGTGTTAGTTTTTTAGCAAACGATAAAGAAAAATGTTTGAATGTACAATCATTTAAATAAATATGAGCGTATGCTGTTTTTTTGCCATATAACTTTGATATTTTCAAAGATTCAATAACAGTATTTATAGTATGTTGTATAAATATTTCACGCTCTTCTTTTGATAGCTTACTTGGAATAATTTCTTTTAATATAAAAATAACATGACCATATTGTTCTTTTTCTATAGAATAAATATTTTTATCGTATATTTCTTGAGTAGTACTGTATTCCATATATTAAATTGGGAAAGTTTCAAAAGACATTTTTACGTATTATTAAATTGATTTAAAAATTTCAATTACTTTAATAATAAAGAAACATGATTATAAGACTTGTACGACATATCAACACTAAAAGAGCTTTTAAATCCGCATCACTCGGTCGATGGGGTGGGATTTTACAAGAAGGTTCTGATCACAAAAAAATAGAAAATATCATAGACAAAAACACGAGATTATTATCGACTGTCGGTGGTAATATGTCGCGTGAAGATGCGGAAGAAATGATTGAAATTGGAGATACCGATCTGGCATTTTTCGGTGGTGTGCGACAAAAAAGTACAGATCAAGACCAAGCTAGATTTGTGGAGAAAACAAAATCAAAGCCAAACAAAACCACGATAAAGATTGATTTCACCGTATACACAAATGATCCCCATTGGCCATTCCTATTATAATTTAATATGAGGATATAGTATATGATAAGTCCTAAAAATAAAAATATTCTATATGGAATTACAATTATAATGGATATTATTTTTGTATATACATATTTAAATTATAATTTGACTTTTATTGATAAAACCTTCATTATCGTACTGTTAATATCTCATATATTATTTATTTTATCATTGGTTTTTTATAATAAAAAATTAATAGATTTGTTACATGTTGTGGTATTTATGAGTTTGACATTTAGTATTTTTATAAATAATAAAAATTTACTAATGATATCTATGGGATTATTATTTTTCATACAATATGCTTGGATATTTTGGGGGAAATGTATATTGTTAGAAAATAACGAAAAATCCTGGGGTTTTGGAAAAGAATTACAATTATTTACATTAATACTAAGTTTTGCAATTTCATTTAAATTGGGTTATGGGACCAAATGATGTTTCAAAAAATTGATTTTATTTTTTGACTTTTTCTATAAAAATAATAATGGCAAAAAATAAGAAAAGCGAGTTAAAACAAGCAAAACTATTTGATTTCAAAAACGAAGAAACTATGATTAGTGCAATGAAAAAAGAGAGAATGTCCTTAACATGTGCGCCTGGTGGGGAGAATCATGCTGGTATGGAGATTATAGGTCGAATGCCAGTTAAGGGTGAGGGTTTTACAGCACATGATGTTGAAGGATTGGGCGGTTATTTTATTAATGATTGTGATTTTGGGGAAGTATGGATCAATGAGAATGGGAATGAAACCGTTGAAGTTTTAGACCTTAACAGTTTAAGTGGTGAAACTAAAATAGGAGAGTTAGCTACGGCCGATCAAGCGCGCGTTTTACTTTTAAGGAATTGGGTGCAAAATACATTTGAGCCTAATACAGTTGAGGATATATATGGCGAATTGATAGCAGATGCGTGGGATGCTGAGTATTTGGATAAAAATAAGTATAGGACTGAAATTGTAGATGGTGTTGAAACTAAGGTGCGAGGGAAGCGGATGAATAAGCGAGCCAGGACGAATCTGTGCTATGTTGCTGGTAGAGAGCAAGAGCCTGATGTATGGAAGGGCAAAGGGAGAATCGTTAACCTTAAAAAGAAAACAGCCTTAAATCAAGCAGTCGATAGGCTGAGAAGCATGATTGAATCGGGGTTGATAGCGATTGAAAGCAAAACTAAGGTAGAAATTAACGTAGTTGAGGGCAACCGGTATTATGACCTTAAAAATACGGGAATTGGATTTCATGGTGATACAGAGCGAGTAGTAGTGATATGTATTAGTATTGGATGTGATAATTATCCTATGAGATGGCAATGGTTTAAGGACGGTATGCCCGTGGGTAAGCCTATAGATATAACTTTGAATTGTGGCGATGTGTATATTATGAGTGAAAAAGCCGTTGGGGCCGATTGGAAACTTCGTAGTATTTATACCTTAAGACATGCCGCCGGCGCTGAAAAATATAGAACCCTTAAAAAGTGGGAGAATAGGAGAGGAGCGTATGAAGCTAGGCTTAAAGAAAGAGCGGATAGGCTTGTTGCCAAGAAGAAAGCTAAGGCCGAAAAGCTAAATTTTAAGGTGAATGTAGAAAAGAAGCCAATAAAACTTAAGTGTAAGAAAAAAAAAGTTATAATTAAGTCAAAAGTTGAGAAAAATGACAGGGCGAATAAACGAAAGACTACCAAAAATGGAAAACTTAAAGCGGTGGTGTAAATAGTTGCGAAATAGTTGCGAAATAGTTGCAAAATAGTTGTAAAATAGTTGTAAATAGTTGTAAAATGAAGACTGGAGATAGCTTTTTTATTATTAATTAAAAATAATTGAACATATGATTATATGATACAATATATTTTTTATACGTTATGTGGAACATACTATTGTACTTTCATTGTAATGATAACTTATGATTTATGCAGAGAATATAGAGAGGAAAGAGAATCACGAATGAATGAATATCGTCAATTACAACGCAGAGAACCATCTGTAGAACTCAATATGATTAATGAACGTGATTATAATATACAAAGGCATGTTAGATTAACTCCAATTTCAGAGGAGGGTGAAAATTTTAATGTTTGATTCGTATTTATAATATATTGATAATAATTTGATATGTTATATGTCAGAGAAAGAAAGTGCTGTGAAAAATACTAAAGAATGGATTTATGATATTCCTATAATGAGTTTACAAAAGAGTAATTCGGGGATTATTAATCTTATAAAAAATAAAAAAAAATTTATGATATGCAAAATGTCAGAAGATACAGGTGGGTTAGCAATTAGTACCGCCGCAAATCAACTACCACAAGGTATTACATTACACGAAATAATTTCTTTTGTAGACACTAAATCAGGTATTTACAGTAAAAATCCTGTCGATTATAAAGATTATGGAAAATTATACTTTGATATACTTAAAAAATCAGCAGCAGTTGCTTATGGGCCTCCTAATATATCACAGTTAAGAACATTTACCGAACTAAATTTTTTTAATATGTTTAGAAATATACCGGCTATACATCATGAAGTTTTAGAACCTTATTATGCGATTATGGATGATATAATTCCTTGGTCACATAAATTAATGGGTAAAAAGGTTTTAATAATTCACCCGTTTGTTGAATCATTTAAGAAACAATTAAATGCTGGTTTCACTATTTATAAGAATAATCCTATTTTTATGGAGGACCAAGAATTTATATTTTATAAACCTTATAATACATCTGGAAAAAATCACCTTCATAAGAATTGGAAACAAAGCTTTAAAATAATGTGTTCTGAAATATCAAAGCTTGATTTTGATATTGCATTATTGGGATGCGGAGGTTATGGCGTTCCATTATGTGGATTTATATATGATAAACTGAATAAATCTGCAATTTATATAGGAGGGGGTCTGCAACTTTTATTTGGTGTTATGGGAAAAAGATGGGATAACACGGAAATGTGGCAAAATATAATAAATGAGAATGATTGTGAATTTATAAGACCGAGCGAAGAAGAAACTATTGAAAATAAAGATTTAGTATCTGACGGCTGTTATTGGTAATTACACTTTTATTTCTATAGCTTCTTTTATATCAACAGTTTGCGATATAGTTTTTTTGATACTTTCGGTATTTTTAATTTGAGCTCGTGAAGTTTCGCCACCCATTAAACTTTGTACCATTTTTTGCCATTCCATATATTGTAAATTATTATTAAGATAATTAGGATGACTATCTTCCCATTGTTTAAGTTCAAGAATTTGCTTTTTTGTAATTTCTTGAATACTATTATTAATTTTTACATTTTGACTATCCTTTTCCCAACTATCCTTTTCCTTTATATAAAATTGCATTCTTTTTTTATCAGAACAGTGAATTGGTCTTTGTGTTGCTTTCATATCTGTCAAATTTTTGGTAAAAATATTACTTATACCTTTTACATATCCATGCTCATTGGTATATTCGAGATCTTCCAAGGATATTTTAATATTATCTATAAAGTCTTCAAGATTCATGGCTTCTTTGCAATGTTCATTTAAAAACACATTAATAGATATTTTATTATTATTATTGTTGCCTAATCGTGGAATCATTTCATTTTGAGAGTTCACAAGTTTTTCAATTAATTCGCCCTGTTGCGCAAGTGTCTTGGTAAGGCTCATTAATGTATCGCTCATTTGATCTCCTCCCTCCATAGATGGTGTGGCGACTTTTGGCGACTTTTGGCGTTTTTTTTTCAACAAATATTTTTTAGTAGGGACGCAGGGTTTATTTTGGTGCCTAGATAAACCGCTACGATATTTATATCCTTTTCCACAATTTACACATCTAAATTTCAACAGGGTGTTATCATTTTTGTTATCATTTATTACCATTTTTTTGTTGTTATGTTTAGCAGTTGATAGGTGTTTATTATAATCATATTTGTTCCTAGATGTATAGTCACATCTTTTACAATAAAATTTATTTGTGTTTTTTTGCGACATGGTAACCTTTCTTATATAATGATAACAAAAAATCGCCTAAATAGTTTTTTATTTAAGTTTTTTTTTATGTAGGTAAAATTTTATAAGTACTTGTTAACAAAGCCTTACAATATTCATTTGGCGACTTTTGGCGACTTTTTACCCTGTGTTTTCAACAAAAATACGGTTGAGCGATGGATAACAGTTTGGTTCCTTATGTTATTCGAGTGCGCACAAATGATGTTATTTTGTTGATTTTGTCACTCGATCAACTAAAAGTTACCATTGTTACCATTTTTTTGTTACCATTTTTACTATGTAGTGTATTTTTGAAAATGAAGCGGGTTTTACACCACCTATATTGAAAGAAAGTAAATTAAAGAAAAATAATTTGGCGACTTTTGGCGACTTTTTGTTACCATTTTGATTTTCACGTTTTTTGGCCATTTTAGACAGTTTTTGTTGATTTTTTTTTGTTTGTAGGTTGCGTTTTAAGCGCCTTTTATTTTTGACTATTTAGAAGTATGAAGGGTGATGTAAAATGTGTAAAATATTTTTAAAAGGAAAGTAGCCATGAGTCAATTTTGGACATTTTTAAAATGTCCATTTTTCGATTTTTTGAGAATCCTTTTTTGATTTTTTTACATTATTTTACACTTTTTTAAGAAATATTGATATTTTATATGGGGAATTTACAAAATATCATTACATGAAAGGGGGTATTATTATAATTTAGAATGTGATTTATGGACCTGCTCTAGGCCGAAGATTGAAAATATCTTAAAAGATATATATTTCTTGTTTTTGCTATCATAGAATGTATGAAATAATGCTTTAAAACAATCTTGAAAGTTAATAGAAGTTATTTTATCAAATCTACCTTCACAATTATCATGACAATCCTTCAAATTATAACACGGGACACGAGGATTTAGATGATGAATATGATGATACTCGATTCCCAAAGTAATCCATTTCAAATAGTTAGGAATTTGAATCATACTTGATCCCATAAGTTCAGAATTATCCTTACTCAAGGTATCGGTTTTATCGAAAAACTCCCAATAACCAATATTAACTTGGTGTTGTAAATGGAATAACATTGTTCCAATTATTGTTGAAATATACTGTCCTAAAATAAATCTGTACATGAAATCTGCCCCGCCTATATAAAATAGAAACCCCAACAAAGTAGAATATTGTATCATATATCTAATTTTGTTCAAGTTGGAAATAAAAAAAGCGTAAAATGGAATAACTATAAAAAAAACCGGTGGGGTTCTTATAAATAAGTAAAAGGCTTTATATGTAAAGGGTGATTCATTAAATTCCCGAAGAGAAATTACTGTTTTGGTATGATCAATTAAATTTCTATTCCCGTGCGTTTGATGATGATGGTTATGACCACTTCTCCAATTTTCTTCAGATTGCAAGACGAATGGTGATAAAATATTAGCTAAATAATAATTATGAGAAATTTTTTTAAAAAAACTTCTATGACAACAATCATGAAAAATAATAAAAGTGCGTATTGTTACAAATGATATAGCAGGAATCCCAATTATTGAATATTTCATTAAAATCAATGAAAAGCAATATAACAAAAAAGTATTGAATAATGTTATTAATGCTTTTATACTGTTTTTATCGTGATAAGTGGTATATTTTTTTACATATTTCTTGATATCAATTATATCTTCTTTTGAATAAATATTTACAGATTTTGATACATCGTTCATTAATACTATATATAAAGAATAGTATTAAAATGCTAATTAATAATTTATTTAGATTTTGCGAATAGATTTAAATAAATCTTAAACCATATGTCAAAGTATTTACGGTCACCACTGGTATATGTAGATTTAAAATGTTCTATATTTACAGGTGAATGATTTTCTACATCCAGAATAATTCTGGAAGGAAATCCATTAGATTTATTCTTCTGGATCTGTAGATAATGAAGAGGCACGTTTGTTCTTTCTTTAATATAATTTGTTACATCGGACCAAAGCAATGGTTTATCATCCGTATAGTTCCATACATGGATACCGTGAGCGCGATGGAGGTATGGGAAATTGTCAAATATGATCTGCATTCTTGTATAGTATGGTATGTATATGGACATAATTAGAGTTTATTTATTTATTTCAATTTAAATAAATAAAACTATAAGATTTTATATGGATGAACAGGTTATTAATTTTTTAAAGAAATGTAAAATACAGTTTGATGTAGTGGAGCAATTAGATGGACAATTAATTCCTCGAGATATACTTCTTTCAAAAGACACATATAATGAAGTTAAAGAAGATATAGTTGAATTAAAGAAAAAATTTAGTAGTTCCAGTTTAACTTCTCTCCAAAAGACCGCAGAAAGTGGACAAAAATGGCCTTTATTAAATTTAGTGCGTCAAGTATTAAAAACATGCAACTATCAAATGAAACCCGTTAGAAGATCGGACGGGTATAAAAAAGACGGGAAAAAAAAGTATAAGAGATTTTTTCTTATTGGAAAATATACATTAACTACAAATACGGTAGTTCCTGATGTCAATCATTCTAATATATCGGAATCACATGAAGAATTAATATTATCAAATGTTTCAGTGACGGAGACTGTATAAATTACCAAAGCTAAATTTATAATAATTAAAAGTATCCATATAAGTGTAATAGGATCTGTTGCAAAATAGGATATATTTGGACAGGACATATATATATACTATTAATATAATTAGTTGAAATCAGCTGCGCTAGCGCCCTCTTCTCGATCAGATTCAGCATTATTAGTATCTTGTTGTTTATTATATTCGTTTGTCCAATATTTGGACCATGTTTTTGTTCCATCAACTTCGATAGAGTTATTGGATGTTCCCTCTAATGCTTCTTTTAAAACGGCTTTTCCATCAACTTTAAGATCAGATTTCGCCTCTTTATTACCAGCTGTACTCGCATCTTCTTCTGTAACTTGTAATTTAATATTTTCGGCCCCTACTATTTTAGTTAAATATTTTGACACTGTTTCTGATATAGTTTCTGATTCACTATTTTGTTCATCGACAGGTACCTCTTTTTTTTCATCTATTTCATTATTAACGGATGCATTACCATCTCCACTTTCATTACCATATTGCGAATAACCATAATATGCTAAAATACTACCAATAGCGCTTAATCCTACTAAAGCAGCTGCTTTTCCTCGATTATCCATTTTATACTTAATCATTTTATTTTATTTTTATATCCATTACTTATTTAATCCAATATATAATTTATATGTCCAAAATAAGCTCATAGGATATAAAAAACCAAAACCTATCTTAAGAAACAAAAGATGATCATCTGTAAATCCGTCTGATTGATCAAATGCGAACATGAAAGGTGTTAAAAAAACTCTACCTATTAGAAACCCATAAAACTGATAAAACTTTACTTTTTTAATTAATTTGGGATTTGCTTTGGCTTTGATAAGTAAATAGTTGAAACAATTTGGAATATTGGAAGATTCTGCGAAAAACAATGACCATGGAATTAAAATGTTTGACGGTACTGAATACATAACACAAGTAATTACGTGATGACCAATTATGGGGATATTTAGTTTACCATTTTTTCTACTAATAACGTGTACTAGATCTGAAATAAAGTATCCCGTAGATACTTGTAAACAAAAGGCATAATTTTCGGGAGTATAAAAAAGTAGTGTATATCCCGAACAAGTAGTGCTTATACAAGCGTGCATTAAACTTGGAATATTTTGACTAATTATTTCGGATACATTGCCTTTTTTTAATAAAAAATATACAACTCTAAAAAATAAAAATGAAAGTACGGTATATATAGAAAATAAATGATTCATTTTAACACTATTTACCAAGCCATTTTTAAGTGAGTTTTATAAAGTATCGGGTTTAAATATATGTAAAATTGAAATAAAAAAAAATATCAATAAAAAAATAGTAATATGTCAAAAATACTAGAATTCATGCCTGAACAACCAAAAGAAAGCAAAATAGCATATCGCACCTGTTTCAGTAGTCTTAGTTACTATGGATACAAGCTAGATATTTTAAAAAGTGGATTGCAAAAATATTTAAGAAGGAGGGAAGAAGAAAAAATGTTGTGGTGTTTGGGAGAAATATATTTATTTAAAGTGTATGCAAATTCCGAACAAGAAAAAAAAGCTACAAGAGGTATAATCACAAATCTAATTAATAGGATAATAGTTATGTTAGATGAAGAATTGCTGTTTATTGAATGGGATAAATATTTGATAATTTATAATTTGATTGAAAAGTTCGAGAAAGAGGAAAGAAATGATTTTGTAAGTTTAATAAAAATATGTAAAATTTTGTGCAATAGTAGGTTATTGCGACGCAATAGTGATATTAATGCATATTTCAATTTTGAAATGCGTAAAGCAGATAGTAAAAAACCTGAGATTTTGGAAGAAAGGGAAGAAGGAGAAGATGTCGATAATTGGCATTTTCGAAATTTTAAGGCATATTTCGAGAAGGGTGACATAAATTGCTTTTATTGGATGTATAAAATTTATATAGCTAGAAGAGAGGGCGATAAACGTCGATTTAAAAGGAAAGAAAATATTTATATGGTATGGGAATTCTTATTAAAGATCGGATTTGGTAACCCACTTCTAACTAAGTGTTTGAATTATAGATTGAAAGAGTTCTTTAATAAGAGTAAAAAGGAACGAGGTATATTCCTAACTTCTGCAATTGATTTATGTTTGGAAAAAAATAATATTACATGGTCGGCGGATGCGTTGAAAAACGAACCTGATGTAAATGTAGAAGATGTTGAAAATCTGTTTCGAAATAGAGAGAAGTTGGTATTTGATAGTTATGTAATAGATATGCATACTAGCTTGGGTAGAAAAATGGGAAAAAATGCGATAAATTTCATGGAAGAAGGGTCTTATGTAAAAGATGAAGATCAGGAATTTTTGGAAAGGGAGTGGCGTGAGACATATAATAATGGAAAATTGGAAAGTTATGCAAAAAAATTAGCAGAAAAGAAAGCAAAGGCCATGAAAAAGGCCGAAAAAGAAAAAATGAAAGAGGCGAAAAAGGCGGAAAAAGTTAAAAAAGCTAAAAAGAAAACTGTAAAAATAGTTAAAAGCGGTGAACAAAAAGAAGAGCCAAAAAAAGGAAAAACAGATAGAGAAAAGATTCGCGCTTCAAAATATAAAAGAATAAAAAAAATGAGAGGAAAGGTCAATTTTGATGATCTGGAAAAAAATTTAAAATTTGTAGATGGATTAAATATTCAAAAAGAAAAACTTATATTATGTAGTGATACGACTTGTGGAAATAAAGTCATGTGTTTTGAATATGAGGGGAAAATTTGGAAAGAAAGTAGAAAAAGTATGTTTTATAATAGAGATTATTGTGTTATAGATGAGTGTAAAGAATTATTTGGACTACAAAAAATAGGGATGGAAAGAGTTTTGAGTAATTTTAGAATAGAAAAAATAGATAAAAGTAAAAAAAGTTGGAAAGATAATTGGCATAAAGTGATTATTGGAGAAGATAAGGAAAATGTGGTTTATTGTGTTATGAATAAAATTGTGAATTGTAATTGGAAAGTTCCAATGGAAATAGGTGTTATAAAGCATTCATTTCAAAATGGCGAATGTAGAAGGCATTTGAAGGAATTTGCTAAGATTGGAGTATTTCGGGGGATTTTTAGATGTAGTGATTTTAATTGTAGAAATGTATTGGTAGGATGTGATAAAAGTTATCTCGCGGATTATTTTGTAAGTATAGATGAGGGAGATATTGGAAAACGATTGGATATAATTGGAAAGAGAGAGAGCTGGTTAATTAAAGCATTGAATAAAAATACGACGATTATAAATGAAATTCTTAATGAACTGACACATGATCATACAAAAATAATAATGAGTTTGGAAGAAATGGAAAGATATAAATTTAAAAGAATATTAATAGATGAAGTAGAAAATAACTGGAAAAATTTGAAAAAAGACTTGGAAGCAGAAGGCATTTTGTTTGATTAATAGTAACTGTAAAAATTTTATATTAAAATTTATTTCTATTAATATTATTTAAAAATATGAATTTAACATATTCATATGGGAAACAAACATTCAAGAAAAGCAGAAAGAAAGAAAAAAATTATTAGGGCGACATCTCCTGGACCGATGATATCGCGAAGATATGATCTTGATATGTCAAAGGTTAAAGTAGTACATAAAGATCATAATGGATTTGAAAGTACTGCCAAATTTTCTCATGTATATAAGGGTGTTCCAGGAGGATGGTATGTTTAAAGATCTTCTACGAACAATTCATTGGTCAAAATATATTTTGTTGGATATTTGCCAGGTTGAATAATAAACCAATTTATCTCATTTGTGCCGATACAAGGCCCTGTAACCCAATGTGTTATATACCCTGTAACAGAGTCGCCATCAATGGTAGTCACTGTTATATCTTGTTTTAATTTACGCCTAGATTGGTTTTCGTCAGCGTTATCGTTGCGTGTATCATCCTCCCACCATTTACTACTTTTATTATCAATATCTGAATTGTGACTCATTTTACAAAATCGAGCACCTTTGCTTTGCATGACTCGAATTAATCTTTGTTCAATGTTTACATTAAACGCGCTGTTTTTAGTTGTCCAAGAATTCATAATAAGGATTGTGTATACTTAAATACTATATAACATATCAAACAAATTCAATTTTTTTGTACTTAATGACTGTGATATAGTATTTAAAAAATAAATAATATAAATTTACAATGAGTAAACGATATCATTGTGAATTCCGAGATTGTAAATGCAATAAATATATTTTACATTGTAATAATTTATGTTATGTATGTCAACATTCAAAGATATGGCATTCTAAAAAGTGCAAACCACCTACAGACGAATATTTATCATTTTGTTCAACGCGCGAATCTGCTAGACAACCTACATATACTTATGTATGCCCTCTCCAAATAGCGGTATTTATACCAGAAGCCGAAGCTGTACCAGTAGTAGAAAATGTAAATTATTGTCAAAATATAGATTTATTACCGATATAAGATTATTCAACTCCTGTGGTATATTACTAAGTATACTCCATTTGCGGGTTACATAATGAAGCATTCTCATCAATCCGTTCGGTCTTCCATGTAGAAATGGATCTTATTTTAATATTTTTATCAACGGAGTTAATCAATTGTACTTTGCCTCCATTAAACATTGTTTTCACAACAGTCCAGATATTTTCATGTTGTTTCAATTCTTGATGCCCATCATCAAATACAGTAATCTTTACTTGATACATTTTATATTAATAATATTATATTTTTAATTCGATATAATATTATATTTAATCTACTTCAGATATTTCTATATTTTCAGCTGGTTCTTCTTGAGGCATTCCACCGGGCATTCCACCAGGCATTGCGCTTTGAGCAGGCATTGATTGCTGATAAATCTTAGTCATAATGGGCGATAATACAGCTTCAACTTCCTTATATTTTGTATCATATACATCTTTTGATTCATCTTGGTTTTCATCAAGCCATTTAATTGTATCATCTACAGTTTGTGTAATTGTACTTTTATCTTCTTCTTGGATTTTATCTTTAAGTTTTTCGTCATTGGTCGAATTTTTAACAGAATAGCAATAATTCTCTAATTTACTTTTTGATTCAATTCTCGCTGCATTCTTTTCATCCTCCTCTTTAAATTTCTCAGCTTCTTCAACCATGCGTTCAACTTCCTCTTTACTAAGCCGTCCTTTATCATTTGTTATGGTGATTTTGTTTTCTTTTCCAGTGCTTTTTTCCACAGATGAAACGGTCAATATACCATTTGCATCTATGTCATAGGTAACCTCAATTTGAGGAACACCTCTGGGCATTGGCGGAATACCATCCAGTTGAAATTTACCAAGTAGATTATTATCTTTTGTAAAGCGCCTTTCTCCCTCAAATACTTGAATAAGTACACCGGGTTGGTTATCCGCATAAGTAGAAAATGTCTGGCTTTTCTTAGTAGGCACTGTTGTATTGCGATTAATTAGATTAGTCATTATACCACCCGCTGTCTCAATTCCAAGTGAAAGTGGCGTAACATCCAATAAAAGTAGATCGTCAATCTTAGAAGATTTGACTCCAGATAATATAGCAGCTTGCACAGTTGCGCCATATGCCACGGCCTCATCTGGGTTAATATTTTTACAAAGCTCTTTATTATTAAAATATGCGCTTAGCATTTCTTGAATTTTGGGTATACGAGTTGATCCACCAACCATAACAATTTTGTCAACTGAATTCTTACTTACTTTGGCATCTCTTAAGACCTTTTCAACGGGCTCCATACATTTGCGAAAGTAATCCATATTCATTTCCTCAAATCTAGCTCGTGTAATAGTTGAACTAAAATCTTTACCATCAACAAGCGAATCTATTTCGATGTAAGCTTGCGTAGAAGTAGAAAGAGTTCTCTTTGCCCTTTCACATGAAGTGCGCAATCTTCGAAGTGCCCTTTTGTTAGTTGTAATATCAACACGAAGTTTTCTTTGTATTTCCTTAGTAAAAAAGTCAACCATTCTATTATCAAAATCCTCTCCTCCAAGATGAGTATTTCCCGCTGTAGCCATAACTTCAAAAATACCATCATCAATATTCAGTAAAGATACGTCAAATGTACCTCCCCCCAAATCGAAAATAAGCACACTTTGTTCAGTTTTACAATTTGTATCCAATCCATATGCAATTGCTGCAGCTGTTGGCTCATTAATAATTCTCAATACATTTAATCCGGCAATAGCCCCCGCATCCTTTGTGGCTTGTCTTTGAGCATCATTAAAATATGCCGGAACGGTAATTACTGCTGAATCAACCTTTTCTCCCAGATAATTCTCAGAAACCTGTTTCATTTTTGAGAGTATCATGGCGGAAACCTCTTCAGGTTTCATTTCCTTTAATTCTTTCTTATATTGAACGCTGATAAACGGTTTATCATTTGAGTCGGGAGAAACTTGGAAAGACCAATGTTTCATATCATTTTGAATCTGTTGGTCAGAAAATTTGCGACCAATCAATCGTTTTGCATCAAAAATTGTATTTTCTGGGTTCATGGATATTTGATTTTTTGCAGCATTACCCACTAATCTTTCAGTGTCAGTAAATGCGACATATGATGGTGTTGTTCTATTTCCCTGATCATTCGCAATAATTTCTACGTTATTATTTTTCCAACATCCCACGCAAGAGTATGTCGTACCTAAGTCAATTCCTATAGCTATTGGCATTTTATTAATATTGTTCAAATTTTCTTAAATCATTATAATAAATTATATGGGGATATATAAAAAATTGAATTTTAAAAATATATTAAAAGTTACAATATAATTATTGTATAATGGATATTACAAGAGCAGACGAGATTTTAAAATACTGGTTTAAAGATGATGGATCCGCCGATTTTGATAAATGGTTCATGAATAGCAAGGCTTATGATAATGAAATTACGGAAAAGTTTGGAGAGTTATTAAAAGAAGCGGAAAAAGGGAATGGATTCGGATGGCTTGTAAATAAAAACAGTTTTGTTGCTTATATTATTTTAATGGATCAGTTCTCACGGCATATTTATCGTGATACTGCAGATGCTTTTAAGAATGATATTTCAACGATTATATTTACTAATATGGGATTTGATTTATATAGACACCAATTAGTAGGATATGAATTTATGTTTGCTTTTATGCCATATATGCATACAGAATCGCTTGAATATCAAAATAAAGGTGAAAAAATATTTAATAAACACCGTATGTTATATGACCGTGCGAACAGGCCGTACCCTGTGGTCGGGAGCAGATATCACTTATTGTCTTCACCGACAACAGATGACTTCATGTCAGGAATAGAACCGGTATTAACCCAAGCTGATAAAGATTTGAAAATGTTAGATCAAATGCAAACGCACGTTCTTGGTCATAAACAGACGATTGAACAATTTGGGAGATTTCCAAAGCGAAACGAAGCTCTTTCACGAGATTCAACACAGGCTGAGATAAATTATATACGTCAAACCCCTAATAGACCATATTAGTTATTAAATAATTATATTAAAAGTTACAATATAATTATTGTATAATGGAGGGAAGTAAAGAAGAAAAGAGTGCAAAAGAAGGATTCGATAGGAATGTAAAACGATTGACAGAACAAGTGAAAGAAACGTATCAACGTGCGTTTTTTGATTTATTAGAGGAAAGAGTCGCATCTGATCCACCTGATCATGATTGGATTGTTCGTTTATATACGGAAATTAAAGTTAAATTAACATCGATATTAAAAAAAGGAAGCACGTTTAGAAATGAAATTGAGGAGGGAATGGATGTAGAATTATTTGATCAGATGATTCGACATAAAGCGTTTGATGCAAAAAATTTGTATAACTTGATATGTTTTACTTTTGATGTTTGTAAAAAACTTGGATCAGCTGGAAGAGATAAAGAAACTGATCAAAAAATGCAAGAGATTATAGATTTAGTAAATTCAGGAAATGGAACATTTGCAACAATAGTTCCCTTGTATATCAAAAACATTAACTTTTGCATTGATCGTATATATGAAGATTTACGGGGTGTATCCCAAATACTCAAGAAATAAAATGACAATGTTATATATATATGCCACGCAGACAAGGAAGAACTAGGAATTATACAAAAAAACGTCATTCTCATAGACCTAATGAAAAAAGAAACAAAACGCGTAAAAATAGGTTTAATATCAGTACACCGTTTGATGCAGTTGCTGAAGTAAGAGCGCAACAGACACATAATAAGCATATGAAACAAATGAAAGTTTCTACAAATCCGTTTGCGAGAACAGCAAATAAAAAATACGGAATAGATACGGCTACAATAACTGGCACGGAAATTTCAAAGATAGCCGATAGATTACAAAGAAAGAGAGATCGGCGTAGAAGGAGAGGTAAATCTGAACTAATGTTTCTCGAGCGAGAACTGAAAAATTACCAAAAGAGTGAAACATTAAAAAAATTTGAAGATTTAAGACCGCCTCACTGGAATAAAAAGGCTTGGAACGATGAACTAGAAGAGGTAATGAATACCAAAATGATTACTCCAAGAAGTGATAGAGAAAGCATGCGTTCAACGATGATGCCCGATCTAACCCCCATAACGGAAGTAAATATCACGGAAGTAGAAGAGGAAGATGTACCAGTTATGAATTTAAGTAAAGCATTTGCACGAAGAAAATTTATTAGAAAAAAACGCGATGATAAGGGAGAAGGAAATAAAACAAAAAGAAAGAAGAAGAGGAAAAAGAAGAAGAAACAGACCCAAAGAAGAAAGAGGAGAAATAAGAAAAGAGGCAAAAAATAAAAACTATATTCAAATTATATTTTTTATTTTTTTTTGTTACGACGTTTAGTTTGTTTACGTTTATATTTGCGTTTACGTTTATACCTAGTACCCCTTCCTGAGTTTTCTGGCGAAGTTGTTTGTCTAACACCTGGTGCAAATGGTTTGGCAAGAGATTTTTTTATAGTTCGTTTTCCTCTTAAGCGTATACTTTTATTTCTTGATTTTAAATCATCCAATCCATCAACTAAATCATTATATTCATCAATTAAATCATTATCTTTATTTACCATTTCAACTAATTTAACTTTAAGATCAGTATATTTTTTAATCAAAGCATTCCAATCGCGATCATCTTCTTTTTGAAACCCTAACCTGCTACTAATATTATCAACCATATATAAAATATGTTCAGTAGTTTCAATCTTTTTTTTAATATTTTTAATATTTCTACGGAGCGATTTGCTTTGTTTATCTATTGAATTCAGGTATTTTAGTGTTGCTCCACGCATTCCTTTATATGACATATATTATATATATTTATTTTTTTTTAAATATACTAGCAATCTGTGTGCAATAAAATCAAAAATATTTTTTTTTAAAAAATTGAAATTAAAATTTGGAAATATGTTAATAGAAACCACTATCATACTATACTAGAAATGAGCGCACTAGCTACTACAACAGAAACCAAAGTGAATATTTCACTAGCCCTTAAAGAGGCGTTCACCTCGCTACGAGATAAGGGTTATATGAGGCTTAACCTTATTGAGATGGGAATTCTTAAGGAATCTGAAGTCACAGAAATGCAAGAAATTTGCATGAGCGAGTACTACAAATTCTTTACAGATAAAGGCATCGATCCTGCCACGATACAAATCGACCTTAATAGCGAAATGAAATCGAACCCTTATTTCAAACAGCCTAAGGACAGCGCTATGTTTAAGGCGATGTACGGTCAGAAAACAAAAGACGGTCGTGAATACATTAATACCAGAGCGCCTGCCAATGCTATGAACTGCGGTATGGGTTCTGCTACTAGCCAGAAAAGCACCTATTATCATCCTAGACTCAACGAGTTACGAGAAAAATTAAGGCCTCTAATGACTGCCCTGTACCAAAGCCCGGTAAAAAGGCACCTCACTCGCTTCGGTATAAAGCTACCGCCTGCTAAGGACATGCAACTGCATACAGATATGAGCTATATCGCTGAGAATCGAGATGGGGTCACGGAAATGCGGGCGGCGAACGATCCAGTATCATATTACCCCTATAATCCCGATGGAAAATTTCACAGACTACAATTTATCTTAGGTCTAAATAACAGCGACGCAGGCTGGTACGGCTACGAAGGGGCTCATCAAAAATACGCTGAAATAGGTGATGGGCTCAACTGGCCTGGTAAGACGAAGACTATCCAGAAAATCCCTATCAAACTCATGAAAACCCTAGGTCTAAAACGGGTAGACATTCCAACTCGATTCGGAGAAGCGGTAATCTGGAACTGCGGGGTACCTCACGGAAACTCGGCCTGCTCTAAAGTACCTAGACTAGTACTCTACGTAAACTACCAACCCGATACCGAACAAACATCTGCCGACCACATAATAGGTCTAGGTAATCAGCCTACTGAAACAAAAAGCTCATTCGGCTTAAATTTTAAACATTCAAAATAAAACCTTAAATAAACTAATTACTAAATTCAATTACTAACACAATACTACTAAATTACAAATGTACTATAACCCATTTTTATTCTACAGGAGGATCATCCAAATAAATATGATCTTTACCACGAGTTAATGCAACGTAATAAATATTTTCCTCTTCATTGTGATCAATGTCATTGAATATGCGAATATGAGAGTTTTCCATCCCCTTGTATGCGTGAACGGTGTACATTCGGCATTTGGCCTTACTTTTGGAAACTAGATTATGTTGAATGCTATCCAGCAAGACATGCAGTTCGATAACATTAAGTTTAAGAAGGAAATTGGGCAAATCGTCTTCAAATTTAGCCTTATCTTCCTCGCTCATGTTATATTTTTGCAGTGAATTATGGAGTTTTTCAATCATAGGTCTTTTTTTCTCATAGTCATTAATCCAAATATTAGGTGTTTGCGACGCGGTCTGAAGTAGATATCTCCACGATCTAAAGAGGTAATCGTAGTTTTCACTAGGCGTAACACTATTATGCAATTCTGTAATGTGATCGTTACCTGCCATCATCCAGCAATTAATAAATTTACTTCGAATTATGTCACACGCGGGGTTTCCAATGCGCCAAGTGGTATAAAATTCCATAACAAATGCGTCATCGGGTAACCTATCAAAAGTATTTACAGCACCTCGCCACTCGTATATAGCCTGTCTGGGATCTCCTACAAATATCTTTGGAATGGTAGTATCGCGTAACAACATTTTAAGCATCATGGGATCGAAATCCTGAGCCTCATCTATAAAGACCATATCATAATTTGTATCGATATAGTCTTTGAACCATTTGCCCACAAAAGCTAATTTTCTTAATCCATCAAAACTTAGCAATTTATGTGTTTTCGTATGAACCCACATTTTAACCAAGTGTTTTTTTGTAAATGGAGATGCGGTTAGATAGTTATACTTAATGAATTCCACCATAGTTTCACATCTGGTGTCTTTGCAAAATTTACTATACTTTGAAATGAAAGCCTGTTTCATTTTGAATGGTTTATTTTTAAACCACGGATATATTTGACCGAATGAATAAGGTTTAATGTCTTGAATATTGCATTCAAAATTACCAGTTCTTTTTATAAATAGCGTTCTGATAAAAGCATCGAATGTGTAAGGTGTCATATTCCTTGTACTTTTCTTTCGAATATCATTGACAATGGATTTATTAAATGCCAAATAAAGTATTTTTTTTCCTGAGTTTTCTTTTGCCAGATTGAGAAGTGTTGTTGTTTTGCCACTACCGGCTACCGATTTGATTGCATAAATGGTATTTTTTTCATACTCAATATCTAATGCGTATTTACGCACAAGTGGGTCTAATAATGCCATTGATTTTTTACATCTGGCATATATAATAGGTACTTGATCTATCTCTTCGGTATATCTTAGTTTTGCTACTTTTGTTTCATCAACATTTTCTAGACCTGATATTCGTAAAACATCGTCAAAATAGATGGGTTTTCCTATGCACATATTTCTTATAATACCGTCGATCTCAATTCTATATTCAGTTTCATTCTCTAGTAGGATCCATTCTTTTTTACCTGTGTTCAAAATAATATATTTTGTTTCATTTGTTGGTTTTATTGTGTTCGAAGCTACCTCGCAGAGTGCCATTTCATCCCATATAAATGAACCATTATCTCTCACGTCATAAATTTGTATTGAAGGGGGTAATTCCATTGTAGTGTTTATAACTGTCTATGTACGTTTATTATCTTTCAATTTATTATTAGTGTTTAAAATTTATCTATTATAAAGTAATATAATGGATAAATGGTCGTGTTATATTATAGAAAACAGAGGTTATACTTATGTTGGAGTTTCAAATAATGTGCATAAAAGATTACGAGCACATAATAAGGAAATATCGGGTGGAGCAAAATATACTACCAGTAAAGGTAAAGGCTGGAGACATATATGCGTTGTTCACGGATTTCCCACGAAAATAGAATCATTGCAATTTGAATGGGCTTTGAAACATGTTCCGCCTAGGAATGCCGGTGGTATTAAAAATAGAATTAAAAAATTGTATAAGTTAATTAATAAAGAGTATTGGACTGGTAACTCTCCTTTGGCAGAAACCATGCCGTTAACGATTGAATGGGTAGATAGTTCATATAAAAATTTAAATGAGGAATTACCAGTATATATTCAAGAAATAGATAAACCCGTATAACTATACAACTTTTTTATTGTAATCGTCTTCAATCTCTGTAAATATTTGTTCGATTTCTTCATTTTTTTCTGTGTCACTATCATCCTCCACCTCATTCGTCGCCTCATCACTTTCTTCTTCATCGCTTTCCTCTTCATCGCTTTCCTCTTCATCACTTTCCTCTTCATCGCTACTTTCTTCAGCATCGCTATCAAGATCAGGGTTATAATCCGAATCTTCATCTGAATCATATCCTTCTTCATTTAATATATTTTGATAAGCTTCAACTCGTTTCCTTCTAGTTTTAATAGTACCATAAAAGTTAACCGTATAAACATAATGGTTATAAAACAATCCAATACAAATGCATATAATATTAGTTGTGATTTTTACAAGGGCGGGTGTATTTCCCCAACCTAATCCATACCAACTCAACTCAAACAATGAATTGAGATATTCATCCCAAGTATTATAATAAAGTCGAGCAAAATTTCCCAAAGTACACGACATTATAACTATATGCAATAACATTGTAGAATATGGCATAAAGCGAATATATTTTTTTTCAAATCGATCAATAGTGTCAATCGCATTTCGTTTGGTTACCTGTATAAGATCCATGATTAAGTTCTAATTAAAGATTATGAAAACTTCTATTAATTCAATTTTTCCATATTTAAATCTAATGTGTTGCATAAATAGAACATCGTAATCTTTTCTTTGGATCATAATTTTTATGACCACATAAATCTATATATTTTTGAAGGGTTCTATTACATTCTACATAAACATCTTCATTTGTAAGATCTTCATTTTTACAAGAAAGCCATTTATTTCGTAGAACTTCGCATTGGTTCAAAACTATAAACTGAGAGTCTTCTAAGGTATTCATTGATATTATTATTACTTGTCATGTTTTTAAATTATATTGCCATTATACTTGAAAATACCCCAAAATGAATATTTAAAAGCTATATAGAGATTTAAATTTAATATATTCATGAATTATTTTTGGGGGCCCGAAGATACAAGCGTTCATTTTTGCGAAGATAAATATGTACATTCGCATTGGATAGCAGAGTATTTCAACACAATATCATCTATTTTTTATATTCTCGTAGGTATTTATTTTTTAAATACGCGTATTTCAAATCTTGGTCAAAGTTTAATTTTAGTTGGTATTGGTGCGTTTGTATTGCATATGACGTTACGGGTTTATGCGCAAATGTTAGATGAAATTTCGATGTTAGTTCTTAGTTGCGATGCTGTTAGTCATATAAAAAAAACGAGTAGATGGTGGAGTGTACCACTTATAGGTTTATATTTTGCATTGCACGAATATTTTGTTTATTTTTTCATAGTATTTACAATGACACAAATATATATTGCTCATATAGGACTACAAATTGCAAGCGGTAGAAAACGTTGGTTTATAATTGGATACATAACTTTTTTCTCAATAGGAACAGCGTGTTGGTTATTGGATCAGTTTGCGTGCGAATATGTACAGGAATATCAGATGCACGCGTTTTGGCACATGTTTACATCTATGGGTATAGGAAGCGGATTACTGGCATTTATATAAATTCCGAAAATTTACAAAAAATTGAACTTTATTCAGTGTATATATATACTGACATATCTCCTCCGAATTATATACGATGTTCAAATACAGTGTACTTTTAGCTCTTCTTTCAATAGCATATTGCAATGCTTATGTAACAGATTCTTTTGAATCTAATTTTAGTAATAAATATATAAGGGCTTCCAAGCGTATATTAACGAAAGTAAATACGTTTGAACCTATTGAGTGCAAGAGCGGGTCGAACAAAGAAAACTGTGTATGCCCCGGTAAATGTTTAACTTATATTGAGAGGCCAAAAAATACGAGCGGATGTTTTCCAAATGACTGTTGGGAATGGGATTCTGTTAATGATAATTGTGTGAAATCGGGGAAATCCTTTATTCCAGCTATTATACTTCAAGGAATTCCGTTTACGGGAATGTTTGGAAGTGGGTGGGGAAATATTGAACGCTGGGATATGTTTGCTATACAAATGGCAACAGTATTTGGAGGATGTCTTCTATTGTGTATATTTACTTGTTGTTTAATGGGATCTTCTGAAGATTGCAAAGATTGTGCATTATGCAGTGGCTACTGTTTTATTTTCCTATGGGCGATTGCTATAACGATTCTTTGGATATGGGGTATAGTGGAGATTGCCAACAAACCAGATGCGCCATGGGCAGATTGGAAGGGCGATCCTATCATGTGTCCGTTAGTAGAACATTAGTTGATCGTTTCATTATAAAATTTTTATTGTTCATATATTACAAATGTATGAACAATTAGGATGGGTCGCTGGATTAGGATCTGCTCTTTATTTTTTTTATTCGTATAACTTGTTAGTTAGAAAACATATTGATGAAAATAAAGCGATGTATAAACTAATAAAGGAAATACATGAAAATACAAAGAAAGAAATTTAATCTTCTATTAAAGTGTTATCTTTATAATACCCTAATCCTTCATTATCGTTTTTAAATACATAGCCACTTTTCTCTCCAATAAATGATTCAGAGGGTATAAATGGTTCATTATCTTCTTCCGACACATCAGACTTATTTTCATCTTTGGGTGAACCAATATTAGTTATACCTTCGTGACTTTTATTACTGTACATATAAAATAAAACTAAAAGCGTGATACAAGGAATTACAATGATCAAATTGTCCATTATAAATTTCAACATTATATTATATGTTTGTTAGTTTTATTTAATACTTGATACCATTTATTAAATAAAATATGGTAATATATTAAATGATATGTATTTTTAAGAAATATAAAAATCTTCTAGGAGTTCCCAAAAAAGGAATTCATAGATTTAGAATTGACAATGTGGCCATAGTAGATTATTTATTAACATTATTAGTTTCTTTTATTACATCATATATTACCAATATACCGGTTGTAATCACAACTGTAATATGGTTTTTACTAGGAATATTTTTACATGTATTATTTGGAGTTACTACATCAACCACTAAATATTTAAATATAGGTTGCAAATAATTTATTTTCTATTTAAAAAAATAATTGTCCGTTTAAAAAATTGAAATGTTTTTTTGGCACATCGTTATAGATATTAACCGTCAAAACAAGTACATTTTAAATCCAGTAATCTTTATATACTATAACATGCTTCTTACGCCACAACACCGCAGATCTGCGCGTATTACTAAAAAGGCACAAGTTGTGCCAAAAAAAGAGACAAAGATTGAGTATGACTTGGCGACTCAATGCGACGAAGAATTTGCCTCCGACTGGAATGAAAAAACGCAACAGCGTGACATTGTAGAAGATGATGAGGAGGAATTGCCATTCTTCGAAGGCTATGAGTATGACAAAGAGTACTATCGTGCTTCCAGTAGTTACTCGTCATTTGTTGACAAAGAAATAGCTGCTTTGCGATCCAAGTAAGTCATCATAACTATCTATTAAACTATCATATATTTTTAATAAATTTATGTAAAGAAATGCCAGTTTTATAAAAAATTGAAATGAAAATCTGTCAAAATAGGAAAGATATCCCAATCTCCAACAACTTAGTAAATAACTTTAAAATTACAAATTAACATGGCTGCAATCGCAAATTTCCACCCCTGTCAAGAAAAGAAAGAACAGAAGACAATAGCAAAGAAGCGTGTCTGGTTCCCTGAAGATGTAGCAGGCGAGCCTCATCCACAAAATCCCGACGACGGGTGCGGAGGAGCACTATACAAAAACGCAACCATACATCTGATATACGCGACCAGCGATCACGGGCCACCCGATAATGACCTGTCCAACGTGCTTGAGGGCAAAAGCGCTAAATTGGCTCATAAAGATGAGCGAAAATGTGCAGATTACAATGATACCGCGAATCTTTATCGCGATGCTAGCGCTATCATGCGCTTTGGATCTTGCGATCGTGACACCAAATTGGCTGTATGGAGAACCTTTGAACAGGATTACAATCAACTCAAAGAACCTGATTGGAGTATAGCTGGGCTTCTTTGGCGATCACTATTTGGACGTGAACCACGCTTCGAAGAATAAACAACTCTGTAAATAACTGTAAATAACTGTAAATAACTGCACATATCTTTTTTATATTCAGTCATGTCTAGAAGCTTAATATCTTATTGGTTATAAAATATGAATAAGATATTTGAAAAATTATAGTTCTTGAAAAGTATTAAAATAAGACTTTAAATATGAAGCTACGTGAACCTTGGTTTTATCCATCGTGAGTTCTCCCGCAATGTCTGTCTTAAAATACTTTTTAATAAGGGGGATATTTTTAGTTCCCAATACTTGGAACAAATAAAATAATTTCATATATACTGTTTCTGGTGTCATATCAAAACTACTTATTACCCCTTTTTCTTTCATCATTTTACCTGTATTATAAAATGTCATATTAACACCACCATTAACACATTGCGTAGTATTTACTACCAATATATTTTTACGTACTGCCGTTTCTATAGAATCCATGAAATTTTTGTCACCAACTGGCGCATTTCCAATCCCATATGTTCTGAGTATAATTGCTTGAGGATTAAGCGCAATCATTGCATCCAATGGCATAGCATTTTGTTCAGGAGATAATGTTAATGTATAAATTTTAATATCATTATTCCATTTACTAAAATTCCAATTACTTGGGATTCTCGGTAATGAAGGATATATATCATAAGGTTGAACATTTTGCAATAGTTTATTTTTATAGATATTTAAATATACACCTATCTCTCCAATGGGTCCATAATTTGGCGATTTGTAAGCTACAAAGTCTGTTGAACTATACTTTGAAGATCTATTTCCTCTTAATATTTTTCCACCAAATACAATCATTACTTCATTAATTTTCATAAGAGATACGATGACCGAATCAATAATATTTCTAGTAGCATCATTTCTAAATTCAAATAGGGGTATTTGAGAACCTGTTACTATTACTGGTTTATTCCAATCTTTTAGAAAAAACGATAACATAGACGCTGTATATGCTAATGTATCTGTACCGTGTATAATTATGAAACTATCATATTTAGAATAATTTTCAAATAGTTTTTCTAAAATAATTTTCATATCTCCTATTTGAAGATTTGAACTGTCTATTAATTTTTTTGTTTGTTCGATATGATATGTAATTCTAAGTTTTTTATCTATATCCATGTTATTTATCAATCTATTAAGGGTTCCTTTTACAGGAATTAATCCTTTTTTTTTATTATGCAACATTCCAATTGTTCCACCTGTATAGAGTATATATACTTTTGCGACCGCTTGCTTTTGACGTTTTGACCGCGTTTTAGATTTGGTTTTAGATTTGGTTTTAGATTTGGATCTAGTTTTGGGTTTTGGCATATTTCTATATATATATAGACATATACTAAAATTAATTAGTGTTTGTTAGATTTTTTACTGATATACAGGTAATAAATATACCCTCCGATACACCATGAAACAAAACTAATACACACTGACATGATAGCGCTAAATTTAACGCTTGTAAACAGGAATGCGCATAATCCTGTTATCACGGCCAACCACGAAACCATTACAAATGCTGACCAAATGAACTGTTCTCTATTTTTTCTACCATTAATTAGAAGCATTGATGGTATACTAATAGGTATACCCGAAATAATACCGGCTGCTAAAGGATTTAAATTATTTCCAACATACGATATTCCTGAAACAACCGCTCCAGACAGAATAAATGTTTTTAGATACTTCAGTAATAATACCATTATATTATATAGCTATATAATATATGACGACACTTAAAGAATGGGGTTTATTTACTTTATTAGCTGCAATAGCGGGATTTATGAATGGCGCTTTAGGATTAGGAGCCGGCGTAGCGCTTTCAGCACTTCTAGTACCATTTGGTTTGGTTAAAGATTATAAGACTGCTATAGGTACAACTATTCTTGCCATATTACCACCTTTGGCTTTACCCGCGCTACGCTTTTATTGGGAAAAAAAACAAGTTAATGTACGCACAGCCATAATATTAATGATCCTTGTAACAATATTTTCTTATTTTGGTGGATTATTTACTTCCATGGAAGAACCACGAATGATTGCTGGTATTTCTAGTGCAATCTTTGCGGGATTCTCGATATTCTGGGCATATTGTGCTTATACAGGTAAATTTTTAAAACGTGAAAAATAAATCCATACTCAATAATTTCTATCTAAATATTTATAAAGAAGTATACCACTTTTATTATATTTCAACAATGTATAGATGTGGCAATTATTAGTAGGTTTTGGCGCAGGAGTATACGTGGGAACAATTTATGATTGTAAACCAACTATAAATTTTTTTAAAGACTGTATAAAAAAAACTATACCGGAAGATGCAATTCCCAAGAAAAAAAATTAATTTTATATTTTATAATATTTACTTCACTGAATTAAATATTTTTCATCAGTTTTAGTCCATTTTGCAATAATTTTTGGATTTTCAACATTTTGATAAATGTCTTGTGGATCATATACATTACCATCTTTATCAATATGTCGGATAATCCCATTGACCTCTTGTGCCCAAACTTGAATTTTTTTAAATTCAGATTCTTTAGATTCTGTATCTGAAATTTCTCCGTGAGGGATACCTTTAATATGAGTCCCGCAAAATTTGGCAGAGTCTTTTTTTCTCCTTGTACACTGTTCTCCATTTGCCCTTAATGCTCGACATCTCTCATGAAAAGGAACGTGATTTTTGACTCGAGTACGTTTTTGAATATCTTCCTTTTTGAATATCAAATGTTTATAATCATATATAAATTGCAAAAGGTGTGTTTTGGTATCATCAGTAATATTAGAATTTTGAATTTTTCCAGCAAGTTCACCTTTAAAGTCGGCCGTCCATAAGTCTATTTTAGCGTTAAGTCGTTTTTCCATATTAAATGTATTTCTAGAGATGCATTTAATATTAATTATCAAATCAATTTATTATAGGACTTAAAAAGATTATTTTTTTAATTTTTTTGTATCGACGTCATCGAAATTAAAAATACCGGTATTCCTGGGTAAAACCATAAATAAAAAAAACATAATATTACCGAATACTTGATATGATAAAACTTCCATCATATTTATCCGCGGCATCAAATATGGCACTGCAAAAAACATAGTATTAATTATAAAAATTCCTAATAAACCGCCTAATAGTGTGAATATCATTATATATATAAATACATTAATATTTAATTATACAATATTATACTTTTTATGTGTAGGATCCCATGTGGGTTTTAGTGTTTTTTTGTCAATCTCATGATACGATAAGGGTACTTGTTGTTCAAAATTTTTTAAAATATATTCTGGTGGAATATTAATATTTTTTTTATCAAAGTCACTGCTAGCCATAAATACTGATTGATATTTATTTTTCCATGGTCTCTTACCTGTTATATAATCTGAAATTTGATCATAAGGTTGGTCAATAAGTACCTTTGTTTTTCCCATAAATAATGCAAAGCGAATAATACCTCCTTTACTATAAAGTCCATCTATATCACTGATTTCTTTATCGTATAGCGACATTTTTTTATAAAAAGGACTCCAAGCTCCATATCGAACTCCTTTCCTAAATGAGCCAAAAAAGAAGGTATCCTCAAATGCGCCTTCTATACTAATAGCAGCTTTTTGACCTAGAGCAGCAATCATAGGCAGAAACTTAATATAATTACCATAATATCCAACAATAGGAATGTCAATTCTCTTATTTTTTTGTTTTAAATATATCAGAGCCGGATTTTTATAAAAAGTGGTATAAACTGATGGGTGAATTGGAAAATTTAATACTTTTTTATGATTACATATTTCATCAATCAAGCACCACCATAATGTATTTGATTTTGTCTTATAAAATACTCTCTTAACAATACTATTATCAACTTCAGAATAATTGTAAAATAAAAATATTGTATTATTTTTTTCAATAAATCCCTCTATTTTTAAGGTTTGTGCGGTTAATTTATAAACAAAAGCGGTTGCATTTTTAATAATAGATTTACCACCCTTAATGAATGGAAAAACCATAATATTTGACTCCTTTTTAGATGATTCGGGATACTTGTATAGTAAATACTCCAAGAAAGGCATTTGTACATTTTGCTGATTTCTACAATGTATTATTCTATACATGCATACACATACACGATCTGCGGATTTTGACATTTGATCTAAATTAGTATTCAATGTTGTTTTAATATTATATTCATATTGCGAACATTCATTTGTTAGATTTAATACAGGCGTCTTAAGTGAAATATGAAGGGGTATATCGCTTGTTTTTTTTTTAATTTTGATATCAGGTTTCACAGATTTACTTGCAATTCGTGATCGTTTATTTCGTAATAATTTTTGTATTATGGCTTTTCTATAATGTGAATTAGTATTCATATTATATTTACTTTTGATTTTATTTTGGAACTTTTCTTCTTATATTTTCAGTAATATTTTCTTCTCTTGAATTCATAATAAATTTACTCAATTCTTTAGCCTGATTTGTATTGCCTTTAAAATATGTTGCCAGAGAATTGAGTAGGTGTTTCTTTGAAAGAGCCTTTTTACTTTTATGTTTGGTATAAACCAATGAACTACCATGACCAATTTCAAAACAATCAATTTCGTTTGATTTCATTGTTGTAACTAAAGCTTCGGTAGCTTTTTTCTTAATGTTTTTTTTCTCCCTTATAATTTTTTGTAACTGTTTAATTTCATCATCAAGAGTAATCCATTGTTTAACAACTCCCAAAACTTCATCTTTATTCATTATATAATATTTATTTACTTTTTTATTACCTTTATTTGTTAAAATTTAATTAGTAATTATTTCATTTTGTGATGTATTTTTAGCTTCTTGTGCTTTTTTATATCTTAAATGTCTCTTACACATTTTAGCTTGGATAGCATCTTGACTATTGCATTTAGCTCCACACATCTCTCCTTTTCTTTTCCCCGATTTTAAAATTACTGTACAGCAAATATAGACTTTCTCTATTATATTATCTTTAGGAATATGTCTAGGGCAATATAAACCGGCGCACGCTTTGCCACATTCCATTCCTTTTCTTTTTCCCGATTTTAAAATAGCAGAACATGTATTTCCTTTATATAATTTAGTAGGTGGCCAGTTAACGCCACTAATCTTGTCTATATTATACTTGTCATTATATGGTATTACACCATTTTGGATATTTCGACAATATGGACATTTAATATCATATTGTTTTAAATTAATAATTTCTAATTGAGTATATTGTTTTTGATTAATTAATTCATTAACAAGAGGGACATAATTAAATCGATGTTTACATTTTAAAACAACGTGATCATCTTGTAACTCTTCACCACTTATCAAGCACGTTGGTTTTTCATCATTTATTTCATGATCTGTTTCGCATAATAATAATAATAATTGTTTATTAAAGTCATCTGTACTTGAAAACATTATTACATTTAAATTATAAAAAGTCTTTATATATTTTATATATAATGTCAAGACAGCTCGAAAAGGCAAAATCATATTGGGGTAGATCAACGTGGGAATTATTTCATGCTATGGCGGAAAAAATAAATGAAGATTTTTATGCGAAAAATAATCATATGATTTTAAATATGGTAAAGCAAATTTGTAAAAATCTTCCCTGTCCAGATTGTGCTCGTGATGCCACTATATTTATGAATAGTGTGCATCCAAATAGTGTTCCAAATAAAAAAGAATTTCGAGCAATGTTATTCGTATTTCATAATCGTGTGAATAGAAAATTAGGTAAGCCACAATTTCATCATTCTAATTTACTTACACATAAAAATAACAATCTAGGTATTGTTATTCAAAATTTTGTAACATTTTTTGCAAAGAGATATAACGGAACAATTCAAGCGGGAATAACATCGACGGAAATAGCTAGACGTAATATTGCATCACGCATTGCAGGGTGGTTTAAAGGTAATTGGAAATATTTTTTCTAAACGCATATATTTTAGCAAATTTATTTAAAAAAACGGTACTTAAATATTTAAATGGCAAATCAACATACAGTTCCGATTGCAGTTCCTATAGATTTAAATACAGCAATGGTAATACCAGAAAGGGAGCGAATTTCCGATTCAATGTATATGTGTTTTAGTTTGCGTAAAACAGTGCAGTTCCTAAGTGCGGTTGATATATTTTTTGGCCTTTTATACTCCATTGGAAACCCTTGGTTTATATTCCCTGCGTTTATTGGTATCATTGGATATATTGGTGCGAATAAATATAATTCTTGTTATACATTAAGTTATTTAGTATATACTATAGTAGACTGGATTTTGAAATTAGGGTTATATATATATTTAGTATCTGACCCCATACATCCTTATAATGCATCAGCTTTTTCATGGATTATAGTTATATTGAGTACATTAATTGATATATGGATATCAAAAATTGTATTTCAGTTTTGGTGCAGTCTTAGAAATTTATCTTTATTTGAATTACAGACTTTAAAAGAGACCAAAAATATTAAGTATCGTATGGTATATTGGTAATTTATAGATGATTAATGATAATCTATAAATTAATTAGCTTTTTGTTTACTTTTACATCTAAAAGCTTTTTTATCTAATTTACATTCTTGTTTATCACTTTTGGTATTTGAAAAATATACACCTTTCTCTCCGAAAAAGGATTGTATGAGGAAGAACCAAAATGTTCCTAAAAGAACGCCAGTGCCCCATCCAGCCATTACATCAATTAAATGCACACAGCTTAAAGGAGGGACAGTGCGTATAATAGCACTTACAATTCCTAAGAATAAGAGACCTGCTAAGACACCTAAATTAACATTTCCATATATAAACATTGGAAACATAACATATGTTAGTGTAAATGATAGTAATAATGCGTGAGGACCAGGCATTGAAAATTTAGTACCCCAACTTTCAGGTTGATTACCTCCTATTAAATTACACGCAGGATCAATAATAGCTCTGAATGGCCCATTTTCTGTACCTGGTCTTCCGGTACCACCGACGACACCGGTATGAGGTACATATGCCCCGGCAAGTGATGATATCATCCCTCCAAAAGCCATACTTATAGTCAATCCAAAAACGTATAGTAATCCTCTACCATTTCCTTCATATAAAGAACCAAAAATGGCCATAGTTGGGAGTATAATAGGTGAAAGTAGTACAAAAAATCTAATATATGACATGAGATTAAATGCTAATGACATTGTATATAATTAAAGTACATTTTTTATTATAAAAAGACTAATTTAAAAACTTGATGTATATCTTCAACTGGATGAAATTTAATCCCTTTAATTACAGGCTTATCAGAATATTTCTCCATAAATTTATCAAAGTCTTTTTGATTTTCTTTTGGATAAATAAACTCCTTTACTCCAGCTTTAATACCGCCTAATATTTTTAATTTCAACCCTCCGATCATTGTTACCCTTCCTTGAAGATTAATTTCCCCTGTTAAAGCTATTGTATTTTTGACTTTCTTTTTGTTAAATAAACTATAAATAGCAACAGTAATTGCAGTACCAGCAGATGGTCCATCTTTAGGTGTTGCTCCTTCAGGACAATGAATGTGAACACCTTGTAATTTTGTTTCTGCAAAATGTTTTAACAAATTAGTTTTTGTTTTTTGCGAAGTTAATTTCCATGCTAAAGATTTGGCTACATTCATAGACTCCTTCATAACATCTCCTTGCATACCTGTTAATTTAAAGTCTAAAGGATTTGTCGATGGATAGTATATACTTTCAATAGGAATAATGCCTCCTTTTCCTAAAGAATTTGCCCATAATCCAGTAACAATACCAGAGCTGGGAGCGTGATGAATCTTTGTAAACGTGATTTCGTGTCTTTCTTTCAAATATTGATCTTTAATAATATCTTTTGTTAATACCAATGGCATTTCAATATCATTCATTTGAAGAATTTCAAGATTGATTTCACTGATAATCTCAAATAAAATTTCTTTTAATTTTCTAACACCAGGTTCATACGTATATGATTCAATTATAAATATAATTATCTCATCACTAAAAACAACGCACTCGTTTAATCCCAAATTTTTATAAATTTCGGGTAACAGATATTTTTTAGTAATTACAATTTTATCTTCTAAAGATAAATTCTCAAATTTGATTCTATGTATTCGATCTAACAAAATTTTATCAATAAGACCAGGTTCATTATATGAAAAGATAAAAAGAGCTTTACTTAAATCTAAGTCAATGCCTGTAAAATACTTATCTTGAAAAGATTCATTTTGTGTTTCATCTACCAAATGTGTTAAAATACCAATAATTTCTTTACCGTGTTCAGATCTAGAAACTTTATCCAATTCATCTATAAAAATAATCGGATTCATTATTTTCTTCTCCATAAGAATATCCACGATTCGCCCCCATGTTGATCCTACATAAGTATAATTGTGACCGCTAAGAGTACTACCATTACTAGAACCGCCAATGGGTATAAAAGCAAATGGCCTGACAACACCATTTTCATCTTTTAAACATTCAGCTAGCCCCTTCTTTGCAAGCGATGTTTTACCAACTCCTGGTGGCCCTTCAAATCCAAAACAGTATCCTTTCTGTTTCCCATTTAGCCACTGACCAATAATTCTTTGCAATTGCCTTTTTGCATTATCGTGTCCGTGTACTGCTGATTCTAATTGTGTTTTTACACCTGTAATTACATTATTAACAGATGTAAGGTCTTGACGTATACTAGTTATTTCTTCAGTCAATTCTTTACAAAGAGGCAAATTAAATGCCTTAGGAAATCTTTGTTGGAGAGATTGAACAACTAAATCATCATTTTTTGTTTCATTTATAAATTGGTCAATGTTCTTTTTCATGAAAGCGTTTTTCTTTCCTGAATGACATAATCTTTGAGATTTCATTCCTAACTTTTTTATTACGCCATTAATAAAACATGTATTTGCTACAAGTGTATCTCGCTTTCCGCTTCCAAATAATTTTAATATTTTTTTGTGGTTACTTTTTTTAAGTTCTTTGACCGCATCCTTTTCAATAGTAGGGAAATATTTTGTAATTTCAAGACTACTATAAGGTTTATTTTTGGGAATTTTTACTTTAATATTATTTTCTTTAATTTTATTGATGCATAAATCAAATTTAGTTTTAACGCCACCCATTAACGATAATACAGGCTCCTTGCGATAAACACCAAAAGGGATTTTCAATAATCCTTCAAGATATTGTCTAGCTTTTGAACCAGAATCTTCCGATTTAGCCTTGACTTCTTTTAATTTAAGCATCGCCTTTTCTTTAACCGCGTCAGGAGCTTTCAATAAACAAATTTGTTGTTCTATGGGTATTTTACTATTATCAAATTGTGACAATGTATTAGTATAATTAATAGTTGTTTTCATAGCATCTCTGAAATATTTTTTAATATTCCATGGTAAACTATCAAAAAGCACTGTTTGTTCAATAGTATCAAGCGATCCGTTGCTATCATTGGAAAGTAGATCATATAACAAATAAGCAAGATATTGAAACTCGGGGTCATTATGTTTCATTAGCAATTGAATAAGTGTGCGTCTTTGTCCATATAATTCGGAACCAATAAATTCTTTAACATTTTGAGAAATAGGCTTCTGTTTAATCAAGTTTGTTTGATTAATATATCCAATAAAACGTTGATATAATTCATTGTCTGAATAAATCAAAATTTCCTTTACTGTCAAAGCCTCAAGAAATCTATCAAAATCGCGTCCTTTAAAATCAGGTTCTTCAGGTTTTCCACTATTTAATCTCTCCATTTTTGTTTTAATAAAGACATGATTGGTACATTCAATTAAAATATCATCAATCACTCCAGAAATAATTAATGTCTTCTTTTCAGTTTCATTTTGAATAGCGACCTTGATACCATATACTTTTTTTTGAAATTCTTTGCTAGTGCGAGCCAAATCGAAACAATCAAAACTACTCGAGGTTTCTACAATCATGAAGTCTTCAACAATTCGATTTTTAGCCAAGGTTTTTGACTTTTTTTTATTTGACTCTTCGCGCCATGCCATAACTTTATAACTAATTGGATGTATATAAGCTGATATGACTTCAAAAATACCGGTTTCATCCGTTTTTAGTTTCTTTAAGAAATCATTACCCATAGCAACCGTTATTAGATCTTCAATGCTATCGGTACCAGTAATTCTGAAAAGAGCAGACAGTTCATTATTAATTTTTTGAAGATTTGTAATAATATCCTCAAAATCTTGCTTTGAAGGATGGTTTACTCTTGTATTTAGATTTTCTAAATCTTTGTAAAGAACTTCTAGATTTTGAATACATGTATTCATATCGCTAGCACCTACAATATCCATGACTTTGTATTTTTGCACTGCAATTATGGTCTTAGTGATCATATGTTGAAATGTAATTATTTTTTTCTTACAGAACTTAATCGTATGTGATTTTTCTGATTTTTTTAATGGATTCGCCTTAATCTTCTCATTTTTCAACATTTAATATATTAAATATATCGATTTTAAATTCTAGATTTATTTTTAATAAAAATAAACATCGATTTATACCTTAAAACAGATTTTTATTTTTATTTTTATTATTTTGATTCTACATCATTGAAGATGTGCTTTTTTATATTGTAGTGAAAGGGTTTAAAAATAAAAAATAAAGAATAATAAATGGGTATACCAAGTTATTTTTCACATATTGTTAGAAACCACTCTGAAATTATTAAAAGACTTGATAAGTTGAAGTCTATTAATAATATTTATCTTGATAGTAATTCTATTATCTATGATACATTAAGGATAATTTCAAAAGAATACACCGGAAACGACGAC
>Ga0233412_10000190_pt1 | contig 36054 bp, 26 predicted proteins | sample Na_anoxic_4_MG_FD_180667 | JGI IMG/M metagenome (GOLD analysis project Ga0233412, IMG submission 180667) | Seawater microbial communities from Saanich Inlet, British Columbia, Canada - Na_anoxic_4_MG | ecosystem: Environmental > Aquatic > Marine > Inlet | place: Canada: British Columbia... | reverse complement strand
AATAGATGGCTTTTAAAATGAACAGCGCGCCTTACGAGGTGGATAATACCCCTATATATAATGTAAGTATGGAGGATGGGGTTCTTGGAAAAGCAAATAATAATGGTACAATAATAATTGATGAGAACTTAAGCGCTGCACAAATGCAAGGCGTGGTTGATCATGAAAAAGTTCACATTGATCAAATGAAAAGAGGTGATCTAAATTACGACGATAAATACGTTTACTGGAAAGGTAAAAAATATTTAAGATCGGAAATGCAGGAAGGAAATAAAAAATTGCCTTGGGAGGCAGAAGCATATAGAAACGCATAAAATAAAAAAAATGGCATATACACAAGAACCGGGGCGCGGTAATGGAAATCCTATTATGAAGCTGTCCGACAAATTAAAAGAAGGCAGCAGCTTAAAGCTACTAGGAGATTTAGATAAAGACGGGAGCAATAGCCCAGCTACAATGTATGGCGCTCCTATAGAAATGAAGGCAAACGATGGCCCAATATTTCAATCTGGCTTAAATTACGGTGCGCCTATACATAATACAGGTGAACCATCAAATCCCACCCACAATGCTAGCGGCGATCTTAACGCAGCAATATATGATGGCAAAAAATTTGCAGAAGAAGTTAAGGCTGACCCGCTTGGTGCAAATCAAGAAAACTCAATAGAATTTCCTACATTTAGATATAGGGGGAAAGATGCGTTTGCTAATTCACTAAAAGACGATAAAGTTATAGAGGCTTCTTTTACCAACAAGGGTGATGACTCCAGATATAAACATTTAAGCTCAAGGTTTAATATAAATCCAACAATCAATGATCCAATGCAGCGAGATAATTTGAGGAATTACGGAGCACCTATGGGTTCTAATATAAGCAAAAATACTGTAGCTCAAGATTTAAAAAATAAGCAGGATAATGACGCTAAGTTTGGATACAGTGGTGTTAGAGAAACATTAAAAGAAGCTGATCAAGGAGCTAAGGTCTCTGCGAATATATCGCAAAATTTACAATCCGCAAAAGCGACGGGCAGCGAATCTAATTTAAAATCTTCAATTGAAACAGCTAGAACAGACATGCAGAACGATAAATTCCTAAGATCTACACGCCCTGTCAGAACAAACCCTAGAACTGGCAAAACAGAAGTAAGTAACCAAGCTGCTTATCTTAACGCGCGTATGGTACAAAATTATATTGATCAAAGTCAGACAGCTACTAAAAGACAAAACTCAGCAGACAACTTAAGGTTTATGAAAGATGATTTTAATAGGGATGTTAAAAGCGGTAAATATAATTTAAATACAAATACAAACTTAAAAAGCACTGTTAAAAAACTAATGTCATCGCCTAAAAAGAAAGACGAAAGATCTGGTAATTAAAAAGTTAATAATTTGTGTAATAATATAGATATAAATTAAATCTAATATTATGAAAAAATTATTAATTACATTATTGTTTATTTTTGCTTTAACCACATCAAATGCTCAACAGCAATTTGAAGGCGAATGGAAAAGTGAAACCTCTTCTTTTACAACAACTATAATTGCAAGTAAATATGCAATTTTAAAAGTATTCAACTTTAGTTTTAAAGAGGATCTATATATAGAAGAAACTATATTAAAACAAACAGATTATGAATTTACAACTAGATTATACAATCCTAGAAATGGATACGATGTTGTAATAAAATATAAATTAATTGCTGGTAATTTAATATGCGAATTTAGCGGCGATTTGCACGCGGCAATCAAACTTACTAAAAAATAAATATGGCCTTTAAACTTGGTAACCCAACAGATCCGCCTTCTGGCAGTAATAATGCTACCGCTGAGGAGTTGCGTCAAAAACGTATGGACGCAAGTAAAGCATTAGAAGCTGAGCGCAAAAGAGTTACTGATATCCGACTTAGAATAGATCAAGTAGCGGAAAGTGCGGCCGGCGGAAGCTACACTGTAGACTATGGTATGAATGACGGGAGAGCTGGAGTAAAAGGAGCCGGGGTTGTTCCGCAAAAAACATTTGAGTGGCTACAAGGCATGGGTGGAGCAGGTTGCTCAACTTACGCTTGCGGCATAATGCGAGAAGCAGGCGTCACAGTACCTAATTCAGTTGGAGAAGAAGGGGTTACTATAAATGATGTTACATATAAGCCCGGTGATAAAATGCCAATTATACCAGGAAATGAGCAATTTGACGCAGTGGCACCTCAGCTTGGCTTTGAACTAAGAGCTCCCGGCAGTTTACCTGAAGAAGGCGACGTTACGAGAGTGGGTTATGGCTACGGTTACACCTCCCATTCCACAATACAAACAGGGGAAGGGCGAAATGTTTATAACCCAGGAACGCCATCATTAGGTTTAAAAGAATCAGACCATTATGCTGAGCCCTCAGAATTTGAAGGTCTGTCCGTAGAGGAAACGGAAGCATTTGTAAACGACTCAGACTTCAGCTTGAGTGGCGGGCCAGTAGTCAGTGAAGATAAAAAATTATACCCTACCAGATTAATGCAATACGTCGGGGATTTACCAGCGCTGCGAAAAAAATATAGAGAGGCTGCGCAAGCCGCAGGACCGGAAAAAGCAATTGAGCTAAAAGCAAAACCTGCTACGTTAGGTTCCATGACACCAACAGCACAGTTACCAACTAATATGTTAAAGTTTTTTAATAGAAATAAATAATTTAATTTAATAAAATGAAAAAGCTAATTTTTATTTTAGCTTTTCTTTTTTTGGGCGTTACTAATGCTCAAGACAAACTTTCTATATCTAATTATTTTAAAATACCAGAAAGTTATAAAAGAATAGCTATAACAGATTACCACAAGTGGTTAATAAATAAGCAAATAAAAATTGAAGAAGTAAAAACTTACGACGGATATACTATATACGGATTAGGAGATTATTACGCGGCAAAGTTTGATTATAAAATTGGAAAAAGAGATTTACATCAATGCGCTGACGCCGCAATGTATTTTAGAGCGTGGTATCATTTTGACAAAGGTAATATAAGTAAAATAATATTTACGTTTACAGATGGTACGCGGTATAGCTACAGCAATTTTTTAAAGCAAAAACAGCTTAGCAATACGTTTAATAGCTTCAATAAATATATGGCCATTATATGGTCTTACGCGGGTACGTGGTCAATAAACAAATATGATACAAATGAAGTAAGCGTCAGCAACATATCCGCGGGTGATATATTTGTTGTAGGAGGATTTCCAGGCCATGCAATAACCATCGTAGATGTAGTTGAAAATGAATGTGGTGATAAAAAAATAATGTTGTCACAAAGTTTTATGCCAGCACAAGATCATCATATATTATTAAACCCAAAAAGTAATACTGTTTGGTTTGATATAAACGAGGTGCACAATACGGGATTTGGCTTCACTGAAGACAATTTAAAAAGATTTAAAATATAATGAAAAAGATTTGGCAATGGCTTACCGGCTCCGTTATAAAAGAGGTAGGGGTTGTTTTAGATAACCTTACAACTACTAAAGAAGAAAAGCTAGAAGCTCAAAGGTTAATAACTGAAATATTAGAAAAAGCTGACAAGGAAGCTCAAGAGCAAGTTACAGCTAGGTGGGAAGCAGACATGACATCTGATTCTTTTTTATCAAAGAACATTCGTCCACTTGTTTTAATATATTTAACATTTATATTTTCAATATTAGCGTTTTTTGACGGTAACATTGGCGAATTTAAAATAGCAGAAGAGTACATTCCTATATTCCAAACTCTTCTTGTTACAGTGTATGGAGCTTACTTTGTAGGTAGGTCTTGGGAAAAAGCTAAAAGTATGAGTAATAATAAAGATCAATAAATTAACTTAAATTAAATAAAATGGCAAAGATTACAGAAGAGCAATTAAAAACAATACGTGAATCACAAACTAAGCTTAGTGATTTACTAAATAAAGTAGGCTACGCAGAAGCAACAAAACACGGGCTGCTCCACGAGTTTGCAAAAGTAAACAAAGAAGTAGAAGACTTCAAAGCGGTGCTAGAGGAGCAATACGGTGCAATAAATATTGACGTAGAAACCGGAGAATATACAGAGCTAAAAGAAAATGAATAATAACGTAAGAAAAATCAGTATAGGCTCTGACTACAAAAACGATGCGATGCACTATTCCGTAGGGCAACAGGTTTATGGGGGCCATGAAATATCAAATATATTATTTGACGAAACTGATCATTCTTACAATATATTCATTAAAAAAAACAACGAGGTGTTGCCATGGAAAAAGTTTAATAAAAACATGGCAATATCTGTTGAGTATGACTTAGAGTATTAATGAAAAGCCTGCACCAATTTATTGTTAAACCCGCTAATAAGCGCTATAATAATGAAAAGAAAATAGGCGACAGTAGCCTCTTACTAAATAATAATATAGAAAGCTTTCGTCACGTTAGCAAAGAAGCAATTGTAGTTGAGATACCAAAAGCTTTTAAAACAAATATAAAACCCGGCGATAAAGTTATAATTCATCATAACATATTTAGAAGATTTTATGATATAAGAGGAAAAGAAAAAAATAGTGGCACCTACTTTAAAGATGATTTATATTTTGTTAATATAGATCAAATTTACATGTATAATCAAAATAATAAATGGCTACCTCATTTAGATTATTGTTTTGTTAGCCCTATTAAAGAAGATGCTATGTTTTCAATTAATTTTGAGAAGCCCCTAGTTGGTATATTAAAATATGGAAACAACGCGTTAGAAGCGCTTAAAATAAACCCAGGAGACTTAGTTGGCTTTACGCCGTACAGTGAGTTTGAGTTTATAATAGAAAACAAGCGTTTATATTGTATGAAATCAAATGACATTGTAATTAAGTATGAGTGTAAAGGAAACGAAGAAGAATATAATCCAAGCTGGGCGAAAAGCAGTTGAGGAACTAATTAAAGTAGCTAAAGAAGCTATTGTTGATTCAGACGATGATATATCAGCTGACAGGCTTAAGAACGCAGCTGCTACAAAAAAGCTAGCTATATTTGATGCCTTTGAAATACTTAATAGAATTGAAGAGGAACAAGCATTGCTTGATGGCGCTAATAAAGAAACGCGAGCAAAATCTTTTAAGGGTTTTGCGGAAGGTAGATCTAAGTAATGTACGAGCAAAGTTTATATAAAATTTTACCGGACTATATTAAGCCGAGCGTAATTAAAAAAAATAACCGTTATAAAAAATGGCAGTATGGCTATAACAAGGAATATGATGTTGTAGTTATAAGTAAGACTGGGCAAATAGGGGAAGTATACGAAATACAAAATTTAAAGATTGCTTTACCAAAAGAAGATAACGTTTACGCTTCTAAAAAAGATAAATGGGAAAAGCTTGAGTACCCAAAAGAGCTCAGCAAAATAAAAAGCGTATTCGAGTGGAACACTAAGCCCGAGTATTTTAAAGACAAATACTATGATTACATCGATCAAGAATTTAATCGCAGATCGCAGGGGTTTTGGTTCTATAATAAGAGTGTGGCTACTTACGTTACTGGTACTCACTATATGTACTTGCAGCACTCCAAAATTGATGTTGGGGCAGCAGAGTTTAGGGAGTCAAACAGATTATTCTTTATATTCTGGGAAGCTTGCAAAGCCGACCCACGATCTTATGGAATGTGTTATCTTAAAAACCGTCGTTCAGGATTCTCGTTTATGTCTTCAGCAGAAACCGTTAACCTGGCAACAATTACATCGGATGCACGGTACGGTATCTTGTCAAAGTCTGGTGCGGATGCTAAAAAAATGTTCACAGACAAAGTTGTACCAATATCAGTCCACTACCCGTTCTTTTTCAAACCAATCCAGGACGGGATGGACAGACCAAAAACAGAGCTCGCCTACAGAATACCAGCATCAAAACTTACTAGACGTAAACTTGATAGTGGCGAAAACCCCGAAGAGCTTGAAGGATTAGATACTACTATAGATTGGAAAAATACAGGAGATAACAGTTATGATGGAGAAAAATTAAAACTGTTAGTGCATGATGAATCAGGTAAATGGGAAAGGCCAGATAATATACTAAACAACTGGAGGGTTACTAAAACCTGTTTAAGGCTAGGAGCTAGAATAGTAGGCAAGTGTATGATGGGGTCAACAAGCAACTCACTAGATAAAGGTGGTGCGAATTTTAAAAAATTATACAATGCCTCAGACGTCACAAAAAGAAACCGCAACGGACAGACTAGCTCGGGATTATATAGTTTGTTCATACCTATGGAATGGAACTACGAAGGATTCATTGATTCTTATGGCCTACCTGTATTCGATACGCCCGAAAAAGAGATTGAAGGACCTCATGGGGATATAATAGATCAAGGAGTAATACAACATTGGCAAAATGAAGTTGATGGCTTAAAAGACGACCAAGACGGTTTAAATGAATACTATAGGCAATTTCCTAGAACGGAGCAACACGCTTTTCGAGATGAAGCCAAAGAGTCTTTGTTTAATTTAACTAAAATATATCAACAAGTAGATTATAACGAAGATTTAAGAAATACAAGCATAGTAACACAAGGAAGCTTTTATTGGGAAAACGGTGTTAAAGATACGAAAGTAATGTTTGCACCAAATAAAGATGGTAGGTTTTTAATATCTTGGATACCAAATAAAAACCAACAAAACCGTGTAATATTAAAGAACGGTATTAAATACCCAGGCAATGAGCACATGGGGGCGTTTGGTTGTGATAGCTATGATATATCGGGAACAACTGACGGTAAAGGATCGAAAGGTGCGCTTCACGGTTTAACAAAGTTTAGTATGGAAGATGCTCCGGCTAATTCTTTTTTCTTAGAATATATATCAAGACCCCAGACGGCGGATATATTTTTTGAGGACGTATTAATGGCTTGCATATTTTATGGCATGCCTATATTAGCAGAAAACAATAAGCCTAGATTGCTTTACTATTTTAAAAGAAGAGGATACAGGGGTTTTTCAATGAATCGTCCTGATAAGCTTTTAAATAAACTTTCAGTTACAGAAAGAGAAATAGGTGGTATGCCTAACTCGAGTGAAGATATTAAACAAGCGCACGCGGCTGCTATCGAATCCTATATAGAAGATTACGTTGGTTTAATGAAAGATGGATCTTACGGAACAATGTATTTTCAAAAAACCCTGGAAGATTGGGGTAAATTTAATATAAACAATAGGACTAAGTTTGATGCTTCTATTAGCTCAGGCTTAGCTATAATGGCTTGTAACAAAAACAAATATAGCCCAAGGGCTGAAAGAATATTAACATCACATACTTTAAGTTTTAAAAAGTACAATAATAAAGGACATAGTTCAAAAATAATATAAATGGTATATACTAACTACAATAGTTCATTTCCTGACCAGGTGGTACCTGCTGCAGAAAAGCTAAGCTTAGAGTATGGAGAAGCCGTAGGTAGAGCTATCGAAAACGAATGGTTTAGAAATACACGTTCGGGTGGAGATAGATTTATGGCTAACTACCAAAATTTTCATAGGTTAAAGCTTTACGCTAGAGGTGAACAGTCTATACAAAAGTATAAAGATGAGCTAGCAATCAATGGAGACTTGTCTTATTTAAACTTAGATTGGAAACCAATTCCGGTAATATCTAAATTTGTAGATATTGTTGTTAATGGAATGTCCCAAAGATCTTACGAGATAAAAGCATTTGCGCAAGATCCTGAGTCTTTAAAGAAAAGAACAAATTACGCTGAAAGAATAATGCGTGATATGATGGCTAAGGATTTTTTGGACAACGTACAAAGCACACTAGGCGTTAATATGTATTCCACCGACCCTGAATCTTTACCTAATGATGTTAAAGAGTTGGGTCTTAAAATGCAATTAGAATTTAAAGAGTCTGTTGAAATAGCTGAAGAGCAAGCAATAGATACTATATTAGATAAAAATAAATACGACCAATCTAGAAAAAGAGTTTTATATGATTTGGTTGTATTAGGAATCGGCGCGACAAAAACAAATTTTAATCCAACAGAAGGCATTACAATTGACTATGTTGATCCCGCTAGTTTGGTATATTCTTATACTGAGGATCCAAATTTTGAAGATTTGTATTATGTTGGCGAAGTTAAAACTTTGTCATTGTCAGAAGTTAAAAAGCAATTCCCTTATTTAAGCGATCAAGACTTACAAGAAATACAAAAGTTTGGTAATTCACCCGGCAACTATCTAAGAAATTACGCAGGGGATAACACGGATGATCAAGTTAATATATTATATTTTGAATACAAAACTTACAACGATCAAGTTTTTAAAATAAAAAGAACTGACACGGGCTTAGAAAAAGCTTTAGAAAAACCAGATACTTTTGCTCCGCCACCAAACGATAATTTTGAAAGAGTAGGTAGAACTATAGAGGTTTTATTTAGTGGCGCTAAAATTCTTGGTCAAAACAAGATGTTAAAATGGGAGTTAGCTGAAAATATGACTAGGCCATTTGCAGACACCACTAAGGTTAAAATGAATTATTCTATTTGTGCACCTAGAATGTACAAGGGAAGAATAGATTCTTTAGTAAATAGAGTTACTGGGTTTGCTGATATGATACAGCTAACACATTTAAAGATGCAGCAAGTAATGTCTCGTATGGTTCCCGATGGAGTTTATGTAGACGTTGATGGTCTAGCTGAAGTAGATCTTGGCAATGGTACAAACTACAATCCAGCGGAGGCATTAAATATGTATTTCCAAACAGGTAGTATTGTAGGTAGGTCCTTAACGCAAGACGGGGATATTAACAGAGGAAAGGTGCCTATACAAGAACTGCAATCTTCTAATGGTATGGCAAAGTTGTCTGCATTGATACAAACATATCAGTATTATTTGCAAATGATTAGAGACGTAACCGGCCTTAACGAAGCTAGAGATGGAAGTACTCCGGATAAATTTGCTTTAGTAGGGTTACAAAAAATGGCAGCTGCAAATTCAAACACAGCTACACGTCATATTCTACAGGCTCAGATGTATATAACATTATCTACTTGTGAAAATATTGCGTTAAGATTAGCAGATGCGTTAGCTTACCCATTAACAGCTCAATCATTAAAGCAATCAATTAGCACTTATAATGTAGGCACGTTGGAGGAACTGGCTACGCTGCAGATACATGACTTCGGTATATTTTTGGACTTGATGCCGGACGAAGAAGAAAGAGCAAAATTAGAAAACAATATACAGACCGCATTATCCGCGGGTTTAATTGGCTTAGACGACGCTATTGATATTAGAAATATATCAAACATCAAAACAGCTAATGAATTTTTAAAGGTCAGGCAAGCTGAAAAAGCAAAGCGTGATCAAGAGGTGCAACAAGCAAATATTGCTGCTCAAGCACAGGCGAATGCGCAATTAGCAGAGCAAACAGCATTAGCAGAAACTCAAAAACAACAAGTTCTTACAGAACAAAAAATACAGTTAGAGCAAGCTAAAATGCAATTTAGCATACAAAAGCTGCAGCAAGAAGCTAATATTAAAAAGCAACTAATGGGTGAGGAGTTCAGTTATAACATGCAACTAGCAGAAATGAACACAAGATCTCAAATGGGCAAAGAAAATAATAAAGAAGATCGTAAAGACGACAGAGCTAAGTTGGTCGCCACGCAGCAAAGCGAGTTGATTAACCAGCGCCAAAATAACGCACCGCCTAAAAACTTTGAATCATCTGGAATGGATGTTCTTGGCGGGTTTGGTTTAGAACAATTTGAGCCAAAGTAAAGTAAATTTTTAATTATTTAATTATATTATATTATGTCAGAAGTAAAGCAAGAAGGGGAATTCAAAATTAAAAAAAGAAAAACCCCTAAAAAGTTGGTTAAAAAAGACGAAGTAGTTAAAGTTGATTTATCCAAACCAAAAGAAGAGGAAGTTACTAAAGTAGTAATTGACGAGCAACCAAAAGAAGAAAAAGATGCCGTTCAAGAGCAAAGCGCAGATGCAGGCAATGATATTGTCGGACAATCCGAAAACAGTAGCGACAGCAAAGAAGTGGTTGAACAAGTACAAGACACCGCTACAGAAGCGAATGAAGGGGTGCTGCAAGAAATAACAGACGAAGAGGTAAAAGAAGTAGTTGAAAATCCGCAAGAATTAGTTAAAGAAACCGTAGCGGAAACTAAGCAAGAACATAACTTACCTGAAAACATTCAAAAGGTTGTAGAATTTATGAATGAAACAGGCGGAACATTGCAAGATTATGTACGCCTAAACGCTGATTACTCCAATGTAGATAACGTTACATTATTAAGAGAGTATTATAGAAAAACAAAGCCTTATTTAGAAGGCGAAGATATTAACCTTTTACTTGAAGACTTTTCATATGATGAAGAGCTTGATGAAGAAAGGGATGTGCGTAAAAAGAAAATTGCGTACAAGGAAGAAATTGCAAAAGCCAAAAACTATTTGGAAAGTTTAAAGGGTAAATATTACGAGGAAATCAAGTTGAGGCCCGGCGTAACCCAAGACCAACAAAAAGCTATGGATTTTTTCAATAGATACAACGAAGAGCAACAAGCAAACCAGCAAGTACGCGATGCGTTTTTAAAAAGTACCGAAAATTACTTTAACAACGATTTCAAAGGTTTTGATTTTAACGTGGGTGAAAAAAAATACAGGTACTCAGTAAAAGACGCTAGCTCGGTTATGAATGAACAAAGTGATTTAACAGGTGTTGTCGGAAAGTTTCTAGACAAAAACGGCCAAGTTAAAAATTACTCTCAATATCATAAAGCTATATTTGCAGCCAGAAATGCCGATACAATTGCCCAGCATTTTTATGAGCAAGGCAAAGCCGACGCAGTGCGTGATATAACAGCTAAATCTAATAATGTTACAGCTGATGTAAGACAATCTGTTCCAGGTAATGTTTTTGTTAATGGGATAAAAGTAAAAGCTGTTAATGGTGTTGATTCTTCAAGATTAAAAATTAAAACACGAACTAAAAACTAATTTTAAAACATTTTATTATGGCAGGAAATTTTGTAACTGGTGGTGCTTTTCCAGCGTCTACGTTGCCTTCACAAAAGCAACAAGCGCTTAGCACTAACTACTTAAACTTTACTGACGGATCAGGGAATGATTTTGCACAACAATATCTACCCGAAATCTACGAAGCAGAAATAGAAAGATATGGAAATCGTACTATCTCTGGCTTCTTACGAATGGTAGGAGCAGAAATGCCTCTACAATCTGACCAAGTTGTTTGGTCTGAACAAAACAGATTACACGTCTCTTATCAAGGGGTAACTAGCGACCAGGCTACTACATTAACTTTACCATCTGGCCACGTTATTGTACCAAACATGACTTTGGTAGTTGGCGACAATACCACTGTAGGTGGATCGCCAAAAACTGAAAAAGTTATTGTAGGTGCTGTAACTGATACAACTGCAGTTGTATATCCTTATCAAGCTGCTGATTTGAGCGGTTTAGGGACTACTGTTAATGTATTTGTATATGGTTCTGAATTTGCTAAAGGTACAGTAGGATCTACAGCAAATATCACCCCATCTTTTACGCAGTTTTCTAACTCACCAATCATTATCAAAGATAAATATTCTATCTCTGGTTCTGACACAGCTCAAATTGGTTGGGTAGAAGTTGCTACTGAAGCTGGAACTTCTGGATTTTTATGGTACTTAAAAGCTGAAGGCGAAACTCGCTTACGTTTTGAAGATTACTTAGAAATGTCTGTAGTTGAAGGTGAACTTGCTGCTGCTGCTGGAGGTTTTGCTACTAACCAAGCTTTAGTGCCTGGATTTAGTGCAACAATCAACGGCAAAGGTACTGAAGGTTTATTTGCAGCTATCGAAGATCGCGGTAACGTATATACTAATGCTGATTTTGCTGGAACTGGAGCTACCTCTGGTATTGCAGAATTTGACGTTATTCTTAAGCAATTAGATACTCAAGGAGCTATCGAAGAGAACATGCTTTTCTTAGATAGAGACACGAATCTAGCTTTTGATGATATGCTAGCTAACATCTCTTCTGGAAGTAATGGAGGTACTGCTTATGGATTGTTTGAAAACTCAGAAGAAATGGCATTGAACTTAGGGTTCAGCGGTTTCCGAAGAGGTTCTTACGATTTTTATAAGACTGACTGGAAATACTTAAATGACATCTCCACTCGTGGTGGTATGGATGACATTGATGGTGTACTTATTCCAGCTGGAACTTCAACTGTATACGATCAAATCCTTGGATCAAACATTCGCCGACCATTCTTGCATGTACGTTACCGTGCTTCGCAAGCTGATGACAGACGTATGAAGTCTTGGATTACTGGTTCTGTAGGTGGAGCTGCTACATCTGATCTTGACGCTATGGAAGTACACTTCCTATCTGAAAGATGCTTATGTGTGCAAGCTGCAAATAACTTTGTGTTATTTACATCTTCTCCAGTAGTATAATTATTCTGTAGTAATTACCCTCGTTGAACTGACGAGGGTAGTTATTACTTTTATTAACATTTTTATTTTATTATATTATGGCTAAAGAAGCTAAAGCAGTAGAAAAAACTGAGGTTGCACCTCAACCAACTGTAGAAAAAAAACAAGCAGTTAAACCAAAACAAACAGAACCAGAGTGGGAAATTAAAGATAGAACTTATTATTTAATAGGAAAACGCAGTCCATTAACTCATATAATCCCGTCGAAGCATAGTAGGAGATATCCTTTATTATGGTTTGATGAAAAAGCAGGTAAGCAAAGAGAATTGCGATATGCAACTAATCAAAGCTCTCCTTTGGTAGACGAACAAAAAGGCGAATCAACAATGGCCCACATTATATTTAAAGAGGGTACTTTGTTTGTTCCAAAACAAAAACAAAATCTCCAAAAACTCTTGTCTTTATATCACCCAATGAAGGGGCGAATATATAGTGAGTTTGATAAAGTTAGCGATGCTAAAAATGAAATTGTAGAAATTGAAATGCAAATTGAGGCATTAAACGCGGCTAGAGAAATGAATGTTGATCAAGGCGAAGCAATTTTAAGAGTAGAGCTTGGATCTAAGGTAACAGAAATGTCATCTAAAGAAATAAAAAGAGATTTATTAATATTTGCAAAAAATAATCCAAATTTATTTATTGAGCTTGCTACAGATGAAAATGTTCAACTTAGGAACATAGCAATTGTTGCAACAGAAACAAATATAATTAAACTATCGGGTGATAACAGAACATTTACTTGGGCTTCTAATAACAGAAAGCTTATGACGGTTCCGTTTGATGAAAACCCATATTCTGCTATGGCTGCATTCTTTAAAACCGACGAAGGTATTGAAGTTTTAAGGTCAATAGAGAAAAAGTTACAATAACGTGTAATACTATATAGTAGATAGGCCGCTTTAAAGGTGGCCTAACTGCTATAATTAATAAATAAAACAAATGGCGGTAAGCGTAGACACAGTATATAGAACTGTTTTGTTGATATTAAACAAAGAAAGTCGTGGGTACTTAACCCCTGACGAATACAATAAAATAGGTGCACAGGTACAGCTTGAAATGTTCAACGAATATTTTGAAGACTTAAATCAACAGCTACGTATTCCTGAAAATGACAGCGAGTACTCTAATAGGGTAAAAAATATAGAGGAAAAGCTAGCTCCATTTAAAACAATTCCCGCCACGGCAAACTACAATCCTGGCGGATATTTTAATTTGCCCACACCATCTTCTCAAGTGGCGCAAGAAACAATAACTGCCGTAATAGGACAATCCGCATATGCTTTTCAAGTATTGCAAGCAGCTCAAGTTGCAGAGGGAACGCTACAAGTATTTTTTGATGGTGTTTTGCAAACAGAAAATATTGGATATACTTTATCTGCAAGCAATGGATTTATAACAGTGAGCCCAACTCCAACAACAGCCTTTACTATTAATGTAGTACTTTATCAAAATGATTTTTACAAAATAGGCACAGTCATATATGACGACGAGCTTGAGGTTGAAAGAATAAACCGGAATGACTTTTTGTATGTGAATATGTCGCCTTTGACTAAGCCTACGACAGAATATCCTGTATATATTTTTGAAGAAAATAAATTATATGTATACCCAAAAAGCATACAAAGCGGTATAACCGCTAATTACTTAAAAAAGCCTATTCCACCTGTTTGGTCATTCACAACATCTGGCGGATATATATATGATCCAGCAAATAGCGTGGACTTTGAATTGCAACCAACAGAGCAGACCTCATTGATAATAAGAATATTATCATACGCTGGGGTAGTTATAAGAGACCCCCAAATAATTCAGGCTGCCGCTGGAAAAATACAAGAAGAAAAAGTAAACGAAAAAAGCTAATAGATGGGATTAATAAACGAAACAAATCAACAATATTACGCGGCTTCGCAGATTATACATCAAACCTTATTAGGCGCAACTTCATTACAATATACGTTTGACGAAAAAATGAAATTGTACAACAGCGGTTCATGGAATCCCTCCGATGTAGACTACTGGAAAAATAATTTTGTATTAGAGTATAGCCAATCTGGACTTGATCCATATACACCGGTTAGCGTTGAATACACATTATCAAAAAACTTAATAACATTAACCACGGGTGATTTTGCTGCGGGCTTTTATAGAGTTCGTTTAAAAGAAACTAACTACGGTGATTACGCAGGAGTTAGCTTAAAAGATATAGTGAACAACTTTATTGTAGCATATGTAGGTGAAGGTAAAATTATACCAAGCGTTAAAAGAACGGAAGTAGTTTTTCACGCAAAAAGAGGCATTCAAGAATTTAGCTACGACACTTTAAAGAGTGTTAAGCAACAAGAATTAAGTATACCAAATAATCTTTCGGTTATACTTCCGCAGGATTACGTAAACTACGTTAAGCTATCGTGGGTTGACAAGTTGGGTGTTAAGCATGTTATATATCCTACTCGATTAACGTCAAACCCTACCGAAATGCCTATTCAACAAACGGACGACGGTGTTCCTATTCAAGATGAGTATGCTGAAAATCTTCAGGGTACGCCACTTATAGATGAAAGGTGGGGTAATGCCAATATGAATAAAATTACAGGCGCTTATGACAGTGAATTTTATAACAGCTATGATGCGGAGATAGATGCTTACACATGGAGAGGCAGCACGCTTGGCCAAAGATATGGCTTAAATCCAGAAACAACAAATATTAACGGATTTTTTACAATAAACGAAAGAGAAGGTAAAATTTCTTTTTCAAGTAACCTTGTGGGAAAACTTATAATATTTGAGTATATATCAGACGGTCTTGCTTATGACAAAGACATGTACGTGCCAAAGCTAGCCGAGGAGGCTATGTATGCTCATATAGCATACTCTATATTGTCTGTTCGCATGAATATGCCTGAATACCTTGTACAAAGATTTAAACGCGATAGAAGCGCTAAATTACGTAATACAAAAATAAGACTTTCAAATCTAAAGCTAGAGGAAATCACACAGGTATTTAGAAATAAATCTAAAACAATTAAACACTAATATGGCTGAAGCTAAAAACAGTTTTCTTAAGGCAAAAATGAATCAAGACCTGGATGACAGGTTGTTGCCTAACGGAGAGTATAGAACTGCTCAGAATGTACTTGTTGGTAAGTCTGAAGAAGATAGTGTTGGTACATTACAAAACATTAAAGGCAATAAAATTGTATCAGGCACTCAATTAGGTGCGGGTGTTTACGGGCAAATACAGATTATTGGGTATTATATGGACCCAACAAATGAGCGCATTATTACATTTACAACAGACTGGAAAGGAACAGGGACTGCTCCGGCAGATGCTAGTTGCGCTGTAAGGTCTTATAATTTAAATAACAATCATTATTTTGTTTTAGTTGAGGGCGCTTTTTTAAATTTTTCCCAAAGCAACACAATAATATCTGTTAACCTTTTAGAAGATTTACTTTTTTGGACAGACAATAGAAATCAGCCAAGAAAAATAAATGTTGAAACCGCATTAAGAGAAGGTGTTTCTCACTACTACAAAGAAAATCATATATCAGTATCTAAATACAATCCGTACAAAGCAATATCTCTTTTAAAACAAGAGAAAGAAACCATAATATCTGTCACCTCGGATACAGTAATAGAAGTTGCAGAAAATCCAAATATAAAAGTAGGAATGACTGTTTTAGGGAACAGAGGTAGTACAGAAACAATATTTCCCTACCAATATGTAACTGTAAGTGCGGTAGAGCCCTCGTTAACCGAAGGGCAAACAATAGTGACACTGGAAGGCATAGATCCCCTGGATCCACCTCAAGTTGGAGATAATTTATGTTTTTTAGCTTCTACAATGTCCAATCAAGCTGATAACCCTACTTGGCCGGGAGACCCGGATTACTTGGAAGATAAATTTGTTAGATTTGCTTATAGATTTAAATTTGAAGATAACGAGTATTCCATATTTTCTCCATTTACACAAATAGCTTTTGTTCCAAAGCAAAAAGGTTATTTTATTAATGGCAACGAGGATGCCGCGGTAAGTAGTACCATAGTTGATTTCTTTGAAAACAATGTAAACGATATTGAATTAATTATACCTTTGCCAGATAAAGGCGTAAACATAGCTAGCAGTTATAAAATATCTGAAATAGATATATTATATAAAGAATCTGACTCGTTGGCTGTAAAGGTTTTGGACACGGTTAATGTAAGTTCTATTAATAATGAAGAAAGTTTTTACATATATTCTTATCAATCACGTAAGCCAATAAAAACACTACCTAATGACCAAGTAGTTAGGGTTTTTGATAAAGTACCTTCAAAAGCTTTTTCACAAGAAATAATTAGTAACAGAGTTGTATATGGTAACTTTTTAACTAAACCGTCTCCCCCAGATTCTATTAGCTATACTGTTAATTTTCAACCAAAAATAGCTTCTTGCGAATATCCTTCATTTATAGAATATCCAAATCATACTGTTAAACAAAACAGAAATTATCAAGTTGGATGGGTGCTGTCAGATAAATTTGGCAGACAATCTTCTGTTATACTATCTCCTGTTGAAGACGCTAGCTCTGGTACCGGTGGTGAGTTTGGAGGATCAACTATATATGCGGAATACATACCTGATGATCCAGTTGGATCTGGTATATTTGATCCTGGTTTTATGCCTCAAGGTGTTAAAGACTGGTTTGGAAATTCATTAGTTGTTCAGGTAAATGATCCTATAATAGGCGGAAGTAGTGGGTTATATGCAAACCCTGCTGGATTTGGAGGCGGGTTTGCTATTGATAGACAAGAGCCTGTAACTATAACAGATACAACTTATACTTTCACTTTACAGGCTACTGTAAACCAGGCTATTCCAGTAGAGGGAGAACATCTTAGGGGGTATGACATAGATTATGTAAAAATAACTAACGTAGACGACACCAACGCTCCTGTATATGTTATAACCACTGAAAGCAAAATAAACGATTTATATTTGCCTCAACAAAATTTAGTCCAGCAATTAGATGATATTAAATATTCTTATAATATAAATCCAAACGGGTGGTATTCATACAAAATTGTTGTTAAGCAAATAGAGCAAGAATACTACAATGTATACCTACCGAGCGCCTTTGCTTCTTCCGGATTAATTGAGGATTCAACGGACACAGACAGAACTGTAAGCTATCTTACATTGATAAATGACAACATAAATAAAATACCACGTGATTTATCAGAAGTTGGACCCGACCAAAAACAATATAGAAGTAGTGTAAAATTATACGGAAGAGTAAAACCAACCGTTGATAAACTTGCTGCTGGTTATGAATTTAACAACGCTCCTTTCTTTCCTATCAGGTCAAGTGATACATCAACAACCGTTGGAAATGCTAATGATATTTTAGGAACAACCACAGATGATAGGCAATATACCGGTAATGTATCTGTTGGCAGCGCAGCGCCGTTTGTAACGATTTCAAATCTTTCGCCAGATGGGATTATTCCGAGAGGGGCTGTAATAGCAGATTCAGATCTTATAGGTGTTACCCCTGGAACGTTTGTAACAAGTTTTCAGCGATTAGGGTTGAAATACAATGGAGCAACTAGTGATGAAGGTGTTTTTGCAAAAGTAAATTTAACTACTAGTGTAAATGCTACTGTAGGCAACTTTATTAACTTTACTACAAGGCCTGGGGCTTATATATTCCAGGGAGCCTCAAACCCTATAGTCGCAAGGATTTCTACGGCTAATCAATTTGGAATAAATTATAAAGACTTTGAATTTGAGACAGCAGCTGATCCTACAAAAAGATTTCAATTGGCCGTATATGAAACTGATCCGTTTATTTCAGCTTTAGATATATATTGGGAAAGCGCTGAATACGGTTTAATTTCTGATATAAACGAAGAAGTTGGAGTTGGTTATGATGGACCTACAGGCTTTGAGCCCGTAGGCTTTAGCTTATTTGAAACCGACCCAATAGGCACTGATGTAACGCAAACTTTTTATCCATTAGATCAAAATGGAGTGCAAATTCCTCAAACGTCATTAAGTTCTTTTCAGGTTGAAGACGGTAATGGCAATATTACAACAGACGGGGTGTTATTTTCTATAACTCAAATTACTGGAGGCGCAGATTTAGGGGCATACAGAATTTCATCAGCTTCGGAATTTACTTACACTTGGAACAGTGAAGTTTCAAATAAGTATACGTTTACAATAGTTGTAGCAAATACCAACCCTGCTACAGAGTGGGCGTTCCAAACGCTAAGCTTCGAAGGCTCTCTTGAAAATGCGGCGCCCGACTTTACGCTACCTGCTGTTCCAAATTATTTTGTTCCGCAGCCAATCCCTTTTCCTTTGCCGATTCTTGCCGCTTTAGGCAGCACTACAAATCCTGTTAATGGCACCATACAAACTGCTAACGAAACAGAGGATTTATATTGGTCTATAGAATCAGGTAATGACGATGGTTATTTTGCAATTGATCCAGGAGGGAACGTTACTGTTTCAATGAACGGCGCGTTTAATGGAATACCCTACGAAACTTACCCTCTTGTAATAAAACTACAAGATGCAACTGAAATTAATGATGCAGGGCTTGTTGTTGATACTAACAGTTTAAGTGTAACAAAAACAATAAACATAATTAATGGATTTGAAAAGACTAATTTTACTAACCCCCTAACAGAGGCATTTACCGGACCTTTAGATTTAGGGTGCACCAACAATGCCCAGAACAAGGATTATGTAGTATATTTTTCTGCGTTTAATTATAATAATCTTGTTCCACAAACATTTACGTTTTTGCCTGCAACCACTTATAGCATTAGCCCCATTAGATTGGGACCTGAATTGCAAAGAGGCGAGTTTGTTTTTGGTTGCGAGTATTGGGGAATTGGACCCGGTTGTGGATCCAGTGGAACCTCTACAGACTCTAGAGGTTCCGTATACGTTGAGGCGTATAAAAGACAAACAAACGCAGACGGAACCGTGGCACAAAACGCTACATGGGTTGCTGCCCCAGATTTGAATGGTGTTATAGTTCAAAACGAACAAGCCGCGTCGAATTTTATATTTATGGCTAACGACCCGCAAGGCACCAGTAATCAGTATGGCGGGCAGAATTCATATCTTGCTTTCGGGGATCCTCTGCATGAATATGCATTTTTTGCTAGAGTAACCAGATCCAGCCCAAATGGAGCGTTTTTAAGTGGAACGTTTACCGCAAGAGATTTGCACTATAGTGGAAGTAACTTTCAACAAGTAGTGTGGGAATTTGACGGACCTGGAGGGATGCAATTATATGCAGACTCTCCACTTCATGAATATAACCTGATGTACTTCGAAGATTCCGCTCTAACGTTAAAATATGCGGTAAACCCACCTAACGCTCCTGGGAATACTTTAAGAACTACATTAAGAAAAAGACTTGCTTCTACTGTGCCAGCTGTTGACCTTAGAGATGCACAGTACACTTGGTATAATTTTGCAGGAGGCGTATCGTTAACAACTCCACTTGAATATCCAATGAGAGGAGAAGGAACTTATAATGCTGACAATGAAGTCGACAAAACAGGTACACCACCTTACGTTATTACTGAAAAACTTTATAACAATCAAGGATGGCAACCCGGTCCCCCAACCACATACCCAGGGCCACTTCCGATTAATAGGAGCTTCTACTCTCTCGATCCAACAAACAGCGATGACTTTTGGTCAATATAATGGTAATAAAAGTAAAAAACAGGTAATTAAATAATATGGCAGCTACATTAGAAGTAAAGTATTACAACTCCTTTTGGTTAAAAAAAATAAAAACTATAACCAACCAAGGAAGTGATAGCAATTCAGCTCAATTTACGGTTACTGCCCAAAATGGCGCAGAGATTACAATAAGTCCGTCGTTTAACATACAAAACGCGGGCGTGGGCACTGAAGTTATTATTAATCATGGAATCAACGACCAATTTAAAGGCTATATTCTTGAATTGAGTCTTAATGTAAATAGATTTATATTAAATAAAGTTCCATCTCCCCCAATAGACCTAATTTCTAATGAACTTGTTTTTGGCCCGATTGTAAACTTTGATAAAGTACCTAAAATATACACTGGAACCAATGGAGACTGGTTTGTTGAAGAAGCAAGAATACGCGGCGGCTATAACAACACCTCCGTAGATTTTGGAGTTAAGGCTTATGTTGTTGATGAAAATCCACGTGGAGAGATAAGAAATAATGCTTTAATATATTCTGGTATTTATAATTCAAGAACTGGAATTAATAACACAAATCAATTCTCAATTGGAGAAGAGATTACTAAGTCAGTAGATCCCGCTAATGGTTCTATACAAAAATTGTACGCTGAAGATACAAACCTTATTATATTTCAAGAAGATAAAGTTAGTAGAGCATTGATAGATAAAGATGCTATTTACTCTGCAGAGGGTGGAGGAACCGTTACAACAAGCAACTTAGTAATTGGCACAATACAACCATATGGCGGCGAATATGGTATATCAACTGAGCCTGAAAGCTTTGCTGTATATGGTTACAGAAAATATTTTACCGATAGAAAAAGAAATGCTGTACTTAGATTATCAATGGATGGCATCGAAGAAATATCTAGATATGGTATGACTGATTTCTTTAGAGACAGCTTATCTAGTTTATCTTCAAATTCTAAAGTTGTAGGTGGATATGATTTGCATACTAAAAAATATGATGTCTCTTTATTGTCACTGGGCCAATTTGTAGAAGTTGGTAATACAAAACAAAGCTATAGTACGCTTTCTTTTGATGAAAGTGTAAAAGGCTGGACAAGCTTTTATACTTATGACCCTGATTTTGTGGCTAGTTTAAAAAATAAATTTTACTCTTTCAAAGCAGGAGGTATTTATGAGCACTATAATAATAATGGAGGGTACAGTACGTTTTATAATGTACCTAATAATTCTAGCGTTACCTTTATATTTAATCCAAATGCTTCAATGGTTAAGGCGTTTAAAACCGTTAACTACGAGGGGTCTTCGGGTTGGGAGGCAACTGCTATTTCTACAGACCAAGACACTGGAGTGCCAATTGGAGAATATGTTGCCGTAAATAACCTGACTTCTTTACAAAACCAATTGTTTGTGAATCAATTCATAAATAAAGAAGATAAATATTTTGCAAATATAAACAATAATACAATACAACAAACTGGTGCCGTTATTTATGGAAACTCAATGACGGGAGTCAAAGGGTTTTTTAATACAGTAACCATGTCTTTGGTTGGTTCAAACGCAACAGCCAGCCAAAAAGAATTGTTTGCGGTATCAACAGAGTATGTTGAATCATCTTATTAAATTAAATTATGAATAAATTAAATGTACGTAACTTAAAAGAAAGCGACTGGGATACACTTTGCAAGTGGTGGGAAGCATGGCCAAAGTGGGTCAACCCGCCTAAAAGCTTTTTACCAGATAATGGTACTGGAGGTTTAATGATTTACAAAGGAGATCAGCCTATATGTGCTGGGTTCCTTTATTTTACTAACTCCGATGCTGTTTTATTAGAATGGATAGTATCAGACCCAGAATATAGAGACAAAGATCGTAAAGAGGCTTTAGAACTCCTTATAACAACAGCAGAGGAAACGTGCAAAGATGTGGGTGTTGCTCATATGTTCAGTATAGGGCGCAATAGGCATTTAATAAACACGCATAAAAAATTAGGTTGGACCGTTGACGAAGACGCGTCTCATGAATTAATTAAAAATATATAACTATGGCAGCAATAGCAGCGGGAGCAGCCCTATCTATAGGAGGAAGCTTAATAGCAGGCGGAAAAGCTCGTAGCGCAGCGCGTGCAGCGGGTAGACAAGCAGCGGCAGCACAAAGAAAAATAAACAATATTGAGGCTACCAGGGCAAAAATTATAAATCCATACGATCAGATGGAAAGTGTAACGGGCTTAGCTAAGGATCTAAGCGGAGATATGAGCAACCCATATGCTAATTTAGGCGTTGCTACTCAAGCTGCTGAAATGCAGGCAGAGGAAGCGGATATTGCTCTTGCTAATACCCTAGATACCATGTTAGCCACGGGAGCTGGAGCTGGAGGCGCTACCGCATTAGCTCAAGCAGCCTTAAAATCAAAACAGGGAGTATCTGCTAGCATTGAAAGTCAAGAAGCGGCTAATGATAAATTAAAAGCACAAGGCGAACAAGACTTGCAAAAACGTCAAACAGCAGAAGCTCAAAGAATGCAAAATATTGCAATGCAAGACGAGCTTAGGCTACAATCCGCTGAAGCGCAAGGCAGGGCTTATGAGTTTGAAAGCAAAGAGCAAAGAGATGAAAACAGATTAGCCAGACTTTCTGGTGTACAAGCATCAGCACAAGCAAGGCAATCATCTGCTCAAGCAGGCGAAGCAAGCGCGTTTAGTGCAATTGCAGGGATAGGCGGACAAATATTAGGAGCTGGGCTCGGGGGATAATTATAATATAAAGTAAACATGGCTACAAACACAATAAACTTTAATCCGCCTACAATAAAGGCAGCTAAAATATCCGGAAGAGGAGGATCTTCAGCTGCAGGGGCAAGCGGAGGCGCGGATTGGTCTAGTATAGGTAAAAATATTGCTTCTATTGGGACAAGTGTTGCCGCAGGAATAGCAACGCGTCAAGCAAATATTAGGCATGAAAAAGAAAAGCAATTGCAGCTTTTAAAAAATAGAGAAGATTTGCGTGTTTTGCAATATGATAAAGTTGCATTGATTGATCAAATGCCTAATAATGGTTTTGAAGATAGCAAAAATAAAATGCTTTACGGTTTAATGGATGATTTTGTAGAAATTAAAACCGCTATGGATGATCCTAGTAGCGGGCTAGACCCCGCTGTCGGGCAAAAAGCTTTAATAGAAATACAACAAACAGTAGCTAAGTATAAGCAACAAGCACCAGCTGTAATGGCTGCCGCGGGATATTTAAAGGAATCATTACAAAAAAAGTTTGGAACTGCAGGAGCAATTGCCGGTGGAGTTCCAACTGAGCAACAGCAGATATTATTAGACCTTGTTGAAGGTGGTAATGTTGAAATAGGGGCTAAGGACGGCGCAATGTATTTGTATAGAGTAGACGATGAAAAGAATGTCACCGGTGTATTCAACATAGACGAGTACATGCGTGTTACCGATAACGGAGCAGATCCAGACGCTTATTTTAGGACTATAGTTGACATAACCGACGACTCTAAAAATGCTGTTGCTGGCATACTTGGAGATGCTTCAAAGCCTATGGCTACTTATTATGACATATCAAGAGAAACTAACGATAGCGGTGAATCTGTTATTACTAGTGTACAATGGAAGTCTGGTTCAGGATTAACTCAAGAGCAAGCTAAAAACACAGCTATACAGAATGTAGGACAATTATCCTTTTCTCACTTAACAGATGATCCTAAGTATTTGCAAGAAATGGAAGACTTATGGAACGACACTATTGGCGCTGATAGCAAGGGTATATCAGGGCAAGATGTTGTATGGAATCCAAGTGACGAAACAAAAAGAACATATCAAGTAAAAGGATATGTAGACAGCGCTACAGGTGAGTTTATATTTGACCCCGCTGGAAATAAAACTCAAACATATAAGGACCCTATGGGTAATGAATTAAAGCTCACCCAAAAAGAATTTGCAGAAAGATGGCTTGCTGAGCAAGCAATACAAAAATACGGTCCTAAGGTTGACAGAATTGAAAGCAGCACAAAAGCCAGCGATAGCGAAGAAAGCGGCTCATTCTATGAGATTGACAGCGCTGTTAGTCAGTTAAAACCTTTAATTAGTACAGGATATTTTAAAGGCAGTCAAGCTAGTTTCCAATTAGTAGACGAAGGAGATCCTTCAACCTGGTACTACGCGCCGGTCCTTACTGTTCCTGGCCAAACAGGTGTTTATGCGCCAAGTCAAAAGTTTAAAATTAATGTTTATAAAACCGATAAAGACGGTAATATAAAGAAAGACAAAAAAGGTAACCCTCTAATTGATTATACAGGTTTACGCACTGGTATGGGTTCAAAAAGACAACCAAATAAAATATAATTAAGTATGTATAAAAATGCTTCAGGTAGAACAGTAAGTATTGAGCAAATGAAATCTTGGGCAGACTCGGAAGGCGTAAGTATTGAAGAGTACGCTTCTATGAGTGGCTTTACATTGGTTCAAGAAGAAATAGAAATCCCCAACGATGAGGGAAAGCCAAAGGGTGCGGCAACAACGGATGCGGATGCAACACCTATAGTAATACCGGAAAACGTGTCCGAGACTGTAACTGTGGAAACAGAGGAGCCTGTAGAAATGAAAGTGCCAAAATCGGAAAGCCTTATCGATATGGAATCCAGATTGGAAGAGCTTTTATTGGCGCAGAAATCCGCAAGAAGTAAACCAGGAAGCAGCGCAAGATCAATTGGTCGAAAAATATCAACTTTAAAAAGAGATATACAGCGGGAAAAAGAAGATGTTTTTGCGCCTGAAAAAGGGCCAAGCCTAGAAGATCCATTTAGCTTAGTGATGGAAACGGAAGAAACGGTTGAAGCTATTTTAGAAAAAGAATATCCTGTCCAAATAATGCAAACAGATGTTAGAAACGCTGTTACGTACAAGGACCCAAGAACAGGAAAAAACAAATATATAAATTTAAAACCATCTTCGTATGAAGAGAGGTTAAATACAGCTAACCAAATTAATGAATTAAAAAATTCATTTGAAACGCTTACGGCTGAAGAGTATGGATCACAAGTTGTAGACACTTTTATAGACAGGTTTGAACAAGGAACAGAAGAATCAGACATTGATCAACTAAACTATGGTCTTAAGGGCACTGGCTACGAAATAAAAACAGTTGCGCAAACCGAGCAGTCAGTAAACCCCCTTGGAGCACCTGTTATGGCTACAACATTTTTCCAAGTTTATAAAGACGGGCAAGTAATTCAATCTGGTTTAAATAAAAATACTTTAGCTGATTTCTTTAATAACAACCTAACCCCTGAAGACGAGGATATTCTTAAAGGCAATTCATTTAAAGCTTATGAAGCTTTTGAAAATAAAGTTGTAAAAAGAAAAGAAGCAGAAGGTAAAAAAGTAGATGAACTAGATATGACTAGAAGCTACTTAGATTCTGGTAAATTTTCAGAAAGAGTAGCTTTTACATTAAGTGATCCAAAATTAGGTTTAGGGTTTACAAATGAAGAAGCCCAGATTGTTAAAAACTATATAGACAACAGAAAAGACAAGCGTAAAACACAATATACCACATATGGAGTTGCAGCCTCCTCGTATACCATGTCTCCCCAAGACTACGTGCAGTATAAGACAGACCTTAGCGGCTTACCTGAAGAAATTAAGGCTAAGCTTACGCCTGAGTTATTAAAATCTGTATTTGAACAAGGTTACGAAAACTACAAGACAGCAGAGTTAGATTCGCGTATGGTAACCATACAAGAAGCTATGATGAAAGAGTCGGGTAAAGCTAACCTGCTTAAGCTCGCTTACCGTTTTGACAAGGAAGATGTTGATTTATACAAAGAAAGTAAAAAAGAATATAAAGAAGAGTTAATTAAAACTCGTGATTACATTGCTAAAACAATTGTCGGGGAAGCCGAAAGAATATCAAAATCTGCGCCAAATGTTGACTTTAAAGTGGATAATGTTGGCGGTCAATACATATTTACAGCGAACCAAACCAAAAAAGGATTATCTGAGGAAGAGCAAAAAGAAGTAGACTTAGCAATGGGGCAATGGTATAAGCTTCAAAATTCTACTATGTCCGCTCAGTTTGATTACAACCAGAGTGTGCAAAATTATGTGCAAGATGTTGCTCAATTCCAACAAAAAAGACAAAACAGGGAAATAACACCAGGGGAGCTATTTAACCTTAGCATGAAAGAATATGGTACGGGAGCGTTATTAGCTAAAGATCTTAATGATGCTTTTGCTGGATTAGCGCTTGCAGTGCCAACTGTATTAGGTGGATCTGATTATGCTGTTAAAGAGCAAGAAAGATTGCAAAGAAAAAATCAGCAATTTGAAACCATGCTTACTTACGATCAAGCGTTGGCGCAAGGTAGAGCTGGTTTATTTGGTTTAAGAACACTGGGGCAACAAGCGCCTAATATTATATTAGCTATAGGAACGTCCGGTGCTGGAACAGCGTTAAGCATGGGTAAAATGGCTACCCAACTAGCTATTGGTACTCAATTTGGGATATCCTCAGGGGCTCAAAAATATAGAGACTTAGTAATGGCTCAAAAACTTGGAGAAGATGCTAAGAATCAAAAAAAATTAAATCGTGTTGCTTATGAGTCTGGCTTAATAGACTACAATACTTACGCGTCGAATGAACTTGATCTTAATAAAACAATAGCAATGGGTGATCTTACGGATCAGCAAATTGTTAATGCTGCGTGGGCAACTGGTTTTATTGAAGGTGGAGTAACATCATTTATAGGTACTGCGCCTAACTCGCTAAAAGCAATTAAAGACTTTTCAAAAAGCGGCATAAATGTTTCAAACTTTTTATACAAAAGTAATTTACGAAAGCTTGGCATGACAGGACTTGAGCTTGGTAAAAGACTAGGTGGTGAGATACTTGAAGAAGAACTTATTTACTTTGGCGACACAGCACTAAGCGAGGGTCTTATATTGGGTAGAGATATGGACTTTAGCCAATGGGATGATACCGCTGTTTCTGCTTTGATTACATCAGGAACAATGTCTACCCCTGGTGTAGCCTATTCTGCGTTAATGAATAACGCGGCTACTGTAGAGTTTCAAGAAGATATCAGTGGATTAAGTGTAGACATAGAAGGCTTAAGTACAAGTATACAAGAATCTACCGATGAAAGCTCGCGAGATATACTCATTGCTCAGTTAGCCACTAAAATAAAAGAGCAAGGCTTTGCTGTTACAGGTTTGGAGGTTGACGCAATAGCATTGGGTGGTGATAATCAAAAGAAACTGCTTGGTCTTGGTAGGCTAGAAAAAGATTTAATGTCTGAAGCTGGTGTAAAACCAGAAGACACTCCAACAATTGCTGAAGAAAAAGTAAATAACTACAAAGCCAAGCTAAAGAAAGAAGGTAAAAACCAACAGGCTGAAAATTTTGACATTAGAAGAGCCACTATTAAGAAGCAGCAAGATCAGCTTAAAAAAGATGTTAATTACGATCGCGTTGAAAACTCGCTAGGCCCATCTGGAAAAAGAATAAAGCAAAAGCTTGAAACAACCGATACTAATAAGGCAAATGAATATCGTTCTTTAAATAGAAAGGACAAGCTTGCTTTTATTATTAACGAAATTAGAAACGAGCAAAGATTAAGTCACGTTAAGATAGCTAAAGAATCACCTGCTATTGTTAAGAAAGTTGAAAGCTTAGTAGATGCAAATGGTAAACCATTGTCTAAAACAGCGAAAGAAAAAGCATATGCTAATGCTGGGGCTAATTTAATGTTTAATAAAGGTAGAGCAATAACCTTAAGTACAACCGCAAAAGCGTCTTCAGAAATAGTTAACATTGCTGATTTAAAAATACTAGAGGTGTCTAATAAAAAAGAAGCGCAAAAGCTATTAGAAGACACTGATTTGGATGATGATGCTAAAAATGAAATATACGCATCGTTAGAAAAAGAGGGTAGTAATGGTTTTATATATAATAATAAGTATATTACTTTTAACAAAGATCGTGCAGAAGCCGCAATAAAAGAGGGTAACATACTGCAGTCAACCGCTATAGTGCACGAAGTAGCGCACGCTATTGATGATCGTGTTTTTGATACGCCTGAAAAACAAAAACAATACGCAGATAATCTTCATGCTAGACTATCTCAGCCTGATTTAGCTGGTGTTGATGAACAGGTTAAAAACGTATTAGCAAACAGGGATGATCTTGCTGATGATGTTGGTAAAGAATGGAAAGACACAAGTGCCGCATACAAAGATGAGTATACAAAAGTTGCTCAAGAAACTTTTTACGCTTTTGAGGCTGAGCTTAATCAAGAGGCCAAAAGATCCAAAGAAAGTTTTTTTAATGGCATCAACACTAGCACGCCTGAGGGCGCTTTAAATTACATGCTAAACCGTAATGCCGACTTTAGGGAAGGTAAGATTGGTAAACGTATACAAAAGAAAGTTAAAAAAGGACCCAAAAAGTCTTCGCTAAAAGGTAAATCATCATTTAGCGCGCCAAGCAACTTTAGTACTGATGACAAAAATAGAATGTTTCAAAAAGGTAATGAAGCATTTAATACTGGAGCAGAATCTTATGGCCTAGACTTAAGGATAAACGAAGACGGTAAGCCAAACTTTACAAAAGAACAATGGGACGCTGTCCCTGACGATACTAAATTAGTATTAGGTTATTTTGTTGGGCAAGAGTATGAAAGCTATGTAGCATACAGAATGCGATCAAGAGATCAAGTTCCAGGTTACGCTGATGTAAAAGATGAGGTTATAAACAGAACAGCAACTGGTATTGAAAAAGGCGATGATGGAATACCTTTCTTAATAAAATCATACAATCCGGAAGGCGGCACAAAACTAAGTAGTTATATATTTGGTCAAATAGACAATAGACTACAAGGTGTAATTAACAAAACAAAAGGGTTTGGTGAAATTACTGTAGAAGCTGCCCCTTCAGAGCCAGGAGGAAGAGAACTTGTTGGTAAAGAAAAAGCTGATGACACTTTAAAAAGACAAGAACGCGAAGCTAAAGAAACTAAAAAGGAATTTCCACAAATAACCGATGAGGTTATTGTTCTTGATAAAGAAGGAAACCCAGTATCAATATCTGATCAAGTTCAAAAGAAAGTAAAAGACAGTGTTAAGGTGGCATATGCTACAACTAAGTTTACAGCTCCTATTGGTAGTAAAAAATTTAGGACCGAGCTTGCCAATGCAATGCGGAATAAATTAGGTAACTTATTCAAAAGCATTATGGATCGCGGCGCTAACTTTGATAATACTGAGAAAGTTGGTAATAAAGAAAAAAGAGCCAATTACGATTCGTTTGTAGATAGGAACTTTCAGAATGTGTATAGCATAATGCCTAAGTCTACTATTTCAGATAGATTCCCATTTTTAATGGAAGAAATTACGAATGAGGATGGCGCTCCAAATTACATGTCAGTTGCTGAGGTTGAGGCTTACAACGACGCTATCGATCGTGGTGCCATAAGAGGTAAGCGTATTGCAAATAAGTATGCAAACAATCGTAAGTTTAAGAAAAGAAACTATGATGGCCAAGTTAAAAAAGAAGGTACTGAGTACTTAAAAGCCAACGACAAAGCGACTAATGTTCGGAATGCGCGTAAAACTTCGTTTGCAGATGTCATTGCCGAAGAAGCCGCGTTCGATGTATTGCCAGAGGTGTTAAGAGAAAATGGATTAGCCAAAGAAGCCGAGATTGTTGAAATTGAAAAACAAACAGGTAGAGGTAAATTTTCTGTTGGTAGAATGGATCCTACTGAAAGATTTAAATTTGACTTAAATAAAGATTTGTTTTTTGATCGCGTAATGAGTCTTAAAAATCTTAGCAAGGGTAATATTAAGAAAGTATTTTTAACAACGTATGGAGCGCTTGATTTTGATCCTAAGATAATAGACGGCGTAGCTGAACAGTTTGCGAACAGACTTAAACCCGTTAATAAAGCGGCTGAAAGCGTATCTGTTCCAGTATTTAAACAAATACTTATTGAAATATCTAATCAAGCAGATGAAGCTTTAGCATTACAAAAATTAGTTGGTGCAGAAATGAACGCGTCGGAAGTCTTTAGAGATAAAGATAATATTATGCTTACCAGGGCAGCTGCTATTGAAAGCATGCAAATGATAATTGATAAGTACGGCGTTGACGAAGGTCTACAGATGATTGTGGCTTTTGCAAATAGCTCGTTTAGCTCATCAGCTTCAATAGGGTTATTTAAGTTTGATTTAAAAAATCAAAAGTTAGTACCCGGTATTAGAAAAGACGGAAGACCCATAACAAAACCAGGTGCCGATTTATTTAGTGGAGCAGAGGATTTACTGCAAAGCTTGTATAATAAATTAAATTTAGATGGCAAAAAAATTGATAAAATAACAAACAAAAAATTATTTTTTACAGACGGAACGTCGGTTGATAGAAAGTATAGCCCCGTAACTAACGTGTCAAAGGGTATGCTCAGGGAAAACTATAAGCCCGATAAAGTAAACTACAAAGCTGCTCAAAAGTTTGTTACTTCGTTTTTTGAAAACTTTGCAAAGCAAGATTTAGATCCTAATGTAGCGCTAACATTGCTGTCTACCATGAACAACGGTACAAGTAATGCGTTAAGAGCGTCGGCTAGAGTTTGGGGTAAATCCACTATTATAAAATCAGATAATACTTCAGACTTCAGGTTTGAACACGCAATACCAGCTAGGGTTGTTTTAGCTTATATGTACGATTACTATGTAAACGGCAACACCGAGCACAACATGGAAGCGTTATGGAATGATTATAGGGTAACTATTATTCCAGTTAAAGAAATGGATAAGGTATTAGATGCAGCTGGGTACGGTGCTATAACTACGTCTAATTATGTTCCTGGAGAAACAGCATGGCATAATAGGTATTATAATTTATTTACAAGAGGGCGTATGCCATATGCAATGGTTAGCTATGACGGTAAAGAAACTGTAGGTGAATCCTATGAACAATACTTTAATGAAAAGGGTAAAAACCCCGTAGTTAAAGCAGACGCTGCGCAAGAAACAGAAGAAAAAAGAACGGTTGACAAAGCAATGGCTAATGCACGCGAGGGCAAGTATTCAATTACGCCTAAAGGTATTAGCGTGTATGATTTTGACGACACGCTAGCATTTAGTAAAAGCCAAGTTATAGTAACTAAAGACGGTAAGACTTACAGAATAACGCCGGCTGAGTTTGCTAAGCAAGGCGAGACATTAGCAAATGAAGGTGCTGAATTCAATTTTACTGAATTTAGCAAAGTTGTTAAAGGAACACCGGGGCCGCTAGCTCCAAGGCTTAAAAAAGCTATAGAAAAATTTGGTAATAAAAATATATTTGTATTAACAGCAAGACCAGCAGATTCAGCTCCGGCTATATATCAATTTTTAAAAGGGATTGGTCTAGAAATTCCGCTTGAAAATATAACTGGATTAGCAAATGGAGCACCCGCAGCTAAAGCGGCATGGATGATTGGAAAGGTTGCCGATGGATATAATGACTTCTACTTCGTAGATGATCACATGGGTAACGTAAAAGCTGTCAAAGACGTGCTTAATGTTTTTGATGTCAAAGGCAAGGTTCAACAAGCTAGAGTTAAACATAGCATGAGCTTAGACGTAGACTTTAATAAAATGATTGAACGTCAAAAAGGCGTTGAAGATTTTAAAGAATTTTCAGCAGCTGTTGCTAGAAGGCGAGGTAAAACAAAGGGTAGATTTAAATTCTTTATTCCCCCAAGTGCAGAAGATTTTAGAGGTTTAACGCAATACGTATTTGCTGGTAAAGGAAAACAAGGCGAGGCTGATCAAGCTTTCTTTGAGCAAAATTTAATGAATCCCTATTTCCAAGGAGTTGCAGAAATGGAAAGAGCTCGTCAAACAATTAAGAACGATACCAGAGCTTTAAACAAAATGTTTAAGCCAGTTAGGAAAATTATTAATAAGCTTGTGCCGGAAGGAGATTATACATATGACTCAGCTATTAGGGTTTATCTTTGGAATAAAGCTGGTTACGAAATACCTGGTATATCTAAAAGAGATCAAGCTAGGCTGGTAAAGCTTGTAAGCAACGATGCAGATCTTTCGGGTTATGCAGATGGGTTATTAGCTGTGTCTAAAAAAGACAAATGGACTGAGCCAGGTGAATTTTGGGATGCTAAAACTGTGCTTAGTGATTTACAAAGCTTAACTGAAAAAGTAAACAGAAAAGAATATTTAGCAGAGTTTATTGAAAATGCTGAAGTTATATTTAGCGAAAAGAACTTAAATAAAATAGAAGCCGTATATGGTACAAACCTAAGGGAAGCTATTGAGGATTCTTTATTTGCAATGAAAAACGGTACAAATCGTACTTCAGGCGCTAACAAAATTACTAATGCATGGAACAACTGGGTTAACAATTCTGTAGGTACTATAATGTTTTTCAACAGAAGGTCAGCTTTGCTGCAAACCATATCTTCAATTAACTTTATTAATTGGGGTGACAATAATCCTTTGAAAGCGGGTTTAGCGTTTGCTAATCAACCTCAATACTGGAAAGACTTTGTTATGCTGTTTAATTCCGATAAATTAAAGCAACGTAGAGGAGGTTTAAAATCTGACGTACAAGAACAGGAAATTGCTAACGCTGCTAAAAACGCAAAAGACAAAGCGAGCGCTGCGGTTTCTTATTTATTAAAAATAGGATTTACCCCTACACAAATTGCGGATAGCTTTGCAATTGCAGCGGGAGGAGCTACATTTTATCGCAACAGGGTTAATACTTATTTAAAAGAAGGTATGTCTCAAAAAGACGCTGAAGCAAAAGCATTTTTAGATTTTAGCAAAATATCAGATGAGTCGCAGCAGTCAGGTGATCCAGCATTGGTGTCACAACAACAGCGAAGCGTTGCAGGGCGTCTTATATTATCTTTTCAAAACACGCCGATGCAATACACTAGATTGATGAAAAAAGCCGCTCAGGACCTTGTAAACGGCCGTGGAGATGCTAAATCAAATATATCTAAGATTGTTTATTATGGCGCTGTGCAAAATATAATATTTTCAGCTTTACAAAATGCAGCGTTTGCTTTAATTCCTGGGTTCGATGATGAAGACGAAACAGAAGAGCAGAGAGAAGCTGCGCAAGACAAAAAGGCTGCGCGTATGCTAAACGGTATGACTGATACAATATTACGTGGTACCGGTATATATGGAGCTGTTGTATCTACTGTGAAGAACACTATATTAAAGTTTTTAGAACAAGATAAAAAAGGATATACAGCGGATCATACATATACAATTATAGAAGCTGCGAACATAGCGCCTCCAATAGGATCTAAGCTTAGAAAAATATACTCTGGTATTCAGACGTATAAATTTGATAAAGACGTTATAGCCAAACACCCATGGGACGTTACGATAGACGGTAAATTTAATTTGTCACCAACATATAGTATTATTGGTAATGTTGCATCTGCTACATTAAACGTGCCGCTTGATAGAGCAATAATGGAAACCCAAGCTATCACGGAAGCTTTTGATAAAAGAAACACTGCATTCCAAAGAATGGCGCTGGGACTAGGCTGGAGAACATGGGATGTTAACGCTAAAAACGAAGAGTTTGATTTAATTAAAACAGGAGCTAAGGGCGTTAGAAAAGAGCAAGGTAAGATTAAAGCTAAGGAAACTAGACGCAAGAATACGCAAAAGAAAGCTACATTTAGAGCCCAGGTTTATGATAATCTTAGTAAGTCTGAAAAGTTAAAACTAGAAAACCTAGGAAGAGGAGAAATAAATCAATTTTATATTGATATGGGAAAAAAGTATAACATTAAATAAAACAGTTATGAAGTCATCAAATTCACCGTTTGAATTAAAAGACGCTTGTTATCACAAAGTCAAAAAGCAATATAAAGTATTCCCATCTGCATACGCAAGTGGTGCAATAGCTAAATGTAGAAAAGCAAAAGGTAAAAAGAAAAAGTAATGGCCGTTCGTAAAACTCAAAAAGGAGCTAATCTTAAACGCTGGTTTAAAGAAAAGTGGACCGATGAAAAAGGCAATCCTTGTGGGTCTACTAAAAATAAAAAAACAAAAAAGTGTAGGCCAAGCAAAAGGATAAACAGTAAGACTGTAAAAACGTGGGGCGAGATGTCCCCGTCAGAAAAGAAAAAAGCTGTTGCTGAAAAGAAAAGAGTTGGAATGGGTAAAAGGACGTCTAATATAAAAAGGAAGAAAAAGTAATGAGAATGAAATATTTTACTTATGAAGAATTTGATTCCCCCGACGTACAAGGGAGTGGCCAATTAATGAATGAGGAATTACTAAGTATGCTAGAAGTTGCTCGTAAAAATTATGGTAAACCCATAGTGATTAACTCTGGTTACCGAACAGAAGCTCATAATGAAAAAGTTGGAGGAACATCCAAGTCCTCTCATTTAAAAGGCTTAGCCGCGGATATTGCGTGCACCACTTCTTCAGAAAGATTTGAGCTTATTAAAGTTTTAATTAAATTAGGTTTTAATAGAATAGGTGTAGGTGGAACATTTATACATGTAGATATTGATAAGGCTAAAAGCCCTAACGTCATGTGGACATATTGACAGGAACAAAAAACGGGCGTACCATACCCAAAAATCCTGTAACCAAGAAAGGGGAAGCTTAACGGCCTCCCCTTTTTTAATTATCCATCACAAGCAGCGCATTCAGGATCCATAGCTTGTTGCGCTATATCTCCACGTAGAACACTTTCTGTTCTAGTATAATACAAAGTCTTTATTCCGTTCTTCCATGCTTGCATGTGCACTTGGTTAATCCATTTTGGCGTAGCGACACTTGGAAAAGCGAGATTCAAACTAACCGACTGATCTATGTACTGCTGGCGTATGCCTGCTTGATTCACTAGTTCCAGTTGGTTTATTTCTTTAAAGGTTTTAAATACATCTTTAGCCGGTATATCGTGCGCCATTGTTATGTCGTCAAGCTCTTTAATGTCTTGCACACTACCGCCATCAGCAAGTATTTTATCCCATATTTCATTTGTATTTAATTTATGCTTTCTTAAAAGTTTTAAGAGTGTGGGGTTCTTCCTAATGAACGTACCCTTCGCGCTTTGTTCAGTGAAAACATTAGCGGCCCAAGGCTCAATGCCAGGACTAACGTTACCGCTAAGCTTACTATTAGACACAGTAGGAGCAACAGCCCTAAGATGGGTGTTACGATAACCAGTGCCGGCACACCAAAGAGGTTCGCCATAAACTTCCGCAAGGTCCATAGACGCTCGTTCGCTTTCGATTTTGATTTGCGAAAATATTTTCCTAGTTTCAAATTGAGCAAGTAAACCTTCAAAAGGAATTCCTTTTTCTTGGAGATACGTGTGCCATCCGAGTACACCCAGCCCAAGCGCTCGTCCTTTTGTAGCAGAACGAACGGCATTTTCAAAACCGCGAAGTCCTTTTGCTCTTTGAATAAATTCCTCCATAACGCCATCAAGAAACCACGTGGCGTCGTATATAAGGTTAGTATCTTTCCATTCTTCATATTTAGCTAAGTTTAATGATGACAAGCAACAAACAAAACTATGACTCTCATCTGTGTGTAATGTAATCTCGCTACAGATATTTGTCATATGTACTTTTAGTCCGTTTTCTTTATATGCTTTTGGATTTGCTTTATTAGTATTTCCTTTAAAAAGTATATACGGTTCTCCAGTTGCTTTTCGCTTTCTAATAAGTTTACTCCATCTAGTCCTAGCATTCGCATCTCCTTGTTCAAGGCGTCGCATAAACTTATCACCCACAACTGCGCATTGATGTAAGTTAAGCGATTGTCTGTTAACATCCCCTTTAGGTTCTCTAATTTCAAGCCACTCTT
>Ga0233412_10000182_pt1 | contig 36720 bp, 30 predicted proteins | sample Na_anoxic_4_MG_FD_180667 | JGI IMG/M metagenome (GOLD analysis project Ga0233412, IMG submission 180667) | Seawater microbial communities from Saanich Inlet, British Columbia, Canada - Na_anoxic_4_MG | ecosystem: Environmental > Aquatic > Marine > Inlet | place: Canada: British Columbia... | reverse complement strand
AGAAGAGGCAGCCAGATTAAAAAAGGAAGCAGATGAAGAAGAAGCAGCCAGATTGAAAAAGATAGCAGATGAAAAAGCAAAAGAGGCAGCCAGATTGAAAAAGATAGCAGATGAAAAAGCAAAAAAAGAAAAAGAAGCAGCCAGGAAAAAAGCTTTATTGGCGACATTAAGGAAATGGCAAGAAACATATGAAAAAGAGAAAAGGGAAGAAGAAAGAAGGGTATTAATGGGAGAAATAAGGGAAAACTATAATAAAGCGATTGAACATAATATCAAAATTAGAAAAGAGATTAATGATAAATTAGAGGAATTGGGGGAAATCGAAAAAGAATTATTGGAAAAAAATGACCCAGATATTTATACAAAATTAATTCGACTTGGAAGTAAGTGGGAAACACAAATCTTGAGTTTGAAAGATAAAGGCCTTGAAGACAAAATAAGCCAATGTTTAAAAGAATTTACAGATTTATTGGGAAATGTAAAGGGTCTTTTAACAAAATATGAAGACTCACATCTTTCATCATACGCAACAAATATTAAAAAAATTAAAGATGAATTAGAAGAGAAAATTGGCAGGTGTGAAGGTTTTATTAAGGAAGTAAAACAACACCACATAGCATTATTAGAATTAAATGAAAATTTTGATGATGATGGAAAAGTTATGGATGCTTCATTGATGGATATTCACAGTGCTATAGTAAAAATTGATACCGTACTCACCCCAACCCAACACCCCGATATTAGTATTGATGATGTTGCAGCAGAAGACATTAATGAAGACCCAATTCCTAAACTTATGAAGCCAATTATTTTAGAGTTAAAAAGTAAATTGCAAGATAAGGAAAAAGAAATGAAATATGTTGTTTCAGATAAACTTAAAGGTATTAATGATGAATTAATGCAAAAGAAAAAAGAAATGGAAAATATTTTAAAGGAATATGGTTATAAAAATACACCCGAAGAGGAAGAACAAAATAATGATAAGATAACAATTATAAAAGCTGTTATAGATTTGTTTGATAGTCTAAAAAAAATAATGCAAGAAGAGAATAACATAGAAATTTCTATTGAAGATATATTTAAAGAAAAATCCAGCGATGATGAAAAAAAAATACCGGAGGGTGGTTGGGACCGGCAGGATATAGAAGAAGGAAAAAATCTAAGAAAAACAAATGAAGAAGAATTGAAAGAATTAGAAAAAAAAAGAATTGAGAAAGAAGCATTAGAAGAACAACTTAATGTCCAAAAAAAACTACTGGATGTAAAGACGGAAACGTTAAAAAAACATTTAAAAACTCTACGTAATTTAGTTGATATGGATAAATTTAAAAATAAATTAAAAGAAGCTGTTGAAAATACGGAGGAGATTTTTGAAAAAGTAGATGAAATGAAAAAAGTATACGAAGCAGAACAGGGAAAAGATTTGGATCAAGGTGAAGAAAAAGCATCAATTAAACAAATTTTAACACAATTTGAAAAAAAAATAATTGAAGGGGGTGTGAGTTTAATGAAAAAAAGAGAGGATATTGAATTGATCCATGATATTTTAGAAAATAAATTAAAAGAAGCTGTAACAATTGAAGATATAGAAAAAATAATGAAAGGTAGTAATGGCGAAGATGGATTACCCGTTAAATTAATGATGGTTCCAAAATATTTAATAAATATAACTACATTTTTATTAGAAGACGCTATTTATAATAAAGCGTTATTGGAAAATAATAAGCATATGGCTGCCGCAGAAAAAAAGAATGCCGAATTAGAACAAACACGTTTGAATAAAGAAGAAGAAATTAATAATAGAATTAAAAAGGAGAAAGAAGATAGGTTAGCTGCTGAGAAAAAGAAAAGAGAAGAAGAGGAGGAGGCGAGATTGGTCGCTTTAGAAAAAAACCGATTAGAACAGGTAGCAAGAGATAAGGAAGAATATGAAAAGGACTTAACTGAAAGGCAAAATTATTTTGAAGAAGCAGAAAGAAATTATAAAAAATTATTGTCCAGATACGACGAATCAAGATATTCCAAAGAAACGAAAGATTTAAATGATGAACTTATGGAAATGATATTCAAATCTGGTCTTTTACATTCTGACCAAACATACCAGGAAGAAGATAAACCTGGACATCGCCAGGGCGTTGAAGACTGGTTTGATACAACACAAGAAGGGATAAAAAGGATGGGTGATGACGTCGGTTATGAAGAAAAATTAGAAAAATATAATGAAGCTATGAAGAAAACAAATGAAATTTTTGGTTAATTAATAATAAAATATATTTAATAAGTTATTATTAATATGTATTAAATGCTGTTACGTATATTATATTTTATAATGTGTGTTACCTGTGCTTATTCGGGTAGAGCAAGATTATATCGAAGAATACCACAATATTTTGTAGCGGATGCTGTATATGGATTTATTCAAGACAATAGATTAAGTAACTGTTTTGAATTTTTAGAAAATGATAATCAATTATTATTGAAATGTTGGAGAGATGATAAATTAGTTGATGCTGAGATAAATATTATAGATAGAAATAGAAAAAATGTTCCTTATTATCCAGCTTTATCTGTTGTTATTTAACACGTCTTTCCATGTAAATTAGGTAAAGGGTATTGAAAACATTTTACTTTTTCTATCTTTTTATTATTTGTTAGAGTTGCACCAGTGGTTTCATGTATTTCGCCATAATTGGTTACATTAGCATATTTAGTATCATGAAAAGTTTGCTGTTGGGAACCGTCGTCAGTATTGATAGTATTATTCATAAGAACATCTCCGGTATAATTAGTAGCACCACGACTTTTAGTATATTCGCATTCATTTCTAAATATTTGCGAATCGTAAGACTGGAATAATGCACTACTTATATCTTGTGTTTGGTGGTGTTCATAATACCCTTTTGTTAATTTTAATAGATTAGAATGATTAGTTGCTGTTTTTAATTTACCATTACTATACCTTTGGGATATTTTTCTGGCTGCACCAGTATTGGTAAAATCGTTATATAATGTTAGATTTCTTTTTTGGTTTATATAATCTTTAGCAGACAATTTTTTAGCACTTAAATCTGTGAATAGTTTCGGCATGCTTTATATTAATTAGTGATATAATTAATTAAAATATTCTCTTTATTCTATATATTATGAATAATGCTACTTTAAACATAGAACAATATACAATGAAAGATTTGTATGATGTATTTGACATGAGTACAACAGATACTTATACACGTGATTATGTAACAAAAAAATATAATACACTTGTACAAAATATACAATCCGAATCAAAATATGATAATACTTTTAAATTGGATTTGGCTCATTTTTTAAGACGAGGTATGGAAAGAGTATGTGAACAACTACATAAAAAAGAACAAAAAAAAGATAGTGTCGGAAATTTTTTTCCTACTTTAGAAACAAGCGAAACTTTCAATAATGAACATTTTGTAATTAAACCAAACAAAAAACCAAATTTGACCTCATTATTAAATCCTTATAAAACTGAAAAAATAGGGAAACTTGTAAATATAAATACCGTTTTTAGACAAAATTATTATAATTCCACACCTACCGATTTTGTATTTGATTTGGCGGCAACATTAAATAATGTTACATCTATTTCATTAGAAACGGCAGAAATACCCAAGTCTAATTATACTTTTTCTAATTTTTCTAAAACCAATGAATTCACTATTGAATTATTTGACAAGAAGAAATCAGATAACACAATTCACAATCAAAAAATTGAAGTTATTAAAATAAAAAATGGAACATATACAGGTCATGAATTAGCAGATTATTTAAATAAATCTATTTTATCCCAAGGTGAATTAGCAAGACTTTGTTGTGATTATGATAGTACAACAAATAAATTCTCCTTCTTCAAGGATTCCAGAGCGGCAAATTTGGGAGGTAAAGCAGATGATGCTACTTGGGAATATTGTTTCAATTTAGATTTTAGGTTACATTTAAATCCTCAAAGAGAAATACAAAGAAATATGGGGTGGAAAATCGGTTATAGAAAACAATATTATTCTTATGAAGAAGATTATACAGCAAAAGATAAAGTTACTACTGAAGTTTCAGAAGGATTTTGTCCCGAATCAATATACCGAAATAACGATACACCATATGTATTTTTATCGGTTGATTGTTATAATAATAATCATTCACAGACCATAATGTCTCCATTTCAAGAATCGGCTTTCAACGATACTAATATATTGGCTAAATTAGTTAAGCACGGAAATACTTATAATTTTGAATCCGGTGGTTTAATTTATGGATTTAAAAGAGATTATTTCGGTCCTGTAAATGTTTCTAAAATAAAAGTTCGTCTAATTGACCATTTTGGTGATGTTGTAGATTTAAATAATACAGATTTTTCATTCACTTTAAAAGTAGAACAATTGTATGATTTAAATATGAAAAATTAATTCAATCCCAATTTTGCAAGTTCCTTATTGGATTCGTTTATTAAATTCCTCATAAATTTAATTTTATCTTTTTTAGTTAAGCTTACCAATTCCTTGCTTACTATTATTTTTAAGTCATTTGGCAATTTATTCCAAATTTCATCCCATTCGGTTGTTGGGTAAACTAAATTATCAGAAACATCAGACATATATCTATTATTAATAATTAATTTTTAATTATTAATTTTATTATTTAAAATCCATTTTTTTAATTAATCATAATCATCATAATCTCCCTCTTTACATATTCTAAAAATACAAGCACCAATGTATATCATAAGTGAAAAAAATATTATTACTTCACTAAACATTATTGATATAATATTTTTAAAACGTTTAAATGTTTTTCTTTGTACATCTATAAATGTTATTCATCTCTCCGCCATTCGGTAATTATATTCATTTACATAAAACCACCCCAATTCGTGGTAGCTTTACATTAAAAGAACGTCCTGGTAAATGGGGACAGATTCTTAAAACTTTAAGATATATTCCACATTTAAATGGGTGGGTTAATAAAATAGGTTTAAGAAATCCTGGTATTGATTACGCAATTAAAACATACGAAAAAGGACAAATTATCAGTATAGCCATTATGGACCAGAAAGAAATTAAACCAATTGTTAATAAAATACCCGATGATATGGACATCGAATTAAATGTTAGTTGTCCCAATACAGATAAACATATGATTAATACTGGTCTAAAAGTATTTTTGAATAAAAAAAGAGATTGGTGTATTATTAAATTGCCACCCATTGATTTTTATGATGATTTTGATAGATATTATAAGGAAGGGTTTCGTCAATTCCATCTTTCCAATACTTTACCGACAAAATACGGTGGGTTATCAGGACCTATGTTAAAACCTTATACAAGAAAAAATATACAATATATTAAAAAATTTTATCCCGGTTGTATTATTATTGCCGGCGGCGGAATACGTTCCATGAAAGATGTTGAAGAATATAGGGAATCTGGCGCGGATCATTTTAGCGTATCTTCATTATGTTTTAATCCCATCGCGTTTCTAAAATTTTATAATGAATTCTCAAACCCTTTTTAATTATATAATCTAATGAATATATAATTATGCCTGAAAGATTTTCTAGTTTAAAAGAATTACATGAAAAATTATGGAATAAAGCACAAGGTAATGATGAAAAGAAAAGAATATATTTCATTTCAGAAGATATGCCGACGAGTATTGTTGTTGATGACCTTTTACCAATAGCACGACAAACATCTAAGGATCTGTTATTTATGGAGGATGATCATGAGGATGTATATTATCTTCTGTGGACTGATATAACAAGCGCCCATACTAAAGTGAAAGCAACTGATAATGATGACGAAGATTGGTGGGAATATTATGATGATTCCGCAAAAGGTGGGCGTAAAAAAACACGCCGTAAAAAAGGTGGTAAAAAGAGAAAGACAAGAAAACGTACCGGAGGGGGATTATTTAAAGGTAAATCAACCATTTCAACTAATTTTGAATCTGGAAATATTAATCATATCAAGAATGTACAAAGAAAAAAAGATGTTCTTGTTGTTCTTGAAATAGAAAATGAACCTTATCCAAAAAATACTAAAAGAAAATATCAAAACTGGTTTTATTTTAAATCCAATGATGTACAAAGAAAATCTATGACTTATACTATCCAAAATATTAATGTATTTGGCAATGATTGGAAAGGATTTAATGTTTGTTATTCATACGATAATAAAAACTGGAAAAGAATTAAAACTTCCTTTTTAAAGAAAAATAAAACTTTAACTTGGAAACATAGAAGTACAAAGAAAAATGTTTATTTTGCTTATTATCCACCTTATACTACCGTAATGAAACAAAAGATGATGATGAAATATAAAAATAAAAAGGGAGCGAAAGCAAAAACGTTAGGAAAGTCTAAAGTGGATGCATTAATTTTGGGAAATGGACCATTGAAGATATTTATTGTAGCCAGACAACACCCAGGAGAATCTATTGGATCGTGGATGATTGAAGGAGTTTTAAAAGAATATTTTTCTGATGTACAAAGAAAAGTTGTTGAAGATGTATTTACTTTCTATATCATACCTATGGCTAATCCGGATGGTGTTAAATTAGGTCATTGGTATACAAATAAAAAAGGACAAAATTTAAATCGTTCTTGGAGACATAATAAAACCAGTGAAACAAATGCTATTAAAAAATTAATGACTGAAAAAAAAGCACTACTTTACCTTGATTTACACGGTGATGAAGGGGCATCTAAGCATTTCATAACCAGTTGTATTGAAAGTAAAAATAAAGTTCGAAAACCATTTAATAATACAATGGCTAAGTTCTGTCCTAACTTTCAAAAGGAAGATTATTATAAAAGACACGCACATAAAGTATATGGTACAATGGATTGTTTTGATAAAGAAAGAACACTTACTATTGAAGGAGCTATGAAACATTCTTTATATAAACATAAAACTATTCAGGATGAAGGTATCAAAATAGGAAAGGCCATATATAAAACCGTCATTTCTATGCAAGATCATATTTGTATTGATAATTAATATTATTTATATAGCAATAATTATCTTCTTCTCTTTTTCTTTGTACGTCTTCTCTTTTTCTTTGTACGTCTTCTCTTTTTCTTTTCTTTTTTGTACTTTTCCTTCTACGTCTTCTTCTTCTTGTCGTGCTGCTCTAACTTCTCGTCTTAACTGTTTTTTAGTCATTTTACCTGGATCTGGATGAACTTTTTCACTCATATATATTATAACAATAAAAAAGTTATAATTTATTTAAACAAACATTCCATATGGTATTGGGTTTTGTTTGTCACTTTTCTTAACTATATTTTTAACTATATCTGGTGTAACTGTGAATGGGAATTTCACTTCAATATGTTTTTCATTATCAAACAATTTACTATCTTTCGGAATCAATCTAAACAAATTAATTTTGGTATAAATGATTTCCAACGCACGTTTCAAATTTCTAACACCCTTCTCTTCTTCGACCAAATGGTCGCAAATATATTCAACGGTTTCTCTTGGAATAATAATTTCATCTTTATTGAAATTAACTTCTTTAATAATTTTTGGAATTAAATATTTTTGCGCTATAATATCCTTTTGGTCTTTCTTGTAACCTTGTGTTGAAATACGATACATTCTGTCTCTCAAAATTGGATTCACTTTACTTTCATCATTATAACTAAATATAAACAATGCTTTACTTAAATCAAAATCAATATTTGAGAAATATTTATCGTGATACTTATCGTTTTGACTCGTATCTGTTAAGTGTGTTAAGATACCAATAATTTCTTCACCTTTTGGCGTTTGACTTACTTTATCTAACTCATCAAAATAGAATACCGGATTCATACTTCCACAATTGATAAGAGTATCTACGATTCTACCCCAAATACTACCTTCATAAGTATATGAATGACCTTCTAAGAAGCTACTGTCTGTAGCACCACCCAAAGCTACAAATGAGAAAGGTCTATTAAGAATTTTACTAACTCCTTCTTTTACTAAGGTTGTCTTACCTGTCCCCATTGGACCTTTGATGGCTATAGCCTTTCCCATAGACTTAGGATTAGCAATCCACTGACCAACAAGTTGCATTATCTGCATTTTTGCGTCATCTAACCCATAAACAGCTTCATCTAATACAGTTTTGGCGTTCTCCATAAATGCTTGATATTTCTCTTCGCCATCTTCAAGACTTACAGGTAAAGAACTATGTTTTCCAAATGGAATTTTCATAAAGTTATCAACCCATTGTTTTATTTTATAATACTCGCCAGAACCGGGGTCCATCCATTGTAATGAATCCAATTTCCGCATAGCCATTGATTTATATTGAACGGGAATAGAGGACTCAATTAATTTAAATTTATGAGGTTTTTCCTCGTTAGAATATTCTTGAACTTCTTTCATTTTTTTCATTATATTTTCTTGAGCATCAATATCTAATGATTTGAAATATTTGATATCTGATACTTCTCTTTTTCCTCTCAATAATTTCCTGAATGATTTGAAATTTTTTTGTTTTTTAATTTTAATATTTTTTGCTTTATCTTTCTTTTCCTCTTCGTTGGCTATTTTTTGCATTTCGTTAAATTTCTTTTCAAACGCTGTTGTCCCTTTATCTTTAGCACGAATTAGTTCTTTCATTTCATTGAGAAGTTTATTGTATTCGTATTTTTCTTTCTCTTCTGTCTTATTTATTTTTGTTATTTTACTTTCGCGTACCCTTCTAACTAATTCATATTCTTCATCGTCATCACTTTCGTCAAGTTGTACATCATATTTATTACCTTTTTTATTTTTATAAACTTTTTTAATGATACCTATGTATTTTCTATCCCAATCGTCTAATTTAATATGAATTCTTTCATTCTTTTTAAATTCACCTCCTTTTGATTTTTCTTTCAGTGATTTTGTTTCTTCTTTTTTATGAAGTTCATATTCTTTTTTGGTCATTTTAATATTTTCTAATTCTTCATCTTCTTCATCATCCTCATCTTCCTCCTCATCAACCCATTCATCATCATCATAATCCTCATCATAGGGTTTCATTCCTCCTCTTGGGTCTGTAAATATTATATTAAATTTCATACCCTGGAAACCTTTTCTCATCTCTTCCAATTCTTCTTCATCTTCAGTATCTAATTCTTCATCTTCTTCGTCATCCATACGTCCCAACTCTTCTTCAAATATTCTATCCAGCTCCGAATCGGATGTTGTTGGCGCGTCATCTTCAGGATTATACTCTTCTTCACTACTTTCTTCCTTAATAATCTTCTTCTTCTTCTTCTTCTTCTTCTTAACTTCTTTCTTCTTCTTTGATTTTACTTCTTTCTTCTTCTTTATATCTTGAACTTTATCTTTCTGATGTTTGGAAGGAAACATTCCAGCCAACATTTCTTGAAATTGTTCATTGTTAAATTCTTTCTCACCATCATCGCCGTCGTCATCGCTTTGATTTTTTACTTTTTTATCCTTTTTCCTTTTATGTTTTGGGGTATTTTGCTTATCATGATTGTCTGGAATTTTAGAACTCATATTTATATATATATTAATAAAGTTCTTTTATTTCAATTTTATAATTCTATAATTTAATAAAATTGAAAAGAATCTAAATATAATATTATAATATAGATAATGACAAGAGTTTCTACAACAAAACATGAAGCGATAGTTCCTAGTCGTATAATTGGCATTCAGTTTAGTGTATTGTCTCCTGAAGAGATACGCAATGGATCTGTAGCTGAAATAACCTCAAGGGATACATATATAAATAACAAACCTATAATTGGTGGATTATTCGACCCGAGAATGGGGGTATTGGACCCAGGATTGATATGTCCCACAGACGGTTTAAATTATATGGAAACCCCTGGATATTTTGGACATATAGAATTAGCTAAACCTGTTTATTACATTCAATATTTAGAAACGATAAAAAAAATATTAAGATGTATATGTTTTAAATGTAGTAAATTATTAATCGACAAAGAAAAATATGATCACTATTTGAAAATAGACCCAAAAAAAAGATGGAAATTGGTATTTAAACATTGTCAAAAAATAAGAAGGTGTGGCGAATGTCACCAATATGGATGTGGGACAAAACAACCTAAAAAAATATTCAAAACAGATTTGGCATCTTTATGGGCTGAATGGGATAATAATGACGGTATTAAGGATGAAGATGGTCAAGTTAAAGAGAAACCATCAGTGAAATTATTTCCAGAGGATGTATTGAAAAAATTTAGAAGGATTTCAAATGAAGATGTTCATTTTATGGGATTTTCTCCAATTTGGTCCAGACCAGAATGGTTTGTATGTCAGGTATTGGCTGTGCCTCCACCGGCGGTAAGACCTTCTGTTAAACATGATTCACAACAAAGAAGTGAAGACGATATTTCACACATAATCGTTAATATTATTAAAGCCAACACGACATTGGCTGATAAAATAAATAAAGATGCTCCAATGAAAGTAATTGAAGATTGGTCAACCGTATTACAATATTATATCGCAACGATGGTTGATAATAAAATCCCTGGAGTAGCATCGGTTGCTCAAAGGTCGGGACGCGCATTAAAATCTATTAAAGAAAGATTAATTGGAAAGCAAGGGCGTGTTAGAGGAAATTTAATGGGTAAAAGGTGTGATTTTACAGCAAGGTCTGTTATTTCACCAGATGCTACATTAAAAATAAATGAATTGGGTATTCCTATTAAAGTAGCAAAAACAATCACATTTCCATCAGTGGTTAACAGTAGAAATAAAAAATTTCTTACAAAACTTTTACAAAATGGACCTGAAATTTATCCTGGAGCAAATATATTGGAAAAGAAAGGTATGAAAGGTGATGGTATTTCATTGAGATATATAGATAGAAACTCTCAAGTTCTAAATGAAGGTGATGTTTTACATCGTCATATGCTTGATGGCGACCCAATATTATTTAACAGACAACCTACTTTACATAGAATGTCTATGATGTGTCATAGAGCAAAGATAATGAAAGAAGGTAGCACTTTCCGTATGAACGTAGCAGACACTAAACCATACAATGCTGATTTTGATGGTGATGAGATGAACCTTCACGGACCTCAAGATGAAGAAAGTCAGGCGGAACTTTTACATCTGGCTTATGTTCCTAAGCAAATTATTTCACCCGCTAATAATTCGGCAATTATTGGAATCTTCCAGGATTCATTATTGGGGTGTTACAGATTCACAAGACAAAATATCAATTTTGATTTAAGAACCGCAATGAATCTACTTATGTATTTTGATAACCCAAATCTTAATATTTTGAAAAATAAGAAAGGTAAAAAAATCAGCAACTTCGATATTATTACACAAATATTACCCCCAATGTCTATTTATAATAAAAACGGACAACTCGAAGATAATGAAGATAAGAAAACTACAAATAATATTGTTGAAATTAAAAATGGGAAATATATTCGCGGACAAATTGATAAAGGCGTTCTTGGTAAAAATTCAGAAGGTATTATTCAGTCTATATTTAATGATTATGGACACGAACAATCGGCAAAATTCATTGATGATATTCAAGCTATTGTTACCGAATATATGAAATTGAGTTCATATAGTGTAGGTATTAGTGATTTAATTTCTGATGATGAAACAACGGAAAAAATTACACAATGTATAGATAAGAAGAAGAAGGAAGTATATGACCTTATTGACCAATTACATATTTCTACATTTGAAAACAATACTGGAAGACCTAACGTTGATGTATTTGAAGACAAAGTAAATGCTATTGTTCAAAATGCCGCTGGTGAAGCTGGTAAAATTGGAAGAGCTAATTTAGATAAAAATAATAGATTCGTATTGATGGTAAATGCGGGTAGTAAAGGTTCTAATATTAATATAGCACAAATGATCTCTTGTCTTGGACAACAAGCGGTTGATGGAAAAAGAATTCCTTATGGATTTGAAGATAGAACATTACCACATTATTGTAAATATGACGATTCACCCGAAGCGCGGGGATTCGTAGAAAGTTCATTCATTCAGGGTTTGACTCCTGAAGAAACATACTTTCACGCAATGGGTGGTAGAACAGGTCTTATTGATACAGCAGTAAAAACCAGTCAAACTGGTTATATTCAAAGAAGGCTTATTAAAGGGTTGGAGGATTTAAATGTTAAATATGATATGACTGTGAGAAATAATAAAAATAAAATTATTCAATTCTGTTATGGTGATGATAACATTGTTACTACAAAAACTGAAGTCCAAAAACTACCTTTAGGACAGATGTCTATTGAACAAATTTATAAACATTTCCAAATGCCGGATTATTCAAAAGATTCAACTATAAGATTCAGTAAAAAAGCAAATTCATCTTTGAAAAAACAAAAAAGCGATCTTAAAAAGAAAACAAAGGAAATTATTACTTATATGTTAAATACGAGAGAGGACATTGTTCAATATGTCCATAAATTTAAACAAGATAATAACGTATTTTTACCTGTTAATTTCAAACGATTGATTAATAACGTCAAACATAATTTGCATATTAAAGATAATTATTTTATAGATATAACCCCCTATGATGTATTTATCCGAATTGAAGAATTATATGAATCATTGTATGTAACCGATAAAATTAAACCAACAGAATTATTCAAGGCATTATTATATTATTATTTGTCTCCAACACAATTATTATTAAAACATCGTTTCAGTAAAAAGGGTATTCAAATTTTATTTGATAAAATCATATTTAATTATAAAAAAGCGCTTGTACATCCAGGCGAGATGGTTGGTATGATAGCAGCTCAAAGTATTGGAGAACCAACTACACAGATGACTTTAAATACATTTCATTTTGCTGGTGTAGCAAGTAAAAGTAATGTTACCAGAGGGGTTCCAAGAATTGAAGAAATTTTGTCTCTTAGTGAAAATCCCAAACAACCTTCCACTACTATTTATTTACACCCCAAAGATCAACTTAGTAAAGAAAGGGCACAAGAACTTAAGTATCAACTTGAACACACTTGTTTGAAAGATATTACTAAATCCGTTAGTATTTGTTTTGACCCAAAACTAAGTGAAACCCTTATTACTGAAGACGAAAAACTTATGCAACAATATCAGGAGTTTGAATCTGTAATGGAAGGATGTGGATTAAATACTCAAGATAGTAAAGATTTCTCAAAATGGATCATTCGGTTTAAATTATCTCGCGATGAAATGTTAGACCGCGGAATCACAATGGATGATATACACTTCGCTATTAAAAATAGTATTAAACAAAATATAAGTTGTGTTTATAACGATTTCAATGACCATAATCTTATCTTTAGAATCCGTTTAATGGAATCCTTCAATATCAAAAAAAATAATTCATTGGACCAAACCGATGAAATTTATAAATTAAAAAATTTACAGGAATTCATTTTGAAAAATGTTATTTTGAGGGGTGTTAAAAATATTCCCAAGGTATTGTTAAGAAAAGTTCCAAATACCTCTATAAAAGAAAATGGTAATTATCAAGCTAAAGATGTATGGGTTCTTGATACTGTAGGCACAAACCTGAAAGATATATTAACACTTGATAGCATTAATGTTAATAAAACTTTTAGCAATGATATCCAAGAAGTATATCGCGTTTTAGGTATTGAAGCCGCACGTCAATGTGTTCATAATGAATTAATTGAATGTTTCGCAGGAGTTGGTAAAATCAATTACCACCATACTACAATGTTATGTGATAGAATTTGTGCTACTCAAAAAATGGTCAGCATATTTAGACACGGTATCAATAATGATGATATTGGACCCATTGCTAAGGCAAGTTTTGAAGAAACCCCTGAAATGTTTTTAAAAGCAGCAAAACACGCCGAACTTGATTTGATGACTGGTGTTAGTGCTAATGTTATGTGTGGTCAAGAAGGTTATTTTGGAACCGGTTCATTTCAAGTATTATTAAACCATGAAGAAATAATTAAATGGGATGTTACCGAATTAACAAAAGAAACAGACATTGATAATTTATTAAATTTAACAGATAACGGCACTTGCTCAAAAGAAAATATCATAATTAAAACAGACATTAATGATAAATCTAAGTCTATGGGTGTAGTTGATGATGATTATGATTTCGATCTATAATATTTATTAAAATATGCGTAATAAATATTATGGCTACTTTAGCTTTTTTAATGAATTTTATATCCGATGCTTATGAAATCGATGTTTCCCCCGAATTCAAAGTATTCATTCACGATTATACGAATTGTAAATTAACTTCTGATATATACACTTTTAAATTTTTTATCGTTGATAATGAACTTCTTACCAAAGAAGAAAAAAAAGACGTAGAAGACCTATATTTGGTATCCAAAATGCTTAAAAATACTTTCAGTAAATATTTAAGATTAAAAAAAATCAATAAATTGAAACCCACCAATAGCGAAGACCTATATTTTAACAATTTTAATGATTTTCCATTATATCAAAGAACCGATTTGATATGTCAAAACACATTATATAGATTCCGTTTAAGCAATATAGTTAATATGTGGTTAAAATGTTTAAAAAATACCGATAATTTATTCACCAAACCAATTCAACTGAAAAACCCCTATACTAATATGCCGTTTAAAGAATACAATTTATATAATATTTATATTAGTTTAGCTAACTCCAAATATCAAATACCCTTTTTAATTCGTGAATTTATTAAACATTATTGCAATTTGAATGTTTTTACACTGGAGGCTTATCCTACATTAAAGGATCACGCTATAAATAATTTTGTAAGCACGGCACATACATATGAATTAATGGAACAAATTAATAACATGATGCACGAATTTAGAAAAAAAATAAATTATATTTATTTCCCTGAAAATTTATCATATCTTCGCAAAAAAAGAATTGTTAGATTATTAAAATACATTCTTAAAGATTATTTATATGGAACATATGGATGTAACCCTTTAAAAAAAATGGATTCTTATTCACGGTCTAAGACTAAATTAAAAGATTTTTTTAGAGATAATCCCTTTGAAGACTTCACTTTACAAAATATACCACAAAGACCTTCATCTATTCCTCCCCCTCCTCCACCAAGCGCGCGAATAAATAGAAGGGCAAGTATCTTCGATTATTCAAGTCCATCAATTGCCTTTAATCTTCCTCCTCCTCCCTTTAATAATGATGAGCCTTTTGTTCCACTTAGCGTTCAAGAAATTGTAGATAATATTACACGAGATATTGAAAGCACAACAAATCCTTCATCTTCCATTAGACCATACAGTCTTCAATTGAATGCCTTTTCACCCGGTAGAGAATTGCCCAGAACACCACCCAACAATGCCGCACCTCCCGAAAGTTCAGCGACCCCCAATGTTCAACCCTTTTCATTAAGACTTTTTCAATAACCATTTAAATACAATTTATTGAATATATCCATAATGTCTTGGACAACAGATGCGCCTATTACATTTATTTATTGGAAACTAGCAGCAAGGGGGCAAACTCCTATGCTCATGCTTCATGCCGCAAATATTGATTATACTTGGGAAACACCGCCTGAAAATTTTAAAGAACATAAAAAAGATTATCCATTCGGTCAATTACCTTGTATAACTCATAACGGAAAAACTATCGCTCAATCGGGAACAATCTCCAGATATTGCGCACATCTTAGCACACTCATGCCTGATGATATTTCTCACCAACTTGACGCTGATATGCTTATGGAATTCTCCAATGATATATATGGTTTATTCGCAAAAGCCAAATACGCTGGCGACGATTTAGCACAACAAGTAGGGTGGCAACGTGTTAAAACTAAACAATTGCCTGAAAAACTCGATTATCTTGTTAAATTTCTTGGCGATAAACCGTTCTTTTCCGGTGATACAGTACACGCTGGTGATGTCGCTATTTTTTCAGTTCTTAATTTGGCCATCGAAGCAGGTGTGGATTGGACCCCTTCCTATCCTACTTTGAACGCCCATTATGAACGTGTAAAAAATATGGGCAGCATTAATAAATATCTTGAAAATAAACCAAATCCTTATTTCGTTTCTCAATAATTTAATTATTTTTTAAGTAATATAATTAAATTCATTCTTTTAGTGCTTGTTTATAATAAGCTTTACAACCACCATCCGTTATCCATTTTTTTAAAACTATTTCCATTGTTTCATTATCTTTTACTTTGTTTCCTTTCTTTGTTTTATCGATAAGAATAAATCTAAATAAGCAATCAATTGAGTATCTCCATATTGTTCCAAGATTCACACCCTGTCCTCTTTGTAAGAACATTTCTTTAACATTATTAGTATATTCATCTAACCACCCTTTTTGGTCATCTTCCCATAGATTAATTACTTTAAGTATATTATCATCACTATCCCATAAAGAATATAGATTACTATTGGGCGTTTTGCCATCTTCTTCAAACCAAAAAGGTTTAAAGTTAAAAGAACCATTGAGCTTAGGTTTTTCTGGGGTTCCCCATATTTTTGCGTAATGTTCCCACCTTTCTTTCCATGATTTAACAAATTTAATCTCTTTAAAATCACTTACTTTATAATCTTTATAATTAGTCATTATATAATCGTGTAATATTATCAGCCCCATTCCCTCTTTATTTTTGGCCCCTTTTGTTTTCTTTTTCGGCTCGCCTTTCTTTTTCTTAGCTTCTTTCTTTTTCGCCACTGGAGCTGTTTTTTGTTCCACTACGCCCACATCTTCTGGTTCTCCTTCTTCTTCATCACTAAATATATCATCATCTTCATCGCTATTATATTCAGGCATTCGTAACTCCCTACTGTATTTTTTAATATCTCCATCTTTAATATTCGTATTATCATAAATACTATGATTCTTGATAAATTCTGAATGGTCTATCGATTCTATATTATTGGGATAAATCTTGTAAAACATATTTGATATTATAACAATCTCATCATTGTTGATTTTATATTCTACTTTATCATAATTCATGAATGTATCATTTTTTAATACATAATCTCGTATCTTTTTATATCTAATTAATTCGTCCGCTAATTTTTTATAATATATTATATCATTTTTTACTTTTGCCTCCTTATACATTAAATTGGTTTCTGGAAAATATAACCGACAGCTTTTTCCATCTTTAAATGTACAAATATCGTTGCCTTTACCACGAATTCCCTCACATTGCCCCTTATTCATATCCAAACAATTCAGTATATCATCGATATTAACATCAATGCTTATTTTACCAAACCATTCAATATGAGGTTCCATCACACTTCTCAACCTGTCTTCTATTATAATCATTCTTTTTTTATACCCCATAACCTCATCGAATACCCGTTTTTCACCTCTCCTCACACCAACCTTATTCGTAACACGATTAAGATGATAATACATAAATTCTTTTGTTTTTTGTTTTTCTTTTTTATTTATTAAAATCTTAAACAAATTGCGAAACATCAAATAAAAGTTAGATTCCAATTTTATTTTTTTTATTATATCTTCCCTTTCTGGATCTTGTTTTGGGTAATTATTCATTATTTTTCTATCTAATTCATATTCCATTAGCATTTTATCTTTTTTATCCCGGTCTTCACAATTAGAACCTTCGGGATCTATCAATACTACTTGATTTGTATTTGTTCTTAAACCTACAATACAATCTTTATCCACCACCAACCTCTCTTCATCATCATATAAATCAAACTCACGCAATATAGTTTCTGTATCTTTTTTAGACAATATTGCTTCTTTCAGTTCTGCCTCATACTCTCCTTTTTCTATATTTAAATTAATTGCTGATGGAGCACACGGTAAAGCGAATTTCTTATTATCCCCAATATCTAAAAGAACAGCAATAACTTGATATTGTGTATTATATAATTGTTTAATTACCGAATAGGTAGCAGTATCATTCGTAATTTCATATTTATTCGCCTTTTCATTGAAATCTAACAATTTATTTAATGGTTTATTTTCATTATAATCATAATGTTTCATACTTGTTTTCGGGTCACACATTTTTTCAAAATTGTCTATTAATACCTCTATTGTTTTCCTAAGTCCTGTACCTCTAAAATCTCGATGTTGGAAATCTTCCTCACTAAACATTTTTTTTACTTGCCAGTGTGTTCCGGGAGTTCGTTTATACATATAAATTGGTTCATATGTATCATTTTCGTTATATAATATAATCGTCTTTTTACTTTTATCAAATATATTTTTTGAGAAATTATTTTTTGGACAAATTACTTCTATTTTATCTTCTATATCATCTTTAGGTTTTTTTAAAATTATCAAATTCACCCCTTCCTCGAAATAACAACCTCCATTCTTTTTTGGCGCGGTTACAATATCCCAAAAAATTTCGTGGGCATTTTTCTTAGTTTTACGTTCATCTAAAAAATGCAAGAAATTCAACATTGCTCTTCTTATTTTCTCTTTTTTTCCTCCTTCTTCTGAATCAGAAAACATATTATACAAATTTCCTTTATTCAAGGATATAAATTTTTCCATTTGTTCGTCTGACGGTTCATAAAGATCAACACTTACTCTATCATTAAAACCAAAACATTCTCGTATTTTAATTCTAAATTCTTCATCACCGACAGTTAATCTACTTGAAATAGAAAATTTTTCTCCATTTTCTTCATTCGCACGTTTATTGATTAAATTATCATTATAATATGAAATATTTTGAATACAAGATAAAAAACTATTATATAAACAATCTGGTTCATCGTTCATACCCAATCTTAATAAACACCATGTTTTCTCTTTCAATTTAGAATTACGAGGAGTTGTCCATGATTTTTTTATAGAATTGTAATTAAAAAACTTTTGCAAAGCCAGTTGCAAATAACCCAAATTCCCTGGTTTTAATGGAAAGGATTCTATAATTGGTCTTACTAATTGTTCAAGTTGTTTTTCCTCTTTAAAAAATGCTTTATCATTCGGTGAGCATATTTGTTTAACAATACCTCTTTTTTTACTTATTTTTACATTTAACCTACTCCTTTTATACTGGTCTCCAATAGTATCCAACTGGTAACCCTTTTGTGTTGCATCTACATCCTTCCCATCTTTACCTTTCTTTGTGACTTTTTTTTTATTTTTTATTATTGGTACCTTATATGGCCTTCTTTCTTTCCCTATCCCTGGAAGTTTCCCATTTTCACCTCGTTTAAAATTTAAAGGTGCTGATTCCCAATACTCTTCCTTTATCTTCCTCTCCTCTCCTCTTTTTTTTCTTGCTTTTTCTTCTTCTTTTGTTTCTTCTTCATAGATTATTGTTTTTTCTTCCCAATCTTTTGGTTTATATTCGGCTGATGCTTGGTTATAACAACACGGAACGCAAATGTCTTTAACTCCATCCTTACCCTTTAATTTTTTCTGTTGATACCCTGGATAATGTTGTTTATAAACCAAATCATTTTTCGTGACCCCCTCATGACTTTTCGCATCTGTAAATTCATATATCCTTTTTTCATTTGATGCTGTTTTACTTCCTTTCGGGATTAAAGCATCCCAGCCCCCACAAGCACCTTGGTTTATTTGTTTTAAAGATAAACTTCTCCCTTCAGGAGCACCACTTTCAGGGTCACTAAAACACCAAAATCTTGGACAAATATAATGATATTTTGTCTTAGTATCGGTCTCAAGGATTTCATCATAAGATCTAATTCCACTGTTGAAATCGGCTTTATCTATGGCATCTTTTTGGTCTTTAGTTAATATAACCGGCGTTTTTCCTGCATTTGTTTGGCATGATTTTGCGAAAGACAATGTATTACCTGCACTATTTTTAGATACTATTTCTGGTTGATATCTCTTTATTTTATTAATAAAATAATTATTAACACCTCTCAATTCTATATTATTTAAATTTCCTGTAACTTCATCATCCGAAGAAGAACTCACATAACCTTTTTTTTCATCACCATCTTCTTTACTGCCACCACCAACGTTGTCCCAATCATCTTCCTCATCGCCACCTCCTCCTTCATCTTCACCACCACCAAGGTTGTCCCAATCATCTTCCTCATCGCCACCTCCTCCTTCATCTTCACTATCACTAACGTCTTCATAATCATCCGCATCATCTTCTCGAAATTTATCATTTTCATCCTCTTCCACTTCTTCGGTTTCGCCAGGACCCCCTTCATATCCCGTATCTAATACGCTTTGTTCATGTTCTTCCATCATAACAGCTGTCTCTACATTTTCGTTTTGAGCCATTTTTAATTGAGGGATAACTCTGGTTGATATAAATTCTTTTAACGTTCTATCCCTATCTTTTCTCCCTTTTAATAATAAATTCTCTATTAAAAAACTTGTATAAACATCAATATGCTTTAAATAATTATAATTATCTATATCTTCATATACTATTTCGCACTTATCAAATGTTTTAATTAATAAAGCCTTAAACCCTGGATTATCTGTTGTTTCTATTTTCTTATTAGCATAAACACTTAAATTAAAACGCGTTTCAGAATTATAATTTTCTATTATTTGAACAGCATCTCCTTTTGTTTTAATTTTTTTTGAAAAATTATCAAGTAATAAATCAATTAAAACATTATCATCTTCTTCCATTTCTACTCGCTTATAATTCAATATAAATTTATCTATAGCATTCATCACTTTATAAGAACCTACTTTTCTGTATTGAAAATCAATTTGATTTTTTGTTTTAAAATTCTTATTATTTGTAACATATATTTCTTTTAATGCCCTTGACCAATGATTCAGTGCAAAATTATTTTTCTTCAACAAGCCAAATTTAAATTTGTATTTTATATATTTTATTTCTACATTTGTATTCAAATCTTCAAATAGAGTATATGAAAACCCACTTTTTTTAATAAATTTATTTATGGGATTTATCAATTCTTCATTTATACTTTCTTTTAAAAACATTATTAAATCGTCGTAACCAATTGAAGATTCATCTATTCTTATATTTATATTTCCATTGGGATAAAATTCACAATATAATACAGGCAATAATTTATCTTCAAATTCAATATAAAATCCTAAAGAATTGTTTGGGGCCAACATATGGTCTATCCTTTGAATTTTATAATATCTTTTATTATCTTCAACGTACAAATACGGTAATTTAATATTATTATCGGTAATATAATTATTTGTATAGAACCTAAAAATATTCTCCCTATTCCTACCCGGATTATATTTTATAAAAGGTATTTTTTTATTTGAATGAACTATTTTGAATAATAAATCCATTGGAATATGTATTTTTGATGGGGGATGTATTGTAAAATTTATTGAAGATATTTCGCCCTCATGAGTATTTTCGGGTCTATTCGTATAAAATCTATTAATATTCTTATAAGATTCCGCATATGATTTTAAATATCCATCTTCGGGCTTTTCAATATCATTTAATTCTTCATATGTATGGATTTGTTTGTCGTAATGTAATTTGGGAAAATAAACTTGGAGAATATATCTATAAAAATCTTCTACTCTTGGTATAATATCTTTATTATCGTTTATACGTTTAAAAATCTCACTCGCAGAAACAAAATAAATTTTATTTTCATCCAAATTACCCTGTTCAAATAATAAAGTGTTATTTTCATCATAAATTATTTGATTATTTTCATTGTGAGTAAATAAATTTTTATCGAAATTTGTTGATTCGCCTTGTATTAGTTTATAAGGATTGACTACTATGGGATAATCATTTTTATAAAATATTTTATGACCAAATGTTTTCTCTGTCTTAATATTTTCCCAATCAAATAAAGATTTGAAATCTTTATAATAAACATTACCCTTTTTAACTTTTTTTGATATTTTTGTATTATAATTATTTTCTAATATTGTTATATCCGAATATGGTATAGATGATGTTGATCTAAGATTTTTTGCAGTAAAGCGTGTGAATATATTTTCGGGGTATTCTTTCTTTTTTATTTTACCAAATAAATAAAGCTCATCTACAGTAATGTTCTTGCGGGTCAATGCTATTTTTCTTTTAATATCCATTATGGTGTCATCAGAATGAATGCTAAGACCGACAGGCATACTTAATTCTACCCCCTTTTCACCTTCGCCAATATGTATAACTTCTATTTTACCAGACATATATATATAAATAAATGATTATATATATGTTTAAATGAGTATTAATATAATTGCTGCTATTGCTAAAAAAAGAGTTATTGGATTTCAGGGTGGCCTTCCATGGAATATATCAAAAGACCTCAAATATTTTAAAAATATGACCTCTGGTGAAAATTCAGCTATAGTGATGGGACGTAAAACTTGGGATAGCTTACCCATTAGACCCTTACCAAATAGAAGTAATTATGTATTAACAAAAAATAATTTTAAATCCACATTTCCCGATGGGTTAGTATTAAAAGAACCTGACGATATTATTATCTTAAGAAAAATTTATAGTGATATATGGATTATAGGTGGCGAAGCAATATATAAAGAGTATATAAACAAACCATATGTCGACAGATTATATTTAACTGAAATTGATTCTGTATATGAAGGGGATACATATTTTCCAAAAATCCCAAATAATTTTAAAAAAATAACTCAGGGGAAAGATATACTTTATAAAAAAAACGCATTGGAATTTTCATCATTTAATTTCAATGTGTATTGTAATTATGGTTACTATGACGGTTGTTTATAATAAATTCAACAAATTACATATCATAATAAGGGTTATCTGTAATTTTCATACTACAATATGTCGTGGGATTTTCTTTGTAATTAATAGGGTTGTATAAATTTTTTTTCGCTGCCTCTTTCAGTATAAATTTGAAATTATTCCAAAATTCGCTCGTATGTCCAACAGATTTTGTAGCAATATGCGATAATTCGTGTAAAGCCACAAACGTCAATGTGTTTTCATCAATTAAAGAATTCCCGTGTTTTTTCTTAGTAACGCAAAAAGCCAATTTCTCTCCTTTATTTTCAGAATAAGCCGTAAATTTACTTGTTGGTAATATTTCATATATTTTTTTAGGTTTAAACCCTGTATGCAGTCTCCTTACATTATCTCTATCCGGATATTTATTTTTCAAATGTTTCACTAAAACTTTTAATTTATGTGTAACTTTTGCTAAAAGATCGGCAACCAATTGTATCTTATTTCTTTCTCTAACGCAATAGTTATTCCCATCAACATTAGACACGATACATTTCAAATTAAAAGTTTCAGATTCTTGATATATTTTTAAACACATTAATAATACAAACCCCATAATTATATACCCAAATACATTAATATCTAATTTCATTTATATATTATTGCTAAAAATATTAACACGATTAATTATATGATAATTGATATAATTAATAAATTAATTAAGTTATTGTTGTTCGCCAATTTCCAAAGGTCTTCTGAAAGGGTCACCAGTGATAGTGGATGAATTCCATGGACCAACATCCATTTTTGGATTAGGTGGCTCACTTCTCAATTGTAAATTTGCGTTTCTTAAACTTTGACCTACAGTATTGATACCAATATGATGCCCTGCTTTCAATAAACTAACATTCATTAAATCACCAGCTCCAGATGGATTTAATTTTGAAAATTCACTGTTATTATCTTTTGGTAATAGTTCTTTTGGATCAACAACTTGTTGTTTCGCGCAACTTGGTGGTAATCCATAGGTATCAGTATTCATACCATCGGCAGCACCGTAACCGGTATTTTCACCTCCTGGGTGTGCTGGTTGATAATTATCGGCGCCGCCATCTACAGCTGAACCTCCCGAATGAGAACCTTGTTCAGGGGAAGCATTTTTTTCAAGACGAACATCATTGGCCATACCACTTAAAGTAAGACCTTTACCTTTTGAATAATTGTATAAAGCATACCCTAAAGCAAGGGCCGCTACAAGCATAACAATTTTGTTTTTTGTCAATTGCTTTACTAACGATTGAAGTGACTTAAGCATTATATAAATTTATGATATAAAATAATTTTTCCATTTTATTACTTTTCGCTAAATAAAAAATTATCATCGTCAGATTCGTCCTCTGATAATTCAATTTCATCCAACAAATATTGTTTTTTTATCTCTTTGACCGTTAAATAAGCTTTAATTGCCGCAAGCCTTGCTTCCTTTGCCTTTTCTCGGGCTTTTTTATAGATCTCTAAATATACTTCACTAGGTTTTTTTAATTCCACATTAGATTTATCATTTGGTATTTCTAACTTTATTTCCGATATTTCACTAAAATCCGCCAATTTTACTAAAGTATTACCATTTCCTTCATTAGTTTCTTCTTCTTCTTCATTATCTTTAACTTTTACTACATTAATTTTATCAACTAAAACTTTTTCATTTTCTTCCTCCCCGCTCGTTTCATCTTCATAATCATTCAAATTATCATTTGAATCTACTGATTCTGTTACACTAGCCGTATCTACATTTTGTTTATAATTTTCATCCTCTTTCAATGCATTAGAATTCAACTTTATTAAACATTTATTGAATATTTCTTTCTCTTTGATTACCATAACTTGTCTAACATTTAATTCTAAATTAAAATATGTAGGACTAAATTTTAATCCTCCCACTTCTAATATAGTTATTAGATTCGCTCCAGGATTTATATCATCTATTGATAATTCGTTTTCATCGTTATCATATACGCTAACCGCTCTTGTATAGCTCTTTATATTTTTTGGAAAATATGTTCTCAATAAATATTTCTTTTTATAATTTTTTATACTCTCCATCCAATTATATTCGATATCTTCTAAAGTTAATTCGTCATCTTCGTCGCCTCCAAACCAAGTTTCTCTTTTTTCATATATTAATCGCCTTACGGTTTTTTCCATTTTTTGCAACCAATTTAAAAAGGTATAGTCGTGGTCTGTAAATAACAAATCGGTATATATTTGTTTGTTTGTTGTATGAACACCTTTTTTTGATTTACATTTCGGCGTTTGAAATAATAAAGGCGAATCTCTAAGTGAAATATTAGCAACAAACGCATTACCCCCTTGTATTGCTTTCGGTGTGTGTAAAACTAATTCATCAAAAGTTTCATTAACATCTACAATATTTTCCATTTTATATGTTATATGTTTGATTTCTTTTTAATATTTAATATTAATAATGATTAATAAAGACATATTGATAAAAGAATGTGTAAATTTATTGAAAAAACCCGAGTTAAAAAAAGAAATACTATCCCTATTTAGACCCGTAGTTGAATTAATATTGAAACAAATTTATCCATATATTTATTTGGCTTTAATTCTTGTCGTAATATCTTTTTTACTAATTTTAGGAATATTCATAATTATTATGCGTTTAAAGATTTTTATGGTAAAAAAACTTTAGAAAAATATAATTTCTTATTTAATTATATAATGGCAAGAAACGCACGTAGTAGAAGTTCGCGCAGAACGCGCAGACGCACTAGTTCCCGAAAAAGAAGAGGTGGTAACGCTGTTCTCCAAGCAGCTTTAGTTCCAGCAACTTTAGTTACTCTTAATAACATGATGAAAGGCAAAAAAGTTACCAGTTTCATTGGTGGTAAAAAACGTAGAAGAAAGCGTAAAAAATCCCGCAAGAAATCCCGCAAGAAATCCCGTAAAAAAAGACGTTCCCGTCGCCGACGTTAAATATTAATTAGTATTTTTATTAATATTTAATTATTTTTATAAATTATAATGAGTGACCACTTCCAAAATAATATTAAATCTTGGGTTCAAATGGATAATCAAATTAAAAAAATGAATTCTGAAATATCAGACCTAAGAGCAAGGAGAAATAATATACAAGACCATATTACAAGCTATGCTGAAGAAAATAACCTCGATAATGCTATTATAGAAATTTCAGATGGTAATTTGCGATTTAATAACTATAAACAAAGTTCTCCGCTTACGTTTAAATATATACAAAAATGTTTATCTGAATGCATTAGTGATGAAAATACCGTCGAAAAATTAATGGATTATATCAAAGAAAAAAGAGAAGTTAAATATCAAAATGGTATAAAAAGAAATTATAAATAATAATAAATGTATTCCGACTACCAATGGTCCAATTTTGTTAAATCTCAACAAAAAAATAGAGAAGAAGATAAACAAGCCCATTTCAAAAAATGGTTAAATACTAATAATAATGAACAGCTCCTCTTCTCTCTTTTAAATCAAATTGAAGAATGTATTGATAATAATGAATACACATTTAAAAATAAAAATGAATTTAAAGATGAATTGGCTACCTTTATATATAAATTAACTTTGAATGCCTAAAAGAACTATTGCTTTATACGACGACCAAAAAATTTCTTCTGATGAAGACTCCGGTAACGATGATTTAGATTTAAATGATTATCTCGCAGACACCGATTGTACAGATATTATTAAAAATCAACATTATTTTGATTTTGAAGAAAATATGGGATATAAATTAACATACATATATAGAAAACACGCTTACTTATTTTCAAACAAATCTTATATAAATGATAAAAAAATGTTATTTGATGACCAATTTTTAATGTTTATATACCAACATATTTTCAAAAATTATGATAATGATTTCATAAAGGATAACGAAATGTTGAAAAATGTTTTTTATAACAATTTACCTTATGATGAAATCGTAAAATCTAAAGAATCAAAAAAAATAATTGTTAATTCTAATTCCAAAAAATTTGATTGGGCGACAAAATCATATAAATAAAAATGTATATATTTAATATATGAATCCAAATGATCTTATATATTATAAACAATCTGGCGGTGGAATACAGAGTTTAGGCTATAATTTTAAAAATATATTATTGCAAAAAGGGTTGCCTATTAGTTATTCCGGTGATAATAACACCGCACGAAATTTCTTCAAAAATATTAATAATTATTCTATCCCTACATCATTAGTTCTTTTAAATAAACGTACTGAAGAAATTCAAAAAAATCCTACTACTTTTGATTTATATGATAATATAAATTTATGTGTAAAGAAAGAATGTTACGAATATGATGATTTACATTCTAAACTTATGAAACTTTCTGGTTTTAGAAAATCTAAAACAAGAAAACATAGAAAAAAAAATAATAAAAATACCAGAAAGAAACTTTAAACTTGTTTCCAATTTTCTTGATTAAATGGTGATAATTTCAATTTATTTATTTGTTTTTTATATTTTTGTGCTAATCGTTCAACTTCTCTTTCATCTTTTGATTTTGGAAACGGATTTTTTATTGATTTTAATTTATCCGTTTCATCCGGTTTTATACCATAACAATTTACTCCAAATCTAACATTTTTATTCGCCATATACCCACCATTCACGCCAGGTCTCCCACAATCTGAATTTGTTCCACATTTACCTTTCGTTTGTAATTTTTGCCACGTAACTTTTTGCGTTGGAAACAAAGCCATTTGATCTGCCGACCACCCATAACTACACCATTCACCACCATTATTATAAGCATCTTCTATCTGTGAATAATTTGCTAATTCTGAATCAAATGCTTTACATACCGCATTCGCCTGTTTGTATGTATATTTATTTCCTGGTATATGAAAAACCTCTTCTGCCTGCCTCTCCTCCTTCTCTTCCACCTTTATATTCTTCGAATCTATTTGCATATCAATGCGCGGTTCTGGTGAAAATAAATTCACTACTGCCGTCTTTACATCCAATTCAAAAAAATATTGTAATCCGTTAATCAATAATAAAAATATAAATACTCCCCACATAACTATTTCAAGAACCGATAAAGCTTTGTTTTGCATAGAACCCTGTTGACTTGTATTCGTAACCCCTAAAGTATCAAACATTACAAAAAATAGTATTAATATTCCTACCATTACCAACATCGTCCACGGATTAAATTGATTAATTTTGTCCTTCATATCACCACCCGACAATGGTCCTACCGACCCAAATCCATGTACGGGTGATACCCTCGCTTCATTTGTTCTACTTAATACATCAATATCGTGAAGGTCCATTCTCGCATTTTCTGGAACTGCTGATTCCTTTGACATTCTTATATATTATTCGTTTTTATTTTTTTTTGCGATAGAAAAAACAATATGCTTGTGGGGTTTTTATTTTTCTTAAATCTAATATCTCCGTCACATTCGTATCATTGAACAAATACCATTTATTATTCGCATTCTTTATAAACGATGTATAATGCCCTCCTCTCGTACCCCCACTATGATTACAAACACCGTATAAATCATACACATATGATTCTTTATCATATCCTATCACATGATCACTCATTACTAAATTCGTTAATGGAAAGTCTATTAATGCCTTGTTCTTTTTACCCCTATTATCAAATCGTTTTAATGTTATAACTAAAACGTCTGGTAAATTCCAAAATTCAATCTTCTTTTTTGCGGTCTCCATCTTTTTTATTTTATCATCCAATGACGCATCCACTTTATGTTCCAAAACCTCCTCCTTCGTATAATTCCTTATACACCCCTCCAATGTATTTGTATTCGACATCTCCACCTGTAAATTAAAAAATGGCTCTGGTGTTATATTCTCATAATCACTTTCTACCGATGTTACTGTCGATACGTGTATTCCATAAAACAATTTTATAAATTCTGAATATTCCTTCGTATACATATTTACCATCATCTTATAACACGCAACCGCCGTATCATCTTGATTTGTATTCGCATTCCCCGATATAGACATCTTCACCTCTCTTTTTAAAGAATTATGAAAACAATCTATTATAAATCTCAAAAATTCTTCAGCATCATTTTGTAAAAAACCCGTAAATAACGCCAAATCCTTAATCCTTGCTACTCTCTGCACCGCTTGTAAAAATCCTCCCGGCTGTATCACACAATTCTCACTCCACATCAATTTTCTCAATTTATCCCATTCCCACAATATCAAACTTTCCGGTATCCTATTCATCCTATCTTTAAAATTATCTTTACTTTTATCTAAAAATCTATTCAATTCGTAGGTATGTGATAAACATTGTAATGTTGAATTCAAAAAACACGTGTTTCCTAAATTCGCTAAACCTGTTAATCCTTTATCTTTATATTTCATGTCCTCTTTATACATAATTTATAGTATATAATTCCAAATTTACATTTAAACACATTTTTATTAATATATAATAAATGGATTCTACTTCTCATCCCAATGGTATTTTTAATAGAGATGATAACGCCTTTCAATTATTTCAAAATTATATGCATTATTGTAGTGATGAACAAGTAACCTTAAACAATATCTTACATACACAAAACCTTCTATCAAATAATAGATATAATATGTTTAATCAAATGTTCCGTTTTATTAATCGCGATAACGACCCCCTTAATTCTTGGTCAAACACCCCTTTCACTCCTCCTAACATGTTTTCTCCAAGGGCCAGAATACCCAGAGTCAGAAGAAATAGACGACAATTCAACACAGACCCCACTCGTCCTATTCAACAAACATTCAGACCTATACATTTCCCTGGTCATAACCATTCGCGTAGAACTACTATAAACCCATTGACTGAATTTATTAACGAAACATTAAATGATAATAACACCCGAAGAAGACCAACTACCATTAGACAATTCTTCGATAGCTGTTCCGTTTTTATTTATAGTAGCGATTTAAGTAATAATCAAATACATTGTCCAATCACTATGCAAGATTTTAACACTGGCGATATTTGTATCCGTCTGCCCTGTAATCATATCTTTAAATATCGTCCTTTATTGCAGTGGCTAACTACAGCAAGAACTTGTCCTATGTGTAGGCTCCAGATACCCCATTCTACAAGGCGATCCACAAGGGGAGACACCAGCAATAATCCAATTGATGTTGATACTAACAATGTTTCTATACAAACAAGTGATATAAGCAATGGTTTTATTGCTGATATCTCAGCTAATTCTATTGAAGATTTATCACGGGCTTTATCACAAACGGTCACCACACGAATACAAAATTTATTCAACAATATGGATATCTCCGGTAATATACCCATGGCTTGGAGCACCAATATTTCTCTTGTTACACCAAGAAACCATAGACAATCTCCTATTAATAATCTTATAATAACAAGTGATTCAAGTGGTAATATAGACATCGACCACATATTTCCCGACGTTTAATATCTCACATCACAAGCTACAAATAATACTCTTCTTATTTTATTAGTATTATTTGTACCCCCATTATTATATGTTATATCTCTGTGTATAGATATATCCCCTAATTTATAGTCATATTGTTCTCTAGCAGACAAAAAAATCTGTTTAATCTCCCATTTTAAACTGTTTAATTTACCTATGATACCATTTTCATCTTTATTATTATCATATTCTTTTCTAAATTCTTTCATTCCATCTTCTTTATAATAAATTATTGGTCCCATTTTTATATCCGTATCTTGTAAAGGAATGCTTAGATAATATCTATATGTATTATTTTGACCTAATTTACCAGGCATATCTATATGAATTTCCTGTTCATTGCAACCAGGATATGTTTCTATCAATGTTATCCCCAACATTCTCCATTGCTTCATATTCAATAGAAAAAATACATTCGTTAATATATTATTTAATTCTTCCCCCATTTCCCTCTCCACATTATAATATTTATCTAACATCTTATCCCTTTCTTCATTAGACCAATTGCTCATTCGTGTTTTCTCAAATCCAAAATCCGAATATAAACTATTCTCTCTCCTTTTATTATTTGTTATATATGAATTTTTAACTTCATCATATTCATATTTTTCATTAAAATAATTAACTTTATTTATTATTTTATTCATCACATCCTGATTTATGAATCTTCTTAATATACAAAAAAAATTTATTTCCATTTCTTTTGTATAATCCTTTCTTTGTGTTTTCAATATATTACTCATTTAACTTTTTTAAAGAAATTATTTATTGATCTTTGACCCGCAACTTTATTCCTATAACTATTAATATATTCGTCAAATATTAATTTCTTTATCCTCTTATCCGCCTCCTTAGATATCTTTTCTTGACATTTTTTATGATCATTTTTAAATTCTCGTTTAATCCCGTTTATCTTTATTTTATACATTCTCTTCTGTTTTCTAAAAATTTTCAATTGTTCCAATAATAATCCAAATAATTGTAATAACGGTTTCATGATTTGATTCGTTATATAATGTTCATAATCTGGTTTTAACTTATTCTTATTTATATATTCAGGATGTTCTATCCTTTCACCCTGTAATTTAACTTTCCTTTTGGTTTTTATATATACAAATGGTAATCTGCTCCCTACCGATGGTTTATTCCCAGGATCCCTTTCACCCATCCTGTCCGCCAACACTTTATGCGCTATCTGTTTCGGATTCTTATAATAACCATTTAATTTTTTTGTTATTATTAATTTATTCATCGGTATCTTCTCGTTTATCATATCGTCCAAATATGATTTTATAAATTTAACTGCCTCATTCGCGTTACATTGATTCATTAATATATCTACTACTCCACCATAACTATCTTTCACACAAGGAGCATTATCTCTTCTTTTTAATACAATACCCATTGATTTTCTTTTACAATAATTTATATCATTCTCATATAACATACCAACATACTTCTTCTTCGCTAACAATAAAAACGGCATAAATGTTTTTTCATATTCCAAATCATGAGGCACCTTCAAGTAACTTGTTGCTAATTCGCCCGCCCCTTTTGCTAATTCTATTGTAACATCTAATGCCTCTTTCCCAACTACTCTTTCCCCCGTTTCTGCCCATTTCAAATTAAATGTAAAGAATACCGAATCCGTGTCACCATATATATATTCAGCGTCCGACTTCATCTTGCCGTATTTCGTATCTACCGTTATTCCACTATAACAATCTTCTACTATACTTTTCGCATACATCAATAGTTTTCTACCCGTTGCTGTTGTCGATGCTGCTATATCTATATCATAAAACGCACTCGTTCGAGCACCACATTGACCATACAAAGAATTCGCTACCACTTTAATCCCTAATTGCCTTTTATCATATACACTTTTCATAAATGGATCATTCGCATCTTTCTTTAGTTTCTTGGTAGCTTTCCTCGCCGCTAATAATTCAGTCAATACACTCGGCATTATACCTTTCTTGTCTTCTTTAAATTGAATGTAACGACATATTTTATATCCAGACAACTCTTTCACTTGTGCCCCCTTTAATGTCTTTCTTATATATCTATAGGTATCAAACTTAATATCCACATATTTATACCCTTTCAAATTATCATATATATAATTCCCTTCTTCATCCTTTTCTCCCGTGTCTTTTATCATTCTATCTTTCAAATCATATTCTTTTGTCCATACCTTACTATCGTGTGATATGTTCTCGCTTACCATACAACTTGGATATAGCGATGAATAATCATTAACCGCTATCGGGTTATCTGGATAAAATCCTGTTTTCGGTGTTAAACATATCGCTCCCTCATATCCCTGCCCTCCTTCCGCTTTCTCCAAATCAGGCATTAATGTCCCCTTCTTCCCACATTTATATGCTATAAAGCTTAATAATTTAATTCCCTGTCCTCTTTGTATAGCAAAACTCATTGGAATTTTACAAATCGCTGAAAATTCAATAAAACCCGTTAATATATCACACTTCCTCATTAAATTATGTAACAAATTGCAATCCTGAAAACAATATTTCGCCACCTTCGCTCTCTTCTTGGGTGTGTCCGCATTAAACATCTCCTCCAATGTTATATCATCCTTATTTAAACACCATCTTAATTTATTATTGCTCATATCCAATTCATGTTCTATTTCAAACGTCCCTGCCTTTTGATCGACATTCTTTACTGGAAATTTCTTTCCATCCATATACATATCCGTTGAATTCCCTAATATCTCAAAACTAATATAATCTCCATTTTTAATTCCCATTAAATTATTACTTTGTATCAACGACCCCAACTCACTTTTCGTAGTCTTTTTCACACCATCTCCTATAAAATACGACGATACGTTGTCCAATTTATAACTCGCCAAATTCTCCTCCTTTCTATAATGACTATATAAATCTATTTGTATTCTACCCTCCATCTCAACATATGTAGATTTGTGTGTACCACTCGCCACCTTCACTTCTTTATGCTTTATCATCTTCTTTGTTTTTTGTTGATTGTTTTTAGATAATAACTTCAAAAATTTGTCCTTGATTCCTAATTCTTGCGCTCTTTCTATTATAAATTTCCAATCAAATCCCATAATATTATAACCTATCATTATCTCCGGATTCTCATCTCTTATTAATTTGCCCCACGTCATTAACAATTCCTCTTCTGTTTTACAACTTATAATTTCCCTATTATCCACCTCAGGAATATCATCACATTCCCCCAACGATACCATATGGTTTAAATATTGCTCTTTCTCTCCATATTTTTGAAATGTGCTTCCTATAAATGTTATCACATCGCCCTCCACTTTCGGAAACGGAAATTTAGTTGTAATCCCTCTCTTTTTTAAATTACCCCATTCATCCTTCTCCGTACCATCACTACACAACCCATCTATATCTTCTCTATCTATCATACTTATCATATTATACCACTTTTGATCTAATCTTTTGAATAATTTTTTTATCTTTTCTTCGTCGTAATCTTCTTTTAAATATATTTTACTCATCCTATTCCCCTCTCCAAATATACTTTCTCTTATTAATTCTTCCAATAGATTCTTTTTATTTTCAAACGATTCTTTATTCGTCTCGTTCTTTTTCCAATAATCTATGACCTCCTTTATGAGTTTGTCCCAACCCTTTATAGATAATGGAAAATCTCCATGACTTGAACTCGCTTCAATATCCCAACACATTTGTTTATAAGGAACCGCACTCTCTTTCTCCAACAATGGTATTATTTCATCTGGTTCTACATCATACTCTTTATCTTGGGTGGTTACTCCCTCATATCTTTCTTCATCATTCTCTATCTTTATCCATCCCGATGGATTTATTTCATGTTCATGAAAATATCTTAATAGTGGCGGCAAACTCGATTCATATATTTCTAATTCTCTTCCATGAAATTTATATTTTTTTAATTTCCTTTTTCTAAAATCATCATTTTTTGTATACCATAACGCTTTAAATTTATTCATCATCGCAATCGTATTAAACGTTAATTTGAAAAACATATGTTTTTTGAAATTATCAAACCCATACAATTTCATCTTTTTTATTGGTCCCGTATTATCCATATTTAATTGATTATTTACCATATATTCTATTGAATTTATTTTCCTTCTCATCTTCTTAACACCAGGAGTTAATCCCTTATTCCATTTCTCCTCTCCCTTTTGAAGTTTAACTGCCTCATTCATATCATCTTTTTCTATCTTTTTTTCATCACATTTATGATACTTATGTCCAGCACCGTGACATCTACACGTATCCCACGGTTTAGGCTTCAAATAATTCCCGATTTCATTATTTATAACCGCCTGTTTTAAATTACTCAATAACTCCCCCCAAGCTCTAATTCCATTTAATTTTATACAAAACCACGGTTCATATGTCGTGCTAACATTAAATGTTACACCATTCTCATCAAGTCCATACATATTCACCGTATATCGCTTAACTTTCCTTATTTTATAATCCCCTGTATCTTCGTTTGTTTCTTCTATTTCATATTGTTTGTCTTCGCCACTAAAATCGTATAATTTTATTTCCGGCATGTTTGTAATTATATATATTTTATAATCAAATTTTAAATCAATTTAATTTTATTCATTAATATTTAAACATTCTTTCCCTCAAATATATATATATATGTCCGCACCGCCCGTTATGAAAACTGGTTTCAATAATATTATTGAAGACAATACAGATGATAAAATGAATATCGTCGCCACTATATGCCACTTTAGTGAAAACGCATTAAATACCGCGTCACATTATGTTAGACATTCAGGAAGAAACGCTATTACAAAAGAAGATATTAAACGAGGACTTATTATGGAAGTCTTTCTATTTGGTAAAAGAGGTAACGAAATGGAAGAAATTCTTAAAATAAAAAAAGATATTGAAGATAATATGGATGACGATGATAAATTTGATGAATCTTATGTTTTAGATGATTCTGAAGTTATGGATTTCAAGAATAGTTCTTGTAATTGTGCGTTGTGTCGTAATATGAATGATATTTATGATAAATGGAATAATTTCACACCTGTTAGTGATATTGAGAAAATTATGAAAAAACATATAGATAATATGGAAAACGATGATTTTTATGAAAGCGAGGATAGTGATAGTGATAGTGATAGTGATAGTGATACGGATTAAATAATTTAGTATAACTATATATTATATAATATGCCTCCAAAGAAGAAAAAATCTCCACAGAAACCATCACGTCGCAACGTCCGTGCTGGACCAGGAACAACGGTAGCCAACCCAATACCCAAAAATTTAAGAAAACCAGGTGCAAGAGAAGAAACCGAACAAGGACTACGACATTATGTCAATAAACAAAAACTAAACGAAAATCCATTCAGGTTAAGCCCACTTACTGTTTCACATGAAAAATATTTTAATTCAGGGGAAGATGGAAATATTAGAATTAAGGACGACAAGACACCCAGATATACTGGTGCATTGACTCCTGTAATATTTGATGAAATCAATCCACCCTCTTTCTTAGCATATAGAGGACCAAAAATACCGCCTAAGCTACGTCCAACAAGCCCTTTAACTTATCCAAAAAATTATCCAGGAATAACAGGAACTGGTGACAGGGCCAGCAAAGAAGCAGCAAAACAATTCGCTTCTATACGAGCCCTTCCATACACTGGTGGAAGAAAAACTCGTAGAAAAAAGAAAAGAACCAGAACGCGTAAAAGAAAAAGAACAAGGAAAAAAAAGAATAGAAAAAGAAGACGTACAAAGAAAAAGCGTAGAAGACGTCGTTGATTTAATAAATATTTTAAAGTCATTTAAACATAATTAAAATATTTATTTAATGTGTGATTGTAAATCCCCTTTAGAATTCTATAACCATTATCATCAGAACTTTTGGAATAAAATTATTCATATGATTTTTATTCCTTTGATTGTTCTTTCTATTCGTATATTCCTTAGTGAAGTATATATTGGACAACCTTGGTTAAATTGGCCCGGATTAAGAGAAAAAATGAAATTTCGAGTGGGTCGCCTATTAAGCAATATTTATGTTATTTATTATTTTACCTATGGATGGCAAGAAGGATTTCTTATGCTTGTATATTTTACTTGGATTGAATGTGCATATTATTATATTAATGATAATATACCAAGAAAATATCTTCTAGCTTTTTATATCTTCGTATTTAGTTGGACTATGCAATTTATAGGACACAAAATTGAAGGTAATAAACCAGCTCTTTTTGATAGTCTTTCACAAGCCTTCACTGCTGCACCATTGTTTAGTATCCGAGCTTTCCTATCAACTTAGTAATCTTTTTTCTTATCTTTCTATTTTTTCTTTTACTTCTTCTCTGTGTCCTTTTCTTTTTCTTCTTCTTCTTTTTTTTACTCTTCTTCTTTTTACTCTTCTTCTTTTTACTCTTCTTCTTCTTTTTCTTTGTACCTCTATGTTTCTTGATCTTTTTTGATTCCCCTATAACCTTTTTCAAAAATCTTTCTAAATCTTTAGGATTCTCTCTGTTTCCATCCTCAGGTGTA